>JAAUXU010117620.1_pt1 | contig 13870 bp, 18 predicted proteins | sample 7278151 | NCBI WGS metagenome assembly JAAUXU01 (sample SAMN14350113, study PRJNA611818) | marine sediment metagenome | isolation source: surface marine sediment (1.8m) | place: French Polynesia: Moorea | collected 2018-08 | reverse complement strand
TCTAATACTTTTAAAAATTTCCTCATCTGGGAATGCGGAAGGAGGGAGGAGGGAGGGACAGATGATACCGAAAATTTTCAAAGCCTCCGCCTGGTTGCACCGCTGGACACAAGGGGGACAGACGCTGGGACGGCTTTTAACGACGGAAGATTATTACGAAACCCAGCCGCTTTCCGCCGACTCCTCCTCCTCCTCCTCCTCCTCCTCCTCCTGGCGGTGGCGGCGGTTACACTTGCTACTTCCTCCTTCACCCCCAAATTATTACCAGCCAAGAGGGAAGAGGCGCAAGGGAAAACTTTATTGAGGCATCATGAACCAAGGGGATAGCTGATGTGGGATCTCTCGTAGTTTTTATTGTACGTAGTAGTTGGCGAGTAGCCCACCGGTCAGCGTTGTAAAAACGTCTTTGACGTAAAATTAGTCGGAAATTGAGAGGAAAAAATATAATACGCAGTTTCCCCGCAGGAATTTCAAAATGATTTCTTATCTTGCTTTCCCTCCTCTTTTGTCGGTTTATGACACCGCCCATGTCAGAGGGGGGGGAAGGCACAGAGCACTCAGCATTTCTTGCGGCGATTTTGGGTGCGCATCCATAAAGAACCCCCTAGAAAGGGCGGGCGATAAAACTTGGAGAAATCCCTACTCGACAAATGCTGAGTGCTCAGATAAGATCGGAGCATAAAAAGAGGAAAGTAAGAAGTGCACGCATTTTACAACCTATCCTGAGGTGCTCTACCGTTTTCAGCCCTATTTGACCCATTCCACGAGGAGAGAGGGAGAAAGGCATTTATATCTTTGGATCCGGCTTGGTGAGAGGCACATTCTGCCGTCAGATTTAGCTACAGTACATGTAGATGGCACAAGACCAGAATATCAATTTGTCAGGCCTCCACATTCCCGGACAATTATGTTCTATCAATGCAGTCGCAGCAACACAATAAAGAAACGGTTTCATTAATTTTTTTTCTCTATACCTGCATGAAACTGTAGCAATCCTCAATGAGAGTCCGATCTCTTCCGACAGATCAATACAGGCAAACCAAACCAATTAGCACGAACTTGTGTTTCTTTCTTTTACGATCCACTACATCACTTTTGATTAGTTTGCTTGGCCGGAGACCGGTCAATTCACATCCCGACCAATGCACTATCTATTCTTGCTTGGGCCCACTTCTGGCGAGGATGCCTCCTCCAGATTTTCTCTTCGAATGTTGGGTTGGGTTGAACGGACTTGTGCTGTCATTTGGGGCGTTTTCACGCTCCTCACTGCCTCCTTCTCATCGAGTGGAGTAAAAAGGTATGAGGAGAATCAGGAGGAGGAGGAGGAGGAGGAGGGGGCGCATCTGACACTTCCGAACGGTTTCTTTTTCCCTTCCCCCTTCTTTAACCGCGACGGTTTTCGGACGAAGGAGGGAGGGAGAGTCAGAAGGCGGCGGGGGCGGCGGCGGCGCGCTCCGAGGAGGAGAAGGATACGAAGGAGAAAATGGAGTAAATGAACTTACTCCGTGATGTGGTCGAGAGAAAAAAACTCCGTGTTTTTACTTCATTGCTTTTTATTCGCTGTCCAGTTTTCAGCAACAAGCAGTCAGTCTTCCGTCAAAAGGTTGCCATTTATTACCCTTAAAGAAATACATTCAATTATTTCGACACACAATTTTTGCCTCGCGGTTACTTTTGATGCTTTTTTTTTCAATTTCATTTCCCATGCCGTAGGTATATTTTCTCCGCTTACTTCCTGAGGACGAACCTGGCCTTGTACGGCCTGGGCGAGTTTGTGGCCCCCGACTTTGGCTCCGTGGAAGGCCGTTCTTCCTCGCTCGCCTTCTTGAGGGTGAAGCGGCTGAGGATGCCCGTGAAGAAGAGGTAGAGCGAGGTGCGGGCGAGGGTCTCCCCCAGGCAGCGGCGGCGGCCAACGCCGAAGGGGATCACGTGCGGGTGGGGATCGAACTTGCCGTCCTTGGTCAGGAATCTATGAAAATATATAAATTACCGTTATGTATAAAGGGGAAACCGTGCGTTTGGTTTTTTTTCTTCGTACCTAGTGGGATCAAACTTCTCCGGCTCAGGGAACGTCTTTGGGTCCTTCATGACGTGCCCCAGGTCGGGAAAGACGGCGGTGTCCTTGGGGACGAAGTAACCCCCCAGCCTGGTGTCCCTGGCTGCGACGTGGGTGACGGAGAACGGGAGGATGTTTGCGCACCGCTGTAGCTCATGGATGACCGCCTCCGTGTAGGGAGTGTCCTGCCTGTCGGCCATGGTGGGGAGTCGGCCACCGCCCGTCACGGCATCAAGCTCCTCCTGCACCTTCTCCTGCACGTCGGGGTTGAGGATCATGTAGAGAACTGCCCAGTTGAGGGTGGTGCTGGTGGTCTCGCTGCCCGCGATGAAGAAATCCACCAGGCAGGCCAGCAGGTTGGTCCTCCCGTCCGGACCCTTGAAGGAGGACTCCTCGGGGAGGGAGCTCCTCTTCTGGATCTCCTTCAGGTAGTGGTCGGTAAAGTCCCTGAGGGAGTCTTCCTACGCCAAGGGATTTAAAATTCAACATATGTACGAGTTCCAAATCAAACTGTCAATTTCAATGGGGAAAAAACTGTAAAAAACCGCATTCGCTAACTAACCTGGAATGTTTCTTCATGCTCGTTGATTGCACCCCGTAGGAAAGACAGCAGTTCTCGGACGACTATGGTACCGTTGAGAATCTCAAGCGACGCGACAAACTTAAAGAGAAACCTGTAGGAAGTGAAGACGATCAAGTTTAGCGGGTTTGCGAGTTCCTGGAAGGTCTTGTCCATGAGGATCACAAGGTTCTTGAGCTTAGGATCATCATAGTCCAGCCTGTCGTTGAGCACGATGGCCCACAGGGAGTTGAGGACGGACAAGTTGAAGTCATATCTGACGTCAACGGGTTTTCCTTCGGTCTTTTCCAGGTGCCTGCAAAACTGGTCCACTTCCTCATTGATCCTGTCGTCCATGCTGTTTTTGCCGAACCCCAGGTCCCTTAGCGTGTGTAGGGCGTACCTCCTCTGCTCCACCCAGGTCGGCCCGTTGGAGAGGACGATGCCACCAATGGACACACCATCGCCGCTCTTGACCAGCCCTCCCCTGATCTCGTCTGCAGAGGCTGTGAAGAACTGCCGGTTGACAAAGTCCAGGTTGGAGCCCACCTCCTGGATGAGGTCAAAGTCGGAGACCACGATGGTCCTCTCCTGGCCCACAAACAGTCCGTAGACGGAGCCGTACTTCTTGCGCAGGTTGCCGAATCCCTCCATGAGGTTGGTGCCAATGTCGGCCGCGTTTCCCAGCAACGGAAGAGCCCATCCCGGACCAGGGGGAAAGCCGGCGGGGTGCTTGCTGGCAACCAGGAACCAGTAAAGGGTCAGTACAGTCAAGAAGATGGCGACAAAAGCCAACATCTTGCCGTTCTCTTCTTTTCCTCCTCGTAAAGTAGCTTATCCAATGTCCAGGTCGTTGTACGTCTCCTCCAGAGCCGTCTCTTTGTCATCCGTCACAGCGATCTTCTTTTGTAACGCATTACAACGTACATCTCTCGGTGGTGTGCACTTTCTCAATTGAAAATTATCCTCCTCCTGACGTAGCCAGACTTCGACGGGAAAAGCTTTGGTGGTGGACGTTCTCATTGACCTGCCGCCCTTGTTTGCGCTGACTACTCTATAGCGGACAAAGGAAGAAAGTGTTGGGCGTATAAATAGCGGCGGATGTTCCATTTGGGGCGGGGTCTCGACTGCGGTTGTTGCGTAACAGTGTTAAGGATTCTAATTCAGTAATGATTGGGAAAGGACCCAAAGGATAAAGGGGCATTCCGTCTTTCCTCCTCCTTTTTAAATCCAAATTGAGGATTGAGTTTTGGAAATGCAAAATAGTAAGATTGATATTTTCCAGCCGTTCCCTCGCCCAGTTTTTGTAGCTGAACTTATGCTGCAGCAATAAGCTTCCATTTTCATTTTGCACAAACGCGCTCGGTCATCCATCTCTTTCCCCTCCTCCACATGCAGGTGGTGGCCGTTCGCAAAGAGACTCTCCCGCCTTGCTCCATACAGCAAAAATCTTCCTTCCCTCCTGTTGCTGGGTGTGTGGGGGCAACATCATTGGCTGGTGGGAAGGGGGATTCTTTTCCCCTCCGCCATCCATTGGAGCTCACTTTGCTGCTGTTGCTGTTGTTCCCCCTCCACTTTTTTCTGCGTATGTAGGTGACTCAGGTAGCCGCGGGCGCCGGATCTTCTTACTTGCTAGCTTGAGCAACAGCCTTGCAACACCGCACTTTGCCATTTTCTTCCTCTTCTTCCTACAGAATTCGTGCTCGTTTAACATCTGTCGACAATGCCGGGAAAGTTGGTCGTCGGGGTCATCGCAGACTTTTGCCGGGAGAGTAAGTGCGCAGATATATCGAGGAGAAGCGTCAGACTTTTCAAAGTTCGACTTTTCGTTTTCGCGATTTTTCCCACGCATTTTAATTTCGCAAGAGAAATAAATAAATATCTGTTCGCAATTTGAATATGAAAATTCGAATGTTCTTTTGCTACACAGACGAGGGCGAGTACATCTGCCCCGTTTGCACCGTCTTTGGGCTGGAGGAAGAGGAGGTGGCTGGCCTCATCAAGGCCGGGTTCAAGATGACCGACCACAACAAGGAGGACGAGGGATACGAGGTCAAGAACTCGGCATTCAAGGTGATTTCCCAAATAATCGATCGAGACTAAATTGAAATTTCCCCCCCCATTTTTATCTCCAGTTGATGAGGGAGCTCGGCAAGCAGTTCGGCTACGAGCCCACTGACACCAAGAGCACGGACGCCCCTGGCGGCAGGAAGACACTCATCTGGACCCTCGTCAGGGACGCTTAGGTCACCAGGGCACCTCTACCACACAAGAATCCGCCTTTTGCCAGAAGCAGAAAGTAGAGCTTTTTGCCCGATACTTTTATCTTACAGACAGTACTAACAAAAGCACGCACCAAACTTTTTTTTCAAACCGAAAACAGCATTTTGTCCAAAGCAGAAAGGAATCTCCTACCCTCAGATGTAAACATCGCCAGAAAAAAAATCCTCTGAAGCAAGTACCTCAACAAGTGAAAGTATTTCTTGAGGCAAAGCTCGTATTTTTTTCGTGTCATCATGCCGTCACTTAAATTATGTAGCGAAAACCAGTACTAACATCTTATCTAATGCAAATACAAGTAGAAAGAAAAAATAGCAAACTCGCGTTTCTTCGAAAAACATTGGTTTTGTTTCGCTCCTTAAAGGAGGTCCGCCGGCTCGTCCTCGTACAGGATGGCGAATAGGAATGCCTCCATGTCTTCCTCGGCCTTAGAGGTCTCGTCAACGTTGTCTAAATTGTTTTAACGTGTTCCCTTAAATAAAAAAATCACATATGTTTCTATAATAAATAGTACCAGATCTGGAGGTGGAGAGTAGCTCCTCTTCCTCGTCGCCGTCTATCCCACCTTCGACGAAGGCGGCCAGCCTCTCGCGGAGATCGCGCTTGATGCTGTGGAAATTCAAATTCAAAATGTGAATATTTAGAAGCAAAACTATTTTTCGGGAAACTACTTACCACGCCTCCATCTTTTTCCCCTTGAAGCAGTTTACGAACATGACGAGCGGGGCTACCGCTCCGCCGCGGAGGAGGACAGAGGAGGAGGAGGAGGGCGAGTCCGCAGTGTCCGCCAGGCAGGTGGAATAACTTGCGCAGGTGGAGACGGAGGAGACGATCTCCGAGCGCATCAGGGGGTCCAAGCCAGGCATCTGAAAGCAGTAGTTGAGTTTGAATTTTTCAATGGGACAATTCAACGTTGCATTACCGGTATATGTATACCTTACAATCGATCGTGAGTTCATACGGTACCATTTGTGTTCATACTCTGTGCTTTTACATTCAAGGAACAAAACCTCCTTATGATGTCTGTCCTGAAGCTCCCCACCTGGGCCCGCTTACCTGCTGGTACTCCCTCCTGATTTGCTCCTGGTCGATCCTGCCGTCCTCCGTGGCTACCCCGACCCTCCTGAGCGCGCAGGTGACGTTGCTCAACCTGGCCAGCACCTGTTCCCTCAGCCCCGCTAGCTGTAAAGAGGCCTCGGCGTCCTGGTCCTCAACCTGGCGTCGTAACAAGTGGTGGTATCCCATGGGTTGGTGGAAGGGGGACTGACGGTGTTGGTAGTGGTGGAGAGGGAAGGGATGCTGGTGGGGGAGGGGGACTCGTCCTGGTCCGTTGACACCGAAGCTGTAAAGGAGGGGCAGGGAGGGGGAAGAGGGGGAGCTGTGGTGGAAGGAAAAAAAGAAATGCTCAATAAGTGAACAAAAAAGGATCGATTTTCACATCAACTGAGGTCTCCAGTAAAGGAGTCTCATTTCAAGTCAGTTGGTTTTGCACCGTACGAACACACCGTTTTCCAAGCAGACCTATCAAATAAATTTACCGACATACATGTATTCATCGCTGTTTTCCCAGCAGAAGCAGGACAACTTTTGAAGCAACGATTTCTCCTCCATTTGGCTCAAAAGACACCAATTTTCCCTTCCTTTCTCCCTTGTGACCGCTTCCTTCCGCGGTCATTCAAGTGGATCGCGGCGCGTCGTGGATGTTCTCTGGAGCATGTCCATCGTCGTCGATCGACGGAGGAGAAAACGAAAGGAGAAGTCGTTGATACCACCATATCGAATTGAGGCTGGCGCGTGACAAAGTCATGGCATCTTTCACAAAGTTGCCGCGTCTGTTTTTGTTGCTCATTAGTTGGTCAAGTGTTGGAAAGGTAACCCCCCCAAAAAAACACGAAAAAACGTAGTTGCCCTTAATGCAACCCTACTTTTTCAGTGCTTTGTGCCCCTTGATGTTCATGCTGACCCTTCTGAGTTGAGGGAACTGCTGGAGGTGCAGAAGGAGCTGGCGGATAAGATCTTGAAGGAGCACAATGGGTGAGACTAAGAGGAAAATGCATTAATATGGTATAATCCCATTTATCTTATATCTTAGAAAATGTAATCGGCGGGTTGTTGAGCTGTGCGCCGAATTTCTGGACCTGTGGAAATCCGCTGCGAATTCCTCTTCGTACTCCCCCACCTCCGTCCTCTCCGGCCACCCACTGAACGTGCTATACCTTTACGACTTCTGGACAAACGCAGCTCATGAATTCAGGTTTTAAATCAGTTTTTTTGGTGACCATTCTCAAAAAGATGTCAAACCAAAAGCTCTTTTTTCAGAGCGATGTTGCAAGAAGCAAACGCTGCCAGCCGCCTTCGCCTCCTTCCCCTTCTACGCCGCCTCGACTCCTCCGCGCCAGGGGAGAGGGAGACCAGGGACGTGGCGCTCTCAATTATAAGATTGCAGGTTCGGTTGGAAAGTTGAAAGAAAAGTTGAACGATCATATGACATATTACAAAAGGGAGTCTACAACCTATCGACAGTTGACCTGATAGACGGGAAGGTAGCAGGGAAATCAGCAGTGAGGTATGAAAACATTCTCTAAACCTTGGTTTAGCAAAGTAATATTGTTTTTTCGCCAATTAGACCGATGTCCAAATCTGACTGCTTCCTCCTGGCGGACATCGCCCGCGGCTCCCTGCTGAAAGGGCGCTATTCTGAGTGGCACCGACGCTGCACGGACAAGTTCGTCCGGTTCGAAGCCGAAAGGGCTGAAAGGGAGTCGGATAGGAAGAGGAGGGAGGAGGAGCTGGAGGGGAGGCTGAGGGAGCTCAATCCGCGGGAGGCTGAGGAGCTGCACCAGAGGCTGCCGATGGACATCGTGGCAGGGCTGGAGGTGGGGACAAAGAAGGACAAGGAGAAGAAGGATGGCGAGCTGGACATGTTCGAGGCGTATCGAAGGTTGTGTCGGTCGGAGGAGGACACCACCAGCCTGCTACCAAGGTAGGCCGGTAATTGATTTTATTGTAAACGTGGTGACTTCAACGCTTTCCCCCGTTTGTTTTGGAGGATGGAGAAGTGTGTCTGGTACGACATGAGCTGCGCCTTCGGCCGCCTTGCGCCGCACAGGCTGGAGTTCCTCTCTTACGACCCTGTGGTGGCTTTGGCGCACGGGGCGGTGGGGGAGGCGGCGCTGGGGAGGGTGCAGCGAGAGGTGAGCAGCGGGGAGGCGAACCTAGACGCGCCAAAGTCCGTATCGAGCAAGTCGGGTGAGTTGCGATATTGGGGATCGAATAATTGTTGTATCCTCTTTTCTTGGCTGTTGCATTGATTTTAAATTGTGAATTTAGCTACGGCTACTCTTATTGTCGTTGTTTTTGCTGCTTTTGATGCCGCTGCCTTTAACGTGTCTGTTGCTGCAGCTTGTGCTACATACATTTGCTGCTTCAAGATTGTTGCTACTGCAATTCAATTGCTGCTGTTGGCATAGTTGTTTCTTGCTATGTGACGGAATACTCTTGAACGAAAATTTATTAAATGCAGGCGAGATCAAATCGAACGTGGGTCGCACCGGCCTGGTTGGCTTCCTCCCCAAGGCACCTTCCTTCCTAAACGGCGCCGCAGCTAGGCTCACAGGGCTGTCAATGGAGCACTCAGAGGCTCTACAGGTAATTTCCCACCTGATCGAACAATAAAACCAACAATAACTCAATCCCGGCCTCTTATAGATCGTCTCCTACGGCGTTGGCGGGCACTACGAGCCTCACATCGACTACTTCCAGCTGAGCGACAACGCCACCTCGGACGCGGTTGAGAAGGCCATGCGCGGCGACCGCGGGGACAGGACGGCCACCCTGCTCTTCTACCTGGGGGAGACTGAGGCGGGCGGCGCAACCGCATTTCCCCGCTTAGGACTGGCGGTGCGGCCGCGCAGGGGGGACGCACTCTTCTGGTACAACCTGCACAGGAGCGGGAGGGGGGACCCGTACACGCTGCACGCCGCCTGCCCGGTACTACTCGGGTCAAAGCTCATAGCCAACCAGTGGTTCAGGGAGCTTGGCCAGGCGGCGGCGAGGCCGTGCGCGCTCACAGAGGAACTGTGACCGGGTCAACTTCAATCCCTTATCCACAAATTTGTAGCTGTGATAGCTTCGAGAATCGAGAGAGAAAATTCTTGCTAGTTGCTACCATCTCACCTGGGCGTCGCGGCATTTCCCCGAAATAACAAAGGACTCATTTCCCCGAAAAGGCAAATACTGGACTATCTAAAGAAGTAGTCATTTGCCCTACAATCCTTGTATGTCATTTTCCCGAAAATAATCCATGTCAGTCATTTGCCCAAAAATAATTCATGTCAGTCATTTGCCCAAAATGGTCTCTAGGGCTCTAGTATGGAATGGGATGCTGAATTGCTCATTGCAAGGTTATAGAGGGCTTACTACAGGTACACAGTGGTTAGGAGGGGGTAGAAAAGGGGGCGACAGAGGTGGGGGTTTGGATTTTTCCTCCAGGGGGGAAGAACTTTTTGCTTAAGGAAGGGGGAGAAGGATAAAACAAGAAAAATCACTAAAAAAAAGTCCAGAACACGAACTTTTTTCAGAAATTCTTGGAGAAATTACCCTTGCTTATTTATGGTAGTCTTGTCTTGTTACTTACTGTACAGTCCGAAAAAAGTTTAAAAAACATTTTTTTCGGGCAAGTGACCACCCCATAAATGTCGGGAAAATGACCCACTTGTAACATTTTCGGGAAAACGCCACCTAATTCTTTTCGGTCAAGTGACTTCTCTAGAAAAATATTTATTTTCGGGAAAGTGCCATCGCCCCCTCACCTGTACGTTTTCTTCATTTGTTGCTTTTTTGCGCTCCACTTCCTCGTGATCTTATCCACACTTCCTCCTCCTTGCCCAACTTTGACAGAATCGGACCATGGGGTCATCCTATCCCTAGCCGCGGCCCCGTAATAGGACTCCGAAGGCTTGTTCCACTCCTTGCCTTCTCCTTTCGCCGCCGCCGCGGTAGAGACGAACTGGCTCAGGAAGCCGTTGCGACGGATGGGGAGCTAAAAGATGTATTTTTGATATATCAATTTTGAAAGAGGACAATGGTTAGTTTTACCTGCCCGTAGAAGAGGCCCTCCTCCACAGGTTGGCTCTGGCAGAAGGCTGCTGCCTCCTTCGTCCTCTGCTTCATCTGAATCGAGGAAAACTGTTTAAAAAATGCAATTTGCTGCATTATTGCGTATTTTCACCTTGAACATGTTCTCCTGCCCGAAGCATGCCTCGTGCAGCTTGAGCAGTGCGTACTTTTGCAGGAACTTCTTCGGATCCGGGCTGATTCCGCCCTGCAGGTCGAAGGCGGAGGCGGAGAACGCCAAGCACAAGAAGAGGATGGAAAAGAAGAGCATGATGTTGGATACGATATAGCAATTCAGTTAGAATTCCTTTGAAGTTGCTTTTAGCTCAAGAGTGAAGTAGCCAGAGTTTCGCGGAGGACGGAGATAGCGGAGAGCACGGTACTTTTTGAAGCATCCAAGATCCTGCAAAATATATTTTCCAGGCGTTTCATTCCCAGGGCGAGGATGAGGCGGCTAAATTCTACCAGGCTTCCGCCTGCCTGTGCCTATCTAAACCGATCCTGTCACCACCGCGCCTCTATCCCAAGGCAGGCCCCCCCGCCCCGAGCGTGTCTACGTATTTTACACGTTTACCGCAACAACCGTGCAAGGGAGAGGGGAAAACAGAAGGAAAGGGAAGGAACGAGAGCCAAGCCAGCCTCTTCCTCTCTCTTCTTAATTTACTTCCTGCTTCGGTTCCGCTTTGGAGCAACGGTGAGAACCGTGGGAATGGAGAAAAGAAAGAAAAGGGGAGGGGGCAAGCTGCCGGCTTTTTGCAGAAATACAGTAAAAGCTCGCTGACTTTCACCTCCATACAAAAAAATCCAGGGAAAAAATGGGAGAGACAAAAACATTTAAAAAGGGCACCAATCTTTTGTGTATTCGCCATCTGATCAGTTCGGCGATTCTCTATCCTCTCACCTCGGTTCTCATGAAAACTAGCTTTGGCAATCGCATAACTTCTCACTGTCTCTCCCTCGCCATCGGGGGCGATTTGAAACGGTTCATTGTTCAACGCCGCTCAGCATCATAACTGTTTCGAAAAGAAAGATGTCCACTTGGGAATTGTATGCTTGCCTGTGTTCCTTAATACCTGAATGTATTCACTATTTTTCTGGAAACCGCCTTAATACAGCACAAAGGGAAAAAAAAATCTTCTTTCAAGATGCTTCATCTCCCTCTTTCTCTGTTGTCTTCTCCCCTTTCTTCTTGAAGTTTGGCACGAACCCTTCGTCCTTGTCCAGGTCATAGAGCCATCGGTCCCTCTCCACAGCGTCCCACACCTCCTGGCTGCGGGCAACGAACTCCGAGTTCATGGCGTCAACGTTAATCGGGAGGCTGTGGTCTGTCGAATAACAAGAACAGACTCTGCTAAAAAGGTCTGCGGCAGGATTTGACAAAGTTTTGTTCATCCCTTGAAGCATCTTTGCAACCTGGAGGCGGGGTAACACATCAATATTATCTAAAAATGTTACTTCATAAAGATTTTTCTATCTAAAAAAAATTGAAAGTTAAAGTAGTCCCAACAGCAGCAACAACAACAACAACATCGAGTGTTCCTTGGTCTGGGCTTCGCTGCAGACAAAAATAGTTAATTCAAAGTTTGTAGTCGCGATTAATAAAAGGACAAACCGATGACCCTGTCCTCTTCCCCTTCCTCCTCTTCCCCCGCGAAGCCGTGCGCAAACTCCACCGCCGACCTGACGCCGACCTGCCCGGAGAAGAGCACCGGCTGCTGTTGCTGTTGCTGGCTCTGGGTGGTCAGGTGCGGCTGCCTTTGCTGCTGTGCCGCCGCCGCCGCCGCCCCCGCCGCCGCCCCTCCCCGTCCGCCGCCCTGGTACGCGCCGTAGTTGCCCCACGCTGCGCTGTCCGCCCAGTACTGCTCGTAGTAGCCGGCGTAGCTGGCCTCGCTGACCACGTTGGACGCTGCCTCCGAGAGCCCCGACTTGGGGGTGGCCACAGACAGCTTGATGGCCTTGTCGCCCAGACCGAGGAAGCCGCTCATGTGGATGAGGGCCTCGCGCTGGTCGTTCTGGTCGCCGAAGCGCACGAAGCCGTAGCGGCGGTTGTCCTCCTCCTCGATCACTGAAAGGAAACGAAAGAGGGGGTTGCACACATTGATACACCCCGTCGAAACACCTAACAAACACAGAGAAAAAGTTATGATGGGAGAAAGCAATATGTACATGGAAGACAGATTGTAGGGGGAGTTGAAACTAGAAATTTTTTACCTTTGACCGACCGCACCGACTCGAACCTTGTCCTGAAGCACTTCTCCAGCTGCTCCCTGGTGACGTCCGGAGTAAGGTCCGACACCCACACGGAGTACTCCCTGTTGCCATAGCCGGAGCCGCTCTGCTTGGCGCTCGCGTGGTTCAGCTGGAACCTGACGGGCTGTAGGGGAGGAAGGGAAATCTAAAGACGGTACAGAAAAGACAAAGAAAAACAATGCGTGCAAGTGAGCGGTGGTGGTGGTGGCATTAATTGACCTTCGTATCGAGTGAGAATCGGACGCGCGATGTTTCATATGGCAGGACGATTAGTGGTTTATTAACAATGCAGTATGTTTCTCGACAGCAGCAGGTGCAGTTTGGTTGGTTCTGTTTCTCACAACATTTCCCCACATCAGACCGATTGGGTTTTAGTCGCTTCAGACACAGTTTCTCCGATTCAAGATTTCGTTTTCTATCCCCTCGGCATTGAGGGGAAATTGAAAAAAGGACAATCATCATCACACAGCAGCTTCAGACGCTGCCAAGTAGCAGAGGCAGATCAAGGAAAATATAACGTAGAGGAGAAAAATTTGCGATTGATTGGGGAGGCAAGGGACAACTCTTTTCTACAGTAGTTTCTGGACTGTGAGGGAGGGAAGGAGAATGCCCATGGGTTGTTTTGTTTCGAGAAGGAAAAAATGCAACAATATGTTTCTCGCGAGGCCGCCGTCTTGATCACTTTGCAGCCGCCGACTTTGACTTTGCCGGCTGTGGCTTGTCTGCTTCCGTCTCGATGGCAGCCTCCATGGGCTTGACCCACAGAGAGTCAGCCAGGGACTCCCAAAGCTCCTCAGAGCGAGTCATGAAGAAGTCGTTGTCAGCTTCCGTGTCGGGCTCCCAGGTGTGCTCTAAAAATAAGGGGAAAGTAAAAACTAAGTTTAATTGTTTTGCGAAAGAAGGGTACACTCACCGACAAGTTCGACTTCTTCCCCCTCGAATATGGAGTGCCCGTAGACGGTGGGGTCCCTAGGCCTGTCGCGGCCCAGGCTGAGGACAGTCTCGTCGGACTCCTCTCCGGTGGCGCCGGCGGCCACCGCTGCGGCCACTTGAGCCTGCTCCTGCTGTTGCTGCTGGTACTGCTGCTGGTACTGGCTCCAGGCGGCGTACTGCGTCCAGTACTGCTGCTGGTACTGCTGCCACTGCCTCTGGTACTCGGCGTTCTGCGCTTCCGAGATGACTGCGGCTCCGGCGTTGGGGTTTCCGCTGGCATTGGCCACCATGACTGCTAGGGCGTTGGCGGGGAGGCTGTCGGCGATAGAGCTCTCGCTGGCAGCGGCCGCTGCAGCCGCCGCTGCCACGCTGGCGCGGCCGCCCATCGCCTCCATCTTGGCCTTGGGCACAGCGATGCTGACCTGCAATTGTAGCGAACGTTTCGGAAAGGTGAGTGACTATAATACAAGGGATACCTATAGTAGTTACCAAGTTTGAGTTTGAGTTTAATACAAGCTCATGTAAGAACAAATGTTTAAATGCACAATTTCACATGTACATCATTTGCTCTCCATGACAGTCGTCGTAACTTGACTCCAGACTTGCCGCATCCTTGCGACTATAGTGCCCGTTGTTGCAAGATGAAGTGGTCCAAGTGCTGCCGTCTTGCCTTTGAC
>JAAUXU010113229.1_pt1 | contig 13871 bp, 10 predicted proteins | sample 7278151 | NCBI WGS metagenome assembly JAAUXU01 (sample SAMN14350113, study PRJNA611818) | marine sediment metagenome | isolation source: surface marine sediment (1.8m) | place: French Polynesia: Moorea | collected 2018-08 | reverse complement strand
GGCATGGCTCCCTCCGCAGGTGGCCTCCTTTTGAGCATTCTAGCACCAAAATGGGCATCCTTGACATTGACCTTGTGTACTCAACACTGTGTCCCAGTATCACATGTACACATTCCACATCAAAATTCCACTTCAACACATTTCAGTACTGTGTAGGATGTGCCGTCATGCTCGACACAATTACTTATGACCAGGACTTTATGAAAGGACACTGTATAGAGCATGTATATATTTTGAAGTTGTTCCAAATACAAACATCCGAAAATTAGAGCTTCATTGGTAGCAAGGTTCAACTCACTACTACAATTGAAATTGCGCGGTACTTGTAACAAAAGTGCGGGTGAATATCTACTTTTCAAAAATGCTAATTACGGCAACATCAACGACGACACAACAAAGTTAAAGCAAAGAACAACCTCAACCTCGACCTGTCCTGGCATCCTCACAGCGTGCAATCGCGCCAGAGCGTTATCAAGAGGCCTGGCGAGACCTGCACGGACATCATCATGCCAGCGCTGGTGGCCAAGTGCTGCGCCGCTGTTGTGAAGTGCCACGCTTGGTACTGGTGGTGGTGGGGCACATCGAGGCGCCCAAGAAGGGCCAGAAGGAAACGGGGATGAGAACAAAAATTAGAGAGAACTTTTTATACGCTATTTATACGTAGTCACCACCTTGTTGACCATGTAGAGGGAGACGGGGGCATCAACGCAGATGAAGTACGTATTAGTGGTCGACCAAATAGTGATTTCTGCCGAAATTCGGCGACAATTTCGGTTTTAGTTTCGGCCGTAATTTTGACTTCTACTATTCAACCAAGACTGAAATTCCATCCTTGACATCATCACAAATGAAGGGAACCATTTGACCCCAGAAAAAGCAGAGAAACTGCTTTCCTGCACAGCGAATTCCTCTGTCATCAATCAACTTTAAGTACCTAGTTATGACCTGCACCTCTTCTAATATGCTAATGGCCTAAAATGCATGATGCCCCTGCCTCAAAGGGCATCTTGCATTTGTAAGACAACATTATGTTAACTATGTGAAATATCCTAAGCCAAATTCACCGTCAGGATGACGAGACTTGGGAGAAGTCACTGCCCCCTGTCCCCATTGCTTGAGTCAACTTCAAGTTGTTCATATGTCCCATGAAGTGTTCACTCACGCTTCTGAAGCCTCCCACACATCCCCCCGTCCGAACGTTGATGTATTTTGTGAGTTGGAGAGTGAGACTAATGGTTGCAGCGGGGTCATGAGAGGAAGCCACACCGAGCTGACACAAACAGAGTGCATCGTTTTCCCTCCTGGCTGCATTTTCGCTGTCTGCAACAAGTCAAGGTCACCGATTTTGACCAACAAGAATCAATTAAAACCATAAAACGGGTAAAAACTGTTGACATGGAGAAGGAAGGAAAAGTTTCCTTGGTTCTTTAACATTCATTTGGTAACTCAGGCAATGACTGTTCCATCGGAACATTTGCTTTTTGATGTTGGGAATATAAATTCAGATAAAAGAAGTCAATTGAAAGATGATTCAGCTTATTCTCTGATCTTTTTGCATTCTAATCTGGAGCAATGAAAGTGTCACAATGCTGAAATAAAGTCCATGCATCGGTGTGACACGTGGGAGTAGATTGGATGCATGAGAGAAATATGTGTGAGCATAGGGGCGTCAAGAAACGTGACTTCCCTGGACTCGTAAAATGCAAACTCCTTCTTTTATTCTCTCCCTTTAGCATTGCCAGATCAACATACCACATCCGCTACACCATTGCCCCCAGAACTGGCACGCATTGACTAAAACTTTACAATTGTGATGAGGTGCTACAGTCGACTCTACTTTCTTTGGCTTGGCATCAGCCAGCCACCCACTCCTGGAGGCTTCGGCAACCTGTAACGGCACGTCACCATCCATGTGGGCAGGCTTCAGACGATCCCCGTTGATTAGCTCCTCGCACCCTTCATAGTCCACCTCGAGAGTCTTGCTTCCCCATTCCAACACCCTGAACGGACCCACCTATGGAGTCTGGAGTGGGCTGCCGTGCTGGTCAGGGTGTCGGCCCACAGTCAACAAGCCTGCCGGCACCGTGAGTGGTGCACCATATCCTAATTCCGCCGTAGATCCGTGGCGGTCCTGCCTTGGGGCTGTCCTACGCCCCAACTTGACCCATGGGAGCTCATCCGTCCTTGTAGCTGACTGAAGGTGGACCAGCAGTGAGGCCCTCAGCGATCGATGGAAATGCCTAACCAATCCATTGGCCTGCAGATGGTATGCAGTTATGCAGTAGAGCTTGGTTGAACGTGCTGTACCTTTCTCACTGACCCATTCTGTTGTCTCCTGGAGAATGCCAGAGGTTTCCACTGTCCCTTAACTTGCTGTTGCAGGACCCCATCACCACCACTGTCGTGACTGAAGCGTCCGTGTGCAAGGACAACGGTGGACTCGGGACCTGGCACTTCAGCATGGTGGCCCTGACCAGCACCTCCTTGGCACCCCTGAAGGTGTTTTCCATTCCTGTCGTCCACATCACATCCTCATGTTTGCTAGCTAGGTATCCAAGGAAGTCTATAGAAGAGCATCTGAACTAGCATTTCTTCGGCTTGATCATGAGCCCATGCTCCACAAGCTGCAAGATCAGCTCATTCAAGTGCTTTGCTTCCCAGTGATCGCGACTAAAATGTCGTCCAAGTAGACAAATGCAAAATCTAGGTTAGTGCAAACAGTGTCCCTCAACTGCTGGAAAGCTCGGGCAGCATTCTTGACGCCAAAAAGCATGCGCACATATTAGTAAAGACCAAAAGAGGTTATCACTGCTGTTTTCGGAATGTCCTCCAGTTCAACGAGCACCTGGTGATAACCCCGCATCAAATCCACCTTAGAGAAAATCTGCCGGCCTGCCAGGCTAGCAGAAAAGTTGTACGTGTGGAATTTGGTACTGGTCTGGGATCATTGCTACATTCAACCGGCAAAAGTCTCCACAGTCTTTGTGGACAAGATGCAATGGCAATGACCATGGGCTATTGGAACGCCAGACCACTCCAAGACTTAGCAATCTGCAGAATTTGGCCTTTGCTGCCACTAGCTTTTCCAAGAGATACCTTCAAGCTTGAGTGCACATAGGGGGCCTATCGTAGTGAGAAAGCAGTTCTGTACCCCGTGCTTGATTGCCTTTTGCTCAAAGGTTGCTGCTGTGATGGTTAGAAACTTTGTTAAAGGCCTAGCATAACAGCTGTTGGTGGTGCCAATGGCATCCACTGTGCATATGGTAGGAGTTACCCAGTAGTGTTGCGATTATACAGCACTAGCAGGAGTACCTGGCATTGATCAGGTTATTACAAGACTCGCCTCAATCCCACCCACCCAAACTGCGGACTTGACCCTTGCGGAATGTGCACTTCGCACTCAACACAAAGCTTGAGCAGAGAGTCAAAGCAAAGAGTCTTATCTTGACTCGAGGCTGGTTCTCGACTCGAAGCTGGTTCTCCTGTGACTTAGTTGCTTCCATGAACTGATCAGTCACATTGGTACCGACAGCGATGCGCTCGTCGCTGCCAAATTGCAAGACTTCCCTAAAAAGCTGCTTAGATTATGCTGAGGCTTCTGGAGTGTTGTGCTTTCAGTGAAATTCTGTCACTTTTCCGTTGCAGCTATCTGGCAACACTGCTGAATCTCCTTCGAGACTTTTCTGGTAAATCACCTTAACTGCCTCAAGCACTGGTTTCCCGCCCATTTTTCAGTTTCCCTCCTGCCAAACTGCTGAACCTCTGAACCTCCCTCAAGACTTTTCTGGTAAATCATCTGAACTAGCTCAAGCACTGGTTTCCCACCCATTTCTGACTTCGATTCCAGCCATCAACCGAGATTGAGCAAGATGGAGTCATCATCTGAGGTCAGGAAGAAGTTCAGTCTCCTGTATGTGGCAAACAACCTTTTACCAGTATTAACAAGCCTGGAGGTCACAAACAACCTTCAAATCGATCACCGAGAGGAGGTCGTCACTGTGTGCAATGAATTTCCTACAGTGGAATGGAAAAAATGAACGGCAACAACCACCTAAATCGCCCTGACCACGTGAAGTGGTATGGGCTGTGCCACAGAACTCCTGAGGAGCTAGCCCAAATTGCAGTGACAGGAATAATCTGCGAAATGACCATTGAATTCCACGAAGGAATACGTCCGGTGCTGGAGAAGGTTGCCCATTAGAGAATGGAGACAAAGACATCACCGACACCTTTGTCAGTTTTTCAAAAGATCTCTTGAAGATTATTGTCCTAGTAAAGCCTGCCTTTACAACAGCCTTCAGGAGCTACAGGTCAGCCAAGTACATGATCAAAAACTGCAAGGCTCAAACTTATTCTCAAGGCTGGCCATTGTGCCGGCCCCTTCAACACAGGGACAGTGGTTGTCTTGGACAGCCTCTTTGATCCATTGGAGAAGGACCTGGTCACCGGTTATGATCGATGTAATTCAATGACATGGCACTCAAAGGCGGGATTCCCATCCACTAGCATTCGAGACTTCTATTGTGTAAGTCTATGAACACTATATAAAGACATTGGAACAGTATGCAATGGTACTTACAGCTCCAGGCAAAAAATCCAAACGTGATGATCAGACGCAATCCCCTGACGAGTGGGCCCGTGAGGGCTGTCATGACACTACAGACAGCAACATCTTATGATTTTGAGTTCTTGGGTAAGACTTAAGTGGATTTCTTAAAGCTATGACATTTACAGTGCACTCTCTGTATGAGTCACTAGCTGAACCTGCACCTGGCTTTGCTTGGGAGAATTCTATAAGTTCTCCTCGTCCACCACGTACTTTATGCTGTCCATGTGCCTCAATCTCACCATGCACTTCACCCTCATGTTTGTTGTTAACTTTTGGAACTGGCTGATCCTGATTCCTGACACTCTCCTCTTCTGCCCAGCTCGTGGCAGTGATGGCAGTGGGCTGTCAGTTGATGGTTCAAGCCCAAGTTGGGCTTGCTGGGTTTGTCCAGCTCACTGTCCACTTCAACTGACTACTTCTCTTCCCTGCTCCTAGGTAGCTACTGATCAGCATTGGCACCACACAGCTAAGTCATGCAGGCTTAGCTGTGCCTATTGGCATAGCTATCTATGACCTACATAGTAAATGCAACATTCGACCTTGATTTCAATCTCAAAATAGCCTCGTAATGCAACTTTGCATAGCCTATGTCCTTCTTGTTGACCCAAAGGTCTCGCATGCCAAAAATCAGCCAGATCCATAACGAACTGAGAGCACCAGAGGGGCACAAACATATATACATACATACCCAAACAGCTTTATATAGAGAGATTGAAAGATGCTGCAGTAATGAGTTGTTCTCCTCAGATGAGTAGGCCCAAGTGCTCTATTCCCAAGATCAGTCGTTTCACCTCAGCTGCGATGAAGGGCCACTCTGGTTTGTGGTCGCCAATGGTTATGGGAACCCAATGGGTGCCAAAACATTTGATGGAGGACCCATTGGCAAGTGTCAGTTCATGTGAGTGTTGGCCGCCTTGTTTGTCAGATGAGTGGCAGAGACAGAGCCCAAGGGTGCACAGACACCGTACGTCATGGTGTCTGTCCAGACATTGAGGATGTGGAATTGCTCAAACAAGCTTGAACTCACTGGCTTGAACAAACCACACCCGAGGCTGTTCTGGCCAAAAGGTTGGAAGTCCAAAGGCTGTGGCACCACTCTCTGGTCCGTCACGGCTTGTGCTGCGTGTCCGTGGCATGAAGAGCTCCTCAAAGTTGTTGTCCTCGAAGTCGGGGACCTTTTAGGACTTTTGGGAAGGAACTCAATCCTCTATCAAAACTCTGTCCTTATACTCAACTCGTACTCGAAACTGGACTCGTACTCAAAGCTCCATCCACGTACTCGAAGCTCCATCCACGTACTCGACTGCTACTCGAAAAAAAGTGGACTCGATCCATCTATCCCAAATTGCCAGATCGACATGTCAGATCATCTGCACAACATAGTTATTTTCGTTCTTCATAGGCTTTTCTGGTAGATCCGGACTTCTTGGATCCGGAAAATCGTTATCGGAACATCCCAAATAGTAGCAGATGTCAGTCCTAACTTGAAAGTAGCACCTGGCTCGTAGACATGTTTCAAGTCAAGCCCCCGCCCGGCTCACCTCAGCTCGCCTTCAAAGACTCATGCTGAAATGTCTCATTAACCAAAGACTTCACGTTCGAATCAAGTTGGATCTAGTTACATTATTAGTTCCTAGCCTAGACTAACATCTGCTACCACCCACTCAGAGATGGACAGAATGGATCGCTGGTTCTCTGGCGGACTGGCAGTCCAGCTGGAGGACACTACCATAGAATTTAGTCGAGCTTGCGAATCGAGTTCGAGAATCAGGTCGAGGGAAGAGAAAAAGTACAATTGTACTTTCACCACCTCAATTTGCAACAACTCACAATTCTTATATACGGTTGTTATTAAATGTTTTACAAATATTCCTTCGTTCAAATCTCCCTCCCTCACGCTCTTCGTGAGGGAGCACGATGCTACTAAGTTCGAGTCAAGTCGAGTCGAATCGAGAAGAGACGAGTCGAGTCGAGCGGAGACTAGTCGAGTCGAGTCCAATGAAGTCGGGTCACGTCGAGTCAGAAAACTGAATTCGGGTCGTGTCTGATTCGCTGACGTCCCTACAAAAGATGTATCCTTTTTTACTCCCGTCTGTGAATTTACGGTTCACCGAATATTTGTGCCTTCTAGAAATTTTTGACACTCCTACATTTTTTCTGCCCACACAAAACACAAAATGTGTTATATATGTCTGTTACAGAAAGGACAAATCCCGTACTGAGGGTTGCTCATGCACAGTACTGGCTTAGTGTCTCAGCGAGTACTGAGTCCGATCGCGGAAAGTCAAATGCACACGGGCATTGCATTTTCCGGGAAGTTGAATTCCCACGAAACTCGTTTTCCACAACAAAGAAGGACACACTTTCCGAAACACGGGATTTGCCCTTTCCGAAGCAGAAAATGTCGTTCTTTATGAGTCCTTCACATAGCAATAGTTTTCCAGGGTGACTCATCAGTCACGATCACGTCAGCAGCCTAGGAGTGGGTACGGAGTGGCGCTGTTGTGCAAACACCGGGCACTTTTTGGACAATTTTTTCTGGCACTTTCCTTCGCAGCTTTCTTCTACTTCTCTAAGCCAAGGTTTGCTTCAAGCCTTCCTTTCTTTTGCAGCAGCTGCTGCAGCAGCAACTGTTGTCAGAGGTTTTTGCAATCATGGTAGTCAGGGCCCCGAACTCGATCCACATGTAAATTCGTCATGTCTTCGGTGGTGGCGTCGTCAACGCTCGCAGGTGGGGGACTGCGCTTACTCGGCTGCCGCTGGCGCATCGCCTCGGACGACCTCGTTATCCCTGCCTGGATTGAGTTCTTCTTTCGCCTGGTGGGCCTCGCCGTCATCATCGCGGTCGACGTCTTCGAGAAGATTTCCTCAAATGCCTCCTCAGCCTGCGCAGCTAGGCAGCACCTTGGGCTCTACCTGGCCGTCGCCGTCGCCATTTTCACGTTTTCCTTACTGTGCTCCCTGGCGCTGGGCCTGGAGAGCGCCCGCGGCGTCATCTGGGATGTCAATCCGAGGACCAGGAGGTGGGTGGCGCCCCTGGCTACGGTCTCACTGATTATCATGGCTGTAGAGTTGGTCTGGGCAATCGTAGGCAGCGCCTGGGTGCTCCGAGGACTGACAGAGCGATGCGCCGACCACCCCAGCGGTGCCTTGTATGCCGTCTTCGCCGTCGTCATCGCGACTTGGACTTTCATTGGCCTCAGGGTCTTCATTTGGTGCTTGAGTTTTGGCTCAGTCAGCCGCGACGAGACCAAGACCCTAGTAAGAGAGCCTCGTCCGGGCACTTTATCAAGGCTCTGTTCTCTCTGTCTACCCAAGAGTCAGATCGATTTTTTCCGGGACGTCAGCAAAGTGTTAAGCGATGTCTTCGACGACGAAAGCTTCGTGCCCACAGACATCGCCTCGGCACTCATCCTTATCTATGCGAAACAGACACCCCAAGATGCACTAAATGTGGTAGACGACGAACCGGCTGTGATCCTCGATGAGAGCCCCGACGAAGAATGGGATAATCCAGAGCTAGTCGCACACTTCATGCATTATGCTGGGGCCGCTTACGGCTTTACTTGGTTTCTGCTGCGCAACAACTTCTTGAACCTGTACAAAATGTACCCACATCTTCGGTGCGCCTGTTGCTGCTGCTGCGGAAGCAAAGCTGACGATGAGGTCGTGGAAGCCGACAATTGCATGCGCTGCAACTTGGCCGCAATGAAAGTTATGCTGCCGGGCTTGAAAGAAGAGGACTTGATCCACGTATCCTTCCGCAACAAACTGGCAGAGATTCCCTACTTCGTCACCGTGGACCGCCGGTACAAGAAGATCGTTGTGTCCATCAGAGGAACGCTATCGTTGGCAGACACTTTGACGGACTTGTGCGCTAGACCTGAGAAGATGTCAACTGGCGACGGCGACGAGCACCTTTCTGGCTTGAGCGCCCATGCTGGCATGCTGAGAGCTGCACGCCACGTCTATAGAGAGCTTCGCTCCAAGAACCTTCTGGACAAGACACTGTCGCAGTACGACAGCTACGGCCTGGTTGTGACTGGCCACAGCTTGGGCGCTGGCACGGCAGTCCTCCTGGGCTTCATGCTCCGTCACCTGTACCCATCCGTTGTTTGCTACGCCTATAGTCCTCCTGGTGGTCTGCTAAATGACGTTGCTGCAACGAAATCAAAGGAGTTTGTGCGATCTGTCATCGTAGGTCAGGACTTGGTCTCCCGATTGAGTCTTCACTCATTAGTTAGGCTCAAGGAGCGTATGAAGAGAGAGCTCCTGGCGTGCAAACTGCCGAAATACCAAATCCTAGCGTCTGGACTTACAGCTTGTTGCATCCCTGACTGGAAGAACTCGCTGGTGGACGATGTGGAAGTTGGATCAGTCATCAGGAGAGACTCAGTAGCTTCAGCAGACTCAGCAGACTCTTGCAGACCAATTCTGACGGCATCAAGTCCTCGTTACGACTCTATTGCCACCATAAATAATGAAGCAGGAGGAGTTGAAAACCAGGATTTGTTGTTGCCAGGGAGAATCTTGCATTTAAGGCTCAGTGAAGATAGAAAAAAGCTGGAAGAGATCTCTTTCAAAAGCCATGAAGAGTTTAGTGAGGTCTTGATCTCTCCCAACATGCTAATGGACCACTTTCCTAACCACGTGTGCAACGTCCTCATGATGTATCAGAGTGAGAAGTGATAAAATTCCCAAAGAAGGCAGTTTCACTGGTGATGTCACAGAAGTTACTTTTTTCTAGTTCAAACCTATCCATAGATTTGTGCATCAGCACTATTTATACCAACAATAAATTACGTCAGATGTTCTTCAAATAACCACAAATCAAAACCAGCTTGTGATCCTTGATTGACGTTTTGTTTTATATCCTGTATATTGCAGATGGAAGATCATTCGAGCTCCGCATTTAGCACCGAGGACGAAAGTGATTGCCAAGAGGATCCAACTAAGACGCCGACGACCGAACAACTGCTTCCCGCACCTAATAACGTTCAAGAACCTGCTGGTGTTAATATGGCAGGGGGAGACGTGAACGAGGACGAGGAAGAAGAAGACGACGAACAGGATCAACCGCCAGCGACCAAGAAGAGGAAGGTGATGGACGAGGTTGCAAAGGAGCAACAGCAGTGCCAGAGTAAGAACAACAAGGCTTCTGAGGAGGAGGAGCAGCAACAGCCTTCCTCATCTAGCGTCCTCACGTCGGCGTTGGCGCAGAAAGGTGGCAACAGAGGTCCGAAAGAAGGAGAGGACCCGAAGAGGATAATCGAGTCTCTGCAGGCGAGGTTGCATGAGACAAACAGCCAGGCATGAGAGGAAAAAAGTTTGATTATTGCCATAAGTTCCGTGCAACTTTCATGCTTTGTTCTTCAGCTGGTGACCCTGATGAAAGACTTGCGCGACTCTGTGGAGTGTCCTGTGTGTTTCAACATTCCCCGCCTGCCGCCGGTTCATTGCTGCAGAAACGGTCACATCATCTGCTCGCGGTGCAAGCCAAAGTGCGACTTATGCCCGACCTGCAGGACCTCAAAGATTGACTGTACCTCCCTGATCGCTGCCGCCATCATCCAGAGGATCAATCACCCATGCGAGTTCAGGGACGAGGGCTGCAACTACCGGGGTGACGTTGCCAGCATTGGAGGACACGAAGAGAACTGCAAGTACGGCAAGGGATGACGAAGTAAGAATTAAAATAATCGCGATACTTTTTTGCACAGATTTCGCCTTGTCCGTTGCCCTCACTGGGCCTGTGACGAGATGATCACCGCTCGCAACTTGACGCATCACGTGATCGCCGCTGAGTGCGGAGACAGTTATCGAGATAAACCCTTGCCATACCAGGAAGAAATGGTAACTATGCGTAGTGATAAAGTATTTGAGTCACATATCTTTACTATCTTACAAACCAAATGCCATATTATAAAAAGAGACGGGCAAACTATATACAAATAGAACTTGAGGTTTGTTTGGAGCAATTGGGAAACGCCATCCTTATTTCTTTGAACAATCAATTACTCCCTAACCTGTTTTTCAGTCATGTTTTTAGCCGTTTCCAAGATACGACATCCTCCAGACTTAAGAAAACATCATTTAACATCGACTGAGGTCGTAGAGCACATGAAAACTTAACTACGTTAGATGGATAGCTAGACAACATTGTCATACGTTCACCTAACAACACTTTTAAAGTTTCTTGCACGAGCTGCTTGAAGTCAAGTTAGCTTGACAAGACATCCCTCTACTAGCCTCCTAAAACATTTGAAGGCCAAACCTTCCTCAACCTTCTTATAATGCTCATGCTTCTTATCAGCTGCACTTTTTCTCCAATTCTGAATTGGAACTTGTTGGTACCTCAAAGTTAGCCTTTATGATCGCAAACGCACTTGGAATGTCTTCTTCGTTGAACAGTTGCTGGACCCTCTCAATGGCTTGACTTTCCACGTCAAGACTGAGCACGAAGTTTTGACAATGGCATAGTTGTCAGCAAAGAAAAAAGCAGCAGTCAGCCAAGTCCCCTATCTTGTCAGGATTGGTTGTGAAAGAAGGGAGCTTTGACAGGCTGTTGCAAACTCTGCACATCTTGGGACCCTTGATGAATATCTTCTTTACTTCTGAGATCAATTGATCCACCTTCGGATAAGAGAAACGTATCTGCTCTGTCACACCATCTAAACCACGGGACAAACAAGTTATGTGAAGAGGATTGGAAAAAGTATCTTTAATCCATTACCTGGATTGACGCAGCATCTGGCACATCAGTGACCAAAAGATGTACTGATTGATAGTCCGTGTTTTGTCCAAAGAACTTGAATAATGCTGACGTGACCAACTGCTGAAGAGTGATGGTTGGGGTTAGTGATATCTTCCAGGTCAGTGAGATGTGATCTGTCTAAGAAAGAAATATCCATAGGCACTATCACAAGAGTACACGTTGCTCCTCCAACTCATGCACGCGTTTCATCAGCCATAAGAAATGCAGATGAATTCCCCTTCAGATGTCCCTTGATTTCTGTCGAAATGGGCTCACAGTCCTCTTCACCATTCTGGTCAATGTACACCTGTTTGGAGTAGATTACACAGCGTGTTTATCTAAGGAACCTTGACAAAAGGATATTTTCTACTCTCTTGACAGGAATGTTGGCTGCTACAAAGGCGCTACACAAATTACTGTAGATGGCTTTGATTCCGTTGCTTCCATTGTGAGGATCTGTTGCTTTTTTGACAATGCCTTGTTGAAGCTGAGCACCTCCTCCTCATGCTTTAATGAATTCACGTGTTCTTATAGAAGGAACATCTTCCTCTGTCGAAGTTGGCAGAGAACAGCTTGTAGAAGTAAGACTTCTTTTTGGAATTGAAGCCCCAAATGTTAGGTCCTCCAAACTCCTTGATTACAGCCGCGTAGCTGGTAACTTTTGGCATTTGTGAATCAAGGTAGCGTGAAACACTGAATGCTATTTTGTTGGCACACTACTGAATATACCTTACCGTTAAAGTGGCCTGTGTGCGCTTCTGGTACGGAAGCTGCGCTTAGAATCGGTTATTGAGATTCCGAGACAAAAGATTTAGTTTATAACTTCAACTTTTAGACGGCCCATTTTAATGCTACAGGGCTCAAAGTGAAGCAACCCCTTGAGACCGCCACACCGAATGCTTCATTTTTTACAATTTTCGATTGGTTCTTGATGAAATTGGCCGAAACTTTCTCGAGGCCAAGAAGGTATTCCAGCTATCGCACCCCAACGAATTGTTTTTGCATTATAGGCATGTCCTTTGACGCGTGATACTACAATTTCCTACAGACAACAAGTACTGCCCGTTGAAAAATTCAGCCAAAATAGTTGAGAAAAATTACCGAAAATAATAGAAATTATGCAGTTTGGTGCGACACCTGTAAGGGATTGCTGCACTTTGGGGCATTCTAGCATCAAAATGGGCTGTCAAAAACTTGAACAAAGGTAGTGTCTCAGAGACGATCTCAGGGGTCAGTGTGGTTGAGTTTTAACTTACCAGCGCCCAGTAGATCGTCTGTATTGCGACCTTTTCTGTCACCTTTTCTTGTCTCCTTTCTGTGTCCTGCCTGCGTCCTCTGTTTTCTTTATGAGGGGGAAACCACTCCCTTTCAGTTGCAGATTGGCTAGGTACACTTTGTTGGTTCTAATCACTCTAATTCTTGTAAGATAGGACATTCTTGTAGATGTCCCCTCCAAGTAAAAGAATAAAGTATTTGTGTCAAAGTAAACCCTCTGTGTTGGTTTCAAGTCATTGAGTAGTCTTAAAAGATCTCAGTCAGACCCTATTAGTCCTCCTAAACCTGGTCTGTGTCTCTATTTGGGGCATAGTCACCATGGTTCGAGGGTTTTCTCTTTACAAGTCTAGTCTCCCTAGTAAACAAAGTGGCACCCAACCTGCAGGGCTGCTGATGACTTGAAAGTATCTGCACAGTGTGTTCTTCTTTCCATTTATCTCCTCCAAAAGAGACCCTCATTTAAACCATCAAGATGAGTTCCTCAAGACAAAAGTTCATGACAGCCGTGGCCAGGTCTGATGAGCTACGCCTATGGTCAGACATGGGAATTCCCAGGAATTTAAGGCACTTAAAGGCTGCCATTAGAGACTACATTGACATTAATAATTAAACTCTCTGAACAACAAGAGGAGCTTGTCAAACAAAAGGCAAGCAAAAGAAAAATGACTATTGTCAGGGACAAGATTCAGGACTGTCTCTCACAAACAAAGCACAACATTGTCCTGCTGCTGCAGAGGGACTCAAGGCAAGCAACAGAATGGGGAAAGATCCTTGAGGCAATTCACACCCTCCTGGAGAAACCAGAGGTACAACAACACATTCAGTAAGCTACCACCTCTCAGCCGAGTAACCCAGGAAGGCCATCAATCATCAGTAGAATTCTGAGTGGCTTTAGGCCCAACAGTGACAGAGAACACACAAGAACTTCCTCAGCCCCAATTGCTGCCTTTGCTCCAACTACTGAAGGGTTGCCATCTGTCCAGATCCGTCCAGTTAGTGCAGGCACAATAGGTGTAGGTCCTGCCGGTATCCCTGCTGTTCTGCCTTGTCCGCTGCCACCGACCCTGCCTTGCCTGCTGGTTCTGCTTTAACAGCTGCCGCTGGTGCTGCCTTGCCTGCTGGTTCTAGGCAGTATCACAGAGTAACTATACCTAGAGTGGCCCTTCCCCTCCTTCCCTTCAGCGAGTTACAGCGCCCCCTTCCCTCAGAGGGATAACTCAGAGACAACACGTC
>JAAUXU010025856.1_pt1 | contig 13873 bp, 10 predicted proteins | sample 7278151 | NCBI WGS metagenome assembly JAAUXU01 (sample SAMN14350113, study PRJNA611818) | marine sediment metagenome | isolation source: surface marine sediment (1.8m) | place: French Polynesia: Moorea | collected 2018-08 | reverse complement strand
TTGACCCGCGCCACAGGTTGACCCGCGCCACAGGTTGACCCGCGCCACAGGTTGACCCGCGCCACAGGTTGACCCGCGCCACAGGTTGACCCGCGCCACAGGTTGACCCGCACCACAGGTTGTCCCGCGCCACAGGTTGACCCGCGCCACAGGTTGACCCGCGCCACAGGTTGACCCACGCCACTGGCTGGCTGTCTTCGGTCGCTGCCACTGGTATAAAAGTATAGTGAATTTCATTAAATCACTGGGCTCTTCAGAGGCCATCTTCAGCAGCTTGTTTAAAATTTTGCCAACCTCCATCAGAAATTTGGCCCGAAGCTCGCTTATCCCATCCGAAGTAGCTGAGGCTCGAGGCATTGGCAGCTCGACCCACCTCTAGCAAAAAACGCGGTGGGAAAGAGCACAAACTTTCTCCCCTCTTTTCCTGAGTTCTGTCAGGGCTTTCAGGGAGGTTCAGCTCTCTCTTGACATCCCCATTTTTGCCTCAAAGAAAATGGTGGCCACTTTGAACAACTTTTGTACATTATGCCTGTCTGAATTCCCTCTCATGTGCCAACTCAATGAGTCATCTCCAGCTGCACCCACTGACGCAACAGAAGCAACCAGGAGGAGTCTGTAGATGCTGCCAGAAGAGAGAATTGCTCAGGCCCACGGGGAATGGAGACAGCTGAAGACTGCTTGATGCAGGCCTCGTCGGGCCTCTCGCAGCAACGCCACGTGTTCAGCGTCGTCATGAACCTTAAAGCGAGTAGCGGCTCCGCTCCGAACCCGTGTGAGGCATGTCTAATACTCATGTTTGGCTTGCAACGCTCTAATTTATGCATCATTTTAAAGCAGTTCAAAAAAGGCAGTCTGAAGCTGAGCTGGAACCTGGAACACCGCAAGTAAAGACATGACAGACAAATTGAGATGGAAGATGAGACTTTAAACCTCACTCGTAGGAAGTTCTACAGTTATCTACTCAAAAAAGTATTGTTTAAGAGATGTTGTCAGCACTGCTTCATTTCGGGAGAACAGTAGAAGCCGCTTAAGGGAACACCGGATATACGAACAATCCGCTTTTATGAACAGAGTCCTCAGAAATGGAATCAAAATGCACTTTGAGGTATTGACTTTCTCCTCGTGCAAGAACGATTTTCCTCCAAAATTGCGTAAAAACAGTGGAAACCTGAATAATTTTGGGGAAATTCAAAATCCAAACGTAAATAGGATGAGTTTGGACGCAAGAATTGCAGGCAAAAGCATCAACACCCTAAGTACACAATTACACTGCTATGCTTTGTTAAGAGTTGTTATTTCTTATGAACAAGGTCAGGCTGCTCATGAGGAGAGATCGCTGAATATAACGTTTTGGCCGAGAACGGATGGTGTTGTTATCAGCGGCTTCTACTGTACCAACCTCTCTCACATTTGTGAGCGCCACATCAGCCTCGGGCAGGTGCGACTGCTTCTCCCTGGCGATCTCGCCGAAGTCGCTCAAGTTTGCACTGCCACCTGATGGATGAGTTCTACCACAAAGTGAAAGAGCAGCACTGATCTGGGGGTGAAATACAAAAAAAAAACAATACCCGAGTTTTATTCTGAGCATCATAGGAGCTGCTACAGTATAAGGCTTAAGGCTATGCTGTACAGTACAGTTCACTTACTTTACATTGCCCTTGTCTCTGACAATGGCGCGAGAGAGACAAAGTGCATTCAGAGACCCGTTGCTGAGACTGATTGATAAGTAGGGATGGATTCGGGTCGAGCCCGCACTCCGAAACCTGTTCGGGTCCAGCCCGCACAGCCCGAAACCCGCAAGACCAGCCTGAATTGCTATAGTTTCTGAGAAATGACAACAGGACAAGGAACAGTATGAATAAGACACCAGTCACAGTATTCCTACCATGAGTTGGTAAAGATTTGCAATAATCTGCCCACTGGTTGGTTTCACACTTTGTCAACTCTGGGTTAGTGGGGAGATTTGGGATTTGAGATCTGGCCCGCGGGCCAGCCCGCAGCCATCAGCTTCACAGCCTACATAGCCCGAAAATCCGCAAAATGGCGACTCGATCCATCCCTATTTATATGCACGTTTGCCAAAATGTTTGTTCACTTCCTTCCCTAATGCAGCAACTGGCTAAGTTAACGCCACATCTGCTCCTTCCGCCCCCAGGGTTGCCAGTTTCCTTCAAAGCGCGTCCTGAAAAACCCGTCCTCCCTTCTACGCCTCAGTCAAACCAAACCAAGCATGTGGCAACCCTGAAGCGAGTAGGAGGAAGCGAAAACGAGAGAAGCAGTTTTAATCAGTCAAAAATTCAAGAACTCATGTAGTTAGATCACTTTGAATTGTACCTCTACTTCTTTTACACCCTGTGAGAAATCAAGGCAAGATTTCAAAACTTGCCACATCCCTATTGTCGGATAGCCAGGACGTCTCGCTCAAGAGGACAGATTTTGGGCATTTCTCCTGAGGCAGAGTCTGATATAAGAAAATATTGGAAAAAAGTTTTTCCAATGTCAAATCTGTATATTCATGTTGTCTCTTCTTTATTAAGAGTAAAGAGCTGGCGTGTTCTTGGAGTTGTTCAGTCCCCGCAGCCACAGGGTGGAACAGTAAAAAGCTGGAATGCACCAAAAGCCTCGAGATGTTTTTTGCAAAGAGACAAGAAGCAAAAAATGCCAAAGAATTGCAGTGGAACCTGCTTATTTGAACCTAGCTGCGGTTCATAGATTCATACACCCTCATTGGGGGTATATATTTAGATTTAGGCGCATATATTGCACCCATATTTAGGCGTGGAGATCAATGACACTCGTGCAAACAAGTGCGTCACAGCTGACGGGACCTTTCCAGACCTCCAGGGCGGACTCGACGTGGCCAACAGCAAGTTGTGCGACGACGACTTCGGCGCCACCGTCGTGGGCGTCATCGTGTAAATCCGTGACTTCTCCGAGAGCAATCATAAATCCCGTCTTCAGTATATTTTACTCTTACAGCCTCAATTGTTGATTGACCAGAAGTTAAAAGGGTTTTCATTATATAAGATGGTTGTTTGATTTGGCAATTCCACGTGAGTCGAATTCCAACGGCTGTTGATTGGTGTTAAACGGGTTCCACTGCAGACACCAAGAAATGAACGAGCAAGGAAAAAAAAGGACAGCTTTGGGGAATTTTGAAAATATTTGGTAAAAAAAAAGTGTAGCCAATGAAGGACCTAAAGCCAAAAGTTCCACTCGTACGAGATTTGCAAGCCCCGCATGGCCCTGATGACCTCGTCCTCCACGTACCAAGTCCTACCGTTGGGGTCGGCCACGTTGGACGTTTTGATCCATCTGGACAGTTGTTGCTAACTTCAGAATGAACTGGTCGGCCTTGGGCCTTAGGCCTCGTGGCCTGGGCCTGCCCGAGGATGACATCCCGGCGCTGCAGCTGCTCCACCATTAGGTTGCAGCTTCTATCCTTGGATTTTTTTCGCCATTTTTGGAAAGTCGATATTTAAATTTCGCATTTTCTCCACTCAGCTTTCTCTGTCTGAGACCCTAAGACATAAACGTCGTCAAAGTCACATCCAGCTTTACCTCTTTTGTATCCACTTCTGTCCGCAGGGTGTTCGTGTGATATGCAATTAAGTAATTAATTATATGATGACAGCTGTTGCAATGACTTGGGCAAATGTGGTCTGATTCCTTTCACGATGCCATTCGTGACTTATAGACAAGTCACACCTGAAAGTGTAACCTTCCAAAGTCTGTGGCTGCTGTGAAAACTGAAACACCCCATTGGTACTTCATTCCAGAACATTTTGATGCACCCTGTAGAAGTGCAGGTGTAACCGGGCATGTGGAGAAGTCGGGATTCTTGAGACTGCCGAGCAAATCTGGGGCATTCCTGGACAAGCAGAAGTCCTGCCCATTCAGCCAGGGCGGTCACGTCCAGCCCCGGTCGTACAGGGTGCCCCACATTGAGGTCCCCATCGACGCTGACAAAACACGCATTTCGGCGGGAAGAACAACAAGGGCGGCGGGCAGAGACTTTTGGGTGCAGATTTCACTCAGGCAATCAAACAGTTGGATGCAGTTGTGAGTAATACTTCTGAAACTCTACGTGATGCTGATCTGGAAGGTCTTTCCATGGTCCTGTCACTTGGTGCACGCCTTAGTCATTGAATTTATTAACTGATTTAACGCACGATGTTCTGAATATTTACTCTCTGGAGGGAAATATTTTCTATTTGCACTATATCTCCCTCTCCACAGGGACACATTGTGACTCAACACTCCGAAACTATGGCTGCATCAGCCATGATCTCGTCCATCATCAGCGGTTTCTCTCCATCGTTCGTGAAAGTTTGAACTGTGTGTGAATCATGACTCAATTTCTGCACTGTATTTGCCAAATACAGTGATTCCGAAAGTCATGCATTACAGTTGAGATTAACGACAAACGATGTGTGCTCGACTTGGGTCATTTCATATCCTAGGGGATCTAAAGTATACTGCACATGTCAGTACTGCAATGAGCGTCCTTAATATATCGTGATATCCTTAAGAAAAGCAGTCAAATGAACAGTCAAATGTTCATGTCCTGAAATGACACAATTGGCAAAGAAGGGAGATATAGCAAAAAGGTACGGGTGAAACGGGCAGCATTGACAATTGGCTAGTGAGAGAGGCCTACGTAGAGTGCAGGGTTGCCACGTACGAGAGCACGTCCTGTTTGGTACGGTTGGCTCAGTTTGACAAGGGCGGAAAATTTGGGATTTTCCTTCTCCTCTTCGCAGTCAATAAGAAGATGCTTGAAAATTGGCTGGCCACTGCAGACCTGTGACGGGTGGCAACCCTTCAGCCCTCCTGAAGTGGCTGCGAGTGGCAGCGCTGTCATTCGGACAGAAATATCACTGCCTCTGTGGGTTGTGACACAGCTTTCTTAAAGTTATAGCAACTCCACAAAGTGGTCCAAGAAGTCAAGAGTTGTGACGTCATGACTTTGTTGCTGTCGCCAGCCTCACAGTATTGTGGATATTTCCCTGCTGACCAGCGGATTCACCTGGTCGAGACTCGATAAGTGCGTTAATAGGTCACTTTCCATTTTATCATAGCTGCAGGTATTATTGAGAATTTGGAATTCCTGAAACTTGGCAGGATATCTGCAAAATGACTCTGAAATCTTGAGAAACCGAGAACTTCTTAGGATTTCCTGGGATGTCTGAACAGCTACGAGTGTTTGGCATTTTTTTTTTAGTCCAGGATGTACTGGGAATGCTGAAAGTTTTAAACCCTTTTTGTCTCTCCTGCGCTACACTGATTTCAGGAAGTGTTTTCTTCTTTGTTGTTTTCTTCAGTCGTGCGTAGCATTTAGGTGACTTGTTGAGATGTTGCATGAAGAAGAAACTTGCAAAAGCTTTTTGCAAGGTCTCAATTTTTCGAATTGGCATGAGCAATTTTCTCTTCCATTTTGGCTGACCCCTTCAAAATGTGATATTTGGTCATCAGCACCGTGTACAGGGTGTCCCAGTCGGTGTGTCGTTGGACCTCAGCCCGCCAGACCAACAGCTGAACCAATCTTGTAGACTTTTCAACAGCAAATGAGAGCTGTGTTAGGTGCAACTTGACCTGACATCACAATTTGAGGTATCTCCTCATGTTGGCATCTTTGTACATGATTTGTGAGATTTCGATTCTCGGGGTCACAATTTTGGGGCAGTTTCTCCAAATTTGTCCTCTCCACAAAGAGCAAAGATGGCCCAAAGTTGCTCATTGCCCAAAATCAAACAGAGATTCTTGCCCATTTCATGTACACAGTCAGGGTTGCAATTCCGCCTGCTGAAAATGAGACATCTGAAGAATTGTGGCAGTAGGTAAATTGCAGTTTATATTTATTACCACAATCATTAGGTTGGATTCTGTAATTGGCCTGTCAGGTTGGGGTCCGCCAAAGCATCCCGACTGGAACAACTTGTACGAAAGCACCCAGACTATTTTGTGCCCTCACCCCATGGAGACCATTGACTGACAACACAAAGAGCCTCAGGGTCTGTAGATGCTGATCATCAGACGAATACTGGCTGTAATCTGGGCACAAGATGGGCATGACAGGAGGGCAACACAAAAAAGCTGCCTATGAAAATTGGTGCTGGTGCTTGAAACCTAAGTCATGTCTGGTTAGATTTATTTAGATCAGGTGTGGTTAATTTAGCTAGGTCAGGTCTGGATAGATTCAGTCAGGTCAGGTTAGGTTAGGTGCAGTTACATTCAGTCAGTCCAAGTTGTATCAGGTCTAGTGTCATTTTGTCAGGTCAGGTTTAGTTAGATTAGTTAGATTCACTCAGGTCAGGTCTAGTTACATTCAGTCAGTTCAAGTTGTATCAGGTCTAGTTACATTCAGTCAGGTCAGGTCTAGCTACATTCAGTCAGTTCAAGTTGTATCAGGTCTAGTTACATTCAGTCAGGTCAGGTCTAGTTAGATTCAGTCAGGTCAGGTCTAGTTAGATTCAGTCAGGTCAAGTCCAGTTAGATTCACTCAGGTCAAGTCCAGTTAGATTCACTCAGGTCAAGTCCAGTCAGTGGTGTTGGATGTCTTCATGGTCGATATACTTGATGTTAGATTCAGTCAGATTAGATCCAGATAGGTTTGACTGAGCTGGGGTCTGGCCGGGTTCGACCCGTTTGCAGACTGTCCTCCCTCTTGAGAAGTGGAGCAATAAGTGCGGCCGCAATAGTTGATATTGTGTCTGACTTTGTCATGTGGGCTCTGGTGGAGAAGTTGCTCGACCCAATTTTTCCAAGTCAACTGGTTGCGCACCTGTGTTGATTTTTTTTTCTTTTCAAAAAAAAGAAGGCCAAGATTAATGATGCTCCCAGAATCAACCACTTTGTCATACAAGTGCGCTAGCGACGATCACCGAGAGAGGGCGAAAAGTCTGTACTGTATATTTAGTCACACACGCGAGTTCTTTCTCTCTTTCCTCCCGCTCTCTCTCTCTCTCTCCGTCTCTCTCGTTTGGCCGCCGCCGGAGCCGCCGGGCGAGGCTTTTTAATCCGAGCCCGCGTTGTGACGGATCCACACGTGTTTGCCCTCGGAGACTTCACTGCCAGCAGAAAAAGTGTCCAGACCCTCATCAGGTGTAGCAAAAATCGTGGTGGTCTCGTAGTAAAGATATTTTCTCTTTTTCTTTTTTTTTGTTGTTTTGTTTCTGCCTCCCCCTTTGGTGGATCTGCCGACCAGGTGAGTCTCGTTGCTCGTTCGCGTGAGGTCGCTCGTTGAGCCAAAAAAAATGTGCATTTTCGCCACCGCCAAACGATCGTTTGCGGACCGCAAAGTGACTTTGCTGGCATCATAAGTGAGGACTTTGCTAACAAGTGACATTTGCTGAGTCTCAGCTGAAAGACGTGGGCTGGAGGGACCTGGAACGGCCCAAGTTCCGCTCATGAAAGTTCATGAACTTTCCCCAGAGGGAGTAAATGGAGTCCGACTTTCCGAGGAGAGAAATGCACGAAATAAAAAGAGCAACTTTCCAAACTTTCCAACATTTTGGCCTTTGATGCTTGATCAGTGGTTCCGAAGCCTCTTTCTTTGTCTGCAGACATCGAATCTGCTGCAAGATCTGACAGAGAGATTTGTTTGCTTGCTCTTTCCAGGTGTGTCCGTCCACCAAAACTTTCCGGCTCTTTTCTGCATTGCACCCAAACATTCCGACGTCGCAGTATTATCGAGTGCAGATCGCAAATCCTGCACTGACTGGTTCAACCCCCCCCCCCTTCCTCCCCCTCCTGCCAGCACGTATGAGCCGTCGTACAAGGGGTTTTTTTGTGTGCAAAGAAGTACAAGTGGTAAATCACATGTCATGGGGAAGCCTGCGCATACATAATTGACCCCATTCCGATGATGTCGGCCTTATCGAGAAACTTTCCACCACTACTTTCCATCGTCTGCAACCGAGCAGTCAATCACCATGGCCGTGGAGAGCCAGAATGACGCCAGTCAGTCCGTGGAAGCCTTGACCAAGAAGTGCTGCAGCTCGCGGACGAGCCAGCACTGCATGACAACGTAGACGGGTCCTCAGCCAAGGAGACACTGCCAATTCCTATACTTCACACATACGTCACATTCGTACATGCATTCATACAAAGTATCATCCACCTAAGTATCATCAGCGACGTACCAACATGTTCGATCCCAACGACACTACCAACTTCTCGTTCGTGAGCGTGGAGAACAACCGGAGCGAGGAGAACACGTTCCAGATGCCCGGGTACAAGACCACCATCTCGTTTGTCATCTGCTCGGCGCTGCTGGGGGCGGGGGTGCTGGGCAACCTCCTCGTCATCGTGGTCATCCTCACCAACAAGCTCCTCAGGAGCTCCACCAACCTCTTCCTCCTCAACCTGTCGGTGGCCGACCTGCTGGTCCTCATCACCAGCACGCCCACGGCGCTCGTCGAGCTGGCCACCAAGAACGACGCGTGGATCCTCGGCCAGGTACGTAAGCAGCCACACGTAGCACCTACTATGGACCACGGACAGCATGGACATGTAGATGGAGCAGCAGCGCTGTCCAAACTTTCCGAGCCTCATGACACATAGAACTGAGGCAACGAAACTACTTTCAAGCATATACTTTTGCTCCACGTTCAGTATTTGTAAGCAGACAATGCTGTAAAGTAGGCGGAAATCGTAGTCATTCATATTGGATGCGCACGCTATTTCCATGTTACCACGTCGACGTCCGTACAGAGCCATAAGTGTTACTACACTTTAATTGTCATTATTATATATTAGTATTGTCGCTATTGCGCCGATACATTGGTGACCTAGAAAAGTCGTTATAATTAAAGTGGAATGACGATGAATGACAAGCGGAAAGTTCCCATATGCAGATGTCTCAATCGCTTTCCCCTTGACGGCGAAGGCCTAAATCAGGCCTCACTCATGTATGTACACGAAGGCGGAAAGTTCTTCTCGGCCGCCACCTTCGGGTGCGACGGAAAGTTGAAAGTTCTTCCCGGGTGCGACAGCCCGACCAGCTGCAGCGCGCGGGCGCGCGCGCGCGCGCGTGCGCGCCGGCCCCGGGCTGGACCACGCACACGTCGCTCAATGTGCGCGTGTCAACGCGCCCTTTGACTCTCTGCACCGAGTCACATGTGTCTTATGCACTGACAGACTTCATCTGCGTCAAAAAAACCCTTCGGAAAAACAGGTGGCAACCCTGGCTTTCCATTAATGTTAGTAGCGTCTACACGCATTTGGCGTGTGAGTGACGCACTTTTTAAGCACCGCAACTCTTGACGCATTTAGTGCACTCAGACGCTTTTTTTTTGCTGGCGTCGACCTGATCAAGGAGGACAAGATGTAGAGCACTTCTCAGTAGTTGGTAACAGAAGTGCTGAGATGGAAGGGTTGCCAGTTGCTGGCTCTAAGAGCCGCAGCCAGGGTTGGCAGGGAAGCTGGTGGTGGGAGATGTGTTTTTGGTGCTGACGCTTCTTCTCCTCGTTCAGTTGTAGCAGCGCCCGAGGAAGTCGTGTCATAAACATATGTTTTAACTATTGATGTCTGTGAGCGCTGTGCAGTGCATACGCAGTCGTGAGCGTGCACAATGCGAAGCAGCTTCAATGTTCCGTGAAAATAACACTATTAGTAGTAAAAAAGCTCCAAAGCTGCGTCGTCCGTCGGCGACAAATGAAAGAACGAGAGAAGAGCAGCCGCAACAACAACAACAACAACAGCAGCAGCAGCAGCAGCAACAACAACAACAACAACAGCGTATGTGCGAGCTGCTCCACATTGCCGCAGTGCCCCCTAAGAGCGGACGTTCAGCACTGGACAATACAGGGTGTCGCCGGCGGGCCCGCCAGCCCTCAAACACCCTGTAGCGAGGAGAAAAGATGCTGGCAAAGAAGAAGCCATGGGGGATTTGGATCCTGTGCAAATGGGACCCTTTGCTTTAGAGGCTAAAAGTTAGTCCTTCCTTGTCCTTGCTCCTCCTTCCTCTCGACTGCACCCTGGAGAGATCTTTTTCTTCTTCTTGGCCGCAAAAACACACATAAAATTTCAGGCACCTCCTTTCTTGAGTAGTTTTCAACGATGATATTGCTTTCTTTCCTCCGTGATTGATGGCTACTCTATGAAAAAAGTTTGCTTCTCCTCCTCTGTCGTCGTCAGACCCGTGCGTGTGCTCGTCGCCGTCGTCGTTGTCGTCGTCTTCGTCGGGGTCGCCGCTGCCGCCGGCGCTCAGCAGATTCGCGGAAGTGTTTTCGCAGCAGCAGCAGCAGCAGCAGCAGCCATTTCGGGGGCAACTAACTCTGGCTTTAACTGTGACGCAGTCGATCTCTGACTCGCACGGTAGAAAAAAAAAGGGTTAGAGCGGAGGAAAAAAGGGGGTTAGAAAGAGACAATCGTGCAGTGAGAACGTCAGAGTTATATTTAGCAGCTGAATGTCGTGTTCTCCGGCCTCTTCTTGCCTCTGCAATAACTAATTTCGTGTAGTCCAACTCTTAATGACGGTTGCTTCCACTACTAACGAACGCCATCGCTCTCTAAATCCACCCCTCCTTTCTGGCGAAATTGACTCCCCTGCGTTGGTCGTTGAACTAAACCAAGATCTGGCGACGGACGGACGGACGGACAAACAAACAAACAGATGCGCAGACGAAGAAAGCGAGACTGATGAGGAAAAAAGGTACATGCGATCAGCTGATCAGGAACAACAGCTCAGCTGATGTCAGGGACCGCAAATTCCGTGTGAGTCAGCAAAATGCCGCAACGCCAGAGCGCCTTTTTTTTGACTCACACACCAAGGTGACATTCCCAGAGCAAGTTGTATTTTCCTCTCTCTGACATTTCGCATGGCCGTTTTTTCATCTTGCAGTCATAGTGCTTCTCCTTCATGGTAGAACAGCAGACGTCATGATTTCGTTGTAGCTCACGGGTAATGAGACCTCGACGACGACGACGACTGTACTGTCAGGTCCCTCGAGACCGCCACTGGGCGCACAGAGGCCTGGAACATTGCAGTAGAGAAAGCACTTCTACTCGGACCCACGTAACAGCTCCGCCATATAAAATTCGCAACTGAGCAACTGCGTCAGGAGCTGCTGAATAGCTGAGCAACTGCATCAGGGGAAATGATGCAACTGAGCCAGGAGCTGCTGAATAGCTGAGCAACTGCGATGGGAGCGGCTAATTAGCTGAGCAACTGCGTCAGCAGCTGCTGAATAGAAGCAACTGCGTCAGGAGCCGCTGAATAGCTGAGCAACTGCGATGGGAGCAACTGCTGAGTAGGGCTATGGTCTGAAGACGATTGGCCTAGAAATCCAGCATGCAGCAGCGGAGTGCAACATGAGCCAAAAATGGTGTGGGCACTGTAAACAGCAAATGCAGATGCACGTGCATTTGCTGACCTCCTCCAATGCAAGTTGAACTACTTAAAGGGGGTCAATGGAGCCTCCCTCGTCAGGGATGTTTGGTGCTGTCTGCACTGGTGAGAAGAGGCCAGAATTTTAGGTGATTTCACTTTTGATTCCGTGCAATGGGCGAGTGACTTCGTCAGTCAGGGCAGACAGACAAAAATGTTTCAATCTCTCAGCTCGGATTTTCAATGTGTTTATTTTATCAGACCTGCTCTTCTCGGTCCTTCTCAGCGCAAGGTCGAAATAAACAAGGAGCTGCATTTCAGTGCCATTAAAGAGGCTTTGTAGCTGCCATGCAGATGTGAAAGTTGTCCGAAAAGGTGTGCAAATCGGATAAATGGGCATAAAAAGTCTAAAATGACGTGTTATTCGCATAAAAAGATGTGCAAATCATCTAAAGAGATGTGCAAATCATCTAAGGAGATGTGCAAACCGTCTAAAGAGATGTGCAAACCACCTAAAGCAATGCACAAATTGCCTAAAGAAATGTGCAAATCATCTAAGAAGGTGTGCAAATCATCAAAAGAGATGTGCAAATCATCTAAGGAGATGTGCAAATCATCTAAAGAGATGTGCAAATCATCTAAGGAGATGTGCAAATCATCTAAAGAGATGTGCAAACCGTCCAAAAGAGTTGTGCAAACCATCTCAAGCGATGCACAAATTGCCTAAAGAGATGTGCAAATCATCTGAAAAGATGTGCGACTCGCCAAAAGTAGTAAAGGCACTGTGACACTCCTGAGTTGCAAGAACCATTTATTTGCCACCTGCTTTCCGAGTCAGAACATCCCTGAAAGCAGTCTGATGTCTAAAACTTGCTTTCATTGGTTTGACTCAAAATTCCCTCCCAAACTTTGGACTCATCGAATTTAAAGCTAGCCTTAACAGTTCAGAGCTGGTTTTCTTCTTCTATCGACCATTAATGTCCATTCTCGCTCGTACAAGTATAAACTACAGCGAGAGAAGAGTTATACAGTGGAACCCGCTTCTTGGGCCAACACCAGGAAAGGCATTTTTTGGCCAACGAAGCGAGTCCGCCAATCGGCCAAATTCAAATTTCCCGCCCTGTCTTGTTTGTGAATCACAGCTGAGGCATCCACAAACACTTGACCATTGATTCTACTTAAAGAGCTGAATCTCAGCTGTTTGTTTTCTGCAAAAACGAGTGCTTTGTACCCTCATGAGCATGAGAATTGCCAGAGAATCTAGTTGGAATGCCTGGAAATATCACGCAAAATCCACCAATGGACTGCGCTTGTTCACTCAGTAACTGATCATTGTTTTAATGAAGAATGTCATAAATGGTTTTGGGAAGTCAATATGTTCGTTAATGGAGAGAGTTCGCCAATTATCCGTTTGCCTCTTAAGGTGGTTGCACTGTAACAGTTGGCAGAGTCACTAATGGGTAAAATCTGAATATGGGGGCTTTCAAAAATTCCATACCTACTTACATGAGCATGATAAAAGTATCTTTTATCCACACTTTCCTCATGTTGGCTACATCTTCGACATCTCTTGCGTACATGTGCAGAGTTAATGATCGATATCTTAGATGCATGTATTTCATACACACCAGTGTATTAACAATCAATGTTAAGATTGTACCCACTAATGATGCTTACGGATAGTTCGAGTATGCATCAGGAGAGCCTAAGAAATAGTCATGTGACCTACAGACTCTAACGTGGAACGCCAAGTCTAAGTTGATGCCAAGTCAACATTGACATTTCTGGGCGATCAACATACATGCGCATAACTTAGTTACGCAGTGATGACGTAGACTCGGGCCAGCCCGAACTTCGGGATAGCATTGGCCCGACTGCAGCCTTCCTCAACTACAGCTACGTAGCCTGACGGAAGCCAATGGCACACGGGCCCGATCCCATTCAGCCCGGGCTGACATTTCCAGCCCGATCGACATCACTGCGACTTAGCTGCAATGTGCAGATGGCTGTTTTTAGGCTAGCTGAGCCCGCTCATTGACAGTTGCAGTTCACCAAAATAAGGGACCCTTTACATTTGCACAGTTTTTAGGTTAGGTTCGAGTCATCCTATGTCTGTCACTGCTACGCCAACTTCTTCTTCATCGACCACCTGGTCGATCTCGAGCTCAACGTGGAGAAGGAGAAGCAGCAGCAGTCGACACACACCATGCAAAGCCCAACAAAGTTGGTCTGACGAGCAGCAAGCAGTAGTTTGCTGTCATTCTCTCAGGTATTGACGGCCTGAAAATCATCATCCTCAGAGAATTAATACAGTGAAACTCCAATTTAGTGGAATCAGTCAGGAGTCGGGGGGAAAAATACCCGCTAGATCTTATGTAGATACTGTGCAAAATTGCTCCAAATGGGTTAATGTTGTCCGGGCTCTTTGGGAATTCCTCCTTGTTCTCGACTGACTGGCAGACCGAGACAATGGATTTGTCCACAGTGTCCAAAGTCCAGGCTCTCCAATGCTATTTTTGCTTTTGTTGGCCAATGAGAAAG
>JAAUXU010138677.1_pt1 | contig 13875 bp, 20 predicted proteins | sample 7278151 | NCBI WGS metagenome assembly JAAUXU01 (sample SAMN14350113, study PRJNA611818) | marine sediment metagenome | isolation source: surface marine sediment (1.8m) | place: French Polynesia: Moorea | collected 2018-08 | reverse complement strand
ATTACTTCTGTTACTGATGGTTTTTCTTCTTCAACAACAACTTCTGGCTCTGGTTCAGGCAATAAGTCATTATTAAGCAGTGTATCTGCTACAGTAACTTCTTCTTCTTCGGTTTCTTCTACTTCCTCTTCTACTACCTCTCGTAGAGGTGCAGTAACTACAGGAGCAAAGCTTGCATTAACAGTAACGGCAATCTTATCAGGACCATTACGTTTAGGTAAGAAATTAATCTCTTCTACAACTAATGATGAATCTTGTTCTGCAATCAAAGTGCGAACAGCGCGCTCAACGTCGGCTTGGCTAATGGTAATTTTTACGGTCTTCTCAATCTTCATTTCTTTCCTCTATTTCAATTTGAACTCTCGGATTAGTTCTATCAATCTCGCCAAAATGATAACTAACATTCTTAATGAAATCATAGTTATCGTCTTCTAACTTCCCTGCTTCAACCAGTGCATCCATGAAAAACTTATCGTGAATACAACACACATTACTTACATCTCCTTTTCGGGCATCGACTGGAAACCATGTGAACTTAACCTTAACTACCGTGTTTAATTCCGGTAGTTTATTAATCTGTTCAAGCATTAATTCCTTATACAGATTCTTTGCCTTATTTAGAATGTGAAAGTTTGCGTTACGGTAATTATTCATGTTAAGAATGAATCCCTTTTTGGGATTCTTCTTAGTTGGCATATGCACCTTTAACGGTGCATGTAATTCATAAATGACTGTCATTAACCGAACAGCTTACGCTTCTTAGGTGCATCACCGTCTGCTGCTGGGCTTGGACGACCTGAAGTTGGTGCTCCCTTCTTCACGTTACCTGCTCCTTTGGCTTTGTTGCGAACGTTATCTTTGTTGCGCTCAACCCAACGATTAACGAATTCACCTTCTTCTACATCTGCCTTGATTTCTTGCAGAGTACGACCAGTCTCAACATCAAATACTTTGTCGATTTCGTTAACTTCACGAGTCTCACCAGTTGGAGCGTATTCGCCTGAATCATCTTTGGCTTTCTTGTCTTCAATTACTTTAAGAACACCTAATTTGATTTCCTGACCAATCAAGTCAATTAGTACCATCTTTTCTTGCGTAACATCTTTCTTGGCTTCAAAGTCGTAAACTTTAACGCCCTTCTCTTCAGCTTCTTGGTCTTCTAACGGCTGACCAGTGATAATAGTGGCAATGTCGTTAACAATAACGTAGCCTGGTAGATAGTGATTCTTACCAGTGTTCTTGTTCACATAGTAATTCAGATTGCCTTTAGCATCGCCTGAAGTAACCCACTGCTGGCTGCGCAATACTTTCTTAGTACCAAGTTGCTCGAACTCCAAGTTCACGCTCATTGCACCGCCTTGCGAATAATCAATGTAAGCTTTCTTAACTAGAAAATCATAAGCGTTGCTATCGAATGGACCTGACGATGCGCCAAGGTTATCAGTAGTCTTCTCGATAGTTGCTTCTGCTGCTGCTGCTTTCATTTTCTTAAAGATGCTCATATATTAGTTCTCCTAATTAATTTTCAGATAAGGTTTGATTTACTTTGTCTTTCTTCATAGAAGCTGCCGGAGGCAGCCCCTTCTTTTTCTACTCCTCGAATTCTCTTAACTCTAAATCGAGTAAAGTTAATTCAATGTACAACTCTTTCACTGCTGCGACGTTAGATGAATCCAATGGGTTCTCATGAACTCTTTGCCATGCAATATCCATCTTCTCGTTAAGCTCGTGAAACTTCTTAACTAACTCATCGCGTTTCAATTTAATTTACTCCTTGCCGAATAGCTCAGAACCTTCGGTATCACCGTAGAATTCGCCTAAGCGCTGTAGTAATTTACCGCAATCGTTATCCATGAATGTCTCAGGAATGCTAAACATTTTACGTGGAGCACGAATACGCTCGCCTACTGTCTTCTTGGTTTTACGGGTTTGGAATACATGCTTGTAGCCTAGTATCTCGTCTTCTTCCGTAATCTCAAGTAAATCGTTGGCATAGTCCTTCAGTTCACGTAGTGGAACTACTTTGGTCACTACTACGGTTGAGAAGTAGCTTTCGATGCCATTATTCTTTAGTGCGCCCTTAACCGGAACACAAGTTTCAATAATGTTCTCACCGTCTTCTTTCTCCATTGTGTGAGCAGTAAAGATTACATTCTTTGTGGATTTAGCTACATGCTGTTGCATTAAGCGCTTGAAGTATTGTTGGAATTCAGACCAGCCTTCCATTTTATTCTTCAAGGTAAGTACATATTGAGATTCAAACATATCCATTAGATAGGTTAAGCTATCAACTACAATGGTGTGAATATTATCCATTGCTTCAACTTCTTCAAATGCTTCTTCAACTTCGTATGGGTCAGTAATAGTTAACTTGTTGAAGCTGTCTGAAAACGGTAATTCTTTGCCTGATTCACAGTTAAGATAAATCACACCTTCTTGGTTTGGAATGAATTCTAGTGAAGATGATTTACCAGTAGCTGATTTACCTGCGATAAGAACTAGACGTTTGTTGCTCATAAATTATTTCTCCTAAGTTAGAGTTGATGGATTAATCGACTAAGTTTTTCTGTTCAATAACGAAAACTACTTCACCGTTTGTTGATGCATTCAATTCAGTTTGACGGTCTCGTGCTTTCATTGGATTCTTGTGGACTTCAAGTACGCCCACTGGTTGACCCTTGTAGTGTGTAACGAGGATATAAACAATGTCCATTTTGGATTCTCCTTTTCTATCCATGAAAGCAGCCGGAGGCTGCTCTCTTCTTCTATCGACTAGCAATTCGCTTCATCACAGTCGTCATGATTGAACTCATAACTCGCGCTTGGTCCATAGGTTGATCAAGTTTATCATTCAGACTTAGAACTGCTTGCTGAACGCCTTCATAAGAATGACCAGTATCAACTAACATCAATGCATATTTCAGCATTTGATTGTTACGGTCGCCCTTGATTGCCTTATGGGTAAACCAATTCTCTAGCTTAGATAAATCACTAGAGTTAAGCTGCTTTCTGTGTAGCTCTTCTGCTTCGCTGGTATGTGGAATGAATGGTAATACATCTAACAACTCACCATCTTGCTTAATAACACCTGCATCATTGAATAGCCACTTGCGCGCTCTATCATTAGTGCCATCGTCTACATCGAATGGAAGCCAAGCATAGATATTATTCATAAACTCTCTATAGTCGTCGCTATCCAAATTCACAATGTAATTAGTAGGGAATACGATACGAAATCTATCCTTACCTTCAGTTTGATGACGCTTAGTGGTATAGAACATGCACTTATAGCCTTCTAACAACACTTGAGCCGTATTAAGAGAAATATCTCCGTCTACGTCAATTACTACAAGATTAAAGCCTTGAATGATATTATCATCTGCTCGATGACCTGCTCCTTCATCACCACGTTTAAGATGGTGTGCAACCCAATGATGTTCAGTACTATTACCGAAATCATCTAGGTCATCCCAAGTACCTAAGATATTGGAATAATTGTAAGCAATGTCTTCTGATACAGAGAATATTAACTCATCGAGATTAGTCTTCTTGAGGCTCTCGCCTGAATACATCTCAACACCGTTAACACTTCTGCGCTTGATGGTAACATTGTTTCTGCGTCCCCAAGCTGTCGCTAAAGCCAACTGCTCAAGCTTAGCACCTGCACTGCCCTTATAAGTAGGTAAATCTTCTACTAGGTCAGCTTGAGTTACTTCACCACGTACATCAGCTAAATACTTAGCCAAGCGTACATGAGGCTTATCTCGCGTTAGCAAGTCATGCAATGCCTTACCACTTTCTTCAACCAACTTGATTGCACTATGTAAATGGTCCATAGTGATAATCGAGCTTTCATCAACAAATGCATATGCACCAGCCAATTTAAGAGCTTTGAAGTAACGGTGAGTCAATTCTGCACGCTTAATACCTTCGCGTTCAGCTAGTAGCTTGACTCGACGAGCACATTCACGCTCATACTCAATGATTTCAATTGCTACATCTTGCTCAACATGGATAACCTTACCATGATGTTGAGGTTGCGCTAGTATTGCTAAATGCTTTGAAATAGTATCTAACGTTGCATCATTAGAATTATTCATACGCATTTGAAGAATTGTAGCTGCATCTAACTCATCCAACGAATTCTGAGTATCCTTGATGTAACCGAACAAACAACGACGAGCATAGCCAGTTGATAAGAATGAATAAAACTGGTCTTCAATCTTACCGCCATCCAATAACTTATCCGGTGTACCGAATAACATCATATTGGTTGGAGTACCGCCATCCATCTCAGTGTTACGAACATTCTCCTTAGTGTTCTTAACTAGTTTGGTTTTAGTCTTACCAACATCGTAAAGCTCCAAGTAAGTATTTAATAACTCACTATTAGCTTCAAGATTTGAACCCACTTCATCCATCTCGAAATTCACTGCACCACAGTTTGCCATTAATATCTTATGGCGCATCTGCTTCAATGCTGGACTTGTACCCTCACTAAACGAGAATAACAATTGACCTGCATCAACGAATTCCTTATCAACCAACTCACGTACTTCATCAGGGTCATCACCTGAATAGCGCGCTCTATCACATGCAATCTTAGCCAAGCTTGCCTCACCGATGATTGGAAAGGTTTCGCGCATAAAGGTCGTCTTGAAATCCTTAATCACTTGATTCTCAATGATATTGGTAGAATAACCTTTACTGAAGCCAGATGGAGCTAAGTTAATTGAGTAGACATTTACAGGTATTGCACCTCTATCCATCGTCATAATGGTTGGTCGCATCGTACTAGCAACTTTAGCTAGATAGTAAGCAACTAACACACGAAAGAATAACGGATTATTACTCTGTGTCTTGTTCATCATTACATTAACTATATCTTCTGACATTTTATGGTATGTCATTTGTTCAAACTCTTTCATCACTTCCCCTAAGTGTATTTGGATTAATTGTCGTCAACGATTGTTACTGATTCCCATTCATAAATAGGGAAACCAGAACTGCCATGTAATACTTCCTTTGTCTGAGTGCCTTCAAGCTCCTCAGCATCATCTAAATCTTCAAGTTCGTCTATAGCTTCTTCCAGTGTATCAGCTTCAACTTCAAACTCACGATAACCATACTGCTCAATTACAAACGGAATTCTAACCGTCACTTTCGTCATCTTTGACCTCCTCTGCCATGAACCAAGTATGCTCATGTGAGCCATTAAAGGTATTCTCGACATGAGGAATGTCATCAATTTCTTCTTCGCTTTCTGCATACTCTAGGATTCGTATTGCTTCTCCTAATGAATCTGCTTCTACTTCATAAACACGATGAGAAAACTGCTCTACTGTGTAAGGTACTTTCACTTTAATCTTTGCCATTGGCTAATCCTTCTGAATAATTCATAAGACCTCATGGAATGAGGTACTACTTCTTGATTTCGCCTGAAGCTACCATTGCTGCATACTGACTACAATGTGGAGCTACTGGACAGTATAAGCACGCTCTAGGCTCAGGTTTGTGTTCTACAATTATTCCTACTGCACCATCCTTAACAAAACGTAGTTTTGCCTCTGATAAGGTATCAAAGTTCTTAGTAGAAGGTCCTGAAGTCTTAGCAGGGTTCTTGTAGTACTTAAAGACAGGTTCACCTCGCCATAACTCTTTATCGTCACAGTAAGGAATCTCCTCTTCCGGTTTATCGGTGTAGCGGTCAATAGCACGTAGTTTACGCTTAATATCTCGCTCTACTACTTTAGGGTCATCTAATACATACTCTAGTGAGCATTGTTGTGCTTTAGGATACCCTGGCTTACCTGCTTGGAACTTTTTCCAATCCTTAATAAAGAATTCAATCTTCATTGTATCTTCAGTGATAAGGTCTGGATTGCCCCAACGGTAAATACTACCTTGTTTCTTGTACTTCTCCTGATTGTCGGCTGACATATATTGAAATACGCTGGTAGTCTTAATATCAGATAGCTGACCATCATCTATTAAGTCAAATTGGAAGCTAACAGTCCAATCTCCAACCTTCTTAGAGTTTCTTAACTCCATCCAAATGATATAAGGCTCGATACCTTTATCAGTAAGGTCGTCTATCTCTTCTTGGGTTGGATTAACAAGCATTTGCTCGACATACTTGCCATAACCCAATGCAGTTAATGCTGCATCTCGTTTAGTCTTACTAGTGAGAGTATGTTCAACGGAATCATGTACTGCACTACCAAACTTGCTGTTAATGTTTTGGGATACGTCATAATCTGCATCACTTGCTCCAACGTTGTGTCGTCGTATTAGAACAATCTGTCGAACGCTCTTAAGCAAAGTTGTTGCACTTATGACCTTTTCATTAGGGTCATTCTTTGGACCTGAATAATCGTCACTGGCAAGCCATATCGCTATGGGTAAGCTAATGCCTGTTTCATTCTTCAATGCCATTATGCAAATCCCTCACGCTTCTGACGACGCTTATCACGTCGTGAATTACGTTTGCCTTTGATACGCTTGCGTTCTTCAGAGTCCAATTCCCAATCGTTTAAACGCTTGTCTTTGCCCATTGTTGTTCTCTCCATCTTCATTGAGGTTTCCTTAAAACTTGTTTGATACATAATAACTATGAGTCCCTAATGGATATAGGGTGAACTCTTCAAAGCCAGTGGCATAAGATAGTGCTGCTTCTTCTCCATCAAGAGATGTTGTACTTTCTACGAAAGCATCGTAGTTTTCATGCTCTTCAAGCCAATTACCTAACAGATAAACACTTTGAGCATCCTTCTGTACTGCAGAAAAGAAGAATGAAGGTAAATCAAAGTATTCTTCTAGTGCTACTGGTGAGGTTGACCCTAGAATATAGGGACAAGTGTGTTCTTTTACCGCTTCATTAACTTTATCGTCTCTTACGAAGAATACATCACCTACGGTGAAGGAGTCTTCTCCCTCACCTATCTTAGACATAACAGACATAATCTGTACCATATCTAAGTCGTACTTCACTGTAAGAACATCAATAAAGTCTGATACTTTTTCATCTAAGTCAGACATTTCTTATAACGCTCCGCTTTTGCAATATCTTGTTCAAGTGCATCTTTATTACCTGCACGTAAACGATATTTAAGTACATTACCAAGACAATAAGCCTCAAAAGGACTTAAATGCTCACAAATATGACTATTAAGCACAACTTCTATTACATCTTTGGCTTCTACGCCAGCAAATACTTCGTAATGCTTAACATTGTTTACTGCGTCATGTTCACACGCTTTATCCACTAATCTCCTCCATTATTTCATCTTCTGAGATATAATTACTAATACCCACTGCTTTGCTCCAGTCTGGGTAAAATATGTCTAGTGCTGCTCCTATCTTGACAGTAGGATGCCAATCTAGTTCTTCACACTCGTGATTCTCCATACACTCTACTAAGGTATCGTTAACCCACTTAACTGCTCTAACATCATTAGGGAACATTAAGTAGATAGCATCATGGATTAATGCACAGATATGCACCTTAGTACGCCACACAGAGCGATTAATTCTCTCTTGTAGCTCGGCTGCTGCTCTACTAGTTACCATACCGTAAGATTGTCCAAGCATATTACCTGCTGTGCGACTTTCAGCCATAGCTTCATACGGTATCTTGTAACCATTCCAGACAACCTTTTTAAGTGCCGGAGTGCGCAATCTTAGACCATAACAACCCTCTACATAGCCTTTCTTGCTTGCTTCGTCTATCTTAGCTGCTACCCACTCATCACTAACCTTGTACATTTCGTGGTATGCAGTCTCAATTGATTTGGATTTCTCTTCTGAGAATCCACAGTTGTTCATTAAGGTTCGCCACGTTCCTTGGTAGGTAAGGGCAAATGTGGGGGCTTTGGAATCCTGCCTGAGTGCCGGAAACTTCTCCTGTATTGAGTTGACTTCATCTGGGTTCTCCTTTAAATGACCTAATTCATTTTTAAAGTAATAGTATGCTCTTAAGCAATGACCATCGTACCCATCTTCATACACTTTGACCTTATTAGGGTCTTGTGTAGTTAATGCCGATACATAATCCTCTAGTGAATTGTAATCTGCACCGCCAAATAACATATCTTTGGGTGCTGCAAAACACTTCTTAATTAACTTAGCAAATGTAGAGTTACTCGGAATTTGTTGTAAATTAGGATTGCTACTGCTTAATCGACCGGACTTCGTACCGCCTAGATTAAAGTTACCATACAAACGATGTGTACCATCGCTAACTGGTGTAGCATTGAGGAAATTAGGAATAAAAGATGAGATAATTTTATCAATTTTGGTGAGTCGCATTAGAGCGCGAATGATTTGTTTAGCATCAATATCATCAACATGGTTTAATAGCTTTTCAATCTCATCATGACCACAAGCAGGTTGCCCTGTATCGGTTCTATCTAAGATTGGTAAGCCAAAGTAACCATAAAGTAAATCTTGTTTCTGCTGAGGACTACCATTATTGAACTCTAGGTCCATATAATCATATGCAGTCTTCTTCTTCTTTACATGGCTATCATTGTACTTCTTTGCTTCCCGTTCACGAAGTATCTGCATATAGCCGATAGCTTCTAGCTTACTTTGAAGGAAGTTGTTGTAACGTGATTGTAGACGAGTAAGTTTTTTATCTGCTTGCTTAACTGCGTCCATATCTATTGGCATTCCTACCAATTCCATCTGAAGCATCTGCTTTACAAATGGTTTAAAGTATTTCTCATAAATATGGAGTTGATTATCAGCTACCATCGTAGAATAGTGCTTATCATACACATACAAGGTGCTAAGACAGTCAACTAAGTTATAACGCAGCAGTTTAGCCTCTGGTATTCGCGTAATGTCATTAATCTCTGACTCAGCGTAGTTACCAGCGAACTCATGTGCTTGGGCTTTGAGTCCTAACTCATTACCAGCACAACTGTTTGTTGCTAGATAAGTTATTAGCTTAGTATCTTCAAAGTTACGTGTCATAACCTCTACACCATGAACTAAACCATCATAATCAAGATAGTCATTCATGAATAAGGTATAAACTAACACTTTCATATCAAAGCTACCGTTATGCCATACTACTTTACCCTGATAACGCTCAAAGAAATTTCTAACCATTTCTCTTCGCTTAGGATTAGGCACATACTTGCCTTTAACTTTATCTTTTGTATCTAATGTCTTATTACGGACATAATCGACACAGAAGGCTACACCTTCTCCCATTGTAGGTGCAAAGCCTATAGTACCTAGACCAGCATCACCAAAGAATAGACTAAACGTTTCTATGTCTACTCCAAGCATAGGATAATCTAGTAACCCTTCTAAAGCTTCTTCTATCTCCTTATCGGTCTTAGGGTATATCTCAGCCTTGATAATGTTACCGCCTAGCTCAGTATAAGTACCCTTTAGGTGAGTTTCTAACGTATGACACGCTAAAGCTATCTTATCTTTGGCTTTAGGGTCGAACAGTGCTGATTGATAGTTAGGAGTATAGATGACCTTCATATTAGCGTCATACTTACAATCTCTAACGTATCCTAGCTCAGCATCGGCTTTCTTACAGCCAGTTATGTGCTTAAAGTATTCACCATCCGCACATAAGATGGTAGTAATGCCTAAATCTTGTAGTACTGGAAAAAGCTCATCAGTACAGTAAGATTCCATTATTGTTTTATTTGGTTTCTTTTTATCACCATAATCGACACTAAGGGCAATAAAGTCCTTACTATCTAAATCTTGCATGTAATACTTGCTTAACTGCTGCTCTGATTTAAGAGCAGCTTGTTTAATCAGTATTGCCACACTAGGATTATCACCAAATGTGGTATAGTACATTTACTCCTCCCGCAGACGAGCTAAGCGCAGACTAGCGATTGAAATACGACCCTTAATACGAGCTAATTCTTCCTGTAATGCTGCAATAACAGCCTTATCAACAGCAGTTGGGTTTGCTGAACTACCATTGATATGCAAGAACTCACTACCATGCATATTATGGGTAAGGTAAATAGATTTACCTGAATAATACTTTGCTAAGGAATCAGTAAGGTAAGTTTCAACTTCGCTAAGGCTATTAATCTCAGCGGTTAATTCTTTGGTTTTTTCAGTGCGAGTTGTGCTCATTAATCGTCTCCCTTGATTGATAACATGAAATCTAGTGCTTGTAATACTTCATACTCTTTTGCATACTGTTTTAGCAGTGAAGAATAGCGCTCAGCGCGAATATTCTCTACATTGTCTTCTGGTGGAACATTAAGCTTGGGGAACATACGTTCCCCTCCGCTTGGCAATAATGCTAAGGCTTCATTAGGTGAGGTTGCTAAACCTAAACCTGCAGCCAAATAAAGATGTACTCTTGACGTTTCAATACCATCTAAGGCAACTTGATTCTCTTCAAGTAAATACATAACGTGTGCTGTTATGGAATACTTAAACTGCAAGAAACGTTTGGTTCTACTGTCCATTTACTCCTCCATGTCGATAACTTTACCGAACGTTGGTTTAAAGCCATAGCTAGATGGCAGTCGTACCCAAATAATATCGCATATCTTAGGGTCTTCAGTTATTGGCGAACATTCCATATCACTAAAGATAAGAACAACCTTTGGTGGCTCAACATCTTTTAGGTCCTGTAAGTGCTCAAAGATACAAGTCATATCTGTACCGCCTCTACCGTGGAACTTAACGGAGTTAAGGTCAGTCTGAGCATCAAGTGAATGAACTGCATGAATCTTAGTATCGAAATCAACAATGCTAAACTTCTTTGGATTAAGCATGTTCTTGATACCTTGACACTCACTGCGAATCATATTGAACTGCTCATCCGTTACAGAACAAGAAGTATCAACATAGGCAATGATATGTCCAATGGTTTCGCTGAATTGACTTGGCAAATACATATCACGGTTGAGATAACGTCGATTTGGTCTGCGGAAAGTCCAGTCATCTTTGGCATACTCGCCTAAGATATTACGTAGGATTACATTCCACGGAAGTTTTGGTTCTAACAGCTTTTGAACTTCTACTGCAATATCGCCTGGCACATTGCCATAATCACCATCTTTCATTTTGGCTTGAACTGCAGCACGAACAATTACATCTTCAACTTTACGAGCAATCTCTTTGCCTTCATCTGTAGTATCATCTACAGCTTCAAAGTGCTCATCTGCATCATCTGGGTCATTTCCTTCTGGGTCGCCATTCTCCATAATGTCGTCGAATATCTTATAAGCTGACCATACAGTTTGGTCTGCATAACGCTCGGAGTATAAACCTCCCTCAATCATTTCAAAGCCAGCTTTGACTAACATATAGTTAATATAGTAGTCAGTAGCCATGTTCCACACCTTAAAGTTATCTTTATGCTTCTTAAGCATACGAGTAAGGTGTTTTAAGGCAACATGCCAAGCTTCATGTGCTAGTAAGAATACTCGTTGCTTCTTAGGTAAACGCATGAAGAAATCTGGATTAGTGGTAATCGTTAAGCCATTAGTACATGCAGTAGGAATATCTGTACTCCACTGGAACTTTTGGCTAAACAATACAGTGGCAATGAAGCCAGAAGCACCAAATCCCATTAGTGCAACTTTAGCTTTGTTGAATGCCTTTTGTGTATCTTTATCTACTTGAATCGTTTTCATCGGAATTTCCTTTTAAACTCGTGGTCAACATACTGTTCAATTTTGTTTGCATACTCAATAAGCTTATTAGCATTAGCTTTAATATCTTGAGCTTTCTTACGTAGCTTAAACAAATGCATACGTTCTCTTGCTGGGTCGAAACTATCTTTAGACTGCATTTAACACTCCTGCCATGAACTTATGTTCAAGATAACGTTGATACTCATCGTTCTTACCCTTATGCATATCTCTACGTTTGATTTCATCCAGTAGTCCGGTAAAGAAATCAATACGCTCCCACTCATAACGTCTATAAGATAACGCTAATGATTCAGTGTAGTTACAAAGTGGTTTATCAAGGTTAAACGTGTCCCAAGTGAGTATTATTGCATCTACTAACTGTGTATCAGATAAATCGCATACAAATACCTCACCGTCTCCAGTATCCCAATACATTATTAATCTCCTTACTGTACTGATTAATGTATATTTTATAATAGCCTGCCGTCGTCCAAGCTATTAAGAAATACACATTATTATTATCAAAGCTTACCTCGTCATCCCCAATTGTTAATTTTCCAGTTGCAGTCTTGCTGCAATCGTCTACGTGAATGAATGTGAATCATAGCGTAATTTTCACTCCTTCTGCTCGAAGTCCATTGGCAGTTTCGATTACTCCTGTAAGAATTACAGGTTGGTTTGGTTTCAGGAAGCGAAAACCTTCCATCTCGATAGCAGATTGATGAACCATAACGTCCGAGTCAATGCCATCTACGATAAGATAACCATAACCTTTAATCTTGTTGTACCATTTCACTTTTGCAAGCATCATAAGTCTTTCTCCTTTGCTAATAATAATAATAGTTATAACTAATAATAGGGGAGCTAATGCTCCCCATATGTATTAGTCCATCAAGTCACGGGCATTGGTACGTAACCATTGCTTCAGGTCCTTGTTAGCTTGGATTTTAGGGATACGCTTGATTAAACCGCCAATTAGAATGATTTGAAATTCAATTGGTAAACGGTTAATAAACGGCAGAATGTCACTGATGTTATCAATGTCAATCTTGTTACTCATAGTTCCTGCTAGGAAATATAGAGTAGCTGGGTCTTCTGGAACAGCAATAGTAGTTGGATTAGCCAATAGCTCTTCAAAGCTTGGTAAATCTTTGCCTACTTCGCAGAAAGTACGGAACTCTCGTGCGCCTGCTGCACCGATGATACCTTCAATTGCATGTTGTACTTGAACGTCAACTTCTAAGCCTGTAGCTAAGAATTTAGCAACGTTATGCCAAGTACGAGGGCAACGGAAAGTCTTCTCGTTGTGTTGTGGATTAAACACATGAAGCTGCTCTTCTGCATACTCAATGTACGCAGTAACACGACCATCTAAGCCAGCCTTGTATGCCCAATCTAACCAGTCCTCTACGCTCACTCTCATCTCAAAGTGATGTAAACGTGACTGCATTGCAGTGCCTAATGTGCCAGCGATAGCTCCATCAGTCACTAAGTTACCTGCTGCCATAATGTGAACATTAGGGTGCAGTTTACTAGTACCAACCATCTTATCTTGTAACAGCTTGTAAGCAGCTACTTGTAAGCTTGGCGCAGCACTTGGTAATTCATCAAGGAAGATTAACCAACCGGAATAACCTTCTGGAATCTCATCTCCTACTAATGGGAAAGTGTCGAATGGTGTAAACGTAGCTTTGTTACGCTCACGGTCAATGTTAACCAAACCATTCATATCTGTTGGGTCAGCCGTAGATAAACGGAAATCAACTACATAGAGATTCAAGCTCTCTGCGATATGGCGTACTAAGTCAGATTTTCCAATACCAGGGCTACCAGCAATGTAAGGGTTCAAGCCAGCGATTAGTGAATGCTTAACCATAGGTAGTAGTTCTGTTGCCGTAAACTGTGTCATAATATTCTCTCTATCTAATTAATAAATGATTTTCTTTCATGGAAAGGGCAGGATGCCCTCATTAACTTAAATTTACTTCTCTTGTTGCTTTGCTAAAACTCTATCGAACTCAGCCTTCAAGTCTTGAACCTTCTGAATAAGTTCGAGTGCTACTTGAATATTTTCTTCGTTAATACCTTCTTCAACTAAGCGTGCAGCATAGTTTGTTTCAGTAATAGCGCTACGTAATACATAGTAAAGATGTTCTTGTTCCATTTGGCTTCTCCCAATAAGAATAACTGTTCAATTTCCACAATAAAGGCTGGAAGCCTTTACTATGAATTATTTCTT
>JAAUXU010145549.1_pt1 | contig 13876 bp, 11 predicted proteins | sample 7278151 | NCBI WGS metagenome assembly JAAUXU01 (sample SAMN14350113, study PRJNA611818) | marine sediment metagenome | isolation source: surface marine sediment (1.8m) | place: French Polynesia: Moorea | collected 2018-08 | reverse complement strand
TGCCGCGGCGTAGCTTGATAGAGCGAAGCCGGGAACCTATGAACCTTTCTGCACATTAAGCCTCAAAACGATCCCTTTCCGCTCTGGCGAGCTTGGGTCTTCGCGCTTCGCACTACGCCCCCACTAAGACGCCCGGGCAAGCACGTCAGGCCGCTAACCCATAGTGGTTTTGAGCAATTTGCGCACCTGGGGTAAAGTTCGGGTATTGAGCACATCCTTTTTTTCCAGCCAGCCGCGCCGGGCCTGACCGACGCCAAATTCGAGGTCATTGAGCGCATCGACGCTGTGGGCATCGGAGTTGATGGATACCAGAACCCCCTCATCTTTGGCCATCTGACAGTAGATGTCCGTCAGGTCCAGGCGCTTGGGATTGGCATTGAGCTCCAAAAAACAGCCGCGTTCAGCCGCTTTATGAATGACGCGGGTCAGATCGACCCGATAGGGCTCACGCTGATTGATCTTGCGGCCGGTGGGATGGGCCAGCATGCTGAAATAGCGGCGATCCATGGCGCGCAGGATACGCTCGGTCTGTTTTTCAAGCGACAGGTTGAAATGGCTGTGAACCGTTCCCACCACCAGGTCCAACCGCGCTAGATCCGTATCCGATAGATCCAGGGTGCCGTCTTTTAAAATCTCAACTTCAAGGCCTTTGAGTATCTGGATGCCTTTCAGGCGATCGTTGAGACGCTCGATTTCATCAAGCTGTTGCATCAAACGCTTTGCACCCAGGCCGCCGGCGATCTTAAGCCGCCCGGAATGTTCGGTAATGGCGATATAGGTCAATCCCTGCCGTTTGGCCGCCAGCGCCATTTCTTCAAGACTGTTGTGCCCGTCGCTGGCAGCGGTATGAATGTGCAAATCCCCTTTGAGGTCTTTGCGTTCAACCAATTGCGGCAGGCGATTTTCAGCTGCAGCCTCAATCTCGCCGCGATTTTCCCTGAGCTCCGGCGGTATCAGGGATAATTCCAAAGCGCGGTAAACAGAAGCTTCTGTGCGGCCGGCCACCTGTTTTTCAAACCGAAACACGCCGTACTCATTTATTTTTAGGCCCTTTTGCTGCCCCAGTCGCCGGATGGCGATATTGTGGTCTTTGCTGCCGGTAAAATACTGTAGGGCTGCGCCGAAGCTGGCAGGTTCCACCAATCGAAGGTCGACCTGCAAACCGGATCTTAAAATGATGCTGGCCTTTGTCGTGCCGCCGGCTAAAACCTTTTCGATGGCATCATATTCCAGAAAGCGTCGCATGACCGGGCTGTTTTTGCGAGCGGTGACCAGAATGTCCAGATCGCCGACGGTTTCACGCGAACGCCTGTAACTGCCGGCTACCGCTACCATGTTGACCCCGGTCACTTTCTTCAAAAAATCAAGCAGGCTGTCGACCGTGGGCTTGACCGTTGCCCTTTTAAAGCGCTTTGCCGTTTGCACCCGGGCGTCAATGGCCTCTAAAATGGCTTTTTCCGTTTTGGGGCCAAACCCATCCATAGCACTGATACGCCCTTTGCGGGCCGCCGAAGAAAGCTGCGCCAGGGTCTTGATCTTCAGTTTTTTGTATAGAATTCGCACCCGCTTGGGGCCCAGGTTGGGGAGCTTTAACAACTCGATGACCGATGAGGGAATGCGCTTTTGCAGCTTGATTAGCGCCTGAGCCGTACCGGTTTCCAGGATCTCGTGAATTTTGGCCGCCAAGTCTTTGCCGATACCCGGCAGCTGCGTCAGATCTTCTCCGGCGGCTACCATCTCTCTGAGTTCCGTGCCCAGGCTGCTGACCGAATGGGCGGCATTGCGATAGGCCCGAATACGAAAGGGATTTTCGCCTTCGATTTCTAAATAATCAGCAATGCTTGTAAATATCTCAGCAATGTCACTATTTTGAACAGGCATCATGGGGGTCGGTTGGGTTTAAGAATATGTCATCTAAAACGCCTGATGATTTAACTTGCCGTGTCAATTTCAAAATTGCATTTCAGTACCAACATGCCTTCTTCCATTTTGGTTTCGATTTTGTAAGGCAGTTTGTTAAACAGCTTGATCATGCCTTTATTGGTCGACAGCATATAGGCAACCAGGCTGGTAATACCGTTTTCACGGGCCGCTTCGGTAATTTTTTCAAGCAGGACGCTGGCAATGCCTTTGCCCTGCCATTCTTTGGAAACCGAAAAGGCCACTTCCGCAACGGTTCCCTCTTCCAGCGCATACATCCCGAGACCGATAATTTTTTCAAATCCAACCTCGCCGGTAACAGCCACGATCGACAGGTTCTTAATATAGTCGACCTGAAACATGCCTTCCATGTCTTCTCGATAAAAACTCCTACGGATACTGAAAAACCGGGTCTGGACGTCTTTTTCATCCATGCCGTAAAAATGCTCCTGAATGCGGCGGCCATCAACTTGTTTTGCCGGCCGAAACGTGACTTCGACTCCATCGTAGACCCGTTCTTCTTCCATTCTGGCCGGATAGACACCAAACAGGGATTCGTTCAGCGATCGATTGCGATCGATGATTCCTTTTTCCTGGGCGGTGTGAAACAGCTCATCGCGAAAATCCGGATGGGCCAAACTGATCATCGCCATGGCTCTTTCCTCAACATTTTTGCCAAAAAGATTGACCATGCCAAATTCACTGACCACATACGAAACATATCCTTTGGGAACCAGTATGGACCCCACATCTGATTTTGGGATAATCCGGCTGGTTTTGTCGTCCATGCTGCGGGCGGAAATGACAATAATCGATTTGCCCAAAGGCGACATGGTGGCCCCCATGATAAAATCGAGCATACCGGTAACCCCTGAAAAATGGTTCTGAGGCAGGGCATCGCCAAAAACCTGTCCGGTCAAGTCCATGGTGCGCGCAAAATTAATGGCCACCATTTTATGGTTTTGAGAAATAATGGCTGGATGGTTGACATAATCCGAAGGTCGAAATTCAAGGGCCACATTGTTGTCCAACGCTTGATATAATTTTTGACTGCCAATGGCACCGCTGGCAATGAGTTTGCCTTCATTCAAATTTTTATAGCGATTGGTGACCACACCTTTGGACAGCAGTTCCATTAGATCATCGGTTAAAATTTCGGTATGAACGCCCAGATCGTTTTTGTCTGCCAAAGCTTCCGCGATTGGCCTGGAAAGCTCCGCCAATCCAAGCTGCACGGTGGCGCCATCATCCACCAGATTCGCTGTTATGTTTGCAATGTCGGCAGCGGATTCATATTCGGGCAAATCATATGCGCTCAACAACTCCTCTTCATGCTCGACGATCACATCCACGTCATTTAGATGAATGAAGCTGTGTCCCGGCACGCGGGGCATTTTGGGATTGACCTGAGCGATGACCACATCCGCGGATTGGGCCGCTGCCAGGGTGACATCCACTGAAATTCCCAGACTCATCCAGCCATGCTCATCCGGTGGTGATACCTGGATTAAAGCAAAATGCAGCGGAAAAAGCCTTTTTTTGAATAAATTGGGAACCGCGCACAGGTTCATGGGGGTAATAAAGCGTCTATTGGCGCGCAGACCCGCTGTTTGGTCGGAGCCCTGATATATGGACCTTATATTAAATGTATGCCCCCGGTATTCATCTGCCATCAGTGCTAAGAGGGAGCCTTCGACACTGAGCAGACGCACAATTTCGACATCTGAATAATAGGTGGCATTATCCATAAGCGCAGCGACCAGATGCTGGGGCTCTCCACAGGAAGAGCCGATAAAAACCCTTTGGCCGGCGCGGATCATGCGAACCGCTGAATCGGCAGGCTGAAGCTTGGCTTTGTAATTGTCTTCTAATGTGTTGGCTTTCATTTGAGGATCCCTTTTTGTGATTGATGGCAGTAACGATGGCGTTAGCGTTTTGCGTTCTTAATTGATAAAAAACTGTTGACTTTTATTTTTTAATCCGTATTGTAGCGGACTTTTGTAAGGGTGTTAAAAAATGCTGGGTTAATCAAGCGTTGCTTTGCAACACCATCCACGGCATATGATGGATTTATCACTGAAGCATAAAATAGCAACAACCAATCAAACTGTTTTACATCCGCATGAATTTGTGCGTTCTGGCAATGGAGTTGTTTACCATCTTAAGTTTTTAAATTCGATTTCCCAGACTGAGTAGCATTGAACGGCAGGGTCTTTTTCGTCTCTGCCGATTTTTTTTCTTTAAAGGAGATAAATTATGTATTTTGAAGCCGTTTTTCAACCGTCAAGTGAAAGTGAATATGATGCTAGCGCCACCGAATTTGTGGGCAAAAAAGTCGCCGTTCAAGAAGGCTGGATCCTGGAAGAAGGCCCTCACAAAGGTCAGCAATGCTTTTATATGCCCAACTCAACCGTTGGCTGCATTCCCGCCAGTGATCTGCAAGAGATCAAAAGCGTGCCCTACGTCCAGTGGCGAGACACACATGAGATGATCGGATTGGGCGCATAAAGTCGTATATTTTTCTCCAGTCGCGGCTATGAATGGATTCAATTTCAAATCATAAAGCACAATCACTATGGTTTCGGGTGTCAGTGTTCAGGTGTCAGTAAGCAAATGATTTGCGGTAAAATAAAGTTTCGTCTGCTTTTTTCGTCATCTGCATTTTGTATTCTTTAGTTTGACCAACTTGCCCTGATACCAGAAACTTAACACTGAATCTGCCAATGGCGGAAGTTTTGAATCCTGACACCTGAACACTGACACTATTTTTTTGCTGACACCTGCCTGCCAGGCCGTAGCTTTCCAAGCGAAGGCTGGACACCTATAAACCTGCCTTCCTTACTTTTGGGTTGACACCACATGACAATATTTCTTAGTGGTGATACCATCGATTTAAAAGGTTCCAATCAAGCTCCCCTCAATACGCTTCGGATTCGGCCAGATGTGTTTAGGCCGGCAACGAAGATATCAATGCATGGCACCTTATCAGAAAAAGGAGCTGCACATGGATCTTATTGTCAGAAATGCCCGCCTGGCGGATAGGGAAAAACTGGTCGATCTGGCTGTTCGGGCCGGTACTTTTGCTGAAATAGGTCCCGGACTCAAGATCCAGGCCCAAACCGAAATTAATGCCGACGGACATCTGGTCTGCCCGCCCTTTATCGATCCGCATTTGCATCTGGATGCCGCGCTGACCGCTGGAATCCCACGCTACAATATCAGCGGCAGCCACCCGGAAGGTATCCAGGTATGGGGTGAATATAAAAATGCCTATCCCCAATTTGAAGATTTTAAAGATCGCGCGCGGCGAGCTATTGAGTGGGAAGTTGCCCAGGGCACGCTTTACATCCGCACCCATATCGATATCTGCGACCCCGGCCTGACGGCTCTAAAATACATGCTACAGCTGAGGGAAGAAGTCAGCGATATCGCCGAAATCCAGATCGTGGCCTTTCCGCAGGACGGCATCCTTTCCTATTCCAAGGCACCGGATTTGTTACGCGAAGCCTTAACGCTGGGCGCCGATCTGGTCGGCGGCATCCCCCATTGTGAATGGACCCGGGAAGATGGCGTTGCATCCATCGGTATCGTCTATGCGCTGGCGGAAGAATTTGACCGTATGATCGACGTGCATTGTGATGAAACCGATGATGAACATTCGCGTTTTCTTGAAGTGCTGGCCTCTGAGGCAATCAAACGCGGTTTTGAACATCGCGTCTCAGCCGGCCATACCACCGCCATGCACTCCTATAACAACGCTTATGCATTTAAACTTCAGGGTTTGTTGAGTCGCGCCGGAGTGAATATTATCGCCAATCCTTTTGATAACACGGTGCTGCAGGCGCGCTTTGACACCTACCCGAAACGCCGCGGCATAACGCGGGTCAAGGAACTACTGGCCGCCGGCATCAATGTCAGTCTGGGCCACGATTCCATTATGGATCCCTGGTATCCGCTGGGTAAAGGCGATATGCTGGCGGCGGCCCAGCTGGCCATCCATGTTTGTCATATGTCGGGCTTTGACGAAATGCAGCAGATGTTTGATACGATTACCATCAATTCGGCCAAAACCTTCGGTATCGCCGATTCCTATGGTATTGCGCCCGGTTGCCGGGCTGATTTTGTCATTTTGGATGCCCGCAGCGTGCTGGATGCGCTGCGCCTGTGCCCGGCGCGTTTAACGGTGGCCAAATCCGGCCGTGTGGTGGCTGAAACCCAGCCGTCACAGAGCCGGATTCAGTATGGCAAAGAGCAAAAACCGATTGATTTCCAATATCATCGTTAGATACGTTATCCATTTTGCTAGCAAATGTCGAATTAGGATCTTGGAGGTGCCTTTTGCTATCAGCGATATCTTAGTTATAGGCAAAAACGCTCACCGGCGCCCTATATTTGGGATTCTCGATACCATGCATTTTGAGCTGCGTTTTGCTGCTGGAATCCCAAATATGAGGGCCACGGTGCGGTGGAATTGATATCGCTGCAGGCAAAAGGACATCTCTGAGATCCCATCGAATTTTCATTTCAAATAACCCATATCAAAAGGACTGTCGCATGCAAAAAAGCACCCGTTGCGTTCACAGTGGTACCGCCAAAGACCCCCTTACCAGAGGCCTTAACACACCCATCTTTACCTCCTCGTCTTTTGAATATCTGGATACCGACCACAACGTGTATCCACGCTACTTTAACATTCCCAATCAAAAAGCGGTGGTCGACAAACTCTGCGCCCTGGAAAATGCCGAAGACGGCCTGCTGTTCAGCTCGGGCATGGCGGCCATCAGCACGGCCATGCTGGCCTTTCTCGGCAGTGGCGATCACGTTGTGCTGCAAAAAGATATTTACGGCGGCACCCATCATTTTGTAACCGCAGATTTTAAGCGCTTCGGCATCGAATTTACCTTTGTTAGCAATGAGGCTGACGACATTGAAAAAGCGGTCACAGCAAACACCAAAATCATTTACATTGAAACGCCATCCAACCCGCTGCTGCTGGTTACCGACATCGCATCTACCGCTCAAATCGCCAAACATCACAATGCGTTGAGCATCATTGACAACACCTTTGCAACGCCGATCAATCAAAATCCGCTGGATCTGGGTATCGACATTGTGGCCCACAGCGGCACCAAGTATCTGGGCGGCCACAGCGATTTGTGCTGCGGCGCGGTTGTCACACGCCGGGAACTCGCCGATAAAATCGCGGCAACCGCCGCTAATCTGGGCGGCAGCATGAACGCCATGACCTGTTATCTGCTGGAAAGAAGTTTAAAAACCCTGGGGGTCAGGGTCGATAAACACAACCGCAATGCCCAGATCATCGCCGAACATCTGCAAAAAGACGCACGCATTCAAAAAGTCTTTTATCCCGGTCTGGAAGACCACCCGGGACATGTGTTGGCCAAAAAGCAAATGCGCGGCTTTGGCGGCATGCTGGCATTTGAATTGGGCGGGCAGTCACCGGAACACTTCTTAAAAAACCTGAAAGTGATCACTCCGGCCCTTAGCCTCGGCGGGGTGGAAACCATTATCTGTTCACCGGCAACCACATCCCATCAGAAAATCTCTGCGGCCGAACGCGCTGAACTGGGAATTACCGACAACACCCTGCGTCTGTCGGTGGGCATCGAAGATCCGGATGACATCATTGCGGATATTGACAGGGCTTTGTCCGGTTAGAGGACGAGAATGTGGCCCATACTCGTCGTCGTTCTCGTGCTCGTCCTCGAATGTATTATCTTCAAGATATTTAATGAGCACCGTGCCATGATTTAGCAGTTGCACCCATAGGCCGACAAAACAATTGGCATCCAGGAGAAAAAACCATGAAAGCTTTGCGCGATGATCTGGTTCTGGCAGAAAGCGATCAGACGATTGTCATCGAAGGCAACCATTATTTTCCGCCGGAATCCATCAAAACAGAATATTTTCAAAAAAGCGATAAACACACCACCTGCCCCTGGAAAGGTCAGGCCAGCTATTATCACATCGTCATCGGTGATAAGGTCGAGCAGAATGCAGCCTGGTATTATCCGGAGCCCAGGGACAAGGCTAAGCAGATCAAAAATTACGTGGCTTTTTACAAAAGCGTCGTGGAAATCTCATAAAGATTGAATTTTTGATAAAATGCTGGCAATAATAGCGATCTTGCAATAGCTAACAAACTTTCCTTTCAAGCGGCTTGCCGAACCGTGGCTGCTTGGCAATCATATTTGATTTTAACTGATAACCTCAAAAAAATGAGGGAAAATTATGGGAATTCTATCATGGATTATTCTAGGGCTGGTTGTGGGAATTATCGCCAAATTGCTGATGCCCGGCAAGGATCCGGGCGGTATTTTTATGACCATTATCCTTGGGATTGCAGGCGCTATTGGTGGCGGTTTTATCAGCTCGGCAATCGGTTTCGGCAAGGTCACCGGCTTTGATTTTCGCAGCCTGGTCATTGCCGTCGGTGGCGCTGTACTCCTGCTCATTATTTACAGAAAGTTTAAAAAATAACGCTTGTGAAATGAAACCCATACTGAAATTCATTGTCGGACTACTCATTCTTATTATCGGTGCTGCGGATGCACCGGCCGGCGTTAAAAATCCGGATACCTTTATTTTGGCCACTTACGGTACCCTGCGTACCCTGGACCCGGCCGCTTGCTATGATACCACTGGCAGCCAGCGTATCTTGAATATCTACGAGCCCCTCATCTTTTTTGATGGATCCAAAACCGAAGCATTCATTCCCGTTTTGGCCACACAGGTCCCATCGCTTGAAAACGGCGCTATTTCAGCTGACGGGACCACCTATGTGTTTACCATCCGTAAGGGTGTTAAATTTCATAGCGGCGCTGAACTCACCCCGCAGGATGTGGCTTACTCGTTTAAGCGCAACATGATAGTGGATCCCGATGGTGGCCCCATGTGGATGCTGCTCGAGGCCCTGACCGGCAAAAATTCGACCCGCGATGAAAACGGTAAAATCTGGCCGGGTATTTTTAAAATGATCGATTATGCCATCAGCGCCACAGATGACAAGGTGATCATCCGTCTGCCCAGGCCCTATCCGCCGCTGCTGGGAATTCTGGCCAACTCTTCGTCGGTGGTTATCAATCGGCAATGGGCCATTGCTAACGGATGCTGGGACGGCCGTATCGACCAGGCGGCAAAATTCAATAACCCGGCACCTGGCCATGAGCCATTGTCAAAAGTGGCCAACGGTACCGGTGCATTTCGCTTTAAGTCCTGGGAGCCTTCCAAGCAATTCGTTTTCGAGCGCTTTGACGGATACTGGGGCACCAAGCCCAAGCTCAAAAGAACGATTGTCAAATATGTAAAAGAATGGAGCACCCGCAAGCTCATGCTGCAAAACGGCGATGCAGACCGGGTGACGGTGGACATCCCCTATGTGCCAGAAGTTAAGGCCATGCGGGGATTAAAGATCTTCAACGTGCCCCAGCTATCAGTATCATTTGCGCTTTTCTGCCAGAAAATTGATCCGACGGGCAATCCCAACATCGGCAGTGGCCGCCTCGACGGCAACGGTATTCCGTCGGATTTTTTTTCCGATATTCATGTCCGCAAAGCGTTTTTACACGCCATGGATCGCGAAACCTATCGCCAGGATGTCTTTGATAATCTGGTGATCATGCCCACCAGCCCGAACATTGAAGGGCTGCCGTATCATATAACCGTGCCACATTATGCCTTTGATTTGGATAAGGCCCGGGAGCACCTGCAGAAGGCCTGGGACGGCCGGGTATGGGACAACGGGTTCAAAATGGTGATCACCTACAATTCGGGCAATGCCATGCGCGAGGCGGCTGCGATGATGCTGTCTGAAAACATCATGTCGCTCAACCCCAAATTCAGCATTGAGATTCGAAACGTCGAGTGGAAGGATTATCTGGTTGAATATCGCAGCTATCGATACCCGATTTTTATAACCGGCTGGGCAGCCGATTATGCGGACCCCCATAACTTTTTACACACCTTTATGCACTCACGAGGGGTTTACGGCAGATTTATGGCATACAAAAATGATACCGTCGACCGGCTGTGTGAGGCTGGTATTGTCACGGTTGAACCGGATAAACGCGCTGAAATATACACCCGTCTGCAGCATCTGTGGTACGAAGAAGCCATCGGTATCCCGCTGTACCAGCAGATCAATATCCGTGCATACCGCGATTGGGTGGACGGCTATGTGCCCAATGCCATGCTCACCGATGCCTGGGAAGATCTTAAACGCCTCCAAAAATAAAGATCCCGCGATAACGCGGGATCTTTTTAATTTTCGATTCGTCAGTGGTGCCTGAAGTTGACGAGCAGAACCTGCCCGTTAGCCAGGCCGTCAGCCGATCACCTTAAAATTCAGCACCAGATTCTTATGCCTAATTTGCTGACCGGCGCGGGTAAGCATACCGGGCTGGTAGCCGCTGGCTTCCCAGGCACTGATCCAGTAATCCACTATTTCATTGACCGCAACATTATAGAGCCTATCGGTAATTTCGCGTTTCATGCGTTGGCGGCAAGGCAGGCGATAATCTTTGATCAGGCCGTCAATATGAGGTTTTACACTGACCGTATCAACCCGCTGGAAGCCATCGTACTCCACCTTTTCCGGTATCAGATGCGCAGGTGTCTTGTAATCATCCGGAGAAATCGTTTCGGCCAGAAAGCAGGCCAGCACGCCAAAGGCATGAGCGGTATTAAAATCTTCATGTCGGCCGTCTTTTAAATCCTTGATCAAATTCTGGTAAACCATCTCTGTATCATAGGGATTAATCGAATATGGGCTGTGACGGTGTCTTTCCTTAAAATGCATCCCGGCCGAGACCGTCTCCATATTGCTGAGCAGGTATTCTTTGAGCTCCGGAGGAGAAAATTCAATGGCATCATAGACCAGCTGGTCGCGGGTCAATGATTTAAAGGCAAGACCATTGCCCGGATATGACACAATGACGGCCAGCGCCAGGAAAAATAGTATTTTAAATAATTTCGAGTACATAACAATACTCTCCTTTGTTAAAAGCGTTGGTGGCACTCTGAATGTAAACTGTTGATAATGTTATTTTATTTTATCGGCCAAAATCATAAAAACTTTAAAAAATCCCTGTTTTTTATTTAAGGCTTTTCATTGGCGCCCAGTTGTGTTACACAGTGGTAACTTTATTGGCTGATGATGCTGGATGCAGACAGCTAAATAGCATTTTTTTTCTTACGAGCAGCGTTGATGACGAACAAATCCATATCACCACTGAGTAGATAGGAAGATCCTGCATGCTACCATCAAAAGCCCTTGCCAAGACCACCCATCGTATCGCATTTGCGGTCATACTGTCCGCCGGGATTCTTTTTTCGACAAATGCCTGCACCGTCAAAGTGCGCCCCATTGAACCCGGCACCATCCCCAAAATAGATGCCATGGCTCCAGGCGAATCCGCATATGGTCAAAAAATATTTGACGATTTGTGCGATGATCATGAGTTGAATTCCGACCCGAAGCGCATGAATAAGCTCGTGACCATTTTTGACGAGCTAATACAGGCCGCCGAAGCCGACCACCTTCCCTGGCACCTGCATCTTTTTGACGATCCGGAAATCGTCGATGTCCGCGCAGTTCACGGCAACTATGTTTTTGTATGGTCCGGCTTTCTGGATGCCGCCCAAAACAACGATGAGATCGCCGCCGTCATGTCTTGTGAAATTGCCCACGTGCTGGCCCGGCATACGTATCCGGTGGAATTTACCCTGTGGACAGATGTATTTTTTGATGTGGCCGAATTGGCCACCAGCATTGCCATCCTGCAGGCCACTCAGGGTGCGGTGATGATTTCAGGCCGGGGCTGGATGAAATGGGCCTATGTCGAGCTGGCAGATCTGGATGCGCTTGACCGCGAATACAATTTAAAAGAGGAGCAGGAAGCGACGGAAATTGCGCTGCTGATTATGGAGCGTGCCAAGTACTCACCGGATGCGATGCTCACATTCTGGCAGCGTATTGAAGAGGACGAAGCCCTGCGCAAAAAGGCAAAGCCGCTCAAACGCGATCTTTCTGCGCTGGAGCGCACTAAACTGATAGAAGAGCTGTTACCGCAAACGGCAGCACAGCCGCAGACATCACCTCAGAAACAACCCCACATCCCGGACGAAATGCAATCCAGCCAGCGCGACTTTAATTCCGTAAAACGCACCGTTCAATGATGTCCGGTCGGTACCGTCATCGTAACCGACGTCTTTTTTGTGAATTTTATGATGTGATGCGGATTTCTGCCCCTGAAGAAATGGGTTTATTTGGGGCGGGGCTAAAGATGAGCGCTCAGACTTCCTAGCCCCTGCTTTGGGGCAGAATAATAGGCCAATTTGAGCAACTAAATGCACAAGGCGGCTCGCGCTAGCTAAAGCCGCCTTTTCAATAGCTGAAGTTTTTTTCGAACCGGTCGATTTCAACATTGAAAGTTTTTAAGAGGGAGGCGCGCCGACACCACCGCCGAATCAGGCAAGGACATGAAGCACACAAACATGGGCATAAGAGGGTAATGCGAACCATTTATTTACCCCAAATATGCCCATCACCTCTGCTAAAATTTGGGATTTGTTACCCTCTTTGCAGTTGGAGGCGACCGTTTCGGTTTCATGGTCAAATTTCACCTGACAGTCGTATTTTTTCGCGATGCTGTTAATAATCTTGGATATGATTTCAATGTTGTAATTGATTTTTACGATTCTGAATGCGTCCACTTTTCCACCCCCGGGATGCCTTATGGTGTTCCCGGAGCGTATTGTGTTTTTAAACTTGTTTAGATCAAAACCTGTGCCATATTAGAGTCGATTCCTATTTTGGCGATGTATTTTAGACCTGTTAATTTTAACCTTTTGTAATTATTTTAAATAAATCATCGGCCGCACCGGCCGTGTCGGCAGATGGGGTTTTAGCCCTGAAGACCATTCGGCGTCTCATGGGCAAATGCCGCATAAAATTCTTCCGGACAGGCAAGTGCCCCACGATTTCCCACGGAAATGACTTGCCGTTTCAAATGCCGTTCCTATTTTTAGACAATAGTCCATCACCCTTCTTGAACGCCATTGCATTGCAGACACATAGGAGGTTTGATATGCGGTACAAACTTTTGGGGAAAAGCGGTTTAAGGGTTTCTGAGCTTTGTCTGGGAACCATGACCTTTGGAGACGATTGGGGCTGGGGGTCATCAAAAAACGAAAGCCGGTCAGTGTATGATGCGTTTGTGGAATCCGGCGGAAATTTCATTGACACCGCAGATCTTTACACCAACGGCACCAGCGAAAGTTTTTTAGGTGAATTCATGGCATCCGATCGTGAGCGCATCGTGCTGGCCACCAAATATACCAACACCGCTCCCGGCAGCGATCCCAACGCCGCAGGCAATCAGCGCAAAAATATGATGCAGTCCGTCGAAGCCAGCCTGCAGCGACTCAAAACAGACTATATCGATCTTTACTGGCTGCACGTTTGGGATTTTACGACACCTGTAGAAGAGGTCATGCGTGCTTTTGACGATCTGGTGCGCCAGGGAAAGGTTTTGTATATCGGCATTTCGGATGCACCGGCCTGGATAGTTGCCCGGGCCAACATGCTGGCCGAATTGCGTGGCTGGACCTCGTTTGTCGGTCTGCAGATTGAGTACAGCCTGATTGAGCGCACCTCGGAGCGAGAACTGTTGCCCATGGCCCGCGAACTGGATCTTGGTGTTACGGCGTGGTCGCCGCTGGCCGGCGGACTGCTGACCGGCAAATACGCGCCCGACGCAAATTCGGACGGTGCAGAAAAGCGGCTGGAACATCCCATGATGGCGCCGCTGGTTGATATCGATGAGCGCAAACAGGCCATTGCCGCAACAGTGGCAGAGATTGCGGATGCGATCGGTAAGACGGCGGCCCAGGTGGCCCTGAACTGGCTGCGTCAGCAGCCCGGTGTGGTGATTCC
>JAAUXU010160736.1_pt1 | contig 13879 bp, 10 predicted proteins | sample 7278151 | NCBI WGS metagenome assembly JAAUXU01 (sample SAMN14350113, study PRJNA611818) | marine sediment metagenome | isolation source: surface marine sediment (1.8m) | place: French Polynesia: Moorea | collected 2018-08 | reverse complement strand
CCCCCCCCCCCCCCCCCCCCCCCCCCCCCCCCCCCCCCCCCCCCCCCCCCCCCCCCCCCCCCCCCCCCCCCCCCCCCCCCCCGTCCTGTCCGAGCTTTGCACCCGGGGATTCTCAACATAGCTAACCCGTTAACTTCATGCTATTTTATTCATTCAGCCCGCTGAAGGCAGTCTTCTTGGCTGGTATTTTTCCTTCTTGGCTCTATGCATATTGTGAGCCATTGTCACAACCTCTCTCTTTGTTATCGGGCAGGCCCACACAGGCTTTTCTCTTCATTTCTCCTAGCCATAAGTCGTGTCTATTACTTTCCATTCCCTCCAAGTCATTTTCCGGGCAGAGCAGCTCAGTGAGAGCAGCAACATGAGTGGTTTTTCCTCCTACTACTCTTCCTATCTCTCCGCCAGCTGTATGGAAGTGAGGATGAAGTGAGCGGACAGACACGTGCCCAAGGTGGTGTCGCAATTTGCCAGACACTTCATATTCCAGCTCTTAGACGACTTCAAATCGTCGCGCTGTCCTTGAGAGTTGGAATTGTTCGAATGCTCGGGCGATTTCAACCTCATGAAACAGTCACTGAGATAAGTTGGAAATATGCGCAACATGGTGTAGTGTGGAACCGTTCCAGAATGCCTCTGCCACGACCGGCATTTACTATACAGCACCGTACAAAATGACACGGATCCTATGGTATGAGCTTTCTTGTTGGGTGTATGGGAGAGAAAACTCTGAGGGTATTTGGTAGAGATTTCCCTCCGTAGGTGGCACTGTCTGGAAAGATGCTACTACTGTATCCGTTCCAAAATGTTTGGTGAATACGATGGTTCCTTATCCATTTTCGCGGGCGCCAAATATGTGCTGTGTGTGCCGCAGAGAAGCCTAAAAGACACATAAAAATGGATTTTTTTTATATTCTTCATGAGAGTTTATTGAAAAGTGCCGCATTTCAGAAGAAATTGCAGCCCCTCCTCCACAAGGAGGCGAATTTAGAAAGAATTTACCAGGCACTTAATCGCAAGAATGAGTTAAGCTCCTCTTTTAGGGAAATGTGTATTCAACGAGAACACTTCACGTTTTCCCTCCCACGTGAGCCGGCCCGATGAAGTAAAAACCTGCCTTACAATAGGTGCACAACTTATACATTGGTACCCATGGGTAGGTGACGTTCGTGTATGAAGGAGTTGGCTTTATATTCGCGAATGCTTTTCTCCCTTCCCCCTTTATGCAGCGCCTGATACATCCAAAGCCTTGGAAAATCCCTTTATCCGGTTAGGGCAAGCAATGAAGAACAAAGGCTGCATCCACTCGCACTCACGCGCGCACGCCCAGTCATTCACCCCCATTCTACACACACACACACACATGAGAACAACTTTCGGCAAAACTTCTGTCTTTCTCGACTAATGTGATCCTGCATACCTAATACATTTGCCAGGACCCCGTCAGTTCTTGGTGAAACATCCGCAGTAATGATTAGTCCATCTTTCCACTCAGAAGTTCTTAACTTGGCTCTAATTAATTGCAGCCGTTGTAACATCCGAAGTCAAGAGGAAATTTTTTGCAGGTATGAAAAGCCGCAGAACGTGGACGTTATGACCGTCGAGCACGTCAAGGACAACTTACGTTATATCTTCTGTGGTCGTCGTAACAGCTTCATTTCTTTCTTTCTGACTGTTCTTTGTCGTCCGCCAATTCCCATTGACGCAGGCCTATTTCAAGTCAAGGTCCCACATGGATGATGTTTTCCTCATCTCGTTGCTCTTGCTGCAACAGTACAGTTTGCATCATTCCTGGAGTAGGGCAAGATTGTCTCTTGTTCATTTATGCAGTTGATGAAAGTGATTGTGGCTACACAGTAATATCCCGAATGCTCCACATACTATTAAATACCATATCATTCAGTATCATATAAAGTATTGTCACTGAGAGTGAAAACTGTCAATCGATACTTGAAATCACATAAAGTACCGACCTTTATTTGATCTCAAGTATTGTCATTGACAGTACCGATTCCTGGGCTGAGTGTGCATTTCGATATGGACCCCCTGGAGGCAAAGTACGTAAAATGAGCCAGCTAAAATGAACGGATGCATTAATGACGCGTGGTTGGTCTTCTATCTTAGGTAAATTTACGCTCCTTTTCCTCTTTTCAGCCTCTTGTCTTCTCTGTCCGATCGTTGCGAGCGCGTGGCCAACGAGATCGGCAGCCTCGAGGCCGTGGACAAGACGGCGGCCGAGATGATGGACAAGTTGAAGCGACTACAGAGAGAGATCGACAAGGCAGAGCCTTGGGAGAAGGACGCGGAAGTAGCGAATCAAACGTTTGCGGTGCGTAACTTTAAAAGCGTCTCCTCATATCGAGGACTTAGTACGCTGTTTACCCAATGGAACCCCTTAGCTTAAGCCTGACAGGAACCGTTCACTGAGCCGGAAAACGAAGGAATTGCGAGAGAGAAGAGACAGAAAGTAGTTGCTTTGCTATTCAGCATTGGTTTTACTGCGCAAAATTGGTCGAGACATCTTGATAGGAACGATTGCAGTTCTCTCAATTTGCTGCTAAAGGTCCGACATCACTAGCCAACAAATATTGTTGTGGACGCTGCCTTAAGGAGCCTCCGGGCGGAAAGTGTGGGTGGGTGGCCGGGCCATTTATGCGTCAAAGCTTACTCATGTACTGAGTGTCTGGGTAATAAGCAAAATCCGTTCATTGCAGCTGTCATCGCTGGCAAGTGTATGGAGTCCTACCTTGGAGGATGATAGGTCCGTTGGGGCTTCTTGTGCCTAGGGAGAAAGTTACCTAAGAAACGTCGTGCCTTTTCGGAAAGATAAGCCAGGCACGCTGGTTTTGGCAGATTTAACGGCATTTCTCCCCAGGGGAGAGCCGGTAGGAAGGATAGGGCCAGTTAGGGTTATCCTCGGGCCAAAATATGTTAGCTGCGCAAGTCCTGAACGTGGGGACGCCCTTGTCGTTACATCCATCGCAATTAAGGCCGACACTGTGACCTTATGGACGATATTTCTTCTCTAGGACTTAAAGGAGCAGTTAGACAAACACTTCAACAAGGCTAAGGAGCTCAACACGACGACGAGAAAGAAATATCAAGAGTACGGCCAGGCAATGCCCACCGATGCTGCACAGAAGGTGAATTAATGACGGCGGGCTTATTGAGCTTACTGACGACCACAGTTTTGCTGTTTGTTGTTGTAGCTCTCTTCGTTGGAGATTTTGGCCGAGTCCATGGAAGGCACCGTGTCAGACAAGATCCGCGAGCTTTCGCGCGCCAGCGCCACCAGGTCCGATTACGCCCAGGACGCCGACGAGCTGCAGCAGTGGCTGGGCGGCGCGGAGGCGGCGGCGCAAGAGAGGGACGCCAGACCGCATCAGCTCAAGGAGAAATTAAAGGTGAACTACTCCAAGGCGGATTCCGGACAACAAGTGCAATTCCTCCCCACCTAGGTTCTGGCACAAGAGGCCGGTGGGGCCGCGTCCGACCGTCTGGAGCGGTTGAACCGCGCCGGTCAAACAATCACTGAGCGCTCTGTCGAGGCTGCTGAGAGAGAGTTGGCGCAATCCACTTGCGCCAGCCTCACTGACCAGCTGGCTCACCTGAGGCATCTGATCGAGCAGAAAAAGATGGGGGTGAGTAAAAACGAAACCAACCAGTGTCTTGGATGAGAGGGGGGGGGGAACATAATGCCAGCTGGTGTAGCAAATATCAAATATCGAAATAAAAGGCTCCGACTCCCAGAAGTGAAGGCTCGACAGTCAGTGGAGCATATCGTATCGGATTCGTAGCACGCAATGAGTTGTTGCTGCACTGTGCATGCTCGTACACACAACTGTGGGCGTCATTGCATACATATGAACATTGGCTTACCCTAAGACATAATGTTTTATGGACTGCTAACGCTGCTACCGTAGCACTGTACCAAATACCGTAAACGTTAGGAAACTATAAATGGCCCGTCTGTGACGCTCTGTGCCGTACTATCGATTATACTCAAAAGTCGTAGAGCTGCAGAGGAAATGTTATGTAGATTCTTCGCACAATTTGTGGCTCACCAAATATATTGTACACCATTACTGAATGTAACACTTGGCTGATGACAAGCAGACGATGTTGCTGTTGGGAAGACTTTGTTTTAGGGCAAACTTTGAAGTGCGGATGATCAGAACTTTGGACAGCTCTTGGTGGAGGAAGTCACCATAAATTACGTAGATCGAGCTTTCAGAGCTATCCTGCTTGGCGTGCTTCTTATTAATCGTTTTTTCCCTACAGATAAGCGAGGCTTTGGACTCCTGGCAAAAGTTCCTGGATCTTCACGCCGCGCTAACTGCGTGGTCAGCCGAGAAGCTGAGCTTCACGTCGACACCTCTGACCTTCGCCGACCTGCAGGAGGCCAAGACCAAGCTGCACGAGTACTCCGCGCACGCGAAGAGCACGAAATTCGCCGCCAAGAGTGCGCAGGAAATGGCCAGGTGAGTCAGAATGAGCCCGAATTACCGAGCTGTGTAATCTTTCTCTGTGACAATATATTGCCTGGCTGTATTGCAGCACTGTAGTTTTCGAGGTTTGGTTAAGATGATTTGAGTCGTCCGAGGCCTTCGATTGCATCAGGCCTAATCACCACTGTCAAAACTTGGAAAATATGGTGAACGTAACGGCCAGGCAATTTGTAACTTAACGTGAAATTGTTGCGTTTATCCAAAGAGCTACCATAGGAAATCGATATAATAGAACTTAGTACTGTAGCACATTTACATTCGCGTTGGGCACTACACTGAACAAGATGGGATGGAGGCATGCTTGGTATTTATTGTACTTGAAATGAATCTGCCAGCCACACAATGCATAGCTTTGCCTCCACACTGACATGAACATAGCGTACAGATTTTGTGCTGACTTCGAAAGAAGTTTCACTTTCAGACTAAACCTTTATTTGAGTCAGTTTTGGACACTTTTGAAAGCAACAAGTCCGTGTAGCCGCTTGTTTTTAACCTAGTAAATGGTCTTATAAAAAGACACATATATGACCCGAAGGTTGACATTCGAAACTTCACTCAAGTAAACTTTTTGAAGCAACTCACTGAGGAAGTGCAGTTTAGAAGACATCTTCAAGTCGCACCTGCTCCATTTTGGGATATCAACCACTCATTCGAAAACTACGTCAGCCAGGGAGGAAGGTGCTCAGTATAAAAGCTAGTCCACAGTAGCAATTATGCAGATGGAGATTTACTTTTTGCCTACTGCGCTGAGCAACCACGGCTTTTCTCAGAACTGAGTCATAGATCTAAAGGGTGTAACAGCAAAAATGTCAGAGTCTCTCAATCTCTGGCCACACCTTAGTGATGGAGTCTCTTAAACTCGGCCCGAGAGTCAAAGCGTTCAAGGAAGAAAATGACTCGAACTATTTGACTCTCGGGCCGAGTTGAGCGGAGACTCCATCACCCAGGTGTGGCCAGAGATTGAGAGACTCAGCGACATTTTTGCTGTTACACCCTTTAGTACCCGACAAACGTCAACATTGATTTGAGTAACACTTCATTTCGTGCGCTTGTACCTAAGCCACATTTCATTTATCAAGCAAACTAATGGTCATTCTGCTCACACACAGGGAACTTGCACGGATCTCAGCGGTGTCCGATGCCAGCGAGCTGAACAACATGATGACGACGGCCGAGCACGAGAGGACGGAGGCGGAGACGCAGCTCATGGAAAAGGTACAGTTGCATGTTGGTGGATGACGACGGGTATCTTAATGTGGCTTCTAAATTAGTCTAAAGGAGTGAGCCCTTGCTCAGGCATAATTATTTTTGAGCACTCTCTATTTCCTGATGGTGTCAACTGTAATCTAAGACGCGAACGCACATAAAAATATGGTCGACGATTCATTGTGCACAGAATACGAGCTGCTGTTCAGTAAGTTTTCGACATAAAAATCCCTTGTCTGTGCTTTCAGTACGCCATGCTGCAGGAGATGACTGAGGAGTGGGAACAGTGCGACCGCAAGTTGGGTGAGACCAGGGATTGGCTGCTGAAGTCTCGGGCGAGTCTAGAGTCGATGCAGAACAAACGGAGACCCATCAGGGACCAGCTGGCCCTCAGGGAGAAGATCGCCGGCGAGATCTCGATACAGAGGACCAAGGCGGTCATGGCTGTCGAGAAACTGCAGGTAGACTTTGACAAGTTGCCATCCCTGAAAAGTATGTTTACTCACACAGGTTTTGTTGGATGAATCACAAGTGATGTGTGCATTGTTTGTGCTGCTCTTGGCTACCAATATTTGACTTGGCCAAGTTGCGTCATGTCAATCTTTTGAACGAGATGCACCGTGTGGAACAAATAGAGCGTCTGAACCGCGTTGACACTGTACTTCCGGCACTTGCGTTACTCCCTAGGTTCACTTCCCGCCCTCCGAGACTCCTGTGATGTCCGACGTGGATGTCGTGATATCCAGCCAGGCCATCCAGGCAGACCTTGACCGCCTCACCGCCGACCTCAGACAGCAGAACTCTGTTCTGGAAGCTTGTCTGCAGCAGCTTGATCAGTACCAGCAGGTGAGCTGACAACGTCAGGTTTTGAATAGAATTCAAGTCCATCAACAAAAATAGCTATCTGAAAGTTGTCACACCTCACTGAACATTTCAATATCATTCTTCTTGGACCAGTGGGCAAGAAAAAAGTTTCTTCAGTCACACAAAGCTAGAGAATGAGATACACAGAATTTAGAACTCAAAAAAAAAACTCAGGAGAAAGTTGTGCGTGTAGAGATTCCGATAAATGCTCTGATAGGAGGGATGTTTTCGCATACTTATATGACCTCTTTGTCTCCAAGGAGACTGGACTTACTTTTAAAAAGTAACGTACTCAACTACGGCCCATACGACAAGAATTGACATAAGTCGTATGCGTACAAAAGAAGGCTCGAGTAACACAATAATTCTACAAAGCTGTCTCTACATACAAAACATTCCAGGACATCCACCGCCTCCGTCAACGAATTCTTCAGGAGGAACAACACCTGCGTTCGGTCTCCAGCCCCGCGTACATGGCCAAGGAGAGAGACAAGGCATTGGCGGAGCAGTCGGTAAGTGTTTTATTCTTAATTCTAAAAAAGTCTGTAGTGCATTCAGGGTAAAATGGCGAAACTTGAGCGAATAATAATGTCATTGTGCCCTGATACACGCATAGCGTTGGTGGCAGGAATCTGAGAGCTGCTGTTGCTTTTTTTATTCCATATAAAGAGAAAGCTGTAAAAATCCAGTGAGTCCGCTGCTGCATCGGTTTGTGTGCACCAAAAAAAATTGAGGCAAATTTGTCCGAGTTCGTGTGTGCGTGTGCGCATGTGTATGTCATAAATAGCGTTGCCTACGTCATGTTACGTGACTAAAATTATATGTTAGCTGACTGAGCTCAGCTTTATATCTAAAGTACGTAGACATCACCTTACCTTCTGTAGCGTTGTACATAGCTTTTTTTTTTTCAAAATGCAATAACTTTTCATTAGTTACCCACACTTTGTTCATAAGTAGTACAAGTAATAAATAGTCTAGTATGTTCATACTGTAGTACTGCATACTAGCTCTGGAAAAGACTCTCAGAGTGTTTGTGCAATGCAATTTTCTGTCTTGCTTTGCTTCGACCCTACAAAAGTGTTCATTTCCCTTCTCTTCACTGAACGAAGTGTTTTTGTGCTTTCATAAGTACAACATATACAAATGTACCCGCGAGCGCCCGTCTAGACTGAGAGAGCAACGTCTGAGAGGAATCGAAATGAAACAAAGCGTGCAAATTTGTCTCAATTTCCTCTACCCGAGGGCGGCGACTGCACTGGTATTTTCAATTATTTTTGGTCGTTTTTGGTGCTCTTGGGTAGTTGCCAGTTTTTAGCAGACATTATGTATGAGCTCATTGATCTTGACCGGGGTGCAAAAGCACATATCTATGGATTGGAGAGTAGCAACGTACTCATGCATGCACGTCAGTGTGTCACCCTTCGCAAATCTGTCCAGTCATACTACAGGTAATAATTATGGGCTTCTCTCTCTCTCTTTCACACACACACACTCTTTGTCCTTTACCTGCCTACACCTTTTTCACCTGGAACACCTTGACAATGCCGACTGAACGCTCTGCTCCAAAAGGCTGCTCGGGAGAAAATCCGCAGCCTGCAATCTAAGATCACAGCCTTCAATGAGAGGATCAAGTTAGTGAATCAGAGGGCTACCCCTGATCAAGCCCCCCTGACAGCAGATGTACCACTCGAGACCCACTTCTGCTAGAGAAAAGCCAACCAGCTGGCTCATTTGCCATTTTCTCGCCCTACTTTTTTGTAACGACGTATAATTTATTACTGTCACAACTGAGGATAAAAGCACAAGGAGAGTTTCTCCCGTGTTGGGTGAATGGACGGAGGTGTTTTATGTTATGAACGTTTTGGCATACAATAAAAATACGGAGGTGCCGTTGGACTCGCCTTGTGTCAAGTCTGGACCATGCATGCATACACGTTACGTCATCGAGACTAAGTGCAGTCGCTGCTCTGTAGAAATCGTCTATGTGGTAACAGAAGTTACAGCCTTTGCCAAAAAGGTGAAAGCAGGGTTATTGCTCACCCGGCTTTTTCGCTGCTCTGTATTCAGTTGATCACGAGATCTTGTATACTATGGCAGAGCTACGAGGACAGAAGCTGCCTGCGACTAGAATTCGGACTAAATTCAGGCCAAGCATCAGGAAGAGACCCGACTTGGTGAGTTATGTCCAGGTGCCGCGGTGTGAAGAAGACTTTGCAACCTTTGTCGAGCCAAATGACGTTCTAAGAGCTAAAAGATCTGACCGAAACGAACTGACTTTGGCAATCCCGGACGCCGAGAAGTGGGATTCCGGGGATTCAAGGGAGTACAGAGATGAGATGAGACGTCTAAGAAAGAGGCTGAAAAAGAGGCAACCAGAGGACCTGGACTCCCTATCGAGTCATGCCTCTTCTGCCAGCAGAGACTCGTACGTTCCGACGTGGTCAAGGCACAGAAATAGTAGGAAAAGTTGTAGGAGGAAGCGTAGCTGCCAAAGATCAGATAGTGGAGTGGACGAGCTAGAGTTTGATAGCTTCGTTAGGCCTTCCGGTCCAGAATCAACTTCTCAGTCGGCTTTGTCATCCCCAACCCCCCTTGGACACTCCCCACTAGCTCTACTGAAGACGGTGAAGGCTTCGTTTGCCTTGCTGTTGTCGCATTGCAAGACTAAGGACGCCATGAGGAGGAGAGACAACGTAATGCACAAGCTGCAGGTTCGATTGAGGAAGAGTCCGACCCAAGAAACATTAACTATCGCCCAGCTATTAAAAGAACGCTCTCATTTTCAGTCCTGTGACCAAATACCCCATACCTACATAAGTTTTTGTAACCTTAGCTTAGTAAACTAACATTAATTTGCTTTTTATTCACAGATTAATTGTCCTTAAGTGTGCGGCTCATGCTTTGAGGTGTTGATGATATTATTGTTCTGTCATAGTTGAGCATTACGTTACGTACACTACTAAGGTACGCGTAACCTCATGATTGGAGGTATCAGAAGCATGCGATTGCATGTTTTTCATGCTCTTCGCATAGTTCACTAATTTTTTTCGGACGAGTCACCGAGTCCGAAAGTTCTACATTTTTTTGGTATCTTTTGACTTTAACCCCTCCCTCACAGCCTGTTTTTCTTTTACATTTTGACTTTAAAAGAAAGGCGCATGATGTTTTGATCACCTCGGCTTATAAAGAAGGCTTCTTCGGTACTACACCTATCATGCAGCACCTGGCCCATTGTGCGTAAAGTTTTGAAGATCTAAGGAGTTACTTGAGGTTGGGAAGATTCAATCTTCTTCAACGGAGTCTGATTCGAAACTACCGACCTTTCGGCTGCTAATGACATAACAGATAAATAGTGAAGAGAGCTCGCATCTTTCAGGTGGTAGATCTAGCCCACATAGAGACGAATAATCCATTATTAATCATGAGCAGGAGACAATGATGAACACGTGTCTTAGCTCTACTTTTGTACTTTTCAGATCGGGCTAGATGAACTTTACGAGACTCTGGAAAGCCTCAAGATCTCTTTGAATGACATGCCTCTGGAAGAAGTGGAGGAACAGTTGGAAACAATCCGGGTAAGTAAAAGGACTCTTGATTGATCGATCTTCCCGAGTGTCAAGGTATGCGTCTAGCATGAAATGTGAGCACTGCCGTTAAAGCGACCGATGGTTACAGGTTTCTGCCGAGGCTCTGGAGACTCTGGAGACCTCTGCCTCCCAGCTGGAGTCACGGTTGCAGAATGAGCTTTCTGGTGACAGTCACGCCAGTGATGCCGGTGCTCTGGCAGCCGATCTGGCTGGCGTCCGCACTCGTGCTGTCTCCCTGCGCACTCTGGCGGAAAAATGTGCCGGTGCGATTGAGACTCACCTCTATCAGCGACGTCGAAGAGCTAAGGATGTGGCGGCGTTGGAGCAGGTGGTGCAACAGTTGGAGGCGTTCTGCGAAGAGGCCCCAGCGCGACTTGGACCATCGGTACCTGAAGAGGCTCTTTCCCATGACGCAGTTGAGAAGGAACTGACCTCAGCACAAGTAAGTACCTCAATCTTTTGAACGGAGTGATCATTAAGGCAATGTTTGTACCTTCTATCCATAGTCCCTTCAGGCATCTATAGAACTGCGTCTTGGCGAGGAGAGTCTTACGGCTACTCAGTTCTCCTCCCTCCTGAACGACAAATCTGGTGTCGAGCAATTGTCCGATCGGTTGTGTCACTGCAAGAGCAATCTGATGAGTCTAAAGGAGACTTGTGATGAGAGGATTCAAACACTCAAGGTAAGTTATTTTACCATTATGTGTATTAGTATCTCCTTACTGCCCAACTATACTTAACAGTGAGGTTGTAACAATTATGTGAGGGTACGACAGACTTGCCTTCCTTTTTGTTCAGGACACTCTTGTGGCACTAGAAGCTGCACCGGACGAGACGAGAGCGGCAGAAGCCACCGTTGACATCCTTGAGATGCCAGATAGAGAAGGAGGACTTTCGCAAAAGTTAACTGATATTCCAAAAGCAGCAACGGTAACGTCTGAGCGACCAGGAGATCCTTCTTTTGACAAGGAAGCGTCGGAGGAGTCACTTTCTGTCTCTCTCGCATCACGAATAGGTGGTAGTCCAAGTTATCCCCAAACTGTTGCTCCAGAAGATGCACGTGGGACTAGTGAAAACTCACGGGAGCCATTGCTGTCTGAAGCAGATACTGCAAGTCAAGCTGTGCCGCATGGGCGAGATGAAGAAGACGCCAAAGGGAGGCTTCAAGTACCTGAGACCGACAGCTTCGCTGTATGCGAGATAGTCGATACCCAAGAAATCAGTAGCGACTCCGAGTCTTGGGAATTACTGGAAGTTGAAGAAGCTGCGAGTCAAGACGATATAAGTAAATCTTTGCGCAAACGACATGCAGAGGTGAAGGCTGAATATGAAAGACAGCTCGAGCAAGAAAGGGTTCTTGAGAAGAGTGCATCATTGCTGCAAAGGGGTACAGAAGAGAGTTATACTGATGTTGCAACTAAAGAGGATGTGAAACCTGTTGAAGAAGTAGCCGGGCTAACTTATGAGCCAGTTGAAGGCCAAACGGAGGACACACGAGAAGATCCTATTCAGCCTTCTCGTCAGGATAGCACAAAGTCAAGCAGTGCAAAAGAACCTTCCTGGGACGAAGGTAGAAGTCCAGAAATGACAATAAAACACAGTCAAGAACACCAAGCTGAAGAAGATGACAGCCATGTAACAGGATCTGCCACTCTGCAGACGTGGCTTTCTCAAGTTAAAGAAGACCACGCTAGCAAAGAAACGGACGAACCTGTCATTCCTGATAAAGAAATGGTGGAGAATGTTCCGCTGGCACCTGCAGCCATGGAAGAGCATAAAGAACATCGATCTGACGTCCTGGCTACGACCACTACCCCGTCAACGTCAAGCAGTGAAAGTGAATCTTCCTCTGATGACCAGGAGAAGGCAAAGGAGAGTACAGGTGTAACTGGAACACACGACACTGACGAGAACGAGGTACACAACCTTGGTGACAAGGAGGAAGATCAGGAACTAGACACTGACAAGACCATTGTGTCAGCACCTTCTAATGTGACTATAGACTCGCAAGAGGAACATCCAACTTTCATTCAGACTGCCACCACTTCTCCATCGAGCATTGACAGTGAACCTGCCTCTGATGTAGATGACATCGTGGAACGTAAGGATGACGATGATAGAACAGACAACAATGAAGGTCAACTCACACACATGTCAGTAGACGAGGAGCTTCTAAAAGTAGAGCCCGACGACGACACCATAGCTGTTCCTGCAGAGGTGACCTTAGAGGAGCATGAAGATCGACAATCTGACGTACAACCTCCCAGCACTGCATATTCCACATCTACCAGTGAAAATGAATCTTCCCATGAGGAGGACACAGTCAAGGAGACTGGTGGTGTACTTATCGGGCAAGACATTGGTGAAGAAAATATAAAGAAAAGTGATAAAAAGAAAGACAGTCCGAACAGAGACATTGCTGAGCCCACCACACCAATACCATCTCAATTCGGTGAGGAATTACAGGATACCCATCCCTCAAGGATTCAGCCTGTTATCACCACTCACTCCACATGTGACAGGGACACTCAACGTACCACCGACATTGATGATATCAAGGAAACTAAATACCACACTGCCGAAGAAGACAAAAAGGAAGGTGACCTAACAGGGAATAAAACAAAAGACGAAGAAAATATTCCTACAGACAAAGGTGCTCTTCCTGCAGAGGAAAAGCATGAGGAATTTTCCTCTGATCAACAGGGTCTTCCCATACAAATTGAGCAAATGGCTCCTCATGTTGAGGAAGCCAGGGAAGAACTCAAAGTAAGTACAATTTCGGTGGAAACTCAGAACGACGACATTGATGAAGACATGGCTCCTATTCCTGCTGAAGGGGCAATAAAACGGCATAAGGAGCAACCAGCTGCAGTCAAGAAAAAAGACACTGATGCCATAAAATGTAGCAGGGATGAGGAATCATATTATGATGATGAGCGTGCCCCTGACCAATTTAGGGACGTGGCTGCTGCTTTAGAAAAGGAGCCCAGAGTTACCAAATTTACTGAAGAACCCCAGAGGGACGACATAAAAACAGACATACTAACTCCACTTCAAGAACCAGTAGTACAACATCACGAGGAGCAGCCATCTGTCACACAGCCCAAAGCCACTCCCTCCACAAAAACAAGCAGTAAGAGCAAATCATCCTCACATGAGGAGGGTGCTCCAGTGGTCATAAAAGATGTGGCAGAAGATGCTGTGATGGAACTTCACGTGACCGAAAAAACACAGGAACATCCGAAGGTCACAGATCAGCAATTACTTCTTGAGCCTACTATGACTGCTCCCTCAAAATCAAGCAGTAAGAGCACCTCCTCATCTGACGAAGAGGGTGCTCCACTGGCAATAAAAGATTTGGCAGAAGATGCTATCAAGCTGCAACCAGATGGTGAAGAGCCCCAAGAACCAGAGGAAGACAGAGAGATGCAGCATGAGGAAGGCATAGTCCCACATACTGCTGTAGAAGTTGTGCAACCTCATGATGAGCTGCCATTAGTTGTTGAGCATACTGTGACTGCTCCCTCAAAATCAAGCAGTGAGAGTGACTCCTCATCTGACGAAGAGAGTGCCAAACCAGCCCTGAAAGATTTGGCTGAAGATGCTACGAAGCTGCAACCAGATGTTGAAGAGCCCCAAGAACCAGAGGAAAAGAGGGAGATGCAGGTTGAGGAAGGTGTAGTCCCACCTACTGCTGTAGAAGTTGTGCAACCTCAT
>JAAUXU010162465.1_pt1 | contig 13887 bp, 15 predicted proteins | sample 7278151 | NCBI WGS metagenome assembly JAAUXU01 (sample SAMN14350113, study PRJNA611818) | marine sediment metagenome | isolation source: surface marine sediment (1.8m) | place: French Polynesia: Moorea | collected 2018-08 | reverse complement strand
CCCTCGAAGCTGATCTCGCCCTCGAAGCTGATCTCGCCCTCGAAGCTGATCTCGCCCTCGAAGCTGATCTCGCCCTCGAAGCTGATCTTGCACTTGACAATCACCACGGACTCTGTGTCATCCATCTGCATCCAGATCAGATCCATATTGGTTTTTTTTTTTAAACTGGCTTATCCTCATGCTCATTACCCCTTCCCTTCACTGTGTGCCAGTTCCGCCATTGCTGTCGTGCTGCCCCCAGTCCACAGGACAAAAAATTTGGCCTCAATTTTGGCCTCAAAGCAGCCTCAGAATGGACCTTCAACACCCACCCACCCCTGTAACCTTCTCTGGGTCAAACTGGTCTCACTGCCACCAACACCCAGGAAATTTTTTTAGGAAAGATCTGCAGTCAGAAGGACAAATTTTCGGCTTCTAATTTATATGTATAGTAGATTAAGATGGGGATAAGAAGGAGATATTGAGATGACACTTAATGCGTACTTCACAAGGATGTGACACAAAAATCCAAAGCAGTATAAAATTGCCTTTTAGAGGTTTTCAAGTGCCACGAAGATGGTCGAGATCAGATCATGGGTAGTGGGTCTTAGTTTCCTCCTATCGAGCCCAACCACTTGAAAACAGCAGACGGCTAAGCCAATGATTGCTATGAAAGACTCCCTCGATTGCATTGCTGTTGCCACAGAAAGTGTGAATGCGAGTAGTGACTGCCATTAATTATTATTAATGGGAACTGCAGCCTGCTCGGAAAAGCGGTGACGTCAGGAGCTTGCAAGAAGTTGCGATTCGTTGCACAAACTGTTCAGAGCTCAGTCTTTGTTAAGTCGTTGAATAAGACGAGAAAGAGGGTCACACTGTCTGCCCCTCCGTCAATAGGGTCCAGGATTGTGAGTAATCTTTGCTGTTTACATTCCAATGATAATTCAGCGTTTTCCGTTAGTCAACACCAGTTTACACAACACCAGTTACATATGTCCATTCATAGTGCATGCATGTGATGCATTCAGGTGTGCCTAGTTTGTATGTGGATGTGATGTGCACAAAGTTTCTTGGCATGCTTATGGGCGGCTAAACATATATTTTCAAATTTCCAGCAATGTCCTGTGGAGAAGCAGTCCCACCAGTGAGTCGTGACTTCAGTCAGGTAAAAGAGATGTGACTTGAGTCAACTTGACCAGCCCAGTGTGTCTGTTCTCCGTCCCTACTGAGATTTCAGAAACCACCGGACCGATCTGGCCCCAACTATTGGGGATTTTAGGTGCCTCAAGGGATGGAACATTTCGTGTTTTCAACAACATACTTTTCCAACCAGAAATTCTTTTAATGCTTTTGCAGTCGACTGCTAGTACAAAGAGGTCGACATAAGTTTCTGACTATTTGTCAACTGAAATATAAAATAGTACATAGAAAAAATATTCATCCCTGCTGATAGAAAAATGTGACAAAGTATATGTGCATAAAATATCGAAGAATGAGCTCTTCCAAGAAACAGCTTCAAACTACAATAAAACTACGCATAGTAGGTCAATTCAAAAGCTTTCATATGCCTTGGGCTTCATTATTTGGCTGGCTCGTGCTTCGCTAGTCAAACAAAGGCTGTATTATCATCGGCCCACAATTAGCAGTAAATATGACATAGCGGTTAGGTTCCTAAAATAACTCCAATTTTTGACTAAAAACCGAATACACAAAAAACAGGGCCCCGACTTGCATTAAAGAAATTCTTTCATGACTAGATTGGAATTGAAATGCCGTTCTCATGATCAAGGTCTCGATCCTACTTAACATGTCGCACCCCGAGCAGCAGCATGTGCACAACATTATTTTTCCAAAGGACTCGTCTCATTTCAAGGACTCTATATTAATCCCACCAGTGACTGGTGCCATGAGTTTTAGTGTGACAATGTCAAATCACACCAACTGTACTTCGTAAACTTGACATTGGTGAAAGCTGAGCTTAAGAAGTACCAGGTGCTCGGAAGTAGTTTGTAGGTTTGCCGATGCTCCCCCCTCATGGATCATGAAGTCAAAGGACATGGCCTTTTAGGGGAACTTGGGCCTACGCTGAAACCTGAGGGAGGGGCCCACACCCTTGACATTGGGGACCCGAGTCCTGTCGTTCCTCCAGTGGTGGCGTTTCACCAGGTGGAAGTACTTCTCGTCACTGATCTCTCTGACGGCCTCTATCTTGAGTTTGTTCAGCATGATCTTGCGCTGCAGCACCCCTTCCTCTTCTGCATCGGCGTCAACTGTTGAACCTTGACCTTAGTCAAGTTCTCTAAGCCCAGGTCTTCCTTGACCAATGCCCTCATCTCAACCATCTCAATTCTCTGGCCAGACCCCTGACGGAAACATCGGGTTCTCTGCAATCCTGGCGGTGATAGGCAGTGTCTCCTGTACCTCCAGATGCATGTTCAATAATCCGATCATGGCAACTGCTGTGAAATGGTTCACTGTCAAACTTTGCTCCATCCTAGAATATCTGGATGCCAGCCCCTCTGCAGAGGCAGTTAAGTAGGCCATGGCATTTTACCACATCCTGCCTCTTGTCCTTCAGTGTCAGCATCTGCTGTTGTTGCTGAGCACACCTAGCCATACCTTGGTTGTCTTTGACAATGGCGCATGTCGTTGACTTGCAGATGCCACTTGCCCTGGCCATGTGGCTGATGGAGTGGCAGTGGTCTTGTTGGATCTTCTCTCTCATTGAACAGTTGGCACGATGGCGACTCTCAGACTGTGGTCACCCAGCAATTGCTGTAGGATCAGTCTGTGTCTCCTCAAACCTTTTCTTCATCTCATTAACAGCATCCTTCGTGACATCAAAGATGACGGCAATGTTAGAGCTGGTGAGACCAATCTCTGCGGCATGGCTGATGCACTCATTCCGATATGCTTTGATATCGGTAGCTGTAAACTTTTTGAACTGCTTGGAAATTTTGTTGCCCACTGTTTGTTGTCCTCACAAAGGGCACAGTAGCAGACTGGACGTATCTTCTTTGGCGGCTGGTTGACTCCCAATGAGTAAGGTTATGTAGCCTGATTATATTTTTCTTTATCACCAAAGTAGAGCCCATTTTTGAGCCCAAAAGTATCATGTAAAATTTTCTCTTTCATTCCAAAACTTTCCATTTTACCTATCGAATAATTCTTTGCTGGCCATACTGTACATGCATGTCTCCAGATGTAGATGCTTGTGGAGCTGAAGAACAGCCCATGGTGAACCTACAATCTACTTCAACGCACCTGGCATTTTAAATCGTATGACTCTTCTCATTCATTTACGTGACTACCTCAGCAAAGGGATTTTTTTGTGAGTCATCCTTAAACCTTTCCAAGCAACTTGTGTTTCCTTCATGTGCAGTGATTTTGACTCAAAGCAAACAGACAGAGAGAGGTATTGTGCAAGGCATTGCCACGTTAAGTAAAACAAATTGAGTGCATAGGGAAAGAAAAATGAAGATTAAGGAAATCTGTGTTGCTTGTTGGCGACACTACCAAACTGAGTCACAGAGTCAAAATCAATAATTTATGTGACATTCATTGCAATTCATCCTCTGAGGCAGAATCATTACATGGACTTGGTCAGCCAGACAGTGGTTGACAAGACCCAGCTTCTTGAGCCACTGTGTGACTGCCCATTTTGGTGCCAGAGTGCTCAAAGTGCAGCAACCCCAAGAGGCGCCATGCCAAAATGCACTATTTTGCCCCCTTTTTCAATGGCTTTTCCATGATGAAAGTGGCTGAAACTTTCTAGGGGTTCTGCCACACACCGTCCAGTGCCACATGCCAAAGATAGCGCCCTCTCGACCATCTCCAACCACACTATGCCTGGACAGAGGCATCATCACCGTCAAACAGCAAGCGCATACACTCAGTAGCAGTGACAGGCAGACAGAGGGCGCTCCTTCTGCTGCCAAATGTCTGTTTCTCCCCACTTGACCACAATCATGCTCTTGTGTGTAAACATAACACAGGTGGTCTGAAATTTGAGTTTGACCAAAAAAATCGCCCATAAAAATGACCTGAAACTAGAGGGTCTGGACAACTCAAAACAGGCTTCAATAAAATCCTGGGACATCATCCTACCACATAAAGTCTGGGTATCAAGAAGGTCCTGAGAACTTAGATGAAGTTGTATTGCCAACAGCTAGAGGAGCAAGGATACATCAAGGGCAAGACAGAAAGACATCAATCATATACTGAACATATGTTTCAGTTGACTTTCTAGAGGTGAAAGCTATTATAGTTAACCATAGCTTGAAGAATTCACTCTGGATACTTCTTATGCTGGAATGGAACCATATACCTCTCCCAGGTTTTTTGAGAAGTCATGATGGACAGCTTCTGATGCCTCCTCACTGTACTTTCCAAGTCCAGAGAAGGTCCTGTCACAAAAATGTGTCACATGTGGATTTTAGGGGTGACAGCAACACCAAGGTTAAGATAGGCCTGCTTGAAACTTTGAGATGCTTTCCTTACAGTCCTTACAAAGAACCTGACTGAAACAATCCTCCACCACCTGTGAAAATTGATCCAATGCCAACCCAAACTTCTTCAGATGTTCTGGCAGTTTTTGGTACAATGTTGCAGCCTTCTTTAACCCCATTTGACATTGGTTTCCTTCCATGCTCCCACCCCTGTACTCTGCCCTGGCAATACCCTGCTTGTAGGCCCATTTGTATGCTTTGACTTCTCCCCAGGCTGAGTTCAGTTCATCAAAAATCTTGTTTGTTGTACCAAGCAGCAAATGCAGTTCATGGGGTGGGACTACATCAAGGACTTCTGCATCATCATCACCACAGAGAAAAAGAAAGTTGATGCAATTCTTGACCTTTTGGGCCTTCCTCTTGACACATCCAGCTTGATTGTAGGCCTCCACTAATGACTTCATCTTGCCCAAGGTCCTGAGTTGTCCAGAGGTCAGGAAGGGAGTTGGTGCATCACAGTAGCAACAGGGATGCATGCAAGAATGGGGCTTGATGCCACACAAAATATTGGCTAACTTAAGGTCTACAGCAAAACTGAAGTTGATATTCAACAGGGAGAGAGATTGGAACAGAAGTTTAACATTGTCATAGTCCTCAGTGACATCATTGACCAGGGCCAAGAGGAACAGCTTTTTCACTCCAGCCAGAGTTGAGAAACATTTGTTTTTTCTTCACTTCTACAAGAGAATGAGTAGGATTGAGCTGGGCAGAAGTTGAAGGACCAGAAGATGTAAAGTTGGTACAAATCTTCAGGAAACCACCACCGCCATCTATTCCAATTTTAACTAGGTGGCTTTGGAGACCTCTCTTGTCACATGCCTGTTTATTAAGAGAGTTGACATTCTTGCAGATGACAACATGACTAGGTGTTTTCTCGAATTCTCCCTGCTTATTACAGAATCTCATTTGCTGGCAGATAAATATGTTCTCTAGAAGCTTGCCACTAGCCACAAGGTGAGACTTAAGGTTAGGTGCAATTGCCTTTCTCTTGCCAAGGTCCTCTCAAAGTGTGGCAGCAGCTTGGATTGTCTGTTACTAAGGCTTAAACTCATCTTCAAGTTCAAAATTGTGTCACACTTGAGCTGGTCAAACTGAACAGATTGTTTGGCAGTGGACCCAGTAGCAGTAACTTGAAGTGACAACCCTCAGTGACAAGGTTGAATGACAACCCTCATGGTGTGGGAAGCTTAAAGCTCTTGAACCTGTGACCTCCAGCTTATTCTTTAGGGTGCTGCTTGCCATTTGCTCCTTGGTGTCTGGAGACAAAATCTTCTGCAGATCTTTTATTCATGCTGCCTTGCTGCAAGTATGTGGCTTCCCCTTTCCCACTTCAGAGTGACAAAAGGAACAAATAATTACAGGGGATAAAGTAGGCAAAGAATGCAGTCTTGGATGTCCAACTCCTCTAGGTGCCAGCCCAGGAGCATACTTGCTGTGAGGATGATCTCCTTTTCGCAAGTCCTTGCTTCTGCAAATTTGACACAACTCACATTTGCAATCGGTATTTGACCTTGTGACTTTTCTGAGAGACTTCTGATCAGCTACCATGACCTCATACTGCAGACGAGGAGGAAGTGGACAGGGGCTTGATCCAGAGAGAGAGGAAAGGATCCTCCTGCAGTTACCACAAACTGATCCTGGCAGTACATCCAGACATTCATAGTAATCATTGAAGACAATCTCCTGAAAGAGTTTCCTCTGGATAGTGCTGAGCTGTCTTTCTCCTCTCCTGAGGCAGAGGATGCAGATTGCCATAAGATTTTGGCCATGGGATCTCTTGTAGCAGGGCATGTTGGCAGACTCAATTGAAGAAACTAATTACTTAAAAAAAGGGAATACCTATGCTCTTATATACAGGAACAAGGAGCTCACTGAGGAGCAGGTGGCAAGCTCAGCAGAAAAAAGTCCTCTCAATTGTGTTTTTTAAACTTGTTACTTTTATTGCCAGTCAGAGTACCAAACAGATTAGGCTCAAATTTGGCATGGAGCTGTTTTCTTACTCAGGGTACGTTATAAGGGGGTCAATTCTGATCTTGGAGGTTTGTAGAGAGGACACATTGAGGTCAAAGCATAAAATTGAGGTCTAAAAATGAGGTTCACAGTAGAAATTGCCATATTCAGGCAGAAGGAGGCCTCAAACTGAAAAAGTTCATAAAATAAAAAATGTAAAGCACCCCCAAAATAGGTAGTACATGATATCAGATCTGACATTGGAGGACACTGAAGGTCATAAATTAAACTCAATAATCTCTAACAAGTACAAAGTCTAACTTACATGTCAATGACATGTGTCAATGTCACAAATGTCAATAATTTTTGTGGGATGATGTCCAAGGATTTTAATGAAGCCTGTTGTGAGTTTCCAGATTCTCTAGTTTCAGGATCTGTTGGTCAATTTCATGGGCAATTTTTTTGGTCAAACTCTATTTTCAGACTACCTGTGATAACATTTTTGGGCTGTAGCCACACAGTGGCTCAAGAAGCGGGGTCTTGTCAACCACTGTCTGGCTGACCAATTCCATGTAATGATTCTGCCTCAAAAGCTGTCAGTGCAGCGAGTAGAGCTCATTTCACCCCACTGCAATGACTTACTACAAGAACTGTACTGTGGAGTTAGCCCTGATTTACAGGCGAGGCTTCAGCAGTTATGGACAAATTACTTCTTCTTGTGGTCAGCACAAGCATTGCCTTCACCTTCGGCAGCGTAAGTTTCACCTAACTGTGCCAGTTGACAAAGATCATCCTTCTTACCCTTTGAGTCTGATCCAGGGTGATGATGAGCAGCAACTTTATCGCAAACATCTACTCACCAGTGATGCCCTGGATGTGAAGGAGACAGTTTCAGAAGTCCACAGCGTAATTGAATGTGCCAGCCTGGCCATGGCATACAGGTGGTACCACTTCAGGTACAGGAAAAGTGACTTGGAGTGTGATGTTGGACAGGCTGACCTGGGCATGGCTGGACAAGAATTGATGTATGCCAGAGGTAAATTATGAAGTTATGAAGCAGCCTCACACCCACTTATCCTTATACTTCACAAACTACCCCAGTGATACCAGGTCAGTGCACTGGGGATCACAACTGGCCATTCAATGACGGTCGCCAATGTTGCAAGTATCTTGCCAACATCCAACAACCAAGTTGTTCCCGGCTAGAGCCAACTGCACTTCTCCTGGAGTCAACAGACTTGGGATACGATTGCTGCACTGACCATAAATATGTTGATTGTTCAAACTTACTTGGCTGTAATCTTGGACCAAGAGGTACCTTTGAGGAGGGATCAGTCCAACTGTGATTTATCTGTTAACTTCTGTTCTAACAATTTCTCCTCATCCATGCAGCTCATGTAGACACCCAACCATGCCCTACAGATTATCCTCATGCTTTTGCTGATGGAACTCGGTGTTGTAAGGAAGCACTCCGTTCCGTATGCACTGCTGAAGAGGAATTACTGCAATATACAGACCCTGTGGAATGTTGTGCAGCTGACGACACCTACAATTTATGTGAAGTGCATTGTGAATCAGGTAAAATCGTGTACTGAAAGGGGAGAGGTTCTCTTGCCAAAGTCACTTATTCCATCCAGTCTTCACCTATGGAGCGCCACTCCAAGGAAATTGTCTCTGTGACACGACACTGCAGGAGGGCTATTACACTGACTATTGGCCATGTCAATCTCAGTCCTGCAATCCCAGCCAAATTGACAAGTCAACGAGACATTCATGCACATTCACAGGTAAGGAAGGCTAGTTGGACAAACAGGAAAGGATCTGGAAAAATCCAATCTCCTTGTCCAATCTCTGTGGATACACAAACCCAGTTACTAATGCAAGACGGACATGAGAATCAGAACAGCAGTCAAGACTTCAGGGTTCACGCTTTCGACAGAAATCCAAGCCTGAGCTCGCTCTAACTATTTGTCACAAGACTGTAACTTCCTGAACGTACCTGCCTGAAGAGTAATGATTTACTTCTTGGATTGCTTGTGACAGCATGTAGCATTTCAGCACAGCAGATGATAACCAGTTACAGGCATGGGTGACACCATTTCTAATCTAGTCAGAGTTGCCGATTCTCCGAGGAGTGACTTGATAAAGGACCAATACTTGGGGACCCCTTCATTTAAATGCTTTGAACATTATTTCCTGTGCAACATACTTAAACTCTCATTGAACTTGATGTCTCCAAGCAAAGTGCAAAGGACCTTTCAGAAGGACGCTGAGGCCTGCACCTTGACAGGCATGGGGCTGAACACCTGTTGTTCTCAAAGTGTCCACGCATGCATAAGATACCAGAGGACAATATGCGGTATCCAGGTTGCAAGCCACGTTAAACAACAATTATGTATTCTACAGATTACTTGTATTCGTTGTGGGGAGACTGGACTCTCAAGGGCATCAACTGTGAGCGAACCAGGGAATGCTCATCTGGTTGCTGTCCTTCTGACCAGCTCAGTGAAGTTGTGAGTGAGTGTCCAGTCCATGGTGTATCTGCTCACAGGTGACCTATGAAGGAACACAGCAAATATCAAAAATACCGTATACCAAGATTAAGCTGGGTCAATTTTTTTATCTCCCGCAGCGTACTACATTTGTTGCAAGAATTCATCTAAAGAACTTCTAATCAAATAGAAAGAAAAAATAGTGACTTTTTGAGTCCCTCTCTGCCTTCAAAGATTTTTATGGGCAGTACATAAGGATGTTAGGTCAACATTTGATGTGGACATGCTTAGCTACTTTGCAGACGCAAGACTGTAGAAAAGAGAAACTAAAAATAAAGTGTTGACAGCTTTGTCACAGGGCTGTCAAAACTTCAGCACCTTGTCAAGCACTGACCTTATGTAGTAGACTGCTTCTTGATCATTTGGCATTACGTAACAAACCTACGATGCGCCCACTGAAGTCTTTAAGTTTTCAATGATTGACCTAGACTAACAATGTATATTCACAGGGCAGGATGGCGAGTTTAGCAAAGAGCTAAGCATATTGTGCCCCCACAGCCAAGGAAGATTCACCTTTGATAGAAGGCACTTCCTTGTTGAGGCTGCGACTTTACTTAAACAATAAAATTTTCTTTTGCAGGTTACACCTATTCAGAGTGGAGTGAGTGGACTCTCAATGGCATTAACTGTGAGCGCACCAGGCAATGCACACCTGATTGCTGTCCTTCAAATGAGCTCAGTGAAGTTGAGAGTGAGTGTCTAGTAAAACTGACCTTGGCATGCACATTAACAGGGTAGGGGGAGAGTATGGCAAAGAGCTAAGCATATTGTGCCCCCACAGCCAAGGAAGATTCACCTTTGATAGGAGGCACTTCCTTGTTGAGGCTGCGACTTTACTTAAACAATAAAATTTCCTTTTGCAGCTTACACCTATTCACAGTGGAGTGAGTGGACTTGTACAAACACTCAGTGTGAGCGCACCAGGCAATGCACACCCAATTGTTGTCCTTCAGGCCAGCTGAGCGAAACCATTCGTAAGTATTTAGTCTTTAATGCACCAGACCACAGATGCACAATGTGAGAAGGCATAAATGTAGATAGATGGTGCCCGTAGATCAAGTTTAAACTCCAAAATGGTATTACTTGGGCTCATGACTTGGTATCAGCAGACCAGGATTCAGCTTCAGAGGTGCATGGTTTTTTGGCGAGAACTTTCTTCAAAATAGCAAAATTGTACATCATACTTGCACTATTCTGGTCGCTACTTCAGAGGGGTGGGAAGATAGGGTGAGTTATTTGCAATACAAGAGCCTGTGCACGGATCACCTTCTCGGCTTAAGTCACCTCCAAGTGGGATCTTCCTACTCACATATTGGAGTAGTACCTCTTATGGTATTTTCAAATGTCCGTTAAGGAATTCTTTTTTCAGTAACCTAATTCAAAATATTTATGAGAGAGCAATTATGATTGCTTACTTTCACCTCAAGTTTCGTTTATGCCTTTTCAAGGTAAGAGAACGCTATTACTACCTGCCACTTTGTTTAGAATTGAATGCCTTATCAAGAATAGATTCAACTAAGTTGCATTCCATTTCGTTCAGCTTGATTTTCAGCTGTCATTTCGGCTATATAACATTTCTATCCGATGAAAAATGAAGATGCAACAGCCAGATAAGGCAGGGGATTGCCGATTTACTCCTCACATGAGAGGTCATGAAATAAATTGCAGATGGGTCCACAGTCACTGTGTACAGTATGATGACCAGATTCTAGGTTGGCAAATCCTAAGAGGTTTCTGTTACGGTCCACTGTCAACAAAAATGCACTGCCAACTTTATGGACAAGGCGACGCAGCAGTTCTTGACCAATTGTTCACCAACTTTTGATCAACTTTGTCTCCTGACCTTGACGCTTTCAACAACAGTGTCTGGAGTGTTGTGGAGACCAAAACGTGCTCAAAGTTTCACGCAATGGCAAGAGTCTCAATGTATCCATCATACAGCAGTTGAACAGCATGTTGAAGGACTTGCAACTCTAGTGCCTGAAGGCACTGAGTCAAGGTCATCGGCAAGTGACTGGAGGCAGCCACATTACCTCTGCACCTTCTTCTGTATGCGTTCTGACACAGTCAAGTTCACACATTTGACATCCAATTCTTGTTCTACATATCGTTCTTGATTACGCAGAAGCAGTTAGAACTGTGGCCTTCCTACCTCTGCAGTGCCTGTACTTAAAGCAAAAAAAATCCTTCTTACCCCAGTTCAGCCTCATGTACTCTTTTTCTACGTAAGTGCATAACAGTACATTTCAAATTGGCATTTTGCAAACAGAATTTCATGGCAATTAAAAAGGAACCTTCTACTTGCTGCTGATGTCCTTTGAAATTGAATACCTCAATTTGCTGTGTGAAACCCTTCAAGGTGGGCAACAAAGCTGAAGTTTGTTTCTGGGCACCTACCACCATCACTGTCTTTCTTCTCATCAGAATGTGATGGAAACCCGTGGACGTATCTGGCAATGTCAGACCCAACTTGCTACCAGATCGCACCTGATCAATCCTATCTTGGAGGACAAACACACTGTGAGGGCCTCAAAGCTGAAATCATCGAGCCCAGGTCACTCCATGATACCGATCTTCTATACGACGAATTTCATTCCCTCCTGAACAAGTAAGTCATGAAGAAAAAAAAGAATATTCCACATGAAGCTTATTTCACATTAGTCACATGATGAATTGTGCTTCAGTTTCTATTTGGGCTTCACTGATGAACAAGAGGAAGGAGTGTAAGTACTCACTAAGTCATTCATACTGTCAAATTTTGCAGGAATAAGAGCAACAAGTAAAGTTGGCATTTGAACTGAATAGAAACAATTCTTCCTTAAATTCTTTCTTTTATGCACGCCTAACATGTCTGGTTAACTGATCGTCTGATAGACTCATACATAAACACCAGTCCCAGGGTCTTGAGTACCATAGTGAATTGTCAATAACCCCAACACCACAGACGAGTCCTACTGTACATATGTCAGAGGTTTCAACTTGCTATTCTGCAGCCATTACTGTTCAAGAAGTAAAATGCACTATGTACAGATATTGGACCAATGGTCTAGGCAAGATCTCGCTCCTTTCGTCAAGCCCAAAGTATGACACAGATTTCTACACAACTCAGTGGGGCTTTCCTAACTGCCGTCGGAGTGAAATTACAATAGAGCAACTGGCAGGAGTTACGAAAGTGGTTAATGACATACTGGTTTACTCCAGACCTGCCAACTGCTGTCACGAGCAAGTGTTCCCAATCTTTGAGAGATGCTATAAGTATGCAACCACGCTCACTCCAAAGGAATTTGTACTAGGGAAGAATGAAGTTAAGTATGTCAGAGGTCAGATTAGTCACAATGGGATCCGCGGTGACTGTAAATTTGCAGCAGTTCACAAGTTTCTAATGCCCCCAAAGGTGACTCAACCCAGATCAGCAATTGGCTTCGTAAACCAGATGCCGGAATTAACGCTAAATGGTGCACACACCACAGAGCCACTGTGTCCACCCAGACTGACAAAGGTCTTCAAGACCAAAGTGTTCGGAGTGGTCGAGGAGCACCGTCATGACTTCCGGGGAACTCATCCTCCCTTCAAACGCCTTTGATCCAGTTAGAAAAACCCAACTGCTGCTCAAGACCAAATGAAGGCATTCTGCAACCGTGCAAGTTTCAGACTGGTGCGAAATTGAATTGAGGGGAGACTCAGCACTACATCGAATCGAGGTGGCTTCAGCAAGCACCTTGAGGTCAATCAGTGAAATAGCGATTTTCAGGCAGAAGGAGGCCTCAAATCAAAAAAGTTGATAAGTTCCTCAGCACCCCAAAATAAGAGTGACTATTAGGTCAGGCCGGACCTCTGATGTCATTCAAGGTCGCAATTCAGGTTGAGGAATTTGTTTGTGAAAAATGTTCAATCATAATTGGCGACCTCAAATGACCTCTGCGGTCCAATGCGACTTCGTCCAGTCTCACGTTTTTTGGAATGCTGAGCAACTTATCAACTTGATTGGTTTGAGGTCTCCTCCTGCCTGATGATTTCACTGTTTGACGTCAAGGTGCGACCTCAATTTCATGTCTTGACCTTAGTGCATGACCTCAAGTGCCCTCCCAGGCAAGATTTGACACAAACCTACAATAAAACCTCCTATGAGGAGAGAGGGAGCCCCACTGAATGGATTTGGTGCAGATCCATTCAGTAATTTGGCCATGCATAGAGGACAAAGATTTTTTACAAAAACAATGGGGAGGACTTTGTTGGTCAGTTTGCTGCCCACTTCCCTTCCGTCAGCTTAGTTCACTTGAGTCTTAAGTCATGCATGAGGAGTGTCACACATGATATCCTGCAGTTTTGTCAAGTTTTGAGCACTCATTGTGATGTCAGAGTGCCTTAAGTATGATGAGTTGACAAAGGGGCCATGTCAAATGTGGCCGAATTTTGATGATTTTGGCCACTTTTTGAAAGTGAAAGTGGCTGAAATTTTCTCCCCCTGTTGCTGCAGGCCTACATCGCAAAAACACTACGTGAGCAAGGGCCTAGAGAGGTTGAGTGACATCACGGTGTATTCACAAAACATTCAAAGCAATGACAACAAAGCGATCAAAGACACTGTCCAAGACTGACCTCATCACATGGCAAAATGAGGCCATTGCTCGGGCCTTTGAGAGAAATGTCAGCACAGCGGACATTGGACATGGCTTTGACATGACCCAACATCAGGTTCAGCGCCTTCAGAAGCAGTGGTATGAGCACGGCAACATTGCACCTGTTCCTAAGCCTGGCCGCCCTCGCACCAACGGCCGGATAAATGCGGCACGGACTTTCCAGGAAAAAGTGGCCAGAAACCCTGTTAGGACTGCTGCAGACTTGAGCCGGGAGTCGCACATCTCCCGCCGGACAGGGGGCAGAGTCCTGAAGGATCT
>JAAUXU010105570.1_pt1 | contig 13888 bp, 10 predicted proteins | sample 7278151 | NCBI WGS metagenome assembly JAAUXU01 (sample SAMN14350113, study PRJNA611818) | marine sediment metagenome | isolation source: surface marine sediment (1.8m) | place: French Polynesia: Moorea | collected 2018-08 | reverse complement strand
TGTATATATATATATATGTATATTGTTTCACATATCATTCGTGGTATCATATGTATAGGTATAGGTACAGTTATAGTTATGTATAGGTATAGATATACGTGTAGGTATAAGTATAGGTATAGTTATGGTTATAGTTATAGCTAAACTTATAGTATAGTATGGTAGAGTATGATATAGTACAGTACAGCATAACATAGGATGAGACACCATAGTAGCATAGGAGTATACATTATATTACACCATAGTAATAGTATAGTATAGTATAGTATAGTATAGTATAGTACAGTATAGTATAGTATAGTACAGTATAGTATAGTATAGTACAGTATAGTATAGTATAGTATGCGACAGCTGACGTGGGTTGGAGAAACATTCGGGCAGATGCGTGTTCTAGTCACACTTTATGACTTCTATGGCGAATAATAAAGGTAAAAGCAAAGAAGATGAGATAGGAGAAGGTGAAAGAGGCCATTGAACTGCGGCACAAATGTCAACATCCATGTGGATGCGCGTTCTAGTTATACTTTACAAGTTCTGTGCTAGGGGAGAAGCGGAAAAAGTAGTGTTGCCAGATGTCGGTCTGGATCGCAAGATTTAGACATCATTCAGACTCTTTTGGAAGAACAACATTTCAGAGCTACCTAGGGCAAATCTGGCATGAAGTACGTGCTAATCACCTCTAATGATCGGTAACTGATGTCAAAAATCAATCAATCAACCAATTTATGTCAGAAATTAATTACTAATCGAGTAATTACTAGGTGCTCAATTGACTATGAATCGAGATTACCATTTTTTATTGATCGCACAAGATAACATTGTTTTATTCTTCATTGACAAACACCTTTTTTATGCATAAATCCAACTCCAGTCTATATTTCCACAAATAATCCTGGACGCATGATCGAGTCAGTAGGTCATGCATACATTTCTGTACAGACTAGCTGCTCTTTATTTATCGATAGGCACGTGAAAACAAATGAAATATTGACTTTAACACAGGGACAGCATGAATAATACAAACAATCACTCACCAAGCTTGAAAACTAGCATCTGCCTTCCAAAAGTGACTTTAACTAGTGTCATGACATAGGCGTTTGGTTCTAAGCTCATAATGGTGCGCAAATACAGTGAAACCCGGATAAAAGGGATGTTGCTCTTGGAAAAACTGGGCATGTTATGTGATCAAAGGCTTTTTTTGCCCAAACTGGACCACTATTTTGCCGACTAGACCAAAATGACATCAACCAAATAAGGTCACATTAAGTTTCCCCATTATGATGAAGAAATCTGAGCTGCGTCATTAACAGTAAGGAAAACAGAACTTCTTTGCCTGATCATATGATGTAGCACAAGTCAGCTGCCAAAAAAGCAAGCAAAGATAAGCCTGTTGTTCCATCCTGAGTAAGGTTGGTTATTCTAATGATAGGGTGATTCTTCCTCACCGCGACTTTTCCTCCGTCACCTTAACAGGCATCCATAAAAGTGGCCGGATAGAGAAATGACCCCACTTGGATGAAGAAATCAGCAAACAACAGGCATGAGAGGTACCAGATTAGTTATGACAATGATTCCAGCTATGCTTAAAAGCTAAGCAAAGTGCAAAAATGTATTAGGCTTCCAGATTTTCAATGTCACAATCCTCTCATGACAGCAAGAGCGAAGTTCCATGCACTACTCTGTAAGTGCAGCATCTGCACACTGCTCCATCTGACAGTCAATCTGCATATTATTTTGCAGTTCATCAAAATAAGAGTCGTTGCCGTCATGAACTGCGGCAAGAGTTGGGATATCTCAGGAAGGAAATCTCACAGTGAGGTAGGATTGCATCACCAATAAAAAAAAGCATGGTAAAAGTTTCTCAGTCGTTGTAACTATGTCAGTTGTTTCTCAGATAAACAACTCATGGGGCGGACTTCCGAGGGCGTCCCGTTGATGCGGGTTCCACTGTACTTCGAAGTTTCGACATTTTTGAAATTTTTTGGCTTAAGTTCTACGAAAAACCCGACAGCTGAAGGTGCTTTTTACAGCAGCCATGAAGGGGTGACTAGGCCCAATCACAGGTCTATGGGAAAGATGCATAACTCGTTCAATGGGAGTAGAGTGAAATACACTTATTAAGGCCAGAGGGTATGTGGAGAAAAAAGTATAGTAGAAATGACCTTTCAGACCTTGGTCCAATACAATGAGAAATCCTTCTTGCGTTCACTGCTCCACCCACGACGGGGTGGCCGAATTGGGCGTTTTGATAGAGAACTGATTCATGGTGTCCTGGAGGGCCTTCTGGTTCCCGGAAAAGTACGCGGCCACGGCGTTGTGGAACAGCAACAGCTGCTTGTGCATCACCTTCACCCTGTTCTCGTCGAGAAACTTCAGCTTAATCTGCACGTCGGCCCTGAGCTTCTCAAAATCCGCCTTCTGCCTCTCGAACATCTGCTGCGTCTCCCTCTGCTTGACCGCGTTCACATCAGTCTTGGGGGCGCCGGCGTAGAACTCCAGGTCGCTGCGGTACGCGTCGTACTCAACTCTGCATCACACGGAAAAAAATTACGTTTAAAACTTACTTCTCTGCTTTATTATTTTTCTCACCTTGCAGCCTCGTACTGCTTGACAGTGACGATTGTATCCTCGATGGTTTTGTTGCAGAGGGTGTTGACAGACGACACGAAAAAGTTAAGGGCGCCGATCAGGGTCTCGCCATTCTTCACCAAGTTCTTCTGCGTCTCCGAGTTGTAGAGGAACTCCTCGGAGAGCTCAGGCGAGCGGTTGGCAAGATCACCAAACGCCTCCCCGAGAGCGTTCTGAAAAAACGATCCGTGGTAGACCACGTTTCATCAACATTGACTACAACAGTTCAGATTCACCTGTGTGGTGACCACATGGTAGAAGTGACTCGTAAGCGCTCTGGCCAGCCTGAGCACGTTCTCGTACTTCCTCCTCGTGTCCCTCAGTCCCTCGATCTGTCCCTCCAACTCCGCGTCCACCGTGCGCGTACTCTTGCCCAACTTCTCGTACAGCGCCTGTCTGTGAGGCAATGGTACTCAAACCTCAGGGGCAAAGTTGACCGGTTCAACGTATTGCGAACTCCTTTTACCTGCTGCACTTGTAGGTGGAGATTGTCCAGCTCTTTAGGTTTTCCAGCTTGTTGGAGGACAAGCTCTTCGACACCCCCCCGAGGGACGGCGAAGGGCTGCTCAGAGGCACAGAGGTGGTTGCTGGAAGAGGATGAAACGCATGAAAAAAAAACCCACTGGAGCAATGGATCAACTGAAGAACCTGAAGTTGGCCAATCCAGAACCTGATTGACTAAAGGTAAAAATTGACCAACAGATCACGGAATTGATCGAAACGTCGACATAGCTGACACCGTTGCGGCCTTAGGCACTCTTTATTGTCCTTGTTGGCTTAGGCAAGACAATATCTACAGTAATATAAGGTGTTCTGCGAATCAAGAGAGCAGAAACAACGCGGGCGTCACCCCATGCTCTTGTGTCAAGGTATGCTACTCATGTACTTATAACATGACCACCTGCCCAGACCGTTCTTTTGAGGTCACTAAGGTTGCTACGCTGAACGAAGTGAAGCTGCTGCAAGTCAGGAGTTTTTGCAATCACGGTTCTGCTCGTCAATTTCCACATGTTGCAGACTAGAAGTTAGGTTGGCCGATTTGGTGAATTTCCAACGTCTCAGCATATAAACTCTCCAAACTTCCTATATCCCCTAAACCACTGTGACATAGAATGTCCAACTCCAGTGAATAAGAGAATGACAACTAACAGCATAAGCTTCATGTACCAACTGATTCTGCTTTGTGTGTTATAACGAGTTGTTACTAGGATAACTTCATTGCGCTGTTATCGCTCAAGAACAAATGACGCTGTGGCGCTCACTGTCCAAAGAGACGAAGCCACAGAGCAGATTTTCAAGTGTACACATCCTTTCCCCACTGCAGTTTTGACTAGGAACAAATCTACATGAAGAAGGGGGCTATTTAAACTCTATGCTTACTGTACACACAGCCTCTTGCACTCGATTTGTACTTTTGTCTTTGGGGCCAGTACGTCTGTCTGCACGTTCTAGCTCCAAAAATGAAAATTTTGGAATTTAAATGAGTGCATCTCAGGCTTGTCACTCAAAGCCGAATAGTTGAGACGTCGTCGCCAGGTTTAGAAAAATATGACCCCCCCTCTCGTGATGGTTCTTATGTCCTCCAGTCGTGTAGCGGAAAAGAACAGGTCTCGTAGTCCATTCACCAGGCTGAGAGGAGACCCTAACGCTGGTGACTTCCTCATTCCATTTCACCAGAACGACTTCAAACGTAGTCTTGCAACTTTGCCACAAGTTGACTCAGCCAACGCTAAAACCCAACCTAATGCGATAAAGCTTCTAGGACAGTTGTCACTTGTACCTGGAGTAAGTGTGATCGAACATATAACAAGAAGTTATCACACCAACGAAATCGGTAGAAAGTCCAAAGTGACGAAGAAGCATCCAAAAACCCGTGCAGTTTCAGTGTTGAGGACTCTGCCTCAATCAAGTCCGGATTAGTTACATGGAGAAAACAAAAACCGTCACACGAAATCTCATCATAGACAAAGTGTGAGGCCGGGTTGTACGTGTGTATATGTATCCATCTGTCTGTCTGTCCGCGGCTGATTATCGCGGCCAATTTCCAGCTGCCGTGCGGCCGATTGCGACTGTTTTCGCGGCTGATTTCCGGCTCTTGGCAGAGTGCTGTGTGTGTTTTGTGGAAGTCAGATTAGGTTTGGTTAGGCTTGTCTGTGTGTGTGTGTCTGCCCGCAACCGATTTCCAGCTTTCGGGCAGCAGACAGACAGACAGACAGACTGACTGACAGACAGACAGACACAGGCATAGAGCTTTAAATTTTTTCCGACCCAACAAAGTGGCGAGCGCGAAAGCGTCTTTTTAAGTGCCAGTGTCCAACCTGTGGTCTCGTTGCTCCTGAAGACCGCGGCGCACCCATGGCTGAGTCCGCCTGTCCAACTGGTGCTGCCGCCTAACACCTTGGAAGGAGACTCCAGGCGCTCGGATCCTCCGCGGAAGTCGACTCCGCTATCTCCGCCGTTGGTGCCAAAGATGTGATCTTCGATGGTTCACGAGGGGTGGATAGATGTTAGTGAGTTCAGGGCAACGTGGCCACGGAGAGTACTAAAGAAGTTCTAAACAGTGGTGCCTAAGAGTGCCAGAGCACAATCCTTAGAAATCGAGGGCAAGTGGGACACGTAGGAAAAAAAGAGATCACACTTAAAATGCCCAGTTACATTAAGAGCAAAGCACCATTTGCAACCTCAATGGACACTCAAGTTGCTGAGCAAAGCAAGCAAAGCGACCTCACCTGGCATGACGGCGAGTGAATTGGGCGGCGTGGTGCGGCCGCCGCCTCTCGGTGGCTGCCCGACTGTCGTCGCGTTGTCCGGACCCGCCGCGGAGAGGTCCTCGCAGTCCTCGTTGTTCAAGATTTCCTGCGGGATTGCGCGGACTTGTCAGAACTCAGGAGATTACGAACAAAGTTGAGGGCTTGCCTGCATCTCCTTGGTCATGTTCTTCCTCGACATGGCTGACGGCGGGGACGACATCAGACTTGCTTTAGGTGTCTCTTTTGTTGACGTCGTTTGCACCACATTAGAGCAGCAACAGCAGCTTTTTGCAAATGTGGCAGCAGCAGCTTCACTTTAGTGGGCAGCAGCAGCAACAAATCAATACCATCAATAAAGGGTAACAAATGAAAAGGGCGAAACAAAAACAGGGCTTAAGGTAGAAAATGCAGCTGCACAACATTCAGCTCTGGCACACCAAGAAAGTGTATTTTTCAATGGCTTCTGAATTTTCCCCTGGAGTTAGATAAGGCAGGGTTCAGTCGTCCTATTAGCAATGAGAGTTAGGTTGCATTAGATTTTGTTATCCTGGAACATCTGCCACAAACGTAGGCATGTGGCAACTGTGAATTGGTGAAGCCATTTGGCAACTCTGGAAAAGAGCTCACTGTTGTGCAGCTGACAGTTTCACCCAAAGAAGATAAAGAGGGAGTAGGTGAACGTTATCGAGGCTTACTCCGAGGATTCTGAGGCGAAAAGTCAACAGTCGTGGTGGTCCTTTTTTCTTAGTCATAGATAACTTAAAAGTAAGGATCTTGCTCACTGGGTAGGATCAAAACGGGGGTTTCCACAACGTTCCATGTACTAAGGGACCACCACGACAGCTGACACTTGTACCGCAGTTCAACGGCCTCGTTCACAGGCTCGTTAGGCAGCCTCGCCTGCCCGCCGGCCTCGATGCATGCTCTAGTTATACTTTACGAGTTCTGTGTTACTCCCCCGCCCACAGATTCGTTCTTATTTTCTTTTGCCCCTGCTGCTCATTGGCCAAGGAGTTCGACAGAGCCAAGCTCAAGCTTTTGGGCAATAATAACCCAAGATCGAGGGAGGCAAATGGGTCCTTCTGCAGTGCCCATTCCAGTCTTGCAAATTGTCAAAGGAAGCCGAAGTTTGATGGTCCCTATCAATAGTTTGCTGCAAGCTTGGCTGCAGCTTGACTTCATCATATTTGCTGCAGCTCTATCCTTTTTAGCTGTGCAAGCTCAATAAGCATAAAGACGGGTCAAGGTTGCGTGACACTTTTCCTACTTTTCCGATCTCTGCTTTTTTTTGTTGTTTTCACGACGAACGTTTGTGTTGAGTTTGGCTGAAGACGAAGCAGCACAAGAATTTGTCCGGTCATTCTCCTCAGCGGCCTTTCTCTTCATGAAGGCCAGCATTAGGCATTGTGACGCCAGAAAGGGTGGAAACGTTGGCGTCGGCCTTCATGCCCTGCCTGCATAGCAGCAGTCGCTCGTCACGTCCGAGGTGAGCCAGAAGCTCCCCTGGTCGCTTTGTCCTCATGTCTGACAGCCATCAGGAGGAGGTTGGCGAGCTCAAACCGCGGGAGGGAAAATCCGCAAGTGACAGATATGGAGAGACCAAAGAGGAGGAAAACGAGGCCTCTCTGCAGGGAAAGATCACTCAGATCAAAAACGTTCTCAACGATAACAAGGTCAAGCTGTGGCTCCCTCCTTACTACGTTGACGGCAAGCCCAACGAAGACGGCCTACTGGAGCTCAGCACGTCACTGTCTGCCTCGTCGCTGGCAGACTTGGACGCCATAGCGGTGCTGGACGGGCTCAAGACGCTGCAGCGGAGAGCTGTTGACAGAGTCAACGCCAAGAAAAAGTTGGATTCCTCCGGACAAATAAGGCTGAAGTTGATAAAGCCTCGACAGTTCAAGGACAGAGGAAACAAGTTTGTAGACGTTGACCACCGGGCTACCGGAGAGGATCTCACCTCGGCCGTCGGAGAGGCTCTCGGAGGCGTCGAGCCTGCCTCTCTCAGAATAATTTGCGCCGGCCGAGTGATCACTAAAAGTACTTCATTGGTCGATCAAGGAATTCGACCCGGAGCCTCCGTAATGGTCTTGGTCATCGACTGCCAGGACGAGTCTCTGCAGATTTTGCAGAAACAGAGAAATCTGATGGAGATGGCCAAGATGGACGCAGAGCTACTGGGCAGTGACAGCAGCTCAGGTCTGGTGGTTGCCGACCAGTCAGGGAAGTCTCTAAACCTTCCTCCAGATGAGCACAAGGCTCTCATCATCGCAATGTCTCTGCACGAGAAGGGCCGAGCGGCTATCAAGCGGGATGACTTCAACCTGGCGCTAGTTTTGCTCTTGGAGGCCAGCGAACAGTTCGGAAAAGTTCGATCAGAGCTCTTAGAGAACGTCGACAATTTCGGACTGCTGAACTTGGACGTTGTTTGGTGCTACGTTCGTCTGGGCAACATCGACCAGTTAACCGACGCCGTCTCCAGGCTGGACGAGGTAGAAGAAAGCTTTAAGAGGACGTACGGAGAAAGTTTGGAGAGGGTCAAGGCCGTGAAGGGTACGGCCGCCGTCAACGAGCGAGCCTTGGTCATGCGTTTCCTCTTGCTAAGGTCGATAGCCGCGTATCACCAGGGTCTGCCTGGAAGTGCACGGTCCCTCTTGCGAAGTGTGCGCCCGATTCTTAAGGAGTTGGACGTGTCCGAAGAGTCCGTGGCCGAAGTCGTGGCCATGGGCTTTACAACGACTGAGGCGCGACTTGCGCTCAGAGAGACCGGTGGAAAATCCGTGGCTGATGCAGCGAAACTGGCCGAGCGCAAGCGCAATGAGCGGATGGATATTGACCGCGCTGAGGCGCAGAGGAGGGCAAAGAGGCACAAGTACGGCAAGACACCCAGCGGCAGCTGGGTGAACATCGGCTTCGTTGACACCATGCTGCGAATGGGATTTTCGGAAGATCACGTTGTGGCCGCGCTGAGACAGACAGACAACGACTTGAACGCTGCCTTGGATTTGGTCAGCAACAAGCCCGACCTCCTGGAGGCCATAATGCAGAGCATGCTGGAGGATCAGCAACAGCAAGAACGAGACAGGAAGAAAACGAAGCTTGAAAATGACAAAGAGAAAAAAAAAGAAGCAGCTCTGAACAGGCTCAGGGATGATTTGGGAGACATCGAGGATTATCTCGATCTCACTTTGGAAGTTGAGAAGGCGTTATTGGAACGATACTGGAGGATCCTTGGCCTTGAGGAACAAGGTGACCAGGATGACAAGGACGAGCTGTCCACCTGCAACACGTAACACTTTTCGCGTCAAAAATTGTTTCCTACTGACAATATGAATAAAATTAAGATATGTAAATGCTGACCGCTAAGTCCAAGGACACCTAGTCAATTCAGTTATGGTTTCAAATTTTCGAGCTTCTTCAGGACGTCCCATTGTAGGCCTTGGCAGTCCCTCTCTTGATTGTGCGGTACACCTGGCCACTGGAACACCCCAAATCATTTGCAATTTCTGTTGGATTTTTTTCGTGTGCGTGGAGCGCAAGAATTGCAATTCAATTTTCAAACCAAGTCAGTGATGCTGCGGCCATGTCGTTTCAAATAATTGTGCCAAATTTTGTTTACCTGTCACCAAGGAACTCATTTACATGCTCAAAAGACAGGCACAAAACTGCGTGTTCCATGATGGCTGCACAGACCTGTATGTGTGTGGCTTGTGAAAAGACTATTATTAAGTGACTTGTTTAAAGCTAAGGCCAGGGCTGAGACGGGGCCTGTGAAGCTCACCAGGATAGCCAGGACATGTGCAGGCTCAAGCCATCAGACCACCTGTGTGACTTGAAAGATATGAAGGTTTGCAGTTGAAACCGTTTGTCTGCTCAACATTTGTTTCCAAGGTTCAAACCAGCACATGGGAATCACTGTGTTGGAACCATTCAACTTCCACCCATACCTACCCTACCAAGCCAAGAAGGAGTTGTTTCCTGACACACTGCCCCCAGATGATGCCTCCTACCAGGAGAAGGGAGTCAATGAATCTTATGCAGTGCATTTCTTCTTTTGTCACTGGAAGGAAGGCAGTCACAAGGTGCAAAAATATGCTTCAGAAAGTTAAAGGAAGAAAAGTACCATACTTTCTTGTAACAACAGGTTTCTGGAGTATCCTGATGCTTACTCTTGACTTTTAGTTTTTTGCGCTTCTGTGTGATTTGTGCATCCAAGTAAAGGAGGCAGATTGTGACAAGATGAACCAGTATAGCAGTTTTGTCCACAAGTCCAACCTTGTTTCAGGAGACACTGGTTCAACTTCATCATTGTTGAAGTTTGAAAATGGCAACTTGCTTGGGTTGTGGTGATGAATCCACAGATTCTGGTGATACATCTGATGACAGCCTCTACAGTCCTTCATCAGAATTGGGTAGGTAAAGATGATGATGAGCTTCTGAAACCTGCTACACCACCATGACTCCCTCCAGTTCCACGCAGTACCCAACCACAAAACCACATACACAAGGAACTGAGATCTCTGAGGGCTGCATTGGAGTCAACAAATTATGACCCCCATGTTGTTTCATCTAGATGTGAGTACTCAGCAAATGCTAGTGCTTCCAGTAAAGTAACTTGTACATCCAAGCAACCTATGAGAGTTGGATGACAAGGAGCTCAAAATATCATCCATAATGCTCCTGGTGTTCAAGGAGAGGCATCTGATGCTGCAACTCCTGTCAAAGCTTTCAATCTCTCCATTACTGATGAAATGTTGGACATGATTGTGTACCACACCAATCAATGGATCAGGAAGCAGTTGATGTCTTACTACAGCTCTGAAACAGACAAGGTAGAGATTTGTGCTCTGATTGGCCTTTTTTGGTCAAGAGAGTTGCTTGGCCAGAATTTCCATCACACTGTGATTCCGTCACACCATCACACATTGGTCTTCTGTATGAAGACCAATATGGCCATCATATCTTCAAGTGCTGCAATGCAAAGAATCACTTCAAGGTCCTGATCAACAATCTAGGTTTTGATGATGAGGAAAGTCAATCTCAACATGTCATCAAGATCACTTTGCTGCCTGCCAAGAACTACTTGAACTGTTCAATGTGAATTGCAGGAGTCCTTTTGTTCCAGATGAAACATTGTACCCATGCAGGAACAAAGTATCTATGAAGCAGTATAAGTCAAAGCCAGCAAAATATGGCATCTTGTTCAAGAGCCTAAATGATGGAGTTCCATTCACATTTGCAATACGTGTTTATGCTGGAAAGGCACTGGCAGGTGAAGGACCTCATTATGTTCAAACTGTTCTCAATCAGGTCAAGTATCTAGTCAACAACATTCAACAAATGTTCAGTATTCAAGGTCAGAGTATTTCACTGGACCACCACTACACATCCATTGATTTGGCTCATTGGCTTCTCTCAAACGAGATAACCATGACAGGAACAATACTAACCAATTGCAAAGGAATCCCAAAAGAGACCAAAGACTTTTCTTCACATGATGAAATTACTTATGAACTCTACTGGAACAAGGCCAAAACTGGGATGACACTGCATTCCTATGTAGTCTGCACAAAGTCTGCAGGCAAAAGAAATGTTTTAGTCCTGTCCACATTTCCCTGAATCATTCAAAGCACAAAAGACAGAAAGAAAATGCCAGCCATCAAGAAAGTCTATGACTATACCAAAGGTGGAACAGATACCATGGATCAAAGGCTGTCTAACTATTCAACACAAACAAAAAGTAAAAAGTGGCCTACAGCCTTTTCCTACATTCTTGACATTGCCAGAATAAATGGACGCACCATATGTGCTGCAAATATTGGTTGGGATGTTCAATTGCTTCCCACAAATTTGGCTGGCCAGAGAATTAGTTTTGCCTTTCATGGAGCAGCACTCCTTGGTGGGGCTGCACATTTTTGTTAAGCAGAAAATGAGTGCATTTACAGGCAAGCCCCTAGGGTATATAAAGCAATATATAAAGCAAATGTAACACCACATCCAACTCCAGAATTGTCAAATCTCCCAAGAAACATGAGTCCAGCCCAAAGCAGGAGAAGGCATTGCGCCTTTAGCATTGGCCTATCATCAGACCCCAAGTCCGGATATAATATCCCAGCAACATCATGCCTCTGCCAATTGTGTGAAAAACCTGTCTGCCAAAAGCACAGCTATGAAAAGTAAAATTCCACAGTATGTAGAAATGTGATTGAGTCGCCCTGTAGCTCACATCAAAGGTGCAATTTTTAAACATTGTTGCGAAAGATTGCTGCTCCACCCAAATACAGTGCTGGCCATACATATAGTCGCAGCGGAAAAATGGGGCAGTTCTGTGAGTACACTCAAGTTTGTGGGCTACCTCTTGCTGGGATTGTGATGCACCTCTAGTGAGTGATAGTGAGCACTGAAAGTCCTAGGGTTATACTGTGTGTTTACACTACTATAATAAAAAACCTGACTTGGGTAACTGTTTGCCTGGCCATAATGATAGCAGCACCTCAAAAATTTGCCCAGAAGTGGCAGAAAACAGCCTAGCAAAGGTGTGAAGGTGAGTGACAGTGAGAGCGAGACCAAGAGCAAGTCCATCTACCTCGGTAGAAAGTTAAAATCTCAACCACACTGGCCATTCAGTACTAGGTAGATTTATGATATCTGAGATTATGATTTTTAAACATTAGGTAGCAGTTACATGCTACCCCATTTGTTGGTTTTTCCCCTTTCATGCCCATTAGGATGACTGCTGATGTCTCACAAAAAAGTGTTTCATTGAAAATTTGCCTGCAGCCAGTCAAGCAAACACGCGCAAAAAGGAATCCATGAAGACCAAAGCCAGCAATGACAAAGGAGATGGTGATGAGCCCAATGTCCATGAGGAATCTGGTCCAGAAGGGAGGCCTGAAAAGCTTGTGGTTGCTGGTGCAGCAGAACATCACGACTGCGCAATATCTCATGAGAAAAGTGAGGGCTGAGCATCTTCTGAAGTGGACAGAGAAGCTAGAGAACAGGGACTAGGTGGAGATTTGGAGTGATGACAAAATTCTTTGTCACTGACCGTGTGAACAAGAGGAATGACTGCTGCCCCTGTCCTGTTCCCTGTGTCAACCCCAGTCTCAGGAGGGTGACGAAAAGGAGGAAACCATCTTCAGTGATGGTTATTGTAACAATGACATCCAACAGAGAAGTCATGGATCCCATTTTTGTTGACCTATGAATGCGCATTAATTTTGCTGCCAACTTCATATGCACTGCTGACCAAGGATAGATCCCTTAGTTTTTACATTAATTCTTTACTATATAAAAGTTGACATCAAGATCAGCAATCCATAGTCATATGTTCTACAGAACTATAATATTTATCCTGCCTCAGAACTTTGTTGATAGACCCTAACAATTTCACCCATCATGTCAAGCTCATGTCAAAATCATACGAGTCGCAGTCCTGTGTCAATGAATCCGAAGACTGATAAATTTTTCGCATGAATATCACATGAAAGTCATATGGGGTGTAATCCTTGTTTAAGTCTGCTCTGTAAATTCTGGCAGGGTCCACACAGACATGGATCAAAGACAAGATGGGTAAAAATGGATTTTGGCCATTGGCCTATGTGACCCCCTCTCCCAAGAGTAGGCCGACCTGATCAACAGGATCAGGGTGGCACACCACCCACAGCAAGACTTCCGTAGAGGCCACATCGACAACATCTATGAGAGACTGCATGAGGAGGGAGATGAGGACCTCTAATTATTTCTGTCCCATATCCTTTCAATGGTATTTTGGCGCTAAAAATTGTAATTTTACATGAACAAATTTAGTCATGTCTTCTCTAGAGCCAATCACAATAATGATGTCATGGTAACACTAATTTTTGCTGACCCTGTACTTCAATATTGTGCGCTGTTTAGGACTTAGATTCACGAGATGTAACTTAATTAAAAAGAAGAACAAACCCATCTCAATATTCAATAAAACATTCTCATTGTCTTTTTAACCATGTGGGGTGAAAGTGGATGATCCTAGAGTAGAAATGCATGGAAGTTTGGTTGCCAATTCCTCATTCAAGATGGTCTCTACATGCCATGCTTATGATGGTCATGTTGATGGAGGAATACTTGTGGCTAGAGATAAATGGATAGATCCAAGCTGGTTCAAGACTAGTTCAACTGGCTTATGTGATCATTGCCCAGCAGACATGGGCACAGAGGGTACAAAATGCTCATTTTTAGAGGGGATTACAGCATTCCCTGTCCACTGCACAGAGATGTTTATTACACAAAAGTGTCATTTTTTAAAATGGGGAAGTTCTCTGGGATCCACCTATAAATATCACTAATATTTAAAAAGTTTTGTAACATAAAGAAATATATAATTAATATTGTTTGCTTGTTTGTTTGTTTCTGGGGTCTCTGCTAGGGCATCAATCCCTAGGAGGGAAGGAGAAACCCTGGGTTGGGTCTTTTCCTGCCCTGATTTAGTGGCAAACATCAAAGTGCTTTTTACACTGAGATGCCTGGTG
>JAAUXU010015192.1_pt1 | contig 13888 bp, 14 predicted proteins | sample 7278151 | NCBI WGS metagenome assembly JAAUXU01 (sample SAMN14350113, study PRJNA611818) | marine sediment metagenome | isolation source: surface marine sediment (1.8m) | place: French Polynesia: Moorea | collected 2018-08 | reverse complement strand
TCGGCTTTTTCGTCAAAAAATGCGCGAAATTTGGTGTCGCCGGCGTTCGCTTCACGTCACGGCTCACCGGGGGGGAGGCAGAAGGAAGAAGGCGGGAAGGGGGCCTTCAAAGTTCAAACAACTTCCTCATCCCTCTTCCTCCCCCCTCTCCTTCATCTCCTTTTCCTCACTCCGGGTGTGATGATGACGAAAAAAAGCGTAGGGGCGGACGGCAAAGGAAAGTCTCTACGACAAAAAAATAAGAAGTGTGCCGCAGCTGGAAGGGTCGTCGGACGGAGGGCGAAAATAGTTTTTTCCGTAATCGCGGAATTCCTCGCACGCTTGCAAAGAGGAAACCGCAGTAGTAGTACTAGAACGTGAGTTAGAGCAGTTGGCGAATCTTCTTCCCCTGCTACACAATCAGCCTCGCTGGCGGATTGAGGCTTCCCCGTTCTGTGTTGGGAGAGTTGAAAGAGAAAGGGAACCCCGCCGTGGGTTAGGAGGGAGAGGGAGAGGCGACTGTGTTTTGGCGAATTCGTCACCCATCTTTGTGGCGAAAAGCATCTACCCACCACCATCGCGAAATTTTTCCCTTACCCTTCTTTCTGGCGAATTGAAAGGAAGATGAAGAGTTGCCAACTTGTATCTTAAAATGACATCCTTTTTATGACAATAAAGTAATTTTTTCAGGCAAAAAAACTATACAATGCAATAGTATGTCTGAAAATTAAATAAAAAAGAGATATAAGAACAGTAAGCTATAAGAAGTCTGTGGTGAAACCTCTGATTCAAAGATTATTTCAGTAATCCCAAATTTCCTCAAAAAGCAGTCTGAGACATTAAGTTGTCACCTGTAAAAAAGTGTTCTGTTTTTATGTGCCAAATTAGGCCAAATAGATTATTATTATTGACTCAAAGAAAAAACTTTGAGTCATGAAGGTGGTTTTTCAACTGTATGTATTTTTTGTGGTGCACCAATGTTGGTAACACCTTTCCAATAAGTGCTTTTTAATTGTTGCACCTTAACAGGAGCCCCCAAAATAATTTTCCCCGCCTGAATGAAAAAGTTGGTAACATGTGAAACTGGAACATGAAATTGCCAAGTGGCAACCCTTGTTCCTTTCCCCTTGGAACATTTTCGCCAAAAGGAAGGGTGAGGGGTGAGGGGACCACCCAAACTGATTTCGGCAGAATGAAGGGTGAAGGCTTTTCGGCAGAAAGATGCTCCCCCGAGAGAGAGTGTCTGTTTGCACTCCATCAAAGGAAGAAAAGAGGAGGAGGGCTGGAAAGGCGGAGGGGCGTTAGTCCGTCTGTCCTCATAGTAGACGAAAAACCACAGGGTGACTCAGAAAATGGGTGGGAAAAAGAAAAAGGGAAACCCAGGTGCCACGTGTGCATAAATTGCGAGTATTGAGAGCGAGAAAAAGACCTACTAGTACGGATCGGGGGCCCGCCGACCGCAAAGCAAAGCAAATGCATATTTCATCGCACCCACCCATAGCCACTTTTTTTGGGAGGAAAGGCAAGGAACCGTTCGACGCCTCCACCTCCGCCGCCACAGCAAGGCAAAGGCAAAGAAAGCATATCCGCCGTTAGTGTGCGTCGTCGGATGGGAAATGGGGGGTCGCCAAAATTGCCTCTTGCAGATAATGGACCCTACTACGATGGCGAGAGGAGGAGGACGAGGAGGAGCCTCCGCCGTCAAATATGGAACTGGGCCAAGGCATGATGACGGTGCCTCCGAGGCAGCCTCACCGGATCGAAGCCAGACAGAATCGGATGCCCTCTCCTGCTGCTGCTGCTGCTGAGCGGAAGAAGCAATCAGGTGGGGATTCAACAATGAATGAAAAAAAAATGTAATGTCAAATGTCTTAACAAGAGTTAGTAAACGCTGGATATACTTTCTTTGTAACTTTTTTCATTTTTTAAAAAATATGCACCTCTGCAACGCACTGTGGAGATGAAATGCTCAAAGACGATAAAACAACAATAAGATGAAATGAATTAGTTCTTTATTGAGTCGCATTTTTTCAGGATGAGCTCCTGCAGCGGCGGCGGCGGCACCGGCGACGACCGCAGCGAGGTCCGCAGCTGCTTCGAGGACTTTTGCAAGCAGACGATCCTGCACGGGTGGCACTACCTGGCGGAGGCGGAGGCGGCGGCCAACGCGGCCAGCGCCGCGGCCGCCGCCGCGGCGGGTAGCGGGAAGAGGGACGGGGACAGCAGGTGCACCACCACGGACGACGAGGAGGACGGGGACGACACCTCTGACTTCGACTCCGACTCTGACAGCTCCTCCTCCTCCTCCTCCTCGTCTTCGTCTTCGGGCGAGGATGGGGAGGGGCCGCTGGAGGGAACAAGGCTGAGACGGAGGAAGAAGAAGCCTCCGTCGCCCCAGCAACAAGTGGTGGCAAAGCGTGTCGACAGCAAGAAAAAGTCCAAGAGTGAAAAGAAGCCTGCCAAGAAGGACGGCGGCGGGTGCTGCAGTTGCTGCTGCTCTTGCTGGCGGACAAAGACGGACGAAGACGCCACTGTCAAAAGAGACGCCAGCGCCGCGGCAGCAGCAGCAGGCGGTGAAAACGGTGGTGGCGGTGCCAAGCCTCAGACGGTGGCTATGCCGTCGCAGCAACAGCTGGCACAGCAGCAGCAGCAGCAGGTGCCGTCCGTGGGCGCCCGAGGCCGCGCCGCCACCCTCGTGCTAGAGTCTGACGCGGCCGGCGGCGGCGTCAAGACCGTGCGCGCCACAGTCAGGGGCGGCGGCAACGGCGGCGGCGGAGCTAGGTGCGGCAACGGGAGCGGCCGCGGCGGCGGCGGCGGCGGCGGCGCTGCTGGGAACACCGCAGACCTTGGCACCGACACCTCCTTGGACCGCCTGGAGGACAGGCGGAAGCGGAGGAGGAGCAGGAGGCGGAGGAGGAAGAGGAGGAGGGAGAAGAGGAAGAGGCGGAGGAGGAGGAGGAGGATAGGCTTCTTCGAGAGCGACCTCGTCAACAGGTGGGGGAACTAATTTAAGTTTTTTTATGGGTGCTCGAAGTCCTTTTCGTTCGCGCAGAGAGCGTACGTACTCTCTACTGTTCCAGCGCTGTGGAGGACGTCGTCATACGCTTGAAAAAACATTAGTTTAGTTAACCAGACCCTGAGACAGCGACGGCGACGGCGGCGACGAAAGTTTTTGTCCAATTCCAAGGCTTTCCCTTCCTAATTAGTTTCCCGCCCGACAGCCAGCCATCCTCTCACAGTAGACCCCCACTTTCTCCTCCATCTTTTTCTGTTTGCTTAAGGCGAGGCCGATGGTCTATAAAAGTGTTCTTATTTTTCATCTAGCTACAGTTTTACTTCCCAAGCCAAAGAGGTACATACTGTCTTGATGATATTGTAGGTAGTAGCCGAATACACTATTTTTTCGAATTTCTTTTCTTGTACATTTATTTTCTCCCTTCTTCCTCATCAAAAAAAGTCCATTCTTCTCTCCCCTCCCTCTCTCACAAAAACCCCTTCCATTCTTCTTTTCTTCTTTTGCGGCCACGTGAATTCTCCTGCCCTTCCTCGTAAAGGCACGTGCTGCAGAGAAGCTCTCGTTTCTAATTTAATAATCCAGGGGTTTTTTTTCTGTTTGCGTCGCGTCGCGTTCATAGTTTTTTTTTGCTGTTTCGCGGTGGTAAGGCAAAACCGTTACTCTTGAACGAAGTCACTGTGTGCAACTTTCGATTTATGCAAAAATGTTGCACGTTGCAAATGGCCTCTACCTTAAATATGCTGTGTAGCTTCGAAATTTGAGAGTGATTACTATTAAAAATATAAAATCTTTAATACACAAGGAACCTGACTTTACTGACCCTCTTTGTACACGCATACGTTGATATCCACATGAATTGACACACTATTTTTGGAAGCCTACTCTTTCAAAACTAGGGGCTGTTGTAGACCCCATAGTGTTGAATTTTTAGACCTGCCCTTTGACCAATAAGGAATCTCAGGAGTAGGCTTCCCCTTTTGACAAAAAATAAAAAAAACAAGGATTTTTCAAAATGTTCCAAGTGTACCAATTCTATTGGACTCCTCTGTATGTTCTACGTGTGACAGCGTTCTTCTTCTCTTCTTCCAAACCCCCTTTAGACTTGTGTCCTGCTCCATCTCCACCTTCCGCATCTCCTTCTGGTCCCTGATCGTGGCCATGTCCGTCGTCTCCGGCGGCTTCTTCCTACACGACAACACCAGGGAGTTCCTCAACTCTACGGTCCAGACCACCCTCGACGGGTCGGTCCCGCTCTCAGAGGTGTTCTTCCCGTCGGTCGTCGTGTGCAACATCAACCAGGTCAGTTTCGAAAAAAAAATAAGTATTTTTTTTAAGGCAAAACCAAATATCGTTTTTCGAAATGTTTTTACAGCAATTCTTCCAAAAAGTTTTACGGTTTTCTTTTAAAAGTCAATAAAAACTTAGCAAGTACCGAAAATTTTGTTCCACATGTATAAAGGCGGCAAAAAAATGAGTTTTTTCATATCCCAACTCAAAAGCCTCCATGTTTCAATTCCCAGATCCGCAAGTCCTTCTTCGCCGAGCTTGGCTTCTACGAGAACGACACCCTGGTCCGGATCATGTACGAGGACTTCATCAAGGGCACGGAGGACTACGGCGGGGGGATGATGCAGGAGGACGGAGGAGGGGGCACCGTCGCAGACTACAGGAGGAGCGACCCTAAGAGGGCAGCGTTCTACGACGTGAGTCCAAATTGACATTTTGGTGGGGTTTTTTTGGGGGGGGATTGGGGGTCAAAACTACATGAATTTTTCAAAAAAAAAGTTTTATTTTCGGCATACGTTGCTTGGTTGCTTAAGAGTTATGGAGAATCGCGGAAGGAAGCCACTTTATGTGCTAACATTTTTCGCAAATATTTGCGCACCATTTAGTGGGCTTTGTGATTTCTCCTTTGCGGGTATCCGCTTGCGTGGGCGGGCGGAACTAAGTGGGTGCTCTCAATACATGCGTGGCGGAAAAAGTGGTGGGCGACAATATACGGTATTTTTTTGGGAGCGTATTGGAGCTCGAATATACCGTGTATCGGCGTTGTGACTTTGACAGAATTTCTCAACATGAAGCAAAGCACTTGACAAGCGAATTCTTCAAAACCGATATAATGTACCTTTTTTTCTGGAAAGTTCCTTTGAGAACAAAAGATATTCATGCAGCACCTGCTCTCTCTCTCTCTCTCTCTCCTTACGAACAGGTGCTGCAGGCGTACCTGATGAAGCGCAACATCACCGTGCACGGGTCCCTGGCCTGGCTGAGCCACCAGGTGTGCGACGACATGTTCATGTCCTCAAAGTGGAACGGGTCCACCACCTACGGATTCGGCAACAACGAGAGGGACTTCGGCACGGACTACGGCATTTGCTGCTGGTGAGTGGGACGGAATTAAATTGCATTGTTTGTAACAGTAAGGTTGGATATGATTTTTTGATCTCCCCACAACAAAGGGGACCAATATCCACACCCTTTTCTACATACCAGTTCAAATACACGTTTTTCCTGTTGAACAGACCTTTACTATAACAAGAAATTTTTAGTAGAACCACGACTCATTTGATTTGAGTGCATTTTTCTTTGTGGCTAGAGGCAAAGTCAATTTAGTCCATATACATACAACATTTCCCCTCTCTTTCTACATAGGTACACCCCTCAGCTGAACTTCTCGGCCATCCCAGACGACGAGGACACGGACTGGGCCTACTGGTTCAACTCGGTGCCTCGCGGGGCCAAGACGGGGAAGGAGAACGGCTTCTCCGTCCTGTTCGACATCGAGGCCTTCGACTACGGGTACTACGACGAGGGCAGCGAGGGGCTCAAGGTGATTACAGTCTGTCGCTAGATTCATCTTTTATTGGGATCTACGTACGTAGGAACTAGGCAAGATAAATAAAGTCTTCAGTGCTGGGAGGCTGTTAAAAGGAGGGGGGAGTTTAGAAGAGCCTCTGCCTCCTCTCCATGTAGTCCCAGTCCTCCTCCTCGACAAAGCAGGGGGCGGTGAAGTCCTGCCCGACGGTGAGGCTGTTGGCGTTGGACATGATGCACGTCTGGGTGTTGGCGTTGTAGTCGATGGAGAGGCACCTCAGGCCGGTGGCCTCCTCACAGAGCTCGGCGCAGTCACCGATGGTGGCCACATCGGTCTGCTCCGCGTCATTGAAGCCCCGGATGCAGGCCTTCCTGGGGGTAGTCCAAATCCCTGAAAAAAATATTTACTCAGTAAAGGGGCCCATAATTAAGGCAAAAAGGGAAAAGGAGATCATACTGGAAAGCCTCTCGGAGTAGAGCCAGTCGCTGGGGTCAACGAAGCAGGGGTCGGTGACGGTCTCGGGCTGGGTGGCGCGGTTCGAGGAGGAGAGGATGCACTTGAGGGTCTTGATGCTATACTCGATGGAGGTGCACACGAACTCGGTCTCGGCCTTGCACATCTGGCGGCAGTTCTCCGGCAGGTCGACGTCGGCCAGCTCCTTCTCGTTGCTGCCCATGATGCAGCTCAGCCTGAAGTCAGTCCACCTTCCATGGCAAACTGCATGCAGAGAAGGGGAGACACTACATATTCCTATTCAAGTTGCTTGTTGTGGTTTTCTCACCTCCGAAAAGGCACGCCAAAGCCAGAAGCTTAAACATTTTTTAGCGTTGTGGGTTACTCTGTTCCTCTGGCAAACTGAAAGAAGAACTGCAATAATTAATTTGGTCTCAGCGTTGCGTTTTGCCGAAAAAAACATTTTTTAAAGTCGCAGTTTGGCAACCAATCGCGATCACACAGTGTCACAATTCTTAACCTGTCTATATCGTCCTCTCGGTCGCCGCCGATTGTTTCCGCGAGCGCCCCTTCCCCCAGTCTTTTATAGGCGCGGAAATCAGGAACGAACGGAAAAATCGGAAAAAAAGACGCGGGTTCAGTGGTCGTACCCAAGCCTCCCCACCTCCCATATATGAGGGGCAAGATCTGGAATTTTGGGCGTTTTTTTGGGGGGAAGCTGTGCGTACGACGAGGAAAACGATGGACTAGATGTGTTCTGTCCCCTCCCTGTTCGCGGGGTCAATGGATATGGCATCTTCGAATCCGTCCACTTGGTGGAAGTGGTACTTACTGCACCTGCCGTACACTTGTCAGTACGATTCCGAACCGAAAAAATATCGTACTTCTCAGGGAATTTTTCGCTTCAATAAACGGTCACTTTATCAGGAATGTCCCTCCCTCCTCCAATAAAAAAAGTACCGGCACATATATGTTGCGAGAACAATGTGAAAAGGTCTTCAGGTTGTTTTTTAAAGTTTTGGAATGACGCGCAAAGGTATTTTGTAGGCTGTTGCGCATTATGGGCATATGTGATTTCGCACCAAAATTAAAAAAAACTTGGACACCAAGTAAAAAGTACTTAATCGAAAACCCCGAATTGGGGCGATGGCAGTACATTTCCCTCCCGCCAATAAGCCAACAACTTCTCCTCCACTTCCGGGGAAGACGACAAAAAAAATCTCTACCACTCCGCATATACCTGCCCTAAAAAATCCGCCCCAGTCAATCTGTCCCGTCGGTCGGAGGGGCGTCCAGACTCCTATATAGCCCCTCCTCCTCCTCCTCTTTTGTTTCCTGACAGCTCGGCTAAGTACGGGATACAAGAGAGAGACAGGTCGGGCAACATCAGGTCAGTCCTCCCCCCTTTCTCAGTTCATCAAGCATTTCGGAGACGGAGGCGACGTGTTTTTTTAAGATAACCGGTATTTCCTCTCGAGTCTAGAGCGAGGAGTTTGATGAGAATTGGACAGATAAAAAACCCGAAAAATTGGTCGGGCCCGATGTTTTTGTCCCTTTCGGTCGCAGAAATCCCACATATGTTGGAGACTTGACTCCTGTTTCTTTGTATTTCTTGATGGCGAAGCGGGAGCTGATGAAAACCTTTCTCGTATATTTCGCAATTTGCTAAAACTAGTTTTTTGTACCTTGATGAAGAAAAACTATTTTGTCGCAGAAAAGAAAAATGAACCGTCAGCCGTCTTCTTCGGATCAGAAATAATGTTCGCGAAGGGTCCATAATCTCATTGCAATGATTGCATTTATTGTGCATTTATTTTTTGAACATATAAGTGAAACCGTTTGCAAATGCTTCTTTTCCTTTTTGAGTTCAGTCCCTCCTCTCGGAGTAAAGCCACTCTTCGGGCTCGATGTAGCAAGGGGCTGTGTAGTCATCGCCGGCGGTGAACTTGACCTTTCCGGACAGGTGGCACTTCTTTCCGACGGGGTTGAAGTCGACAGAAAGGCACTCAAAGCTGGTGACCTGCTCGCAGAGCTCGACACAGTCGGTGATGGTGGCAAAGTTGGACAGTTCCTGGCCATTGTTGCCACGGATGCAAGCCATCTTGGGTCTTGTCCACACTCCTACCAAAGTGAAAGAAAATTAGAACAAAGAAATTTTCACTGAAGTATTTTTTAATACCAGAAACCCTCTCAGAGTAGACCCACTGGGTTGGCTCTACGTAGCAGGGCTCAGTGTAGGAATCCTTCATCGTGGCCTTGTTCTCAGAGGACAAGTGGCACTTTCCGGCCTTGGCGTCATAGTCGACAGAGATGCACCTGTAGTTGGTCCTGCTCTCGCAGAGTGCCTGGCACGCTTTCAGGGTGGCGACAGAGGCGACCTCCTCCTCGTTGTTGCCACGGAGGCAGGCCTTGACAGGGGGGCTCCAGGCGCCGCGGCACGCTGAACAAATACGGGTTTGCTATTTTTCTGAAAAACAGGTTTGGCAAATCAAATTGACTCACCTTCCGCCAGGCAAATTGTGACCAAAAGCTTGATCGCAATGTTGGAAGTCATCCTCTATCCTGCCTAAATATCAGAAGAAAAAATATAAACGGGGTAAATCACCCGTGTCAGTGTGGCTGATCTTTAAAAAAGAGCATTTCTTTGCTTGAAAGACCAAATTATGTCTGCCTACTTGCCCACTATTCGTTGAACGAAACAAGCAGGAGGGCATTTTGACTCCCTTTGTTTGTAATAGTATAAACAAGTACAGGACTTACTTGAAATACGACGAATCAATCAATACAAGTATTTTTGTCGAAGCTGGCCAGCTATGCTCGGTGGAATCTACTACTGTCTGCAGGAGGGACGGGAAAGTGTGGCTTTTATACCTATTTTTTGCCAAGTCCCCAAGCCAGATGATGCCAAACCTGTTGGGGAAAGGGTTGCTTGAAGAAACCTTTCAGCTCTCCGCCGCCGCTGCATGACGTCATAAAAGGGCGGAAAGGGTTGGAACTTTTCGAGCACCTTCTGTCTGTTGTTCCCGCCCGAATACCGGTATTTGGACTACCCTGTCCAGTAGTTTTTGTTTTGGGCCGAAGAAACCCTGGAGTTGTTGCCATCGGGAGATCAACAACCAGAAAAAAAACTAGACTTTGTTGGAAACGCCCCATCAAAATACTTTTTTCTTCTTTCGCGGGAAAAAATGAGTGGCGTACGCTATGAAGAAGAATATACGATGTTTACTGGAATGGGTAATATGAGCAATGTACTGAACATTACCTTGCATATCGGGACGTGGATTTGGGCTGCAGGGTTAAGAGTAGATGATTTTTTGCCCGAAGGCGGAAACAAGGAGGGGACGATGTTGATTCAACGTAATTTTCCATTCAGTGGCCTCATTGAACTAAATCTCACGTTGTTTTTTAATTGTCTCAAAAGTTAGATCAAGTACGACAAAAAGAGATATCTTATGCCAGAAATATCGTTTTCTATCGCTAGAACACATTGAAATATGCAGAATGAGACGCGAAGAACTCTACTGGGCCTGTAAGTTCTATAATTGCAAATGCGAATGCGAATCCAAGATTCCTTCAGAAAGGCTCGGCGAAGAGCAAGTGTTGCCCGCCGGAGCAAGGCTCTTGCCACCCCCCTTGCTCCTCTGCCTACATTAGAACAACTATTTCCATTTTCTTTTCTTTTTACCACAATGACTATAAAGTTGAAGAGTTTCTTAGCCCTCCTTGCAAAACTACGTCAACTTTTGAACTTTGTAACTTTGTCAATTGATCAGAACCCTGCCACGGACATTTTGAACAGGGAAATGCTTTTAAAAATTAGGGAAGTAAATATATAGTTATGATTTTCAAACAAACTCTAAAGTTTTTTGTGAAGAAAGTAGGAATTAAGAAAAAACTGGCTTCTGATTTTCTAAAAAGCTGGAACACACAAATCTTCCTTTTTGAACCAAATTCATAAATTTGATACATATGTCACTCATGATCTAAATACCACATTTCAAAACTAACACCAGATTTTTTAAGTAGTACCTTCTGCTTCACAAACATTATTGTCATTTTGACGTCAGGCCAAGAATGGAAAGTTTATTTGCAACCTTATTTTTTCAAAAAAAATGTTTTTAATTCAACCTCACCCAGCACAGCAGAGAAATCTTTACGTAGCAAAACTGGTGGCCCCTATGTTTGAAACGTGACTCGAAGAAAATTTTTATCAATCAACGGCACAGTTTTAATGAGGAGGTCATTACTGCGAAAAAAGGGCGGAAAGCATTCGAGCATCTTCTGTCCGTCTGTTGTTCCCGCCCGAATACCGGTATTTGGGCCAATCTGGTGCTAGTAAAGCGTGTCGTGGCAGCGCGAAGAAACCCCGAAGTTGTTGTTTTCGAGTACGAAAACCTGCTCTTTTTGGAGGGGGAAACTGTATTCGATGGCGCATTTGTCGGGGAATTGGAGGTTTTTAATGAGTCCCACTAAGAGGGAGACGATCGGGTCCTTTCATTCTCCTTTCTGAGGTTGGCAAGATGAAGCGAATCGGGGCAAACTGCGCAAAGTAGGCACACGTGTACTGTACTTGAGCCGAAATCCCATTTTAGATGAGGTCGGTTTGATTGCAAAGAAAAGTTGTCTTAGACAGAACGACTTGTCAGATGCCAATTAATAACTGAACGAGTCGCGATACATTTTACTGAACACGAGCGTTCGTCACGGTGCACTTTTCTTTATATTCGCATGCAATTGCTTGTTGCAACAGCTTTTATCGTAGCTCTTTATCCGACAGGACTTCACGACCATCTAGTGTGGCTCGGAGAACTTCCACTGGTCTCCGCCGTAGCACGGCGCGTACCAATCTCCGTGTCGTGACGCCTCGTGCCTCCTTATGCTGTTGAGGTTGCACTTGTGGTCGTGTGGGTCGTAATCGACGGAGCGGCAGCAGCAGTGGCGGCGACACTTCTTGCGGCAGTCGTGCAGGCTGTGGACGTTGTGCAATTTCTTGCAGTTGTGGTGCTTGATGCAGCCATTCTCTGAGGTCCATTCTGCTTCTCCCAGACTAGCTGCTCACAAATAAATACGTAAATAAGTTTGAAATAGAATGTCACTAACTTATACTGGGTAAGTTGGCTTCTTACCGTCAAGCAGACAGCAAATGACCAAGCACATCAGCAGGAGAGAAGCCCTCATCTTCTTGATATCAGTGGATGGAGTTCCAACTGAAAAGCAACTAACGTTAATTCTCAGAAATTAAGAAAAGCAAATACTTTTACTGTCCACTCTGTGGAATGGAAAGAATTTTTTTGATAGTAAGTTAATCAGTGCGTTCAGTTGCGAGAATTGACTTCTGATAATATGCATTCTTTAAGTCAGGGAAGATAGCTTAAGAAATAATGTTTCAAGAAATCAAGAAGTCTTTGGCATCCAGTTACTTGTGGAAAAGTAGCAAAAGTAGCAATTGAACCCGTCAATAAACAAACAAACAAGAAATCAAGAGTGAACCTCACCTCAAGCAACGTGTTTTCTTAGCTTCCCTTTTCGTTGCCGCCGGGCGACGCGGTTTGTCGTTTGCAAGCCCCGGCGTCCCTACTTATATACCCACGCGTGACGAGGAAAACGAAAGGCCTCGTAAACAAATCCAGAAAAGGGGTCTCCATCGGCGGCGAGAGGGGCCCAGCTCGGTTCTTTTTCCCACCCCGCGCAATGGAAATGCACTTCGGGGTGCAGCGCAGGGAGGTATCGAGCCGGCAGCATCGTAAATTGGGCGGTGTTGGGTAACGCCTGGTAACCGCGACTCAATCGTCTGGGTTTTGCCAACTCTTGTTCAGATGGGACGTGGCATGCACAGCTATACCACCGAGAAATTATTTTTAAAAAATACCAAAAACAAATCGAAGAGAGCCCTACGCTCGTCAACATTTGAAACTTGATACAGGTAACGCGAGGAAAACTTATATTCTGATCAAACACATTTTATTGAGGTCCTAGAATGGGAAGAGTCGATGTTGTTGTGCATAGTTACTTGAGTCGACCAATAAAATAATCGGCCGACAAAAACTAAGAAAAGACAACCTTGTGGAGCCCAGGGCCGCAGGACTCTGAACAAGGTTTTGTCCTTGTTTAATCGAAGTTTTCGGCTTAGGGGTACGTACAAATGCAAAGGAAGATTCGTTGCGAAGAAACAGGAAAAATTTTCATGGGTCATTTTGCTCATCCTCATTCTCGTATTTCGTCCGCAAAGAGAATTGACGAACAAGGAAAACATGCACCTCTACGCATTGCGTAATTCGTCGAGAAAGGCTCGCGCTACTTTAGGTTCGGTGTGGAATTCAATGTTTTGGCAGATGCAAAACACAACTAGTCAACCTCGCAGGAAAAAAACCCTACGTTATTGAAATAATATTACTTTTTCTGTTTAATATTATTATTCCTCAGGTCGCCGTCGTCCACCACCTCGATATGCCCATCATCCGCCAGCGGGCCTTCCACGTTGCTCCGGGGACGGAGAACCAGATTCCGGTCACGCCGACGCTCTACATCGCAAACCAGCAGGTGATATGACTAAAAAAATTAACTAGACATAATGTTTTATATTGGTTTTTGTTGCTGATTCTGTATAGATTTTGTATACTGGGATTTCCCACAAAATGTACATGTACGTTGCGAAATTTCAAGAAATCCCGCGAGAGGAGTTCCCTCCTACGAAAAGAAACACACCAAAAAAACCACATTCATCTTCGTGTGTGTGTGTGTGACCTCTTGATTTACCCCTCAGGAAAAGGAGGAAGAAAGAGAGAGAGAGAGAAAGTTCTGGTCACAGAAATGTACAAGGAGGAGAGAGAGAGTGGAGTGGGGAAAAACTTTGCGAGATGAGTTTCAAGGAAAAAAGGCCCCAGAAATAAGCAGAAACTCCCCCCCCGGCCCCGCGTCTTTTTGGAGTTTCAGTCAACCTCCGCCAGTTAAAAAAAACTCGAAAAAAACCTTTCTCCGGCCTAGCCAGAAAAGGAAAAGTTCTTTTCTCTCCTATTTCTGGTCTAGCCGTCCTTTTCCCCTTCCTCCGCTTCGAAAGAGATCCAGGCATAAAAAAGCCTTTGAAGATAAGGGCGGGGCCTTTGAAACTGTGTCATCCTGTCACGTTCAAACGGTCAGTTATATATATGTAGTCCCTCGTGCCCTCCTCTTTGTGCATCAAATTTTGGGAGCCTCCGCCATTCCCTTTCAGGCCATTCAAGCCCGCCAAACTTGCTTCTTTTCCTCTGGACAAACTTTTTTTCTCTTGCAACCCCACTCCTATAAGGGGCTTTTGTAAGCAGTAATTCAGTTACCCTAGGTCCTATCCATCATCCCTCAGCTTCGTAGAACTTCGGAGAAACAGAGACAAGTAAAAAAAACCTTACACGCAAATGCTCGAAAATTGGCCCGAACTCGACAAAAAAGAAACGATTGGTGATTAATGAAGAAAAAAATGACAGGCCATGAACAACTTAACGAAGCAATATCCTGGCAGTACGAGAAAGCTCCAAGACCTGGATGGGTTTTTAATAAATTTCTTGAGGCAGTCACACTCTACGCATATGACCTTGCGTATATCGGGGAGAGGATGAGCGTTGAGGGTTTTTTTAGGGGGCCAAGTCTCT
>JAAUXU010133803.1_pt1 | contig 13909 bp, 12 predicted proteins | sample 7278151 | NCBI WGS metagenome assembly JAAUXU01 (sample SAMN14350113, study PRJNA611818) | marine sediment metagenome | isolation source: surface marine sediment (1.8m) | place: French Polynesia: Moorea | collected 2018-08 | reverse complement strand
CTTCTCCTTCTCCTTCTCCTTCTCCTTCTCCTTCTCCTTCTCCTTCTCCTTCTCCTTCTCCTTCTCCTTCTCCTTCTCCTTCTCCTTCACCTTCTCCTTCTCCTTCTATCGAGATTTCGGTAGATTAGATACTGGCTTTTGGCAGCCAATAAAAGGAGAGAGCATAATTGCCATTTGTAGCTAGAGAGTGGGATTGGCGCTAATTAAAGACAGGCTGTTGTCCTCCTCAGATTCTTTTGTTCGTGGTTTTTTTCGAGGGTTTTGGGCTGAACCTCCCCTGACATTATGTAGGTCAGTGCTACTTCTCCCCCCAAGGCGGAGGTGATTTTTTTCTAGAAAGGCTGCCATTTATCAAGGAGCCCAAGTACAAGGATTTGCAACTGTACGATCCCTGGTCTAAAGTAGAAGCGCCCCTGACTGACACAATAACTTCATGTGACCTGATTCACATTCAAAATCCGAATGATCTCATCAGCGTAATGATCGTACATGGTGTCCCCTGGGTATCGACCATTTTAAAATGGCTGAGATCTCATCTCCCACTCAACGATTTTGAAAATTCCTTTTGCCGGCCGTAGCATAATAAGTGGGGTTGACGCTTTGTTGACCGCGGACTTTGAAGCGTCAGTTTGACTCATCAGTTTCGCACAACTAATTCAAAATGGTACCTTCAATTTCTCAGTCATAAGAAACAAACTGCGGCAAAGAGAAAAGGCAGTGCAGAGAGTTTTCTTGACTCATCCTCCTATGGCTTGGACAACAGACCCTGGAACTTCTCATCCTCGTCCTCCACCTTGCAAGTATGCAGAATTGAGCTTGAATGCAGATGGCGGCCATTTTCACCAACTCTTAAAACATCACAAAAATGTGAAGAATGAGGTGTCACAAAGAAAGCGTCAAATAATCGCACAAAACCCCATTCGTTATGCTATAACCTGCAAAAGGAATCTTCAAAATTGGTTGACTACGAGCTGAGATGTAGTAGTCACTTTAAAATGGCTGGTATCCATGGGACACCGCGGACAATGTCTGTGGCTCGCCGCCAATTGCCAGTTGTCCGGCTCCATTGCGCCCAGGGAGTGCCAGGGGACGCTCGACAATGTCACACCTGACGATCTCTTCGCCGGGAAAAGTGGAGGAAGTGGAGTCCCGCATGTTGGCCGACCTTCACCATTTGGTCGACAAATGAAAGGTTTTGGAGGCAGAGCTTAAATTTCTCGACTGCAAAGAATGTATCGTGACTTTCTATTCCGCTCGACCCAAATAAACATACACCACCACACGCCAAACAACTGAGCGGTGAAAGCATGAAAGCGGAGGGAACATGGTAAAAACTAACAGGAGGAAAAGAGAGGCAAAAACATCTCTCAAATTGCTCTTTCTAACATTGTTTGGGGACTAAGACGAGAGTGAAGGAGCAGCTGCCAGAAGTATAAAGTTGTTCAAGTGGGCAACCAATAATTTTGACGACGCCTAAGGCAATGCGCAGGTGGTTTCGACCCTCCAAGAGCCCCCCCGTTGTTACGTATGTTTCCACGCAAGAGGACAAAGGAGAACCTCTTACAAATTTGGTCGTCCTTTGACACATTTCTTCGTGACCCGTCAGAAAAGCAGCAATCACGGGGACATCACACAAGAACCCAGGAGGAGGCATCGACTTCCGTAAGCTGGTAGCAAAAGCAGAGCCAGGCTGAGCTTGGCAAGGCCAGGAAGGGCTGTGCAGTCGTCATTCGTCACCCCACTGGTGTGTCTGAAGCCAGAGTGACGACAGTTTCATCGTCACTGACGTTTTACCGTCTTGTTCTCAAAGTTCTGATCACTTTTGAAGCTTGGCTCGTCGACTCATCACTCATCAGACTACGAGTAAAGAGTTAACATGTACCTTTCTGGCAGTAGCTGTTTTGCCAAAGTGGCACTTTTTGCAGCGCATGCCAAAAACGATCATAAGAATGATCACATTTGCATATACAGTATGCTCTCTCGATCAAGCATGTGCCGGGATATGGTGAACCTCCCCACACAGTAAATTTTTCAGGGTAAACTGTTTATCTTTGGCGGCATAAGTCACTCTTGGTGTAATGAAGTACCAAAAATGGCAACTCTTGATGTAGTGAACTTTAGCCCATGAAACCTGCCTGCCTGGCAAAAGCCAAAGAAAAGAAGTTTCCAAAATGTTCTGAATTTTTTGTTGACAACGTCAAGGCTTTAGAGGAAAGTCTCAAAAAAACATTGACCTCACCCAACATGAAGTGGGTGTGCATGGAGAACGCAGTGCAGATGTCGTGTCATTTGGTCATTGTATTGCACCATAAGCTCAAGGGGATATTATCCAGACTTTCAACTTCTACAGACTGCTTGGAGTTTTACTGTCACTCCAAATAGCCAAAAGTCGATTTCACACTGAGTCTCACTTCCCGGGCCCTCTAATTTGTCTCTCCGGCTGTAGTGAACCTCTCGGTATAGAAAACTTTTCTCTGTTAAGCAGCGGGTTTGCCATGTCGAGAGCCTGCTGTACTGTAAAAACCGGCCACTTTTAAACACGTTTGTACTGGAGAACCTTTTGTCAGGATTGTTTAAGTGAAGCTCTTCTAACAAAAGTTGCCAACCGACGACAATTCAGATTTTTGTGAGGGGAAAAAGTTGCTGCTCTCTGTTGAATCTTGTTACTTCTTGTTTGTCGTTCAAAGTTATGTCCTTCCCCAGAAGTCTCTGCTTTCTCACACCAAATATCCGCATTTTTTCTTCTTCCGGCTGCGTGAAAAGAGACCAACAAATGTATGCACATCTATTCACCAAGTTCACTGTGTGTGTTGCCGATTCCTTCTTTCCTTCCTCTCGCTCTCTCACTTCCCCGAAAACAATCTTGTATCGCCCACACGCAGCTGTTCTCTGTCATTTCGGCCTCGGCCGACAAAAGTCAACGTCTGCCCTGGAGCTCCCAAAGTTGTCTTTACTCTTGTTGTTCAAAATGATTTAGGGAAGCTGGAGAAATGCCGGTGGTAACGATAGGAAAAGAAGTTTTGTATTCCGAGGCTGTCTTGAGGTCACGCATATGGTGACTTTGAAGGCCGAGACGTCAGTCGGAGGGCGGGAGGACTCAGCACATGTTCACCAAATAAAAATTACGGAGCATTGTCAACAGAATCGACCTTGGTCATCTACCGGGTGCCCCCTAAGGCCGTTGTGCATATTTTTGGGGTCAACTTCAGTACAATTCTGCGAGCTCCATGGGTGCGGAGGAAAATTCTAGCGATCAAGTTTAGTCACAGCTTTAATTTGCACTGGAGCATGTATGGCTTTGTGGTGCTAGTATAAACAAAGTTAAAGCAAGATATCTGAGCTCTGGTGAAAAGTTGTCACGTGCATTTTGGCAGAAATTCAACTGTCATAAGCTTCCTGGCGCAATCTTTTGTCACTGAAGTCATGTTAAAATTAATTCAAAGCAACACCAGATCACGCACTTTATCATATCTTTAAAAGAATACGCAGAATTGACACTCTGCTGCCTGTGCTTCAGCATATTTCAGCTGCTGCCTGATCAATGACAAGATTGGCAACTTCAACAGGAGCACAGTATGAGGCCATGGGCAATGCCTTGTTCACCATGAAGAGCTCAACTTTGATAGTTAATTAGAAAATTAATTAGAGCACAATTGATATTTCATAACCCCAGGTCCAACTTCGACCAGAACACCGCCGCTAGCATTTTCTGGGCGACAACAAAGTATGACGCTTGGTCACCTTGGTCGACGACGCAAAACGCGAGTGTACCTTAGAGAACTTTCTCGAAACTATGACACACATTAATTATTCACGTTATCCCATGGAGCTGAATTATTGCTTGGTGCATTGCCCAGCAAGCATGGAATGTAAGGATTTCCTGCATTGGAACAGAAGCATACTTCATGATGCTGCCTTTCAACTGTGCGATGGATCGCTTGGCATCGTCACTGGTGTGGCGTGCATGCAGCACACCAGCAGTGCCACCAGCACTTCAATCAGTAACAGCACCGATCAAGCGTCCCTTGTTCGAGGACTGTGCGCTTGCATTTTTGGCACTTGGTTTGACTGCAGCATCTTATACGTGGCACTTTTGATTGGTGGGCATTTAAACTACGCAGGATAGCGCAACATATGTGTCGGAGACGCCTCTGTGCGCCACCCTGTAATACTGAAACTGGCCCCTCGCAAATAATGAAAATCTTAACGTTCCATACTGTATGCTACGTACGGACCATGTGTTGTTGATGTACATAGGAAGAGCCTGCGCCAAAACTCTGACACACGCGCGCCCCCCTCACTTCCTTGTCACTGTGAGGGGGGGGGCAACAGTAGAGGACGACAGAAAAAAGTCCCGCGCCAAATTGAGTGTTGGCTGCCGCCAGAGGCCTTGTGGGCCCCCGCCCATGAAATCCAATACTTGAGAGAGTGCAGATGAAATAAAGGGAAGCTCCCTTGTGTCTCCGAGAAGCGGACAAAGTTGCGACACACAGCCAAAAGTCCTTGCAACAGAATTCTTAAGACATTCTAAGAGGATGCACTGTTCAAAAAAAAAAAAATAACAATGCCAACTGCTGTGTGGCAGCAGTAAATTTGATTTTCGCAGTGTTTCTGTACAAGCCTTCTTGTATTTATTAACTTCCTCAATCAAACTTTCCCAATTAAAGTCGTCGTCGCTGTCGTTGTGGTGACGAAGCTTTGCTTTTTCTTGCATATTTAGATCCTTCATCAAACAAGAACTTTCCGAAAGTTGAGGCTCATGAAGAAAAAAGTCCGTGCCCAAAGAGAAAATAGGAAACATGATAACAGTGATAGCCAGCCTGCAACGTTGTATTAGCAAATTAATTTAAGAAGAAAGTTTTCCCTACTCCGTTTGTTTTTCTTTTCGCATGTTTTTTTTTCTAAAATGCAGTGATGAGCCTCTTCTCAGATTTGGATTCGGATCAAATTTGGCATGTTGGCAGGGAGGGAAGAATGGGTGAAGTCATACCTCGACCCTCCCGTCATGAATGGAGACTTCCTTTCGCGGAAAAATGGCTCATTGGGTTAAGTGGTTGGAAGTAATTACGCACTGCTTTCGTCACCTCATCAAGATCAGGAGAGCCAGAAAAATCCACGCAAACTGAAACTTCTTAGGTAGTGTTGGAAATTCAGCCTTGACAGTCTTTGAGGGACCAGTTTGAAAAAGCAACCCTGGGCTTTCAGTAAACAGGAGTGTGGCAATCTTGACTTGCTATTACTACTATGCAATCACGGTCGAGCACAAATGTCTACGTGAGCGTTCTTACACCGCGTGCATGTGCATTCATTAATTGATCGTTGCCTGCACGTTTAGCGAGACTCAATAGGCCTTTGCAGGCCTAGACGAGGATTTTTTTCTCAGTGGAAAAACGCACACGTATTTTGCTCAGTCGTGCGCGTTCAGATTCCAGACTCGCTTGCTTGGTTGGGCTTCACGCGGAAAAGTAAGTGGGGGAAAATGAGATGGGGAAAAAGGTTTTTTTTCGCTCGCATTCAACCTTCTTGGCTCACGCTCCAGTAGTCGAGAGGTTGGACTTAGGGCTCGTCTGCACCAGCACAATTCCGCCATTGATGAGTACGACGTCTCAGTCGCCCTTCATGCTAGGAGACGCAGAGTAGTGACAAGGGGGGATGTGCTAGTGGGGGTGTGCCCTAACTGGGCGTAACCCAATTGACTGTTCCAGGCCGGCATCTTGCAGAAGGCCTGCTTGGATAACTCTGCCTCTAAGGAAGAGGAGGGGGGGGGGGAAGCCCCACGTGCCTGACTGCGAAATCTAAATGGGAGAGATTTTCTGAGTCCACCGGAGCGGTGCAATTAATGGCCGCATGTTAAATCTTCCTTTCCTCCTGCGAGTCTTTAACTGTTTAAGGACGACGATAGTAGAGAAAAAAGTCAGTACTCACTCGACATTTTCTGCCCAGTTCATATGAACCTTTTGAGTTTTACAAGCCAGAGAGAAGCTGTTTGGATACGTGCCTTTCGAGCTTTCTAACTCCTCCCTCAACAGCTCATGTGGGACTGTTGGAGAAAGATTCAATGTGGGAGGTGCGATTGCTTGGCTTTAGCTAAAAACGAGTCAATTCTATGGTTGGCTTCAGAGTTGCAGGTGTCATTGAAGAGCTGCACCAATTAGTCCATCCAAGCATTACCTTCATTATTGCCAAATTATGATCGAAGCAATGCAAGAGGAACTTGTCCCACCTAAGCCTGTTGATTGTGCAGTGTTTTTTGGCCCTTGAAGGGTCATATTGCCCAAGCAAGTAGACTGTGGATTCATCCTCGTCGTTATGGAAAAAAATTCATGAACTTTCTGTATTGGTTTATCAGTCGTGTTCACGCGTCAGATCTCGTGCAAAAAAAGAGTTAGTCCACGATGATGGCTACATTGAAAATCTCTGGTGTTTCATGTCGATAACCTAAGCCTCAGAGAATATGCAAGCTTTGCAGCAGTTTGCATACTTGAACAGCGTGAGCATAGAAGAGCTGAAGTGTAGAAGTTTGTTGACCTTTTGTAAACATTGCCTTGATTCGAGTTTTCATCCATTCAAATACTACATGCGCAACATTACACGCCTGCCACATTCAAAAATTAAGATCAGGGGAAGAGATAGAGCTATAGGACAAAACTGTGCCACAGTCTCTCCCAGGGGCGCATTCCATCACAAAATCATCGGCCTAGGCTAGGAACCCTGGAGCAATTTCTGTCTATATTAGGCTTGTCAAGAGACCAAAATAGCATAATTTTTGTGGAGTAGAAGCATGACATCTGGCAGAAGCTAAGAAGCTCCTAAATCTGTTGAGAAATTGACTTAGTGGTGCCTTAGTCTGTGCTTGTGATGAGAAGTCAAACTGGTCTGAGAGTTCGGACTATTTGACAGACCGCAGAACGAGATGGTGCCACCATTGAAGATCAAGGTGAGGCTTGACTTTGCCATCTGGGGATATCTTGAGACCATCGCCAGGCCAGGCCAGTCGAGAACCTTTGAAGATGTTGAGGGAATTGCAAGTTCAAATGCGCCATAGTCATAGAAACCAAAAGAAGGGATGTGATCACGGTGGCACAGCCATGAAACCAATTTGGACTTATTGATCACACCTGTCACAAAAGTGACTCGACACGCTGAGCTGCTAACCACCAGAGCCGACATTGGATCTCATCTGAAAGATTTGCCATATGAAGTTCTTGCGATATTGCTGCAAAAGGGAATCGGGAGAGGAAGATCAGGAGAGCAAGACCAAATCTGACCTCTCTCAGTTTTGACGTTCCTGGAGAGTTCATACTGAATCATGATGCTGAGTAATCCAGATGTTCTTTCATCAGTCCCTGAAAGAATGATTTTGGGGTTGGTACGGGGTGCCCCATGAATGTGGGCACTTTTAAGCATAATGCTACAGCTTTTACTTGGTCTCAGATTTTGTTCTCTAATACCTCATCTCCAAACTGACAAATGTCGATGTCATACAGAACGTATCAACCTACAAGTCACATCAAGCATCCACAGTCACCACCTCTCTGTTTGATGACTAGATCACACCACTTTCGAACGCGTGTCATAATTGAGGCAACCACTTCTTCCTTCATGTTGAACATAATGTATAGATCATGAACTCTCCAAGATCCCTTCCAGCGGGAGATTCCAGGAGGAATATTTGAAAAGAGGGAAAGACCTGGCAAGCTGGCATCATCACACAGTGACTGACTGCTGATATTGACCTTTTCACTCAGCCGTTGAAGTGGACCAACATGGACGGCCAGAGCATCCTGTTGCATGCACAAGTCCTCGCTGGTGTATCCTGACTCAGTCAGCTTCCCCCCCAAAGTGGAGAGCAGTGCATGGTAGTGCTGGTGATCATCTTCACCCATGGCCATGAACAGCACTGCTTCACGGGGAGTTTGCATTCATAAGATTGGTATTTATCTGCTTTAAAATGAGATATTAGAGAGAAAAATGGATTCTGCAGTTGAAGGCTGAGAATGAAGGCATCTTCCTCCTTCGACAGTCAGTCCTCTGAAAAGTCCAAGAAGTAGGATAAAGCGCCAGATAAGAGGAGATTTAGACTGCAATTTTGGTTGCACTACGCCTCCCACAGCACAGGCATTCATGCCCCCTAAAGATGTGGTTCACACTTCACTTTTGAAGACTTTCAAAGGCATTCCTGGATGATGATGAAGCTTTCATACTTTAAGTCTTGTTACATTGAGGGGCTTCCACAACTCCTTCAATTCCGTCGTCCTCTCCTCTCATCCTAACCAGTGGCCTCTTCCCTGTGGACTGCAAAACAACAGGACTATTAGTAGAAAGGCACGCAGAAAACTGAGATTTCTGACAACTGAGACCACAGCACTGAGACTAAGGAATGTTTTAGCTGCAACTCTGGGCATACAGACATGCGCACATCCTGTAGATGAGAGACTTATAAATTAGCTGCAATGTTGCAACCTTGATTGTGACCTTGAGTGACCTCGGAAGTCAGAGGTGACCTCGCCCACCCTTATAGTTCTGGGGTCAGAAACAGCTTTGCCTTTATTGCCGTGGCCCCTATCTCCCACCATTTTGAAGATATGGAGAACTTTGATCACCAAACACGCCCCCAATGGGCAGGGCCGCATGGTAGGGTGTCATAGCTTAGGATACTTATTCCCTTTACCTTACACAACCTTATACCTTATGCAACGCTCCCCGATGAAACATTGCGTGGAATGGAAGAATCAGGCCCAGGTCAGTCCAAGCGTGACTGTGGAATGTCAGTAATGCGAATTTACAGGATTATTCTGATTTTGCAAGATAGCACGGAAGAGACGCATGTGTCCCTCTTATTTAGGGTTTATTGACGTCATTGTTCTAGCATTAAAAAAGAACAAACTCGTGTTCGCTTGTAGGGATGTCATTAGGTGGCCCGATTCGAACTCCTAAGATTATGTCACTTTCTAGAGTTATTATACCACTCCTCAGTAGGAGCTCAAATTTTGGTATTTCTGTGCCAAGTGCACACATGACTTAAGAATTAAGGTAAAGACGCATGAAGGCTCCGTCAAATTGGCTTCAGTGATTCACAACTGCGCGTGGGAGTTACTAAACTTGCAGTCCAGGGGGGCAGGGGGAGGGTTCCATTCATTTTTCTTCCAATGAAAAAATAATGATAGGTGCTGTCCTTTTAGCCTATCAATGATGGATACAAGACTCAAAAGACTCTGGTGTTTCCACATATCATCTAATCGATATTAGTTGGGTGGGCTGACTGTGAGAAGACAACGCTTTTTCTCTTCTTTAAGCTGCAGAGAGAGACAAAGTTTATCGTGACAGCTCCTTTGCCGAAATTTCAGGCGCTCATTTATGAAAAAACAGGGGCTTTTTAAGACCCTCCTATACGAAAAACCAACCCTTGAACTTGGCAGAACAAAAATTGTCGACGCAGTTCATGGTGTAGATCACTGAACAAAAAGGAGAATTGAAATATCTGAAAACTGTTCTTGTGGTTGTCCTGGTACATACTCTGCTGTACTGGACAGAGTAGAGAACATAAATCGCTTGCTGGACACACACACACACACGCACACGCACACATGCACGTAGACACAGCCATTGTGCTTTATATAGAAATACAATACATGTACAATATTACGTCACACATTTTAATGCACAAACAATAGCATAAGACATATTTTAATACATTATTTTTATATTTTTGGACAGATGGAGAAAGATGCAGTTCTTTTTCTGTTAGACACTATTTAATGAAGGCCCTGTATTTCTCAAAGTAGGACTGACCCACCTGTTACAACGGCACCAAGGGCAGGACAGCAATGATATGACAAACCGGGTGTCCAGTAAGTTGGGCTACACATACGTTTTGCTCATACATGTGGGGGTTACTCCATGGATATGCCTATTCTAATCAAATGTTTGATGTGAAGATCAGCTTTCGACTAAACTCCCCAAGAGCAAAATTGACACATTATAATGTATATGTAGCATGATATTATTATGCAAAATATTCATATATCTTTGAGATCAGGGAGACGAACCTCACTTCATGGCAGCAATCATCAGTTCATAGCTGTTTCTGCGACGTTTTCGATAACTCCAATTTCTGCCAGAAACCGTCCATTTTTGGGTTGGCTTTTCGTGCACGAGGTCTTATTTCGTATAGGAGAGCAAAAACTTTGAGTTGTGGGTGTATCTGGAATGATTGGGGAAAGTTTAACAATTCGCTTTTGACAAAAACTATCGAAATAAATAAATTGGCATGCTTTCGGCAGGAAAACTTTCTGGTGCAGATATGTGCTGTCAGCTACCACTGACGTGAGGACTTATGAGGGGCAAAAGTGTGACGATTGATTAACGAAGCCAGGGCTGCCAAGTAATGTTGAAATAAGAACAATTTGGTGTACTGTTAAGCTGGCAAAATTGATGCTCAATCTGTTAAACAGGAAACTTTTCGAGAACTCTTCCTCTGATAAGTTCTCATGTCAGAGTTCTCTGGTTCTGTACCTAGCACTTTTCTGGTTTCTAAAAATAACATCTTTCACAGCACCAAACCACACATTTTTAGTTTCTCAGTTTTGCAAAAGTGCCCTCATCTCCACCCCACCCACCCCAAAAAAAACCACCTATGTTCGATTAGCTGGAGACCGAAGCCAGAAAATGGTGAGAAAAGGTGCTGGCACTGAAATTGTCGACAAGAAATGAATGAAACTTCCCAATGGCAATAGCAGCAGGTCAAGCATAAGTCTTTTAGACCTATACGTTTCCTTATGGAAAACGTTGAAAACCACGCATTTTAAGTTCAGAGTGAGACTTACGTCACTTGTCCACTCTGCACATGTGTTGAGAGAGAGAAATTCCTATCGTGGATGGCTGCGAACAGTGGTATGAGAAAGTAAGCTTTTTGGGGGCTCGGCCATAACTCATCGTTTGCTCCTTTGGTTCGTATTGATCTGGGCCGAGACTTTCCCGCCACTTTTCACACGCACCTGACCCCTTCATTGACAGGCTTTAACCCTTTCCTCTCTCAAAATGTGCGTGCACCAGAGAGAGAGAGAGGAGCTCGTGTGTGATAGGGACTGAAAAGAGGGTGGCCATTATTTATCCTTCTTTGCTGCCTAGCATATGAGGGGGAGGAATATGTATTTCAAGCTTTTTCGAACGTGAATAATGGTCCATAAAAAGGGGAGAGAAGCTTCTTCTTCCCCATTCTCTCGAGCCTCTTCACTTTTGACTTGTTGGGTTTATGCAAAGGAGAGAGGGGGATTCGTAATACGAGCAAGGGGAGGCCGGGGAGGGGGTAAAGGTGGCCTTTAAAGTTAGGTTTGGATGTGCGTGCATCAAACATCGAAAGAAACAGCATTATAGCGTGATGAACTTCTGTGGAACAGAACGAGGAAGTGACGTGCTTAACCTTTGCGGTTACGTTAAGTACGCCCAGTGCACTTTCGACATTACTTTCAGCCAAAGTTATCGTTAAATGGCCTTGCTGAAGTTGAGGGCAGCAAAAAAACATAGTTAACATAGTTATAATATAAAGACTTGTCTGTGCTGTGCATGAGGGCAGGGGGGAAGGGTAAGACCTCTCACTTTTAACTGGTTCACTGTAAGAGTACAATGATAACGAAAAAACCTCTCCCGTCGACCTCACCTCATGATTCCAGTTAACCCTTTCAGGCCGAGAGCGGCCTCGATCTCATCTCTCATATTTCCGATCCGAGTGAGAACACGGCCTTACCTACATTAGAGAGTGGGCAGTAAGAAATAAGACGTCTACAGAGCGCTCGGAAAGGAGAGAAAGACGGCGTGAGATGAATTCCGAAGTGGAGGCTCGCACTTTCGACCAGATCGGTACGTCCTGTGACACTACATTGTCTGCAAACTAATGATCGTGTGGGCCGCGAAGAAAGCTCTTTGACGGCGGAGAGAGTTGGACGGGTCGTACAGTGTGAGTGGGACGAGAGACCTTCACGGTGGAAAGATTCGGACCAAAGGGTTGACATTTTCATTAGCATTTCGTCGTTGCTTGTCTCATCGCTGTGCAGTAAGTTTCGGACAGGGCGGGAGGTAGAGGAAGTCACTTTCAGTTGTGGACTCTCAAATAAGTTCTTCTTTATCATTGACATACACACATCCGTATATATTTCACTCACCTGTGCTTTGCAGGATGAGAAATGAGCTCAACAATAAGTGTGTCTAACTTTCATGAAGTGAAACCGACGTGAAAGTCACGAAGCCTCTTCGGAGGCTCAGACGAGTCAAATTGTTGGAAGCACCTCGAGAATAAAAAGTCGCTTATAGCTCGTGAACGACGAAAATTCTCCTTCTCCACTCGGCAGCTCCGGTCTGGTAGAGATTATCTGCGCCGGAGGCACCTTCATAGTTGAAAGCATGAAGAAACCAGGACCATAACAAAAGTGGAAGGAAATAATGATTTGTATCGCTGGGTAAAATGGAGGAATACGAATGAGAGGCTGCGGGGAAGGATCAATACTGTCTTTAGGGCTGTGGTTTGCATACGCACAGGGTGTCGTAAAAACGTCTCCTGAGGAATGATACGGAAGGGGGCGAAATTGGATACCCGGGAGGGTCACGAGCATGACGGGATATAGCGGAAATAACGTAGTTGTCATGAGAAAGTCGGACTCGGACCAAGGACTGACTCACGCAGTACTTATACAGTATGGTACGGATCCGTTAAATACACCTCCCAGAGGGTGACATCTAATATGGCATCGCTGTAAAGTAGGGGCTTTATCTTCTGGGTTCTGATCCGAATCAAATGACGAGAATCTCTACTTGGCTTTCGAGTCATCAGCGTTGCCACGATGTTGACGTGAAGCGCGGGGCGGGTGGACGGCACGGTGGTGTGATCGGTGCCAACCACGTGGGTGGCGCGGACTGTAAAACAGACGCACATAGCGCTGTATTGGTTTCAGTTTGGCCTTGAAATAACCCAAGCAAAAACGGATGAGGGCGTGGAGCGCGCAGACAGCGGATGGCAAGCGTAGATGGCAGGATCAAGGATGATCGGTCCAGAGATGGGAGCGCCAACCCCGCCGAAGACATCGACACACACTCACGCGCGCGCTCGCAAGCATGAATGACAATTGGAGCGAGATTCTCCTCTACGCATTGCTTGTTTGTACTATGCTCCCTGCAAGTGTGGACCATGGAGGTTATTAGCATTTCCATATCAAGGTCTTTCTACACGCGCATATTGTAGTATGTATGTATGCAGCGTAGTGAACAGACAGTTGTCTTCAGGATCTAGCAAAATATCCCCCTTCCCTGCCGGCCTACACTGATAGCATACACTGATAAAGCAGTCTGGAATCATTAAATAATAATAATGGACATTCACGAAGATTTCATGAGCGTATGAGGATTTTCTTCGGATGAGAAGATGGGCAGATTGTCTTTCCATGTGCTGTAGTCAGACTGAAAAGTATTCGTTACACATATTTTCAGCGTGAATTGCACACACACTTTTGAGGGAAGCTGTACTAATAATGATTGTTCTGCTTCTAGTGATTGTACCACTGTGTCCACTAGAAAGTCGTGCATAACATTCAGGTCGTGTAAGACAGCTTGAGAAGCACTAAAGGGCAGGTTCAAAAGTATTTGTAACGCTTATGCGAAACCTTGACTTTTGAAGTACGATCAAGACCGAAAAATCTGCTAACTTCCAGCGAGAATGACCAGTCATAACTCCTCACGGCGTGCCTAAAATTTGGCTTACAATGCAGCACTGGGACTTGAAGGTCCTATGCAATGCCTGTTTTATGAATATTGTCCTTACGAAAGAGATATAGCGTGAGCGACCCAGGACAAGCGCTCAAATACCAAGCAAAGTACGCTCACGCCGGACTTTAGAGTTACGTGCCGCTGAGCTCGAGTT
>JAAUXU010015650.1_pt1 | contig 13910 bp, 13 predicted proteins | sample 7278151 | NCBI WGS metagenome assembly JAAUXU01 (sample SAMN14350113, study PRJNA611818) | marine sediment metagenome | isolation source: surface marine sediment (1.8m) | place: French Polynesia: Moorea | collected 2018-08 | reverse complement strand
CCCCCCCCCCCCCCCCCCCCCCCCCCCCCCCCCCCCCCCCCCCCCCCCCCCCCCCCCCCCCCCCCCCCCCCCCCCCCCCCCCCCCCCCCCCCCCCCCCCCCTGAAAGTGCCGTAGTAAAAAAAATGTGTAATTGCTGTCAGAGGTTACGCCTGCTTCGACTGCTGGCAACGACTTACCCACCTCTGGCGAGGCGAGATCCACTTGACTGTACGCGCACCTTTCGCATACATGTACGTATGACATAATAAAACATTCCGGTCGACGAGAATATGGATAGGAGAGGAGGGATTTTAGACCTGACTGCGAATATCAGGGCCTCGTGACTGTATCTCATTTTTACGATGCTCTCTCCGCCCTCGCCGTCGTCTCTCAGAAAATTGGCTTTTTTTTAATGCGCCGCGATCCAATTCTCTTGCTAGGACTACACAGAAGACTGAGAGAGCCTCTTTGCATTATAAACTCGGATTTCGACATGGAAAATGGCTCCGAGCAAAAGAGATAGGGAGTGAAAACAGCTAGGAAGAAGTCCTTTCCGAAGCAGGAGGGGTACATCTCCCTTAGCCCCCCCTTGCAGTGACACATGCACAGTTGATAGGAAGGTCATAAAGTGCCGTGCGCCCCCCCCCCTCCCCGCCTTCGACGTGGGCCATTAAGGCAGAAGAAGATCATCTTGAAATGAAAATTCAGGTTCTCTTCTGAATTATGGGACTCTCTGAGTGGGAAAGTTACATTGAAAGAGCGTCTTCGCTTTCCCTGGGCTCGATCAAAAGAGTCGATCCTCCCCATTCTTTTCCCGTTTTATTCACTCGAAGCGACGCTGAATTGCGATGAATATTTACCAAGGGGAGGGAAAGTCACAGGCCCGTGAGGCATTTTCGCACTCAAAGTCGGGCTTCTACACTTGTACAAGTCATACAATGAAGGCTGGAGGAGGTGCCTCTCTTTGCTCCCCCGGCACAGCAATGTGCGCACCTTCACAACAAACGGTTTCACGGCGCCCTCCAGCCTGTGCAGGTCGACCAACGGGAAGGAGTTCAACCTCTACGCGCAGGAGCTGCCGAGAGGTTGGATTTCCATGTTCTCTGACATTCAGGGTGATTCCATTGATCATGTTCACCCGAAATGCGGTTTTCTGTGACAGTCATCTTCGATCGAAAGAACCAAGAAACACGATTTTTGGAAGGGGGGTGCAGAGAGATGTTCCAATTCCACGCATGTTCCACACAACTCTACATACGGGAGCTGAAGGTGACCGTGGAGGACGTGGCGGCCAACATTCCAGAGGACATGGTTCAGAAATCTTTGGCAAGCCTTGGGAAAACAGACCGAAGAAATGTCACAAAGAGGGTGGAAGTCATATTTTTCTAACAAAAAAGAAATGTGAAGACGACATCCATGTTGCTGTTGTTGCATGTAACCAACATTGCTTACGTTCTGGCACTTGCATGTGTTGTATTATACACGCCCTCTGGAACACCCTGCATGCTAATACTGTCGAATGTGGATGTAGGGGAGATCGATGTAACGCACTCAGAATGTTACGTGACCGCTGGCCAAGTTCTGCTGTAATGAAATTTAGCTGCATGATCGTAGAATCCGTTATGTCGAGGTTCGGCTGAACTACAGTACGTACACAACGGTCCAGTGCGTGATTTAATGTACTCACGAGACCGTAGCGTCGTAACACTACTACAAGTACCTGCCATTTGACGTTACGTACATGTGTGTACGGTGTACATTCTTCCGGCAGTTCTGCCACGCCAAAGATCGAAAAGGAGGGCTGATCAAGTGTTCGGTTCCCGCGACTGCCACGGTGGGGAAGTTCTGTACGATCTCGGTGGAGAGCGTAGGTCTACACCCGTTGCCCAAGACCCTCAGGGCCAAGTTTGTCTCCGAGGAGCACCAAGTATTATCATCTGTCTCGAAAACCATGTTGGCGTTCAAACAGACTGATACTGGTAGGGATGGAATCGAGCTGATTCTTTTTGAGCCAGATGAGGTCGAATACCGACTTTTTGGAGCCCGTTCCATCTCTACTGGCGTTAAGGGCGTATGTCAAAAAGCCCTTTATTTTTGCACCAAAAAAGAAAGCCGTAAGTAACTTTTTGAAGTTTCACAAGAGTCAAGCGTTTTCGGGACAGATGGAAGGAGCTGGAGTTGGGGTCGACCCCGACGGCGATTCGGCCCCCTGTGGAATAAGAAAATCATTGTCCGGATTCCAAGCGCAGATCACCATTCATCCCAGGACGACAGGCAGACACTTTCTCCAGGTGATTTGTGATTTGGTTGCCGGTGTTGTCAGTTCGGCTCTATTGAATCCTCATTGTAGTTGTATAAGGAAGAAGACGAGAAGCCAGGGGTGGAGGGGACTTTCGTCATCGACGTGGTGGAGGCGAGTGACGAAGTCTCCGACGTATTGGACGCGAGCGATGAGATCGACGACTCCACGGCGGGCGTTGACGACGACGACGAGGACGCCTGTCCGGAGGTGCTCGTTTACGGGCCTGGCGTCGAGCATGGGCTTCTCTACTCATTCGTCTCCGTCTTTGTCTGCGACATCCGAGAGGTCGGGGTCGGGGAACAGCTGGTCATCAGGGTCGATGGACCTGGAGGTAGGCATTTCAAGAGCAAAACAAACGCTGTTGCATCTAACACTTCTGTCGCGGAAACTGCATGTATTAAGTCGTTGCTGACGCTACCACTTTCAACATGCAGCAGGTGCCGTAAGAAACATTGGTAAGAATGAGTGTGTCGAGCGTGCAACTTTTCCACCACTTTCCTACGTCACCGCAGGGCAAATCATGACTTCGGCAGTGCCAACTTCGGTGTGACCATGCATATTTCCCTCTCCCTCTGGAGTAGACTTGACTCCATCCGGAACTGACCAGCTATTACAGGGATGGCTTCAAGCTATTCGACTGCAAACTATTACTCTCCCAATAAACCCCCCTCCCATGTTTTGAAACGTTGCCCCACAATAATGCGTGGAGTAGTCGACAAAAAGGCTAAGGATGAAGAGAAGCTGCCTCCATCAAGGGTGATTGAGAGAGAGAGATGGAACGTGGACCCCTTTAACGTGTGAAAGGACAGTAAGTAGCTCATATACAGGATGCTTCAGCATTAATGTTACTGAGAATGACTCAATTTTTGTTATTAAAGGACACGATGTTACAACAACATGAAATGTCCTGTCTTTCTGGGTGTGTGTATCGAATCTGTTTCATCAATTGCCCAAGAATAATATGTTCGGCTGATGACCTACTTGTTGTGTTGTTAGTAGTGCCCTCCATCAGTTTCGTTGACCCCGTTCAAGTCCTTGCGGACACTCCCTGCTTCTCACCCACTTTCCACCTGAGCAACAGTACTGCTGACGACGCACCCTGTGCGCATAAAAAGTCCTCACAGAGAGACCCAACTGCACCGCCTTTTTGCTAGGTGCTTGCAAAGTCGAGATGCACCCGGAGATCTCCCTCGTTGGTCGCCGTCGCGTGTGGTGTAGCTATTCGCCCACGGAACCCGGTCTCTACCGGGTGGACGTGGACTGGTACGGCCGGCCGGTAGAGGGTTCACCGTTCATGGTCATGATCTTCGACAACGCTGGGGGGCTGAGGGACTTTCTCGAACTGCAGGAAGTACACACGGTGAGGACTCCGCCTGTCAGTGCTTTTCACATGCACTTCTGGTTAGGACTGCACATTATATATAAGCGTAGGTTGAATCATTCATATGTGCTTTTAGACCTATCATTAAAAAATCAGTGCCTTTGGTTGCTTCATCTGGTGCATGGATCGATGAACGCATCCGTACATACATCTCTCCATTGGCAAACTGAACTGTTGAATAGACAGCCTCAGAGCTGACCTGTCAGAAGACTTGAGAATCTCCTTCGTTTCAAAAAATTGGAAACCATTTGTCTGTTCCAGATGCAACACCTGGCCGTCAAACAGCATTGGCTGGACAAGAGAAAGGTCCTTCAACCTCCATTGACCGGCTTGAGCTGTCTGGAACTGCCTGGGGGGCTGGTGAAAGAAGATGAGGCGGAACACCAGAGTGGCGAAGAGGACAATTCACGGCTAAAAGAAGAGGGATTTTTCATATGAATTGACCTTTGCTCTCGCTTCTCTCCCTCTCCCTCTCTCTGTCAGACAGACACAAACACACCAACCCACACACCCTCACACACAAACGGACGTACACATCCACCCACGTGCACACGCACCCACCCACGTACACACACAGCACCTGGGACTGGCTCTTGAGGCTCAAACGAGCGAAGCATATAAATGTGTTCTTTGCTCTACCCCCGAAAGTGTTCAACGTGAGGCAGGAGAGGCCATGTCTAATATATACGTATGGCATTTGTTATGTGTTTCGCCGCAGTGTCAATGTAACATGCACTGGGAGTGCATCCGAGGAGAAAAGTTTAGCAAGCCCCTGTGGTCTGCATGACACAGCAGAACACAGGTAAAGTACACGTTGTTCTTCTCATAGTAGTTCTGAGCAGTACAGCAATAACTCAGGCAAACAAGGTCCGTAGCATTGTATCCTTACATGGTTAAGTTCTCTGTGTAGACTGTAGGGAGTGAGTGGACAGAGCCACTGGAGCTTGAGTTGATCAAGGCTGTAAACACAGGAGGTGACTGTTCATGGTGTCTGCTATGAAATCGCGCCATGTACTGAGAGGATTAACTTTCATTTAGGAAACTAAGGAGTCACAAATTGGTCGATTGCACATTGACAGTTTCCATGAGCCAGTTGGAATCTTTCTCATCAGCACTGAAAGCAACAACCAGTCAAGTTTTTGCTGCGGAACGCACGTCCATCAACATTAAGGTTGCCTAAGTCAAACCCGTGTGCAACGCTCTGTGTATTTTTGACAGCGCCTGTGTGCAAAAGGGCTTCTTCAACTGGTCCAACTGCAGCACGTCCACTCTAGGGACTCTCAAAAGCTCTTACAACATTTTGGCCTCCCCCTCCTGGTACGTACGAATGTAGCACATGAATGAAGCCAAATGCGCTCTTTCATCGTACCCGCGTACAAGTGACGCCTGCGAGTCAGGAAAAAAAGGACTTTGAGATTCGAAAGCAATTTACCTAATAATCCGGTCTGGAGATTTAGTAGTTCAAGAGAAATGTCACTTTTTGAGAGAAGTCATCAAGCTGAAGAGTTAAGAAGAAATGTTTCTCAGTCTTTACATACAGTTAAGGCAGGAACCCATCAGCTGACTACAGATTAAAGGAAAGAAGACGTTAGCAAATGATTTGAGTCTGCTGATAAAACATTCTTTTTGATCATAACCTAAAGGTCTAGTTAGGTTAAGTTAGAGTAAAGAGTAATGTTTCACCTAGGCTCCCTTGCCAACGTCTTCTAAACCTTTGCCAAGTTTCGCGTCAATCTTCGAGTCGGCTCGTCGACTCGGATTCGCCAGCATCCCTACGCTCCCCTTACGTGATACAATAGAGCCCGCTTATGTCGGCACCCTCAAGCCGATGATCACGGTGAATCTGTTTGGCAAGCTGTCATCGGCGCTGGAGATTGTTTGCAGCAACAAAAGTCGGACTACTGACGCAGTCGGGGCCCATATAAGGGGACTCCGCTGTAGCTGTGTCTATCCGGTTGCCGGATTTCCGTTGTTGATCCGGTTGCCATGGCCGCATGACAAATTCTGAGTGCGAGCATTTCTTAACGTCCCTTTTTCTGAGTTGCGTCAGAGAAACGCACCTCGAAAAAGCCCAATGCGGGCTCGAAATCACTTCTACGCGTGGAAACTGTCTTAAAACGGCCTCGTCCTAGCTCCAGAGAGCCTTTCTGCCCAAGGAAGCATCGCCGTAGACCGTGTAATTTTCTACACTTGGTGAGTTTCTTCACTTGAAACATCGGTACTTGTCTTCTCCCTTTCCTCCTCGTCTAGAAAATCGAATTTGAGGTTCATTACAGGTGCCATTTTCGAACCATTGAGAAGTATCTGTAGAAGTGGAAAGACTCTAAGGAATATGATACGCGGAGTTGGGGCAGTTCTCTCTCCATTTCATTGCCCTTTTTTTGCAGGGAGAGAAGTAAAAAAAGAATAACTTTCCTGGGTGAAAATGAGTCGTCAGAAAGGTGTCTGTTTACTCACACCAGAACAGGTGACATTGGGTAACTTTAGTACTTGGGGGCCCTCGTTGCTGTCTGCAGCATTTGTTGGCACAAACGTACCGTACATGAGTCCCCAATCTATCTCTCTGAGCTTGGGTGAGTTAGTGAATGTCAGTTGAAGAAAGAAAGGAAAAAAAAGAATACCTCAAGTCAGAGTTTATTCATGCGTGTGCATCAAGAAAGCTACTAAACTGACTTGCTTTGCCTCGCCTCCTCATCCTAGTTTGCTCCCTGGGGCGTCTTTCGTTTGGGGAACCCCAAGAGGGGAATGCACATCGGGAGGGGTAAAGGGGGGGGGATGGGGCTATTAGAAGGGAAAGAAGAAAAAATGCACAACTTTTCACTCTCGCCCATAACTTTCAACGAAAGGTATGAAGTCTGGCAGTCCGCAGAGTTCATGCGCGGGCTGCTCAAGTCCGTCTCGTTGTTCCTCCTCGTCAATGCGCATGGCAGCCGTCCTGATGCCGACCTCGCTGGGCTGTCACGATTTTCTTTTTCCGGTGCTCCTTCGGGAAGCAGGAGAGAGGATATGTTTGTTTCTCCAAACGAAAAGGCGTGTCAAAGTGCAGATAGCGTAATGAATTACCTGTCCGACTGATAAATGTTCTTTTAGCAAGGGTTCTGTTCGTCGTACAGGCTTGTTGCCACACACACATCTCTCTCGCACTCTCTCTCGCTCATGTAAGTAAGTAAGCACATACATGCACACATGAAGGGACAAGAAATGAGGGCAACCGTTTGCTGACAAGTTCATATTTTCACGTCCACTCTTTGTGAGTGGCAGGAACAGTGTCATACCCCTAATTACAGACTTTGGGGAAGGGGATTTCGGGGGGAAACAAAAGCCAACAAACGGAAAAAGTCATTCGTACCTGTCACATTTGAAGATGGCGGACATTTCCTCGTCGGGGTCCCTCCCCTCACCCTCCAGCGCAGCGCAGAGATTACTAAATTATTGCGCACTTTCTTCGTACGTGTAATATCCAGTGCACTTGGAGTGAGTTCGTTTTGCTTCCATGTCCGGAAAGAGAGATCTATTCTCCGATACGACTGCGTATGCGGCTGCCTTGACTGCCACGTTCGAATTTAATGTCAATGAATGGCATGAAATTAAGGAATCTGGGGAGGATTGTGCGGCAATTACTGCTCGACCAAAAATGTGGGTCTCCTTCTCCTCATCTCAATCTGCATGGGCGAAGAGCCTCAAGGGTGGGTGAGGCTGCTACGGAGAGCAGCGATAAGCTGCGAAAAGGAAATCTACTGAATTTGAAAGAAGTAGTTAGAATAACTAATCCTCGTTCTTCCATTTCTCCACGCACACCGCTCTTCTCTTGAAAACACAAAGTCTCAAAAATGGGTCTACTCAAAATATGAATGGGGAGAGACCCGTTTGTGTGAAGGGCAATGTCGCGTGAAGCTCATTTCAAGACATCTTTTCCTTTCCCCTGTTTCCAGAATGTTGTCCAGATTTGTAGGAATGAGAGAAGAAAGGGGGAAAAAAGGACAAACGGGGCAAACGCGGACTTTTCTTTGTCGACATATGTGAACAGTGACAGCAAAAGACTTGCCAAAAGAGAGGCTTCAAAAGCTCTGGCCCGCTGCGCCCTGTACAGGGTGGCCCAGGCAAAGTGTAGCTCCGGCCGCGTGATCAGTCACACGTCCGTCATCAGCGGAGGAATGTAGCTAATTTCCATGAGTGCACCGTAGTCACTCACCATGATGGAGGCTGGCTTTGCTGCACTCATGCTTGAAGAGAACGTTGATTTAATGTCGGACTTTCCAACCTGGGTTAGTGAACACCCCTTGAGTACAGTGGATTCTCCGTGTAAGGGGATGGGGAAAATTTATCGTCATACCGAGAATTATCGTCATAACGAGTCAATGACAGCGCACATGAAGGAAGAAAAGAGATTATTTACAGCGCTGAAACCTCTCTGTAAGGTATGGAGAATCCACTGTCCCGCACGTTCGTATCCCAAAAGTTGTCAGCCAACAAGACAAAAGCGTGCGCAAAAAAAAGTCTTTCCCCATCTCCTACCAAGGCTTGAAATATTGAAGTTGTTTGTCGTACTTTGAGTCCCAATATGCTTGACGTCCGTCCACGCAGAGAGGAATTATAGGGCACTTACGAACAGCATAAAGCAGAACTAGCTTACGTAGATGTTTGAGAAGAAAGACAGGCTGACGAGACGTTATTGGATGTATGCATGTGCGAGAGAGCCGTTAAAATATTCTGTTCCATGGCCAAGGTGGACGTGGAGAGAGGGGGAAAAAAGGCTTGAAGGCCTCGCAGACAAGGCCGAAGAAGAAGAAGGGAGTGGTGGCAAGAGAGACAGCAGCGCTTACAAAAAAGGGAGAGGAAATGACAGTGAATACATTCCTCTGGAAAGGAGGAAAAGAGTGAAAGAACTTTTCCTCTCATTCCATTTTCCTTTCTCATCAGGAAGAAGAAGAGGCCATTCCTTCGTTCGACCTGAGTTTTGCTGACAAAGCGCGGGCCATTTGGTAAATTTATTTTCCGCCAGTCTTTTTCCGTTCTTTTTACAGCCAATCCTTCCTTGATTCGATTGTATGTACTAGCGCATGCTCCTCCAGCTGCTGGGCTGAGTGTGCCATTATGGGCAACAGCGTTGTACCGATACTGGACGAACACTTTGGTAATAAAACGACGATTGCTCGAGTCCGGAGAGAACTTTTCCCAAGTCGGGCGCCGCCGACGGGAAGGAGGGGATGCTGAGCAACTGCAGCCAGGCAGTACTTGACGCATACACAGACTGGAGCTGACTTGATACGATTTGGCACCAAATTTGGAATGTTCATGAGCAGGAACTTGGCACTTGCGCTAGTGTCGAACCAGCTCTCTTGCTTGAGGCGGTGTTGCGTATTTACAAGTGCGCTGGCGTCGGGAATTTAAACGACAATTTTCCAAATATTGCCCCGTTTCTTTTCTCCCTGGCGGGACATATTCTTCCACTATGTGTCTCGGTATCTCCATCGTGCATCAGATGGAGAATCGAGTGTGACTCACGACTCACTTTCTGCACTGCATTCCCCCCATTTGTATTTCACATTTTTCAATTTCTTTTCAACCAGGGAAATAACAGTATTCCAAAAATCGTGCCTGACATTGTCGATTGATGAGGCATAGTGTGTGCTCATATGTACCTCCTTGCACTTGAAAGCACTTGGGTCATTTTATATCCGTCGGGCTAGACTGTCGAGATATAGAATGATCTGAGGTCGGGGACTAACAGGACTACGCAAAATGCATCGTTCTTACATAAATAATACAGTACTTGCACTTATTTAAAGGTGTGCAGATGCTGACGGGAGTGTAGGACGATCAAGGCGAACTGGCTTTAAGATATTGTGAGTACAAAAAAGTGTCAAAGTGTTCAGAGCCTTCAGAGGCCGCATTTAAGGGTGAAGGAGGCCACATTGACGCCTAAAGTGAGCACGAGATAATGCATTGTGATCTCGATGTTATCTTGTCGACTGCTTGCTGTACTGGAGAAACTCAGGACGAAAATTGAAGTGTTGTGCTACAGGGTGCCAAAGTACATCGAAGAAAATCTTTGAAGGTATTTGAAGCTCTACTTTTTGGCTAAATTTGTGGCACCAACACCCCGCAGGACTGGCGGCTGCATCCGTGATGAACGAGGTTAATAGAGGAAGTAAACAAATAGACCCATAAATAAGATTGCAAAAAGAATTGCGGATTAGCTCCACGCGCAAGTCCCGGCCAAAGACATTGCCGACACCGACGAGTACTCCATTGCCCTGGTGTACGAGGTTAAGACGTTGCAGACGGAGGGCAAGGATTCACGGACCTGTTGAAAATGGACCAGAAATTTTACCAGTTTCTCTCACACCCTGTACGTGAGATCGCTCCGATGAAATCTGTCGTCTACATACGTACGTACGTAGACGATATCGCTCAGTACAGTACACAAGCACTCCACTACTCCTGTCTTAGAACGACGTTGGATAAAGAAAAAAAAGGCAGCTCGAGGTGCAACAGTGAGAGCAAAAGCAGCCTAGATTCAAATCTTGGAGGGCTTCGGCACAGCATTCATCTCTGCCAACTGATGGCTCGAGGGACTGCATATTCAGTGATGGGCAAGTTCGCAGAAGATTGCCTCGTGTGCTCATCACAAGGTCTGACAACATATTTGAGGAGCACACTGCTGACTCCAGATATTGTCCGACAAACTTTGAATACCAGAACAATTACTGACATGCCAAAGCTTTTTTTGCCTTGCTGGACAACTGACAACTGGGTGTGGAGTTGGTGGGCCTTCACAATGTCCCAGGCCTGGGGAAATGCCCAGAAACTACTCGGACAAATTCTTTTTAAACTCCTTGAGCACAAGCAACTGGCACCTAGGTATCCATCCTTTGACAGCTCTTCCAAAATTCATTGCTTCATTTGCACAAAGGTCTCGAAATTCGTACACTTTTTGCTCCTTTCTTGGCACTCAGAGTCGTCAGTTTGGCAGTCGATGAGACAGCGGAGGACTTGACCATGAAAGAATTCTCTTCAGTCCCATAATAATTCAGTCAACACCAGTTCACACAGCGCCACTGATGCTGTGTGCATATGATGTATTCTGATGTGCGTAGTTCGTATGTAGACGTGCACCAAGTTCCAATGGGTTCCTGGGCATACTTTTGGGTAGCTAAATGTACATTCAAATTTCCCGCCGAAACATGTTGCGATCCTGTGGAGAGGCAGCCAGCCAGGTCAATGAGTTGAGACTCCAGCTGGTGCTGAAAGAGACATGACTCGAGTCCACTCGAGTTGGTGGTGGGTGAAGCGCAGGTGCAGGTCACCATATGCTCGCTACACGCAAAGGCCGCCTAAAATTTGAGCGAATATACTTTATCCTATGTCATAGCTTCGTTCCTATGTTCTTTGTTGTTCATGTTGTTTATTCATATTTGTTCCCTGGTTGGTCCATTGACAAGATTTCGTCTGGAATGGAGGTCTCTACAAATGTGAGGCTTCTTGGCAGTCCTGGGCTCAATGAGAGTGACCAGCCTTTAATGATGCTCTCAGCCACACTTAAACAGTGTGAGAGGGGCAAGCATTGGCCCATTGTTTTATTTTCTTGATGTCAGAGATCTGCCAGATGTCACAGAGCTTGCTTACCAACCCATTACCTTCCTTTTTCACCAGAGGATGCTTTTGTTTGAAGCTTGTTACGCTTGTCAAGTCTCTGAAGCTGCCATAACATACTAATGACTCTCCAACAATGAGATGTCAGAAACAGCTCATGTAAATAAATTAGTTGCTTCGATCCTCAAAAATGCCACATAAAACAGAAATCAGTCGCCTGACCATAACATTAGTAGTTCCAGCGTGAAAAGAGCTGCCTGTGCATAACAAATTATAATATACAGTATACGTTACCTGTCCCTCAATGACAAATCCTGCCGCTCAGATACAAAAAAAGGTCAGTGTAAAAGAAATATCCCTCTTTCCTTGTTCAATATTTTTCAATTTCCAAATGATTTATTGGGATGACTGCTGGTGCTATGGGTACATACATACCCCTGAATCAGAACTTGTCTTCAAGGAAAGAGTCCAGGCCTTGCACGTACATGTACGTCCAGGCCTCGTACGCCTTGTACGCTCTTTGAGTGCTTGTGAAGTGGTCGCAATGACTTGTGCACCTTACTGGACGTGCGTGTTATGCGAGACTTGTCATAGAATGACGAGAATTGGTCAGCAGCAAAAAAGAATCGCGAATGCTACAATTGTCATACTTGTCAAAGCCTCAGGACTTGCATGAAAAACGTTGTGTCTTATATGAGATTATAATATACTTACGTGCTGTCCTGCTGCATTCTTCTATCTTTCGGAGACTCTATTTCTATCCTACTGGGTGTTGCAGATAATGACGAAATACGTGACAATGAGGAATTTCGCAGTTTTGCACAATTAACCATTGGACCACGAGGTCCAGACTCCAGATTTGTCCGCAACACACCGTAGCCCTAGCTTGTAAATAGACTCAATGACGAGTATGTGGATGGAGGAGGCGACAACCATTTGGCAGCGCTAAATACCTCATTTGGCTTCCTGCATTTGGCTTCTTCTGCCGTGGCCCCACCGACTTGGACGAACGGGCCTTTCTGCACTGTCCGCCGCCTCCCCTGAGCGGATTCATCTCGACCACCCCGTAGTCCCCTTGGTCACGGTGCAGTCGCTGACGAGCGTGATGCGTCCGCGTGGGCCGCAGCCGCTTCAACAAGCCCAGAGTTCAGGTGGAACTTAACTCTCCTTTATGTTCGCGTCCTCTTTATTCTCTCCCCTCTGCTAACAAGGCACGTACTTTGTCTTAAAACAGAACCTTGACTTTCAAGGTTAGTCTGCAATTCTCCGTGTGTGCGTAGGTTAAGCACGTAAAACTGAAAGTTCAAAGAGAATTCAGAATTTTAGGGAATGGCTTCTCTTACTAGACGACAGTCGTCGTCACACAGCCAAGGTCCGAAAAAAAAAGTGCTGCTCCATATTTAAGATTCAACGCGGTCTTCGCACTACATACGAGCATTTGATTCTGTATGCGACGAAAACAGAATTGTTCCTCAGTTCTTTCCTCCACTGCTTCAGGGCTTTAGTAAGCAAGTTGGTCGCATTTTTCAAAGGCGAGAAAGTGATTCATCAAGGACCCAAGCGAAGGCGAACAACGTCCATTAAAGAAAATGAAGGGGGAAAATACCAGGGCCATTTCAAGATGTGTAACTCTTTAAAGGACTTAATGTTCTACAAATGTTTTCATTTGTGAGGAATTCACTACTCGCGGTGTCCAGAAAGAAAGTCACCCCGGCCCATTGGTCCACTAATGACTTAATGAGGAAGGACTGCAAATTATGATAACTCTGAGTCATCGAGTGCAGTGTGGAGTCCATTTTGTTCTCTCTGGCGTCTCTTGTGAGCTCTGCTCACCTTGTTTGTTCACCCTCAGTCAGACGTCAACAGTCAGCTTCGGTCCAAAATAACACCAAACCTGTGTTCAAGCCATGCAAAAGACACTCAGTCACTACTTTTGGACAACATGCACATGCCGCTCTTTTGTGCATGTTAATGGTGACTGGAGAGTTTAGAGTGTAGAGAGTACATCGTAGATACCTCGGTTTTATCCATGTTATTATGTTTTCACGTGACTTCTTTGGCATTTTTAAGCTTTTTGGAATGTTCCCTGGCACGTGCGGCTTCTTCACTGATCTGCTCCTAAAGACGGAGAATTTATCTTCTTTCTCGTGATGAAATTTCATTAAAACCCATCTAAATAACGAAGAACTCCTTCGGTTTCACTCTCAAGATTCATTGAAAAAAGTAAGTTAGTTATCTCATGCACTTAAAAAACTTTTCTATCGACTGACCTATGCTGGGCACACCTGTTTCAAATATCAACACCGCTCAAGCTCAACCATTTTCCTGCTTCTTCCCCAATCATAAAAATTTAGCCAAGCTGAGAAAAATGTACAGTCCTTGGCGTAGAGATTAGCGGCGGACATGACTTCGCCTCATTTGCTATACTGGGACATTTTGAGTTGGAACTTTGAAAAGCGCTGAGGGTGCGAGAGGGTGATAATCCGACCTGTAAACAAAACGCATCGCCGACAGTCGGCCAATCTCGGCCTCATCCTCTCGAATCCAATCTGGTCTGCCTTCTCTCGCTACTGCCGGACTGCCAAGGCCTGGACTGCCAAGGCCTGGACTGCCAAGGCCTGGACTGCCAAGGCCTGGACTGCCAAGGCCTG
>JAAUXU010123978.1_pt1 | contig 13912 bp, 12 predicted proteins | sample 7278151 | NCBI WGS metagenome assembly JAAUXU01 (sample SAMN14350113, study PRJNA611818) | marine sediment metagenome | isolation source: surface marine sediment (1.8m) | place: French Polynesia: Moorea | collected 2018-08 | reverse complement strand
CCCTCCCCGTTTGACACGCGTCCCCGACGCCACGCTGTTCGGTTGTCTTGGGGAGAGGTTGACTTGGGGAGAGGTTGACTCGGGGAGAGGTTGACTCGGGGAGAGGTTGACTCGGGGAGAGGTTGACTCGGGGAGAGGTTGACTCGGGGAGAGGTTGACTTGGAAAGAGGTTGACTCGGGGAGAGGTTGACTCGGGGAGAGGTTGACTTGGGGAGAGGTTGACTCGGGGAGAGGTTGACTCGGGGAGAGGTTGACTTGGGGAGAGGTTGACTCGGGGAGAGGTTGACTTGACTACAGCACTAAAAAAAAGAGGCTGGCAGACGAACTGACATGTTGCAGCACGTGCAGACAAGGATTTTGAGCCATCCGTGGACGAAGATAAGGGGCAGGCAGACGTACTGCATGTCTCAGCACATAAAGAGAAGAACTTCCAGCCAGCTATGGACGTATGCACGTTAAAAAAAAGGAGGCAGTAGACGTACGTGCAGCCGCATGTGGAGACAAGGATTCCGAGCCATCAATGGACGTAAGAATGCAGAGGCAGGCAGAAGAACTGCTACGTGTCCACAGCACGTGCCGACAAGAAGTTCTTGTCCATCCATGGACGTATGTCCATAAAAAGAGAGGCCGGCAGGCGCACGCTAAGCACACTGGATATCCATTGGACCAGATTTGTCTCACTCACCAGTTCTTCGACCGGCTCCTCGAGCAGTTCGTGCATGTCTTCCAGGCCCAATTTCTCCTTGACCTTGGCGGCGGCGTCCGTCTCCGCGGAAGACGTGGGGGCGACGCCCGCGAGGGACCCCGCAGAGGGGCTGCGGCCGAGCTCTGCGTCTCTGCGGTTGAGGAGAAAGCGGAGACTTAATTGCTTGGCCGTGAATGACAACGACTACGCTACAGTCAGGAGGTACTTGAGAGTGTCTTCTGAGCTCCGGGATGATCCGTCATCGTCTTCCTCCCTCTCCATGGTCTCCTGCTCCAGAGTCTACTGATATCACAGCTCGTTGGACCCCTGAACAAGTCTGGCTTTCTTCGACTACTGCGAGCAGGAGCCACGTAAGGCGAAAAAATAAATCTAGGACGTCCGAGCTAGACGAATTGAGTGCGGTCGTGGCGCCTGGAGCGCTTCTTTTCCCCCGTCTACACCGGAGCTCCGACGTTTTGCGCTCATCTCATAAACATTTCTGGGATTTCACGGGCTTTTTTTCCGTCTCTCACCTCCTTGTGCACCTAACCTCTGCCACCACAGCAGTGAAGGACTCACTTGTCTTCACACTGAGAATTCTCTCGGTTGTTTTACCTGTTGTTGAACTTGGGGGAGAACGGGAGGTTGGCAGACATGTTGGAGTTCTCTCTGCTGTGCTTCACGAGGTTGTCACCGACACCATCTGGAAGAAAAAGGAAAGAAAGAGCGTTGTTACCTGATCGGTATTCATCTCAAATGCTACAAAGGTACGGAAAACGTCTGGACCACGTACGCGCAGCTCCCATACGTGCTCGTGAGACGTGGGCGGATGGGAGTAGGAGTAGCAGAAAAACCGGCCCGGGGCAGAGAAAAGAGAGCGCGAGCTCCGATTTTAATAAACCGCAAAAGCTCCGCCGACCGCCCCATCCATTCCCGATTGACCCCCACCCCGTGCACCAGATCCCGGAGTGATGAATTGCCACAAGGTGTGGAGCAAAAACAGAACCCTGCGTCCCCTCGGTCAATGAGTAGAGCTCACACACAGACAGACAGACAGACAGACAGACACACACACACACACACACAGACAGACAGACAGACAGACAGACACACACACACACACACACACAGACAGACAGACAAGTTTTCGTGTGTGTACTTTGCATGCTGGCAGTTTTTAAGGCATGGACAAATATGGCTGTGCCAGGGAAACGTTTCGCATTGTGTCAATACTGCAAGGTTTTGTTTGCATGAAGATTGAGTGAAATCGAAAACAAATCTTCAGTTTCCCTCCAAGACACAACAGGCGTGACGCATCTTGATCCTTAAAAGAGTCAAAGGTTTTGGGCAGAATAAGCGGTATTTCTTTGTCCCCTCCTCTCAACTTCAGTCCTGCAGTCACAATTCCATAATGTTTATTCTTTTTTACATCTGCGTACTTGTCCACTTTTCTGGCCATCACTTGCCCCTTGTGCTGCAAAAAAGGCTTTGTTGAACTCTAGGACAACTATTTTTGGAAACTAATATAGTAGTTCAATGTAAGTTTACAAAATAGTGTTTCACAGTAGAAAAAAAGTTCAACTGAGGTGTCCATGTGATTGGTCCTCAACCTCCACACTGCAGAGTACAACATCGTAATAAGAAACTTTAAGTAATGAGAGAGGGACCAACACTGCACCCAAAATCAAAACTACTTGACTACGACCTATTTATAGGGCAAGATGCATTAAAAAAATCATGTCTCAGGGGATTAAAATTCTTGTTATAGTCGATTGAACACATATTGGGAGAGTGCCTCAATAATGCAACCCCTCGAAGAACCAGCTTGAAGGGTTTTAATTCACCTGGGGACTTCATCCTCATAAGCTGCAATACAGTGGAAATGTCTAGAAGAATCAGCTAAAAAGATATGCGTTTTACTTTGTTTATGCTCGGGGCAAGTTATTCTTCTACTAATGTCACACTGAATGAAGCATAAAATTGCTCATACGTTGCAGCAGCACCCAAATTGAGCGTTGACCTGAGCACAAGTTTAGCTGAGAACTTTTTGTTTTTCACTCTTAAAACGTTAAAGTTCGCGCAGTTGAGCGTGAAGGGAAAGGCTGATACTATCGCTTGTTCCCGAAACTTTTCTCGCTGCTTGAAGAATATTCTGTGACGAAATAACTTAGCATTTTACTGCTGGAAGTGCGATTTGGTTTAGCAGATAAGATTTTCATCGCTGTGTGTGTGCCACATTATTAGGTTTATTATTATTCCTGTTCGCTAGCAAGGATACGCCTAAAGAAGGAGAAAAGAAATGCTCGAACAGCTGCAATTTGCGGGCTGCAAAAAAGAGAACGGAAAAAGGCCGCCAGGAAACTATAAAGCAAAGGAAAAATGCACTCAGGGAAAGAAATGAACCGTTCAAGCAGTCTGATCCTGGTGCTGACAATGAGACCGGAGATGCTGCTGCATTCGGAGTCTGTGTGGACGTTTGGACCGCCACCAATGGAGGGACCTCGACAGTTTTTGGTCTTGCCTAAATTAGGGCGTCGCTTTCCGGTTTATAAATGAGAGGAAACGAAAGTTGAATTGACAGAATCAGCGATCGCTAATCGCTCCTCACGCTCGTTCGCGTATAAGCGAGTGTGTTTAGATCATAGAAATGTATTTTTAGGTAACATCTACGCATGTGTTGAGATTGCACCTGTCTATGTTGATAATGCACATGTCTATGTTGATATCACTCATGTGTATCTTGCTAAGCAGGTGCACCCGCAGGTGTACTCACCAAAAAGGGGACTGCTAGGCCTGACAGACCAGGCAAAATTTGGCTGTAAGGACCAAAACAATTAGAGGCGTCTAAAATAGTTGCATCTATATACACGCAAGTATAAGCAATACACATATATGTAGTGCACGTGTTAAAAGAGATAACACCCATGTCTTATATAGGTACTAAAGGTATGGATGCACTGCACAAGGTGTGGACTGCACCAGTTAACTCGAAGGGAAATGAACTCATCACACTACTATTAGCGCACGAAATGAAGTGAGATTTCCGTTCACGCCAGGGGAAATTTTGTCGCAGTCAAAGTCTTTGACTCAGAATTGGCTGAAAAAGTTCTTGCTCATGACCGTAGGGAAAAAAATAAAACAAGTCAGCCGCACCCTTGAGGAGGGACGTACAGAAAAGGAAAGAGAAATTTGGCCATTTTCAGCCACTTTCCGGGGCTTTTTACCAAACGAGTCGAGGTGACATCCCTACATTATCCCAGACAGCTTATGTTCAGCCACAATAGGAAAAAGTGAAATGGTCAACCAAGTCTAAACTAGAATGGTTAACAAAGTCTAAACGAGTGAATCTGTACTCTATTTGCTTCAGTGCAGAGGCTTCTGCTGGGGGAGGGGGGGCAAAAGGAGTGTCTCTTTAGGTCTTAACTCAGCTTCAATGAGTGTTTTTTCAATGAGCTTAAAAATACTGCTCAGTCTGGTCGTTTCAGACTAGAATTCCACGTGAATAAAGTCTCTACTTTCTGTCCACTTTGATGCTGAAGCCATCGGACACTTTGATTCACGGCTACGTTCATTCAAAGTGACAAGGTTAGAGCTACTTCACACACACCCTGTACGTATCTATTTCTGCCTATGCAGTGCATACGAGCTCCATCAGCCAGAATCGTGTCAGTTGACAGCGCTGCCAGGATTAAGAAGGAAGTCAGCACTGCCGTCAATGCCTTGCGGAAGCGTCTGGAAGTCAATGCCAAAGGTGGCCAGACAGGAGGAACCGTTTTTAGGAATAAAAAAGGGTCTTATTCGTGCCAAAACTGTTCTCCAGGCACTCGTTTTCGTTCTGGAAGCAGTTTTCCACGTGACACAATTTGGCTCAAGGAACCCTGTTCATTAGGCATGCATTGGATATGCGTCTGAGTATGCATGGAATCTGTCCCTTTACATGCGCATACGTGTTTATAGATATATTAGGCTAGTTTGAAAATTTCACTTTGGCTATTTCGTGTGCAGAAATGGGCCTTTGGCCGAAATATTAAGGTTTCTATAAAAGCATTCTCAAGGGCCGTTTGCTATGGGCACTTTCTACTCAAAGACGCAAAATTAACTACCTTGGCAGAGTCGACTACGTAGAACTTGACTGCCTTGTGAATAAATGAGTGTTCCCAGAGCAAAAGTGCATATAAGTTCAGTTTTAAAGGAGCTGCTTAGTTTTCTGTATAGTTGTGAACCACTTCTGTAGCTCGACCCAGTCAAAAGTTTGACTGAAAAAGAAGTGCGTGCAGTATGTTATAAGCCTTCGAGTGAAACGTGCCCCTAGTAAGTGGTCCTTAAAGACAAAATGTTGTTAGTAAAATCTTTCGGCCAAAGCCCCAAAACATAGGGCCAAAAAAAATCAGTTTCCCCAAATAGAACCTTTCTTGAACAAGCCTAATATATATTTAGTGTGCAGAAGGGTGGGTGGATGTGGGGGTAAAACTGTCATTCACAGCGCGTTATTTTGTGAGCGTCAAAGGACTTCAAGGGGACGTAGTAGTTAGGTATTGTTGGCGAAATTAAAAAAGTCGCTAGTCATGCTCACCACAGAGGAGTAGAGCGGGAAAAAAAGAGTGGATTTACACACGCACGCGGACCTTTTGCTTGCTGCCAACAGCTCGCATTTTTTGTGTAGTTCGTTCATTCTTCTCCCTCCCCACGAGTACGCACACTTGGACAACGTGGGCATTTTGCTTTTATCTGCATCAACAACAAGATTGACTCAAGTCAAACTGTTCTGGAAATATCAGGCCTATGAAATAAGCCTCCATTAAGCTCTTACAACAATGCGCGTCCTACAGGTAGGTGTGGAAAAAAAAGACAGCAATTGAAGTTGAACAAGGCTGAGACTTCATTTCAGCAGTATTTGCTCAAGTTCTCGTTAAATGTTTGTGGGGCGACAAGCTTAACAACAGGAATGCCATCGGAAGAATGTCTCTGAAGACAAGATTCTACCCCCGAAAATCGCGTGTGCGCATTCCCCCCCCCCCCTCCTGTTTCGAAAAAAATGGGGAAATTCCCTTCTCTTCTGTACCGGGTGTCAAGAAAGTCAGTACCCACTCGGCGGGATTAACTTTGACAAGAGCAGTCCAAAGTTGATATTTTCTGTAATACAAGTTTGAGTGCGCGTACTCGAGAGTGGAAGATCGACCCAAATGTCTCGTCCAAGAGCAGCGTTGCCAAACAATGGGTGGAAATTGGTCAAGAAATAAGGCTCTTCAAGCTAAGTAGAGACTTTCCCCCACCCCAAGCACCACCCATACAAGGAGGGTTCCCAAAATGTGTCACAATGCAAGTTTTTTCCACTTTCCGGACACCCGGTACGGGGCCAAAGGGAATCGGGGTGGCTCAGACGTCTGAAGGAAGGGGGGGGGGGGAAATTAGTAAAGAAAATCGGCCTAAACACAAGGCAGCCGTCAAGATCTTGGAGATTCGCTGAGGGCGGAAAAGATCTCGGACTGACGATGCCAAGTCTGACCCCTTCCTGAATCGCGACTGCTGAGTAAAATGCGTCCACTCCACGCCCACAAGAGCTTTTTTTCCGGGATGGGGTTAGGAATAAGAGGCCAAGTCGAGCGGTGGCGTCAAATTACGGTTGCAAAGTCAGTCTGTTGTTGTTCCACCTGCACCTGTAGTTGTCGGTGAACGTGAACAAAAGAATGAGCACGCTCAAGATGGAGGAAGGAGCATTCCTTAGAGGATTAACCCTAGTGCCCTTAAGCACTTTCTTCCTTCGCTTGTGTTTTTTTGCGAGCACTTTTTTTTTCTTGGCTTCTTTTTCCACTGATCCGGATCTCTCGCTAATTTCATTCGCAGGAAGCTGCTGAGTCGAAGAAGAAGGCTACGATAAATACAATACGTTACTTTTGCTCGCGCGCCAGAAGCAATTTCATCGTATCCCGCCTTTTTATTACTGCTCTTGTTACTGTACTCAAGGGTAAGTTGGCCCCAGGGCTCTCTCAACCAAGCCTGATTGCAGCATGATTTCCTTCCTCGGTGTCGTTACGCTCTGAGTGCGCGTTTTTCCCCCCTCATATTGTACTAAAGACTCACACGGTCTTGACGCTCCGTGTGGCTGCCATCCTGACTGACGTCGCTGAAGAGGTCATTTTTGCACATACAAATATGGAGGGGAAACACGCGAGTTCATAGATTAGAACGTTCGCGTAGCGAGAGATACCACAATGAATGGGAGATCGCGTGAGGGGTTAGCGGAGCAAGATTTTGCAAGACCCCAGGGGAAGTTTTATGTGCAACATTGCAATATGTGCTGCGTGCATCCATTGCTGGAGCGAATGCACGCGGTCAGATTAGGGCATCCACTCGTTTGGAGTCATCCAGCATGGATGGATGAAGAATCAGTGCAGCCTGTGCATTGTTCTCATGTGTGGAGAGGGACTCATTTGACGGAGAATGGGCTACCTCATGCCGTTAGGGGGGTGCCACTGTACTTCATGGCCTTCCTGTATGTCTCTTTATACACTGCACGTATACCGTTTCTTGTTTTCGTGTGTCAACGCTTTCAACGTCTTTTCTACTCATGTTTGCTCAAGGAGCATTTTTATTTCCGCTAAACCCTGGGCAAACATCGCTTTCTCACCTGGGTTGTCGAGCAAGAGTGCGGTGAGCAGGTGCGGGCACTCCATCTCCAGGGTGACGCACAACTCCCTGAACGAGTTGAAGCCCTTCTGGGCGAAGAAGGAGACGAACACATCCGCCCTGGCCTCCGGACGGGTCTCGGACAGCAGCGCTGCCTCCTCCTCGGCGGTGATGACGCCCCTCTTGGCCAGCAGGCTCACGACGGACGTGTTGGACAACTCCCTGGAGAGCGCGGACTTGTGTCTCTCCAGCAGCCGCGCCACACTGCGCGAACCTGGCATGATCGCTAACTTTTACGTGCACTCACATGCAGAACAACACCCTTTTTTTCCTCTATACAGAGTCTTGGCACTTCCTTTTGCATGTATTGACACTTTTAATACTACACCACGCTAATGGCTCCCTGTTGCGGTGATGGGAGTGGCAGCAGCAGATCCTCGACTAGCACAAGTCTTCTGTTGCTCCAACAGTTTTCTCCACAAACATATTGTGGCCGTGGTATTAGCACTGGACGGTGGGACGGACGCAGCAGTTGTAGTAGTACAGTAGTCGTAGTAGTCCTTGCACATCTATCTTGGTACCAGCAGCAGCGGGCGGAGGAATAAGAAGGAGCAGAGGAGCAGCGGCAGCGTGCGCTCCGGGCACAACCTAAGAACTGAACAAGGAGCGCGCTCGCCGGCCAAGATGCCCGTCTGCCCGTTCGTCGCCTCCTCGGCCAAGTGGCCCGTGATTCCTGCCGCCACTGCCACCAACGTGCCTCACCTGGTTCCAGGAGTTGAGGGAGGCCAAGGGGGGGAGGGAGGAGGAGGCCATCATGGTGCGTGGGTCATCAACTCTTATCGCCGCCGCTGTCTAGTAAAAGCAGCAGCAGCAGCAACAGAGATATCCGCTCTCCTAAGCCCCCACTTTAGTAGCCACTCCTTTGTACTGTAGGAGAAGGGATTGGAAGTCGAACAAGGGATCGTGTTTGTGACGGACAGGGTGGGGAGGGAGGAGACGACGATCAACGGGATGGCGCCATCTAACGACGAAAAGCTCTGCGCAAGTTCAGTCATACTTGAGAAGTGGGCAGCTTCTCTTTGTTCCCGGACCATGAGATTCAAAGGTGCCACGAGCACCGACGTCAAGACCGGATTCGCTACCAAGTTGTTGCCACTGCACATTGCACACGCAACCGCGGCAATTCCAAGGGGAAATATTTATTCTGCTCTTAACACTAAGAGCTTCTCGCGTGTCAGTCTCTGTCAAGGTAAAAGAAAAATGGAAACATAGTCTTATAAAAGAGGCTTAAGGCTCTTTTCACAGAAACTCGTCGCACCAGTCGTTGAGACACTGATAGCAGTCGCTGGCCTGCTTGTTGTTGGCTCCCGCCAGCTCCTTCAGCCAGTCCACGAACAGATCCCGGTTCTTCTTTAGGACCAGGTACTGACCGAGTACGACATAGGCCTGAAATGGGAAAGACAGTAATAGGTGAATCTATCAGCTATCCGGGTGTCCCATTAACCACAGGGAACGCTAGTGCTTGACACCGGGGTCATCACAGAAGAACAATGATTTGGCCTGACTTTGAATGACTGTGTGCATAAACGTTTTTAGGAAAAAGTCAGTGTAAAAGAGGTAGAAGCAAGAAAATACGGTATCGAAGTAGCTGAATGCCTGGGCAGATTTGGTACCAGGGTACCAGAAGAAAATATCACCCGGACATACCGGAGACAGCAATGACTCATGAAGAGCGGAAAAATGTGCGGTTCAACTGAAAATCTTCGGTCTCCACAGAAAACGTTGTAGAATGGACAAGATGGTCCAGATTAATCATGCTGGAGGAGGCTTTAGCTGTACCTCATATCGTATTGCGTCCGCAAGTTTAGGTGAATCATTCAACTTTCAGCTGTCTATCAAAGCAAATAAATAGGTGACAATGCTGGCAAGCACGAGGAGGACAAGGACGCAAATCTCACATCCTATCATCGCCACACAAGTCTTACCATAATGGTAGGCCTCTCTTTGATCTAGGCTGGGCCCCAACACTATGAACGACAGGCCTACAATTATGGGCCTAGAAGTTCCTGGCCCAGTTCGTTTTTTTCCAGCATGTGGCTGGCGAGGAAATTCTGACCTACCTTGTCGTAACCTTTTGCACCCAGCCTCTTTCCCAGGACTTCTCCGATCCCGGCCAGGTCCGTCACCAGCTTCTCGTTCATGGGCTCGGCCACAAAGTTGCGATGCTTCTGCGACGTTGTCGACATCTTGAAGGGCGGCGCGCGAAACGACAGTAGCGAGAAGACCGCGGCTCTGACAGATGGAGAGGGCAGAAATCTAAACAATAACAAAAAGAGCGGTTTAGCGGGTGCCAGGGTTGCCATTGAATCTCACGCGCGCCTCCCTGAGACGGAGGTCACAGCTGGACCTTCCGACAGAAGGAACTAGGTACAATACTTGCCCTTGACTGACTCAAAGGTGACACTGTGCACTTTGACTTTTTCCATTGCCACAGCAAATGCAAAGATCATGCATGAGAACCCTGGTCACAGCTAGTACGGACAAGTCGAGGTGTCGGATATATGTGTTTGACCGTTCGCCCAACCTCTTTCACGTCTCGAGCAGAGTAGCGTGAAACCCCAGCTTCGTCACCTCCTGAGTCACAACTTTGGCAACTGTTCAAAGCTCATCGATTTTTTGTCACGCGTCAAAGTAATCAACTTTGGGGGCTTCATGAGACTGACATTGTCTATGAGCTCCGTCTCTTGTGACCTTTAAAGTCCAAAATGGCAAGTTCGCCATAGTCCTCAAGGACATGTTAACGAAAAGATCCTTAGTGATTCAGCTCTGTGTTCAAGATTTGGTTCAAGGCAAAAAACAATAGTCATCAAACCTCAACTTAGTCAAGTTTTTGGTGCCGACCAACCGAGTTGATCAAGTTGAGGTAATGTAGCTCGATTGTCTGTGCAGCAATTTTAAATACCTCCAAGCCTCAATGCTTGTCTCAAGTATGATACTTATGAGTGTGTGTACGGGACGGTAAATAATAGATTTCATTAAACGATCGATTATCTTCAGTACGTGACAATCTTCATTACATGAACATCTCCAGTTCATGAGTATCTGTTCCATATTAATAACTACTGTTCTATGCTTCACGCGTTGCAACGATAAGTGTTGAAAATTCCCCACCCCTTCTTGGATGGTCTCGTTTTCATCAAAAAAAGCCCTCATCCCAGCACGAGGTTCTTATGTGTTCTGCATGTTCTTATGTGCCGACAGCTTCGATTGTGACATCCTAAATTAAAATATGTTATTGCTTACATTTCTCAATTTCCCAGAAAAAAAGTTGATTTGTACACGCATGCCAAGTTTCCTAAATGAGCTGCTACTGAAGAGGACAAACGTCTAAAAGGTAATTTGTCTAAAAAACTTTGGGCATTAGCTTTTTAAACATGAGTAAAGCTTTCAGTTCTAGCTATACTTAATCTCTTGCCTGAACACCCTGTCAGGATGTCTCTTGGAACACCCTGTGCACATGTGCTTGACTGACAGTGTAAGTAGCAAGAGAAGCTTCTGTGTCTTCTCTACAGTAGCGACTGTGCTCGACGGACCTAAGGATAGGGTTCTGCGTGAGACGGATACAAGCTGTGGTCGAGACGGGCCAAAGTAAGCGTCGTCTCGACTCGAGCCTAGCAACAATCGTGTCTTTACTGATGACATCGGGTCGCATCGAACTGATGGAGTTCGAACTTTCGTCGGGTCGGGCTGGCTGAAAATGGCTTCAGGCCTTCAAGCTTTCCAGCTCGGGCCTAGGCCCGAAGCATCTCCAATAAGCACTGCAGATTTAACGTACTTTTGCGAGTCGAGCCCAACTCGCAAGCATCACTACTACCAGGAGGACTTTCGAGCACTGCGTATACTCACTTCATGACCTCAGCCAGTCAACTTTTATTCTGACCGCATCCGCGACGCCTTGCAGAAGATTCCCCTGGGGAAAGCCACGTCTTCCGCCTTCCAGTGGATCTTCCCCTCGCCGCTGACGAAGAGGACGCCTCGCTCAAGTCGAGGTTGGTCTTGTACAAAGTGCAAATGTGCCCAAGATCCAAATTTAAACAAATCTTCCATGTTGTAGTACCGACCCGTGGAGACCGCAGCGAGGAGGGGGCCGCGCTCATGTCCAGGTAGATCGTGTACAGGGTGCGATCGAAATTAGCTTGTCAATTCAAAGGGCCTTAGCTCGCATGTCCAAGCACGATGTTTGGTTTTAGATTTATACTTGCATTGATCATAAAGTTATGGCTGAAACAGGCTCTGGAAAAGGTTTTGGCCACAAAGCTTATTAGCAACAGCAAATGTGTGCATTAAGGTTGCGGTGTTTTGCATATCACGTTAAACTTGTCCACTGATCTAGCTTTACTTTGCTAGAAGGTGAGAGGTTGACAGTACCGAAATGAAGCTGTTCTTAAACGATATTTTTAAATTAGTCTGGCAAGTACATGCAAGCTTTATGACTCTTTTTCCGCAATTTGTCGTACTTGCCGTTCAACGAGCCTGCTTTCAGGTCTCAGACAGCCTTTTCTTAAAGTGCTTTCCAGTGTCAAAGGCGTGCGTGAGTAAGTACTCTGCTACTTCAAGCAAGACTTCATGCATGTTCAGTACGGGCCCTTTTCTTGCTGGTTATATTCTTGATGAGAGTAGACATTGATTGCTGTGAGAGGCCCTTGAGGAGACTCATCAAAATATTAGGTTAATTGCGTCGTACTCTGAACATAGTACATACAAGGGAGAAAATGCATTTACAGTGTGAGGGATCAGTGCCACAACTTCTAAACCAATGAATATCAAACTTGGGGTGGTGTGAGAGGCACTCAGGAGTGTCACAATTGAGGTCAATTTTTTCCTTCTTTACTTTGGTGCTCGGTGTACTCATGAATAAACTTTTCCCTAAAAAACTGGATGAGGAAGTTCCGGTTACAACACATTACATGAAGTGCAGAATTTCGAAAATAAATCAAGTGTCTTGGCACGTGCAAACTTCTGGAGAAATCTAGTACTGATGTATCAGTTGAGGCTGTGCTTAACTCCAGAACCTTATTGGGGTGATGAAGGGAACAGTTGTCGATGAAGTCTATGAGCGAGATCACAAATACATAATATGAGTAATATGGAAAGTTTTGATGTGTTTGTGTAATTGCTTAATTCCATCTTTATGTAGTTTCTGGAGCCTCATTGACGGCAAAGGAGACTCGGGACCTCCACAAAGAAGGCACCGGAACTACCGCTGTATGAAGGCCAGACAAGACCTGGGAGGACTCCTTGACGTCGGACGAGGCCCCTCTCTGAAGGAGAAAGATGCAGGATGACTACTCATCCATGCGTCCAGTAATGTGCGGAGCAGTCTGGGAGTTGCCAATAATCCTCCCTGGACTTCCAGGGAGGAAGGGAACTCCGAGAGACGACGCTGCCGCACAAATAGCTGTGGATTACACAGTTTGGATCGGGGCCGCCATCGGTGGCCTCGATGGACCGCCATCATGGTGGTTCACTTTAATATCTCGAGCCCCAGACAGGCCGGGATCCATACCCTATTAAGGGTCTCCCGCGTTCGAGAAATGCAGGAGCTTCATCTTGATTAAAAAGACCAGCTGCTCGGACCAGAAGACTGAACCAAGCCTGGATGGTTAATCAATTCCATCGCTGCCAACAGCTACTCACAAGCTTGTGGAGGAGCGTCCGGCTAGATGTTGGATGGATGGAAGGGCTAGTCCCTGGAACGTCCAAGGCATCGGCATGGTTACGCTCGGCCAGTGTGGCCCTGTTGGAGGAAGACAAGTGGGCTTCCTATACAATTCGATGGCTCGGCAGAGTCCAGGAGTGGTACATGGTCTGTGACGGGTGGGTTCCACTGTCCTCACGTCTTTTTAGGGCAGCAGGAGCTACGTCCAGAGCAATGGCAAGTTGGTCATCCAAAGAGTGCTTAGAATGGATAACAGGGCGTATCAATGCTCCGTGTAGCTCTAACCAGCCATGAGAGGACTGTTGGAGCCCCCTGGAGTCCTAGCCACTCACATCGCTTGCCGATGCATCAATTCACCTGCTCCTTCAGGAGTGGGATGCCTGCAGTGGAGCCTTCTTCAGTCTCTTGGAGCCTCAGAGACTGCCTCTACCTCCGTCACCTTTTTTTCCCCCTACTCCATCACGTCTATCGTCTTCCACTCCCAGGATCTCACTGGTTCTTGTTTTGTTTTCCGGGCTCCTCGAGGATCTTTCTTTTCATACAGCTCTGTTGCTTCTCTCTTTGCATCTTCTAGTACAGATGGTTCTTTAGTATGACTTAAACACTTCATTTTTTACTCAGGTTGTACTTACCGTGGATAATGTGGCACTAGCCAAAACGACCCCAGCCATCCCCGCCAAAGACATGGCATTATCTGGGACCATTAAGTGGAGGACGTGGAACTACCCAGAGCTATCCTCCAGCGGAGCACACGAAATCATAGAAGTAACCAAGGCATTGACTCGTTCCCCAAAATCAGGAACTCGTTCCGTTCCTCAATCCTCGAGCCTCTTGTCGTTCCGTTCCCGTTCCCGTTCCTCAAAAAAGGGGGCGTTCCCGTT
>JAAUXU010082477.1_pt1 | contig 13921 bp, 12 predicted proteins | sample 7278151 | NCBI WGS metagenome assembly JAAUXU01 (sample SAMN14350113, study PRJNA611818) | marine sediment metagenome | isolation source: surface marine sediment (1.8m) | place: French Polynesia: Moorea | collected 2018-08 | reverse complement strand
CCAGAGATTCTTCTTGCTCCCACTCCAGGCTAAAAACATGGGCCACTGGAATCTAATGGAAAAGATGGATCTAAAAACACCAATCCTGGCTCGCCACAACATTTATACGCTAAGTTGAGGAAAAACAGGTAGTGAAACTTCTGAAGCATAATGCAGATAAAGTACACTTTTGGCAACGTGTCAGTTTATTTGTAGTTTTCGCCGGTTTCGGCCCCATTTCCGTGGATATAATTGTAAACGGCGAGAATTATCTGTAAGAAAAAAATCTCTTCTCCGTAAAACTGCGCCGGTTTGAGCGGTTTTTAGGACCTCATTTTTGTGCCCTATTTTTCAAGGAATGGTTTAAAACCCATTTTAAGTTTATTTAAGAGCACCAGAATGTTTATGGCTTCATACATCAGTAGTTTTTACCCAGTTCGTGAGCAGTTCTAGTTTTTGCCCGGGTTGACTACATATAACTCTTTTGATCACGATCAGATTAGTCTCAACTGTCTCAATCATTGAAATGAGGCCAATTTTGCTCAGTGGCATCAGCTAAATCCCGATTCGAGTTCGACTAACGGGACTCGAGTCGTGGACGTGACCCGCCGCTGTGCACATTATTTGGATCATGTCAAGGATTGTCTGAATGTAGAGCAAACGACCCACGGATGGCAGCATCACAAAAGTTGACCCCTGGCAAAACCGTGACCTTATCACAGATTCGTCATATGACCACACTGAATAAAAACCACCGATTTGAGACCGGTCAGTAAAAGGAGTCTGCGACGAAATCGCATCATTCTCCACTAATCACATATTCACGAGAGGCCACGGGGAGACCAAGCAGGAGAGAGAATAGTATACGTCAACGACGTGAAGGGCACAACACTAGGCCTGATGTAGGCATTGTCCAAGGAGAACTGGTTTGCGTCTCGTCCTCCTAGGTCGTGCCGTACTGAAGGTCGCATATCTTCCTGAGATTTAAAGGCCTAATTAAACAATTGTATGGGGTGAAAACAAAGCCGAAATGGCGGGATTCTTCTTGAGTGGATCGTGTATGCTACCTAGCCCATCCCCGGCCCGGAAGCCGATGAATGCTAGACCCGAAAAGGTCACACAAGGAGCGCCAACCAGAGGTAGGTTTTTTGATTCTGTGACACCTCTCATGGTTCATACAAAAATGCCAATATATGCCAGACACAACATATGGGTAACCTTACACAGGACAATGGAAAACACTGGAGAAGTGTAGTAGAACCCTTCTGTTTACATCACCTATCGTTGAGACAGTCTTTGAACCATCGGATCCTCAGTTTCACTTTTTGCGAATACGTCAAATATTTTCACATCGGTGAAATGCACCGTGCATTTACACTTGGCAAAATCAGTCATTCTATTTGGCACTCTTGATTTGAGAAGAGCTTGGACCGGAGATTACTACAAAGTTATCTCTGGTCCGAGCTTGTGATGCAGAGAGAACGAGTTGAAATTCCTACTTGTTTACATCACTAGTTAGAGCCAGAGCACCCTTGATGACCAATCGAAGTAGCGGACTGCGCAGAACACAAGAAGTATGAAGAAGCTTGAGGCGTGTCGAGTCAAGGCCTTGATCGTGTTCATATGCCTTTGACTCGTACTCGAATGATGGTTTCTAGTTCGAGTCGAGTCGAGCCATGCGACTTTATTAGCATTTGATGCAGTAGCAACACCTGGGTTCATCTCACAGGTGGAAAAACTGCTCTTTTGAGGTGGGTTCGAGCTGCTGCTGAACTGAGCGGCTCCTGAGCTTTTTTAAGTAATTTTAAACTTAAACAATTTTGAGCTTTGTTGAACTACTCATGAGCTAGTTCTAGGTTAGCCTGTCGTCTTTTACTCAGTGACTTTTGTTCCTTTCCCATTGGTTACTGAGGTCACGGACTCAACTTTCGTCCTTGGTGCGATATCGCTCCGTAGAGTCAATTTTGTTACTTCCAGGTGCACCATATCTATCCACTGTGAGGAAAATCTTGACCAAGTCAGCCCATTTTCTGCTTCATGCAAAGGTCCCCTTCCTCTTCAACTCAGCTAGTCACCCCAAGGTGGGTAACTTGGCTTGAAACACCATCCTACTGTACCACTAACACTTTAATTATTGATTACATCAAGTTAGGAATCTTTAAAAAATGTACCAAACGACTGATCAAGCTCAACTTTTCATTCTTGTTCAGTAATTTGGACCACTGGAAGGTAGGATGTCTCCGGTGAGGACCATGGAGCTTGTACACAAACTGAATTCATGTCATACACTGCAAGCTGCAAACTTGGCACAAGTCTTGAGAATCCTGACTTCAACCACTTTCTGCAGATTTATGATGCACTTATGGACAGAACACTCAGAAAGAGACGGCAGAACAGCAAATTTTATAAAAGCTGTAGTAGCTCTGTAGACTGTCGGAGTCCTCAGCAGACTTCATAACCTTCTGCCACTAAAAAAAGACTTCATTTCACTGGAAGATTCATTAAGACCAATTTAAAGGTTCAGCGGAATGAGTCATTTTTAAGTAGAAAGGCGAAAACACTAAATAGGACCTGTTCAGCATACTTTCCTTGTCTCATGAATGATAATAAAGAAGACACTTTCCTTTTTCTCAAAATTTCCTTTCTAGCCTGCAAAAAAATCAACCCTTTCTTCTCAAGATTCTGGCAAACCTGTCATTATGTACACGGCATGCATCCTCAGATGGATCCCGTCTGTACTTTTCATCTCTTTGCATTTTTTGACATCTCTAGTGATGATTATAGGAGCTGTGGGTGTGACCATTTTTCTATTCAGCTTGCCCATGTGCTGTATTTATTCGAATGATTTGGACCTGTCTCTTGAAAGGTTAAGAACTTTTTAGCTGTCGCAAAGACAAATTTTAGAGATTCTAAAATCTCGTTTCAAAATAAAATACGTAAAAAGTTAATGGGAGTAAAAATTAGGATCTTCAACCCTCACTTCAATCTCGATCTGTTTACAATGCCTTTAACTGCTCGCACTCGCTGAAAACTGCAATTTCACTTGCAAGTTTTTTGAAGCGCTACAAAATAACACAAAAATTATATTTTTTTTAGGTAACCTTGGTGCAAGCTCAACATCGACGAGTCGACGCTTGGTGCCCTTGTTGTCCCTGATGAAACCGAACACGTCGCGTTGCTGAGGGGCTCCTTTACGCATCAATCACGATTCAAACTAAATGTGATGCACCCAGTGCGTGCTCGATACCGTACGGACGTGCAAAAGAAGGAAACTTTTAGTTAAGGGACTGCCCTACAATCGCTCCTCGTCCTTCCTTTACAAAATGTTATGTAATCGGAGCAAATGCGTACAATTGCACGGAACCTAAACACTAGGTAGTCAACGCTATTGTTGTCGCGCTATAGAAAGTGCACGAGATCATCTACTGTGCAGCGGAAATTCTTATGCAACAGGCAAGAGGCAAAACATCTGAGCATCCTCATCTGGCTTAAAGTACAAACACCGAAGGCAACTTCAGATACTTGCGTAGTTTTTTCCCTACTACGTGCTACGTGGCCACATCACTTGACCCATTCAGAAGTTGAACCCTTCTATCGCCCTTTGGGTGACGAAGCACTTCTATGACCACTTGAAGGTGCCAAAAATGCCGAGTTTTTGAGAAAAGAGGCAGCTGAAGCTCCTTCCCACCAGCTTAGTCGTGGGTGCAAGGCCAGATACAGTCTTGTCATGCGGGCAGTGGCTAAGGCCAGTCCGCAAGCAGTAATTTCCGCGAGGACAGAGTAGTAGTTCATGCCCCGGTTTCACTACCAACTATCTTGAAGCCTTCAGGTCCAAGCTGACTGCTTTTAAGGATGCAGATCCTGCCACATGCATGCAGAAATTTTTTGGCCGCACATCTTTGAATGAGTGAGCTCTTACCTTTCCAACGATCGCCGTCCGACTGAGGGAAGACACGTCTGCCTGCCGGAGAGCTTCGCACGCGGGTTTGGGCGTCCACAGGAACGCACACGCGGCCCAGAAAAATAAAAATAAAACACGTCTGCTACCTATTGTGACTATTTATCCTCCTCCTGGCAATGGCAGGTGACATTCAGAAGGAGAGGGTGGAAAACTAGGCGATTCCTCCCACCTCATGAGGAACACAGGCACACGCGAGGACCCTGAAGAGGCTGGAGTCAACGTCTGGAAGGACGTGTTCCAATGAGCGTGGCACATACGAGCTCTCTGGCTTGAGAGATCGGACTTGTTGGCTTCAGACTACGCTCGACCACTTCTCCAACTCGGCTGGATGCTTGCAAGACAGATGGGCTTTGAGGCGGATACTTTTTGGGCTGTTGCTCTGATTGGCAGTGCTGCTGCAAGTCAGACTTCTTAGCGCCTGAGAGCTGCTATTCACGTTACCTTTAGGCAATATAATGCCTCACATTAGACATCGCAAATGAACTTGACCGTATAGTGCTTGTCATTGTTCAACGGTGATAGACACTTTAGCGCACGTTCGGGGGAAGCTTTGTACAATTGTGACAAGACGCATTAGTTGTAGTTGGCGACCGCGCCTCCTACCATAGATTCCTTAACAAACATTTAATGTTTTCCATAATTGACGTCCTCCAGTTTATCTTCATGATTTAGCAATTGTGTCTTTCAAACGCCCACCAACAATGCTGCTTTGTGAGCTTCTCATATTTTCGTGCTTCATCTTGTGTCTTATTTTTCAAGAAATGATTTGAAACCTGTTCAAAATGCAACAAAGAGGGTATAGGCATTTTGATATTTTTTTCAGGCCTATTTTCACCTCCTTTGTACTTTAATTTGCACTTTTTCTATTGCCTTTTTTATGAGAGTGCTGTTCGGCCAAGCTTGAGATTCCAGAGTCATTTTTTGTCGCAAACTGCTGAAACCAATCTTCTGACAGACTGATTAAAATCCATGAGCTGAGCATTAAATGAGCATGAGCATTAAAATCCATGAGCAAATCCTTGAGCTGAACTGCATTGTCCGGGATCGGAAAATCACCGAACCCCTGGATGGTGTTTGGAAGAGAGAAATGCGAACTGCAAAGTTGCGTGAATGGAGAGAAAGATTTTGCGTTGGTGACTGCGATGAAGACTCTTGTAAAATGTCTGCAATTTAATGAAGCCCCAACAGACAGGTAGGGAGCCATTTCGCGCGGGGCCCCGACATTTGCACTGGAAATCCGGATATCCAACCGAATGCTCTCGCCTGACCTCACCCAGGTAAACTCGCACAATAGATAGCTAACATTGCACATTACTGCAAAGTTTCTTGCAATTCCTTCTATGACATATTAAGAAGTGTTGTGCATCGTTTTAATACACTTTCGAAAAAAATGACATGCTTCGTACAACGAAACCCACTTCACATTGGACACATTTTGTGTCACGGCTTCCTTCTGAATGAAGTCAACTTGTCACATTCTGCTGGTGCCCGGCACTGACCTCACTGCACCTAACCCCTCCAAACAGACTTCCAGTGATGTGAGCGGTAAGGTGATCTTTTTCGCCATCTTGAGAGATGCACCTGCAACATCAATATCCATGTGGGGATTGATGAAACCCCAGTCCTTTTTGATTTGATCTCACAAAAAGTTAGCACTAAAAGCACCTACCAAGACAGCTATTGAGGGGATGCTTCTGTAGCCGCCGTAGTTTTTGGTGATGACCCAACAGGCTCCAACTAAAATTTTCATGCACTAAAACTGATCATTCTGAGCAACAAACTTCGTGTGTATCAGAAAAAATTTCGGCCATTGGTCAAAATGTTGACTTCATGTAGTAATATTACTTTCAAAATGATGAGTAATAACACAAAGGTGAGCAGGCAACATTGATGTTCTCTCGGCTTTGATGTCTTTTTGGTCCCCACAGGGACGTGGCTAAAGTCAGCCCTGGACTGAGTCACAAAAAGAGGAGCAAAAAATTTCCCTCAAATTGAAATGCTACTGAAGCAATCAGCAAAGTTTTGTGTAGAGGTAGAGCTGTTGCATTGTGAGTTTAGGCCTTATCTTGTGGCTTGAAAGCCGGAAAACACCGTCACGAGTCCAGGCAAGTCGAGCAGGTTACTGGGTCGCCGACTTCACCGGGCTGACCCGGCTCAACAGCCTGAATAGTTCCAAAGCCTGAAGTGAGTTCTGCTTTGAAACCACTGATTCTGTTGGAGCGCGCGAGTGAGTGAACCATGCGACGACTACATCCGACGATCTGCCCTCTACTCGTCACTCTATACGACGTGCTACTGCACACCCGGCGCCACCTGCTGTCAGGTGCGTCGAGCTGTGTCTTCCTCCTCTGCGTCACACCTGTGAAGATGCGCACTCACTGGTACTCTTTTTCGCTAAAAAAAATAGTAAAAAAGTCATCAGCTTCACCCAGTCTTGAGGTCGAGCTCTAAACGAATATGTCCTGTGTGCATTTTAAGTAATGAGACTGACCTAGTGTACCGTTTCACGCGGATAAAAAACATAGGTTTAGAAGTTGCATCAAGGTGAAACTTTGAGTGATGAATCGTTTCAACCTAATCCAATGACTCATCAAGTCAATTTTCACTGATTGGTAACAACAGCAGCAGCAGCAGCAAGAACATGGGGTGAAAGCTCGAGGCAGGCAGTCTCCTGTCGTGAAGCATGAGCGTATCTGATGTGATGAGGGCCATGAACATCAGCAGGGTGATGTTCATTTGCTAGAAAGCCAACCTTATGACTCCGCCAATTTCCAGGCAAGGTCATCTTCTGTTCGTCATTGTGCACACGCGCCTGCGCAGTGCAAGGGTTAACTTTAAGATAAATCGTATTCTTACTGTACAGTTCGTTGAATGTATGTTCTACTGTAATGTGATGGATCGTACTATGGTGATAAGGGCTGGTCGAGTGATCTGGACTGGATGTTGCTCATGTACTTTGTTGAGTGGTCTGAGTACTCGATTGTCTCGTGTCTCGTCACCTCGTGAACCTCTGTCACTCGTTCTACGGCATCTTGACCGACAACATTGTCATCTTCTACACCGTACATCATATCCTGGGGGTCCGACTGAGGACGTGGATCGTCTTCGAGAGGGTAGACTTCAAGGGAGGTCTACTGGACTGCTACCAGCATTGCTTGGACAGGGAGAGAGGAGGCCAACAATCTGGACAACTTCTACGTGATGGACAGGACGGGGAGCGAGGTGACAGGGCAGGCTTGATATTAAGACTAGAATCAGTACTGAGCTCAGATCCAGTTCCCATCAATCAGTCCATGTGCATGTTCATGTTCCTGTACCATCTAAGTTATTCTTAAGATTACGCTGATTCGTTGCAGAACCAGATGCCAAATTATACTTCTGTTAACACTGTAAGAACGGGTGCATTCTTTAAATTTAAGTCCAGCCACTCACTCGAGCTCCGCGGCACGTAACTCTAAGGTCTAGTGTAAGTGTACTTTGCTTGGTTCTTAAGCACTTTGTCTGGGTCGCTTACACTGATAGTTCTCATAAGGACAGTCGTCACTTTGACCTCAAAAAGAAGACCGTGTGCAGCATCAAGACCAATCTGAACCAGAGCATGAGGAGAATGGCTATTGACTTCAAGTTCTCAGAGTCCTCTGTGCAGAAGGCTGTCCAGCAGCTTGGATACAGATTCCTGGCAAAGGATCTCGGTTGATGGAGGTACTAAAGAAGAGCCCAGGCATGACCAAGAGGGCTTTCCATGCACTAAAGGCCAAGGCGTTGGGCAAAGTGATGCTGTTCTCAGACAAAAGTACTCTTCTGCATTGAGTGCCACTCCAACAGCTGCCATGATTACATCCTGGTCAACGAGCCTGCCGAGGACATTGACCCAAGTGTAAGGCACACCTCCAAGATGAAGCACCCTCAAAAGGTCATGGTCTTGGACGTCATGTCCTCTCATGAAATGAAGAGTCCTCCAATCTTCACTGATCTAAATGAAAGGCCCAGACGACAGAGAACTAGATCGACCTCTTGGATAGGAAAGTCAATCTCTGGGCTGACAAGACCTTTGGCGGGGACAACCTCATCTTCACTTAGGACAATGCACCCTGACAAATGGCTGACCTAACATAGGACTGGATGGCTCAGAAAATGCCTGGATCCTGGTCCAAAGAGAATTGGCCTCCCAAGTCACAGAGCTGAACCCTCTCAGCTTTTCAATCTGGGAGTGGACACAGGCAAGAGCAGACAAGGTAGCCCACATGGTGGCTTGGCATTCGCCAAGTCATTGAGGGCCTCCATCAGGGCTACATGAGTGGACTTACCGAAGGACGCAATAAAAGAGAGATCGTGAGGATCAGGCTGAGATTGGAGGTGGTGATCAAGGCTAAAGGAGCTCATATTAAGTCAAAATCTTCATTAGATGCTCTATGAAAGTTTTTAAAAGAATTTTATGTCAGTTTTGCGTGTCATAATCATATGGACCCATTTTTAAAGTTGCTGTTATCAGTTTCATTACTTAAAGGGCGTACAGCACAGCCCTGCCTCAGTCAATCGCACTGATTCACAAACTGAGGCAAGAAAATTATGGCGACAAAAATGGAGCCGTAGCTAAGAGAACTGGTCCATCTAAATGTGACCGAGCTGTCAGTCGAACCATCAAAGCCACTCCAACCATCATTTTCAAAGTTTGACTATTGGGGTCAAGTGCGCGCCTGTGGGCAGACCTCCCTCTTTCAAGCAGTGTCATCAGCTGCAACCTGTGACTTTTGGTGCCACGGTTATAGCTACCACTTCGATTAACTGGGGACATTCATGCATTTAAAGAGACTAATTTGTTAAAACGGGTGTGAGGTTAACTGACCTAAACATTCCTTATTTTTTGGTAACGACGGCAAGCATAGGGAACAAGCGTTCATAACTCCAGGCAGTATATCTGATGGGAGTGTGATGCTTGGAAATGGTTTCCTTGCCATCTATCACCTTACTGTCTTCAGGTCAGTAATGGTCGTGGATGACATGGTTTGAACCTGTTATGAGGCCGTTTACATTTTTAGGTGCGGTGGATCCACATGTGCTTTTCGCATACGAATGCATAATTTGCACGAGTCCAAAAATTCTCACTCCACCTAGTTTTTACCACTGAATGTTATGAATGCACTGAATTTTGCGAGCTCATACGATGTTGGTGAAGGGGGGTTGCTGCACAAGTAGACTGAGTTTTGTCGAACGGTTAAAGATAAATAAGTGGAATACGACATATCTCCAACTCTGCCACTTTCTAAAGACTTTTGTCTGCCACTGCACGTGTAGAACGTAGCGTAGTACATGGGCAGCTTGCCAAGTGGACCGAGCTTGGGCCAACGGCGCTTTTGCAACAGTGAACTTATGCTACTTTCTGCTGCGCTACCTCAGTGCGCGCATGAGCGCATGTGAGCAGAACTCATGGGTCTGAATTCGGTTTTACTTTGGAGCTGAACAAGGTTGAAGGGGTGCCCCAGCAAAAGTCAAGGTACTGATTCAAAACAACGTATTCAGAGAGAGAACAAAAACGGTCGATGGAGGAAAATTGAATTCACAGGGTGGTCACGTCACTCGCATGAGCTCAAAAATGTGAATACTTGCATTGTATTAGCTTACTTTCATGCCAGTAGCATCCGCAGTAGCGCACAAGCTTTTAGTAAATTTGTTGCAACCACCGAGGGTTACCTGCTCTGGACGGGTCCAAAGCAGACATCCTTGAGAGTAAAAGAAAACTTCATCCTGTGCCAACAAACATTTATACTACAGCCGAGTGGGCCCAAAGGTAAGAAAGAAAGCTTTTATATACAGTGTGCCCCGCAACGAATGGTGGACAAGCAAGAACCATTTGTTTTGGGTACTTCTCGTATCTGTTTAATCTTCAGATGGTTTCCTTTTTCTGAAAGCTCATTCAACTCTCAGCATTTTGATGCACGTGGAGATCTGTTAGGTTAATATTAAAAACTTTGGGGCAACTTTAGGCAATGTGTGAGGAACCTTGGTTTAGGCCTCACCCACAGAAATTGAAGTGTGAAATCAAAAGCCGCAAACAATCAAAGAGATCAAGGCTGTTCTTGAGAAGCCTGCGGCAAATTCTGATCACACGATGGTCTGCGGAGTGATGGGCAACACCTGAGAGAGGCAAGTGGCCACCACAGTGCCCGGGACCAAAACCTTTTGCTGTAGTGTTGCAATGCAAATGTCTTTTATCCTCAGAATTGGCAAGGATGACAAGAAACCTTCGTCAATTTCTTAGTCAGGAATTGACTAAGGCTTTTACGGGATCTACGGAGTATAGACATGGTATGACAAAACTGTCTTCATGAACTTAAAGTAGGCGTTTTTTGCGTGTCAAACATTCCGGGACGCACTGTGCGTCCGGATCTTCAGTCCGTCGGAACACTCACTTGGGAGACAAACACCACTTTCAAATAAAAAAGGTGGAACAATGGAAATCTTTGCAAAGCACACATACCTAGTACAAGTGGAGGACACAAAGCAAATATTAATTTTTCTCTACCTCCCAGCAACTGTCTTTTAAAGTGGAGTCACAAGTTGAGGTCATAAAATGCATCCCGGTCCTCTCCGCCTGTTTCATTAACGCTTAATAGTCTCTCTCTGTAGCAAAACCCTTTAGCAAGCGTAGCGTGCACGATAAACGAGTCTACGGGGATTTCTTCTATAAAGGCCCCTGGCACAATGACAGTATTTATAGAGTTTTCTATTGAACAGGTCTCTTTCCACCAACACTGCAAGCTTCTGGCATGGCACCAGAAGCGCCTGGTGGAGGTTTCATCTCATCAAGATGCGTGCACCTGAGCTCACACGCTGCTCTTCTTCTCCAGAATTTGTGTCAGCTAATCCTGAGACCACCTTCCAAGCCGTGGCGATGCCGGACGACGAAGAGGGCTACGCTTCCAACCGCCTCGACCAGTTCCCGCCGGACACCGTGGCCGTCGGCTACGACCCGCGCGTAGGTCGCCAACTGGTGGCCGCACGCGACATCTCGCCCCTGGAAGAACTGTTTCGCGACAGCCCGGCCGTCGTCGCACCTCAGACTGCCGTTGGACCAGTCTGCCTTGTTTGCCTCCGCGTTCTTTCTCATGCGTCGAGGCCAGAAAATTGCGCCAAGTGCGCCGTCGAGATGTGCAGCCAGGAGTGCGCAGAGAAGCACGACCGACTACGACTAGGGTATGGCGGAGAGTGTAAGGTACGTACGACTTTGCAGCCACGGGACAAACAATAAATAAGCCAAAGTATTTGCGACTGCAGGTGTTGTCCCGGCTGAAGAACGTTGGCGTGAGTCGCCCCGTGATCTACGCCGCTGTCGGGGTCGTCAGAATGATGAGCGTGCTGCAACACCAACCTCTGGGTGACGGCAGAGACGAGGTTCGTATGCAGTAACATAATTTCAAGGCCATTTAATAACATCAGGCTGGTTATAAATCTGTTTGGTGCCTCTGCGCAGTGTCTGCTAAAATCTATGACAGTCTTGTTAATGAACACCTGCATTATGTAGGTGTAGACTCGACTGTTCCCGGCAGATGAAAATTTATTCAACTGCAGTGCATACAGGCCTCGGAAATTAATTCTCCTTTGCAGCCTTCACTGCATTGAAAAGACAAAGGTCTCTGCAGAAAAAAAGCTGAGCAACGATGACTGCTTGCTACTTTCTACGTGGAGGAAAGGACCCGTGTTAGCAGTCACTGAAGGCACAGACAGCACCATTATTCAGGGAAAACAGCCGACTTTTTAGTGTTGTCAGCAACAAAAGCAAAGAGGCTGCACGATCTGTTGCCAAAACTTGAGGGAAATTTAGCAGTCATTTCAATTTTTTGCCAAGCCATTTAGTCTGGCTGTTTGTTTTGGGGTTGGTCGATGACAGGAAGAATGAACTTTTTTCGACGCTCATCAGAATAATTATTGCTTGACCATGTTATTAGCGATGATAAAAAAGGTAAATCTTCACGCTCTCTTTGATGCTGTTTTGCAAGCCTTAAGAGGCACCACTATTTCCCCCAGATTTTTTTTTACCGATATCCAAAATTAATGCAACATGTCAGGCTGAAAATAAAGCGCGCATCTCGCCCGAGCTGCGATGGAAGGATGATTGAAGTGCACATCTTGTCAAAGTCCCGAACGAAGATTTGGAAGTGCCCTTCTTGTCGAAGGGCTCGGCGGAGATCCGGGCCGCGAAGGAAGATTTAAAGGTGCACATCTAGTCCGAGGGAGGAAGGTTGGGAGCCCACAGAGTCGTACCAAAAGCCAAAATGACATTTGCCGCAGGATGGGACCAAAGACGCGTCTGAGGGCGAGGATGCATCGACAGAGTCTGGTGGAATTAGTGACCGTGCGCTGAAGCGACTGAGAAACACTTTTCCTGCTATTTTAGCCATCTCAAGGAGGAGAGAGCTTAATAACGTCGAACTATCTCAAGTACCTTTTGGCAGCATCAACTTTTGCCACAAAAGGTTGCATGCAAGGGGAACTCCAGAACACTTTTCCGCGGTCGATGCTTCTGGGTTACAGTCAAGGGTACAAAGGAAGTGCCTCCAAAGCATTCTTCTTCGAGTAGCTAAGGCAATTCTTGGCCAACTGGATACCGGTTATTGTGGCAAGCAGTGGCTTTCGTATCGTCTGCTGGTGGACTTGGAGCAGCTGAACTCAAGTCTGTCGTGGAAGCAGATGATGGCCATGATATCACATGGGGTCCTGCACAGCAGAGAAAAAGGACCGAGTGGAAAAAGTCTTTGGTGCTTCGCAATCCCGCTCAGTGTTTAGCAAGTCACGTGAAAGCTGACATAACAAAACCCCAAGGATCTCTTGGTTTCCCCGATAGTTCTATATGAAAAACATGAGATGACGATCTTCAAAGAATCCCCAGAGGATAAATTATTGGAGTCGGGTACTCGGTTCTCTTTACGCACTGCTAGAGCTCAGGCACTTGGATTATTACTCGCTTGAAATTTCAATCTTGCAATTTTCACTTCTTTGACCTTTGAAGTGTCATCAAAATCCTGCATTTGGGAGCATTTTACCAAGGAGGCCTTGGAGGAGGCACTGTGCAAGCACTATGGATCAAAGCTCTCTCTTTGTAGCTGTGCAGTAGTCTCTCGCTTCTACTCACCTCTATGGTACATGGAAAAAGTTCTCAGGTACACTAGGCCTTTCCTGGGCTCGTTGAACGTTCTGAACAGGAAGTGGTCGTGGAGTCGCACTCAGTGACACTCAAAGGTTTCGACCTCGGCAGTTGTAACTGTAGGTGCATATAGTGCATCCTAGCAAAAGTGTCACCACCATTTTGACTGTTGGCGCCATGCTACCGTGAGCAATGAAAGGGAACTTAAAATTTTCTTTCAACTATGGCCAGGACGCTGGAAATTTCATGAATGTCTATATGTCCTCCTGCAATGATTACAGAGACCAACTGCTTTCGTCTTGGACCAGATTGGCCTCATTCGTTGTTTTAACTAGGCTAGTTCCAAAACGTACTTTTTGCGAAAATGATATTTCTTTGGCCTGGGTTTTGGGCCATCGGCCCAAATATTAAGATTTTACTAAAACCTTTTTTTAAAGAGCATTACTGGGGCCATACCAATAAATTACATGTGGCCATGTCACTCTTAACTCAAAGTTTTATGGCATACGGTGTGCACACGCGCATGCGCAGTGTGAGGTTATTTTATATTCTTACTGTATAAGTTCATTGAACACGTGCTTTACTGTAAAATTTGATGGATTGTACTATGGTGATAAGGTGATCTGGACTGGACTGTGCTCGCGTACTTTGTTGACGTGGTCTCAGTACTCGAATGTCTCGTGTCTCGTCACCTCGCGAACCTCTGTCACTCGTTCTACGGCATCGAAGCCATCAACATCGTCATCTTCTACTCGTGCCATCATATCCTGGGGTCCTACTGAAGGCGCGGATCGTCTTCGAGAGGTGGACTTTGAGGGTCCACGGGACTGACACAGTGT
>JAAUXU010090999.1_pt1 | contig 13925 bp, 12 predicted proteins | sample 7278151 | NCBI WGS metagenome assembly JAAUXU01 (sample SAMN14350113, study PRJNA611818) | marine sediment metagenome | isolation source: surface marine sediment (1.8m) | place: French Polynesia: Moorea | collected 2018-08 | reverse complement strand
GAGTGACTGGGGTGAGGCATTCTTTGGCTTAAGTACTATCTGAAAGGTACTCGACCAGAGTACACACAAGCCCAATCCAGCTGGTTCACCAGAACAATCCAGCCAGAAATTCTTGTCACACTAGGGTCACAACTGGTACATGTGCATAAGATAGAGCAAAAAGCTCAACACGAAGCAAAGATCATAGAACATGGAACTTAAACTACACGATGATGATAGAGATGATGATAGAAATAACACAAAACATCAACCATTTCAGTCTCTCTACACATGTGCGCATGCGCGCGCACAACTTTTAAGGCCATCCATTATTGCATGGCTTATTTGTGCATAACGAGACCACGACAAGGAACGGGCCTAAAACTTCTTTGCTCTTTCTTCAGCTTACTTACGGACATGCGATGTGAAAAAGTTTTCCTATGGAGAGTTGGGGACTTCTCTACCAGCCCTTCTTTAAGCTCCCATCTCTACACTCTATGTATGTGCTGTACTCGGACTGCATAAGCCGTCGCAACTCAGTTGCTCAGGGATGATAACGCGCTGACACCAAGGAGTGGTGCTAAAACGTTGGATCTTCTTTGTTTCTTCATCAACAGCTTCACCGTTTACATCGTGATCCCCATGCACCCCGAGGGCATCCCCACGGACTCGTCCATCCAGGAGATCCTCTTCTGGCAGAGGCGTACCATGCAAATGATGTACACGCGAATCGCGCAGGCTCTGCACGCCGCGTCTGCCCCCCCTGCCGCCGACCCCACCGACTACCTCATGTTCTTCTGTCTTGGGAAGAAGGAGTCCAGCCAACAAAAGGCGGCCACCTTGCTGCGGCGCCCCACCATGGGCACGAGGGCGGCCAAGCTGCGCAGGTCTCGTCGATTCATGATCTACGTGCATTCCAAGTTGATGATCGTGGACGACTCTTACTTGCTCGTGGGCAGCGCAAACATCAACCAGCGTTCCCTCGATGGCGACAGAGACTCGGAGCTCGCCATCGGCGTCTACCAGCCTAAACATGTTCTTGTAGAGTAAGTACACGAGTAGAAATGCTCATTTCTCCGTTACTTTAACGTACAACGCGATCCACGCAAGCATGAGTACCGACTGTAGTTTATATAAACTGACAACGCCACTGAGCAGTTTTTTGGCCTGATCCTACGGAGAAAAAAAGGATCAGCAGCATCCGGTGGGCAAGGAATTGTGCTGCACAAATGTACGTGACGGGGCTTTCTCTTCAGGTTGAAAACGTATGGAGTGGAAGTAATGCTTGGAAATTTGGCGCGATCCTGACCTCTTGTACAGGTGACACTGAAGCAGCCAAGGGGCCTCAGGTCAAGCTTTCAGCTGTCTGCAAAGGCAGCCCTTGAGCTCCGCTGAGAGCAGCTTTGTGATGCGACGAATGACATTTGATGAAAACTATTACGAGAGTACAGGTAGCTATAAAGCAGCTATTTTCCTGTCAATCTCTACTTTCTCATTTTCCGGATGTTTGACTACAGTGGACTCAGGACAAACGTAATTCAGATAATGGCTATTTCCCAGTAGAAGCACTTTCTGGATAGCTACAATTTCCGGATAGTGCAGTGGCGAAATAATGAAAGCATTTTTACTTCATAAATGTCTGGTTAATTGCAATGATTGCGACTCCGAATGAACACAGGTTTTGCGCCGTTTCCTGTGACATAATTTCAGCGAGCTGTGAGTTCACGTACTCAATTTGTAGCTGCAAACCTTTGGGTTGGGATTCCGCATGGCATGATCGTGACAAAAGAACCGAGAAAAAGCGGTTTTCCCGCTACTCTCCAAAAAAGGAGTTCGTTTTCCCTCAGTAGCAATAAACAAAAAAATATACGAAAAAAAACTTTTATGCAGTCTACTCTCGTTAATTGGGTGACGTTGGGGCCAGAACTTTTAAATCAATAAAGCGGCTGAGTCATTCAGGCGGCGCAGCTACTTTACATCTCTGTTTATGCCTGAAAAGAAGTGATCCGTGACACTTAACGTTAGTTTGAATAGGCTTGGCACTTTCCATCTTTTTAATCAATCATAGATGAGAAAGACTTCATACATTTCTTCAGCTCTAGACGACGTGAGAAAGTTTCAAGTCTGGTGGTGCGTGACGGTCATGAATCAAAGGAGCAGGAGCAACCTGAGAATTTTTGTGGGGTTTTTTTTGGTGGAGGGGGGGGAATCAGCAGACTTGGATGGAAAGTATCACTCAGATGAACCAGACAGTTCCTTTTTCTGTCCCTGTAGGACTGTACAGAACCAATGAAAAATCTCTTTGACCCTGTTACCCAGAGTGTTTGGCCCAAAAAAGCAATGTCACTTATGTTGCAAACTAATCATTTTGAATTTGTTTTACGGAAAGTGACTCAATGAATCGACTAACTGTTTATCTGAGTCATTTAACGGGAGCCGACTGTATGAATAAATGACATGATACAAAATAATTTGATATTTGTGAAATACTACCTCCGTTTCAAAATAAGTAAGCAGTTTGGAACTAAAGCTTCGGTTACCAGCTAATTCTGATATTTTTACAAGCTGCTTGGCTGAAATGATTTCTGGTTATGACTTTATGATCTGGTGGTTGCACAGCATCAGACATGTTTGAGGTCATGGAGTTGGGAGCCAACAAAGTTGTTGATTTAGTGGTGAGATCAAAGTCACACCTGCTGTGGCTGCAGGGCCTCAGCTTTTGCATTAATATGGAAGGATTCTGGTTCAGAAATATAACAAAGCCGAACCTATCAGACAAAAAGTGTTTTGAGACCATGCATGTTCTGCTGCAGGGAGACCAAGATTGTCACAATCAATACAGTTTTGTGACCATGATCAGTACTCCAGAGCAAATCATGCTAGCCAGTCATGGTCCTACCAAGAGACTGATTTCCTACTACATTTCTCCAACTACATTTTGTACTTCAGATGATCATATGAACAGATGCACGCTCCACAAGTAGCTCACTTATTTTTGAAAAATTCAAGTGGGGGTCATGGCTCACTTATTGTGAAACGTAGGGAGCATAAAATGACAGCACCAAGATACTTTTTGCAGTTAATAGCCTTACATTGACTTACAATAACGCACTTTGCACATCAAATAAACGAAAATACATTTAGCGCCTGTGTATTTTTAATGAAAGTTCACGTCTACTTCTAAAACAACTATGTTCTATTTAGACAAGCATGGTTTTTTTCTTCTACATTAGGCACCAATTTTAGTTGCACCTGATCAATCCAAGAGAAAAGTGCTACAGAGTCGTTTAAATATGAAAATGCTTCGACCGTTATCAGAACAGTGCGTAAGCTTGTTCTTCGATTTTTCTCTCAGATACCTCATTTGAGGGTTCACAAATGTCAATTCTATCCCGAGAAAAGTTCAGTCATGACATCATCAGCTCAGTAGTGCGCTAGCATTGGGCAGCAGTCGAACTCACCCGGTCTTGCACCACTTCATCATGTCTTCTGAAATTGGGAGGGATTCGTCAAAAGACCAAAACTGTTGGCAACATGAAGAAGAGGTGATGGCATCAAGGTTGGAAGACGTAATCCGCAAAAGTGAGACCAACTTCTAAATGGTGGCACTTCATTAAGCGACAGAAAGGCAGTTGCTTTAGCACTTAATATGACCTTTTTCATTTTTGATACAGTGTATCCCGCTTATAGTGACACCCGCGCATAGCGACATCCCGTTTTTAGTGACGAAATCCTTGAGGCTCTATTGGTTTATAACATAAAACTTCACGCATGCAGTGATGCTGAACCGACACTTTTGGAAAGATTTATATTATACATTCTTACTTTTCAAATATCCTGCAGTGTAGCCTGCTTTACATTCTCCAGCAGCACCTTCTGAATCTCGTGGTTCAATGAATGAACCAAGTCTTTTGTGCAATTGTCATAGATACCAAGCATTCCCATTTAATAGCCTAATTATATTAGTTTCTGATATAGTGACAAACCCTTGTTTGTTTGTTGGAGGGGTCTCTTAGAGGGAATGGAAATCCCAACAAGAGAAAAGGAGTAACTCTGGATTGAGTTTTTTCCTGCCCCGAGTGACAAACCCTTATAGTGACATTTTGTCGCTGACCCAATCGTGTCACTATAGCCGGGTATACTGTATTTAAATTTCTTGAAATGGAAGCTACCATCATAAGGTATGAATTGGGCTGTCAGAAAGAGAAACCGGACTTTTCTGATAAGGGACATAAATCGCGGGCGACCCCGTAAAATGGCTCAAATGACTTGAAATGGCTTAAAAAGCTTCAGCCACAGGTCAGCAAGCCAGGCTTTTGCTTTACCATTCGTCTCCCACCCTCTTGCCATTTTCGGATATTCGAAATTTTTGGATAAATGCGGTCTTTTTCACGACCCTCTGTAGTTTGCTCTCTTTCTTCTAACATCGGCCAATAACATTCTTCACTACCACATTTCATAAGGCGTGCAAGGGGGCGAAAGTCAACTTCACCTTCCCCTGATAAATGGGGAAAGTGGATTGTGGAAGAAGTTGTAAGGTGTGGCTTCCCAACATTAATCTCCAGGCCGTTGATCAGTCTTGGCCGCTGTGGAAGCATACAAGAAGCCTTTCTGCATTCCCGTCAAGCTCATGTGGGCCTTCGCTCTGCTGAGTGAAGAGAGGTGAACTGTGGTCGTCATCAAAGCGACGCAAGTCTGAAAAAGTTTGTGGATGCAATTGGTGGCCATTTTTGTCCTCATATTGAATCGATGTTCTAGCTATAACGCTCAGGAATGACCTGATCTCTCTGCTTTCATATGAGCCATGACTAAGGAAAATTGGTTGTGATTTACAGATAGAGACCGGATATATGGATTTATCGATAGAGAACGGGTTTGACCGCATTTGGCATTAATTTTTTTTTACATTCTTCCAAAGAAAAAAAACATTTTTGAGAGAATTGACATTTCTCCTTATCCCTTTTGAGCACTTTGGCATCCTGGTATTGCGATAACTTGAATCAGGTGAAGACAATGGTTGAGTTGCTGGACCGAGAAGAGGCCAAGATCCAGAAAAGCCAGGATATGATGAACAGCTCCACAACACCAAGCTTCATTCAAGGACATCTCAGCTTTCTCCCAGCTACGATCAAGAAGTTGGAGAAAAATGGCCTGCCACTGAGTGCTATGGACCTCCTCAATAGTGTGAAAGGAGAGCTGGACACCATCCCAGGAGTCAAAGGAGACTGTATTCATCCCAAGGTCTAGGCTGTTTTAGCTTGAAGCCCAAGATGTGAAACTTTATAGTCAGCCTGTGGGGTGTTCCAGGGAACTGGTGAGCCAGTGCCACGTGGCTTGACACCAGACCTGAAGTTCTATCCACTGGTGCGGAGCAAACCTTTCCTGAGCACAAGCTAACATTTTCTGATAAAAGGATGAACTGAGGAGATTGTAAGCAAAGCGATGGTTGTCAATGGGTACTGCAACCGAAGAAGCATGAGTTATATCTTGAATATTCAGCCAAAACTGCATAGTTTGTAATTCTAATCATTTCTTGAGCTTTCCAACAACAGCATTTAAAACTGCAATTTTGTGTCTAATCCAATCAATATATGTAAAACTGAAGTTGCTAACACGGCTGACTGTGAAAGCTAACAGAAGCTCTGTCCTAATTTGTTGGAGTTCCGAGGCGTCACTCTTCTGGCTGTTGTTGGTCTGTTCCCAGCCAATGCATTCACTGTATGTTGCGGATGGTGCCAACTAACTTGACAGCAGAGATCTTGTCGGGATTGTAAACGTTGAAAGGTAGCGCCATAGTCAACAAATTTCTTTTGGCAGCCGTCCCTCACGTGCCGTCCCTGGGTCTATGTAGTCTGTTAGTTGCTGTTTACAGACCCATTGGTATATTAGCAAACTCCTTAGGTTCGTATCTTGTATGCTGCAAGGCAACAATGTCTTTTTCAGCGTAATTTTGTTTTGTCTGTGCGTCACTCGCACCTACAGCAAACTGCCTGCTTGGTTGGGAAGCCCTTTTTTAGGCCGAGTTTTAAGAGTAACGGAGAACGGAGTTATGAGTTTTGTCCCGGTCGTTTCAGATGGTGGCTTTTCTGCGTCATCTTGAGTCTTGATTCACAACAAAGTTGAGCTAGAATACTCACAATCGAGATAAAGGCTTGTTTCTCAAGTCAACGATGTTAGCTAAGTTACATATGTGTGTCTAAAGTGGTGCTTTATAAACCGTGTATGATGTCCTCTCATTGGTTAAGCGTATGTATCAAGGACCTTCCATGCCGTGTTTGTGTTTTGCGAAGTCTTCTGTAATTACGATATTACAAGGGGAAAGTCTGCTAAAAACATAGTGAGTGAATGACTCATTTCGGTTCAACGGAACTCTCCTCAAGTGCTGTTGTTTCTGAACACTATGAGGCACCGTTGAAGGCATCCCACTCTGTCCTGTCACATCACACGATCCTTACTTACGTTGTATCGTCAGCGGCAGAAAAGAGAGCCAACTCAGCTATGTTTTATCCACAGGAAGGTACGTTAATACTCGACGAAAATGATAATAGAAGGACTATCTCACATTTGACACCACTGTCAGCCAGCACATCTTTCTCTCAGCTGGGGCAGAAGAGTGCCAAAAAAACAAGCTAAACCTTTTGTCCCCCTCGACGTTCGGGACAGTCCTTCAAGTACCGAGGGCGAAGAAAGCACCGTAGCAGACGCCGGCGACGGTTTTTCTAACCGTTACGCGCTGCACCGAGCAAGGATGACTCCGGGGCAGACGCACATCAGGGAGTCAAAGCCAACCTGATTACGAGACTTTCCCGAACTCATTTGCCAGCACCGCAGTGGCTGACGCAGTGACGTCAAAACTGATCCTGTGAGTCTGTACGACGCCACGGGTGCAGTAATACTTTCATCTGGAGCCAGCCCAGAACTGGAGGGGAAGCTTGCATCATGCTTCACTGAGATTTCCATTTGCGTCGACGACTGCGCCACATGTGTTTGAAGCCCGCTCTCTGTCAATATTCAAAAGGTGCTTGCATTAGCACATCCGAGGCTGCGAAAGGCTGAGGCGCTGATATTAATGTTCACGCTGGAACGCGCCTACATAACGATAAAGCAGTTTGCGTGCACATTACTGGCATCTGTGTAGCGCCTTCCATTGAAAGGAGAGTCTCAGTCATGACATTTTGCCCTTTCTTTGCAGTAGAAATCTCCCCAAGGGTGATATCTTCCGGTTCCGCATGTGTCTCTTCCGCGAGCACCTGGCCAAGGTGGACGCGATCCACTCAGATCCCTCGTCCGAAGCGTGCGCGCGCGCTGTCAGAGAGGCAGCACTCGACAACTGGACTCGATACTACAGGGGGGTCGCGCTAAAGTGAACGCTTTATTTTAAGTAATTAGAAGTATTCGGGAAAGATCTTTTTAAAGTCTTCCATCTTCCGGTTGTTGTCCTCCTTGATCCAGGAGGCTCAAGCACACAAGCAAGTGTCTCGGTCAATGACTGAGACGCAATGACACAATTCATCTCAGTCAAAAGAGTTGTGATAGTTCAGTGAATGAGTCTGGATAGGTTGGAAAAAGATAAAGACCTCAGTCTTGACTTAGCGCCACCCCCTTGTTAACTGCATTAGCGAGGGCGACGAACCCGAGGGCCACTTGCTCGCCTACCCCGTGGACGTCAACGTGGCCGTAGAGGAGAACATCCCAGTGGTCAAGATCACGGCCAGGACGAAAAGGAGAACTTTTCCGGACACTAGAGCCAAGATCCTGGGCAGGAAGGCCAAGTCCATTCCAAACAAGCTTACCACATGAGCAACTGTAACGCGTCTTGTCCTCTTCATCGTGCTACCACTTTGCTTTCAGGAACGGTGGTAGGCAGGTTCAAAATTCACTCTGTACAGGGTGACGGAGAACGCAACGTGGATGATCCCTTGATACTCGTTCCTGTTCGTCAAGGATGAGGAAGGCTGGGCGCGACTCTGACAGTTGGTGGGCTCAACGGCAAAAGTGGAATGAAGCCGAACCCCTCCCTGTACTCGTTGTCTTTGAAGGCCTCTCCAACAATCCTGGGCAGATGGGAACTCCATTAAGGCTCTTCCACGCTGCGCTTTTCTCCTGACTCACCCATCCTGCGTACAGAACACATATACACACACACGCACACATACATATGAGCTTATGTACACTGCACAGTCCTGTCTATGGCACAGTATAAGAGAATTCCACATTCTGATCTCCACTTTTGCCTTACGTATCTGTGACCCTAAAAACGTACGACTTGTTCCATTATATCAATCTTAACGTCATAACTAGGAAACGCCCCCCCCCCTCTCGTATGTTCATACATTGTACGTGTTGCACTCAATGTACCTACGCACATAAGCATACGAGCGCTCTCCTTTCCCTCCATATGAATATTTATTGTAGACGTTACTCGTGCTTTGTTTTTCAATCTGTGATTCATGGCCAATATATGCAGTTACACATACCGAATGCATTCGTGCGTGCCATTTTGAGGAGGACTTGATATTTTTCCTTAACTCCCACTGTATTCTGAGGATAGTACATATGGGTACTGTACGTACAAGTACATGCACTGCAGAGTACGTACATCGGACCAGTGGTTCTCCAAGGCCTGCTTCACTGTTGTCAGAGCTTGTTCAGTCAAGACTCGGATGTGCTGTCAAAACAATCTTGCAGTTGGATGAACTGATGAGTCTGAGAGCGGAAAAATAGGTGATTTTTCGTCCAAAAATATTTTACTTTTATGTCAGGTCAAGTTTACTTCAATTGGCAAAATAATATGCACTGTGTACATCTTCAGCAGACCGTATTATATCAGCCATGACTCATTGAAATCTGCCTCAAATAATCTTCTGCTCAGTTATGTCTCCTGCCCCTCAGGATACTTGAAAAACACTGAAAAAAGTCTCTCTACTTGCATCAACGCTGGTAATGGGACAGTATTAAAAAACTGGCACGTTTACTAGTCTCGATTACTTTTCGAACGTCTCCTCCGTCATAGTATTTTTAGTGTTCCACACGCTGTGTTTCATACGTTGACAAGACCATATGAAAATATAGGCTCATTTCGCCAAACTGTGTGGGTTTTTTTGCTGAACCTGCCAAGCATGTGAGGAAATATACGGAGTACATTTCGTGAAGAAAACATATTTTTCCGCTCTGTTCTGATGACAAACGTAACTTTTTTCCCACTTGGGACGTTGTCCCTGTCACATCATATTGCAACGGTTGTTGAGGTGCTTGACTCATACTGCTCGCGTTTGTCGTACCGGCTGCAACGTAAGAGTGTGAGTACTTAAGTGTAGCCATAATGAAGCAGCCAGGCGACTTCATCATATAATTCGGCAAGGAAGATAAGATGTCCCCTTGTGACTAAAGCTTTATTACACATGAAATTTCTTCATGCTCATCTCCCGCTCCTTCTTCCCTTACGAAATTCGGGCCAACTTTGTACTCAACCTCCTTATCATGGAGCTTTCTTCCTCCCAAAAATTAACGCACTAAACAAAGGTTTTCTAGGCAAGTGACTTGTACACACTTGAACGTGCCAGCTGACATTGAGTTAGCTTGAGTAGACACATCCACCCATGCACACACCCGCATACACCCACACCCACACCCACACCACTGTGCGTGTGGCACGTAAGAAAAATGTACATAGAAGAGGCAGCGGACTAAAGTAGAGCAACCAAATTCTCAATGAGTCTTCTCACTCAAATTGCTGGTCAAAACTTTTATTGTAAGAAGGAGAGAAAAAAGTTGGAATTCGAGGACAGATTTTTGGTCTTGGCACTCAAGTAACATTGCTTGAATTTTTCACTCCATAAATGCTATTGGTAGAAATATGTCGGATTGAGCTACAATTTTATGTAGTAGCAGCGGACATATGGAGCTTGACCCACCCTAAACTTCAGCTCAAAATTCCAACTGTTGGGTGCCCGTCTTTAGAATAAGGCCTGGCACTTCAGCGGCACAGAACAGTAAGTCTTAATTTGTGAATATGTCCTGAAAGTACAGTGTTTATCGCAAGTAATTTCCCCGGGGATGACTTGACTGCATGTGCTGTACTGGAACGCGTTGGGGTTGGATTTTGATGTGATATGGGTGGACTTAGACACAAAATGTGGTACAGCCATTCAACGTTGTGACTGCCCATTTTGCCACAGCTTTGCTCAAAAAGTTAGCCAGGTGGAGAGGGAGGGATGCCGAGTTAGTTGATTTGAAACTTGGCTTCTGGAGAGGGTAAAAATTGATGAAATTGGCTGACATTTTTCGGGGGGATCCCTGCCCCTAGGCCTCCATTCTGACTTGAACTTCCTTTGGAAGGATGACAATGATGCCTTTGTACCAGAGCATCGAGTCTGCAAAAAAGACTACGGACTGTCCACCGTCATGGCGACAATCAGCAGTGGTGAAACTTGGCAATGGTTGGAATGGACCCTGGCGACTGAGCCGTGGCGAGAAGGCCAAAGGGAACAGCCACATGGCAACGTGTTGTGGGGAGACAGGGGACCCACTGGAGAAGGGCCAAAATGTTGGATGCAGCTTTGAAAAGTCCCCTGAGTGGACAAAGCTCATTTAAACTCTATAAAGACACTCTTTTCAAGTCCTTTCACCTGCTGGCTTAGTCAAAAATGAGCTGAGTGAACACGCGGGTGTGACCTTGAGGGTCCTGATGGTATCACGACACTTTGTCATGTGACACTTCGTCACCGCATTTCTTGCCATGGCAGTTTTTGACATGGCCACTTTTGCCATTTGCCACTGGCCCTTTTTGCCTTTTTTTTCTTCACAGAACGGCCTCTGGTTTTTGCTGTGACTCTGCGCAGTTGTATGTCAAAATGATTTACCACATTTTGGTGTGTATAATGCGCATATGCACAGTTTATGTACTTTTACGCCAGAGCACCCAAGTTTTTGGAGTGGGACAAGGGGGAAACGGGCTCAAAAGGGCCAATGTGGACTTGAAAACATGCGTAAAACCGGGGTGCGTCAGGTTCAGTGGGGTGGTGGTGCTACTGCAACGAGTCATGGCAAAAAATCAGCTGTGGCACAACTTAGAAATGGCGAAAATTTGAGCAAGGTGAACGGACAATGACGAAAATAGTCATGGGAACAGCTGTGGCGGTGAAAAACGCCAATGGACAATCATCATGCAACCACATTCTAGACGAAGACAAACATGGGCTTTGTAGCAAAAAAATTGACAATATTTTGTCTTGTTGTGTAGAATGAGTAAAAAGCTGAATCATGTAATCTTTAAAAGCAGGATTCGGACCCCCAGGGGCCAATTTATGGGCAAATGACTGATTGAATCTAAACAACAAGCGCCCTATGCATATTGTATGCATCATCCTTTGCATGGTGCTGAAGAAACTGTTGCTCTAAGAATTCCTCTAATATGAACTCAGTCTTAATTCCTCCAAAATGAAGTTAGGCTTAATTCCTCTACAATGAACTCAGGCTTAATTCTTCTCTGTCACTCGCACTGCAAGGTACAGTATCTTTAGAGACTTCCTCGTCCAGGCTTAAAGGGACAGCCTTATTAGCATTAAATGCGCTGAAAACCACTAAATGAACTCGCCTTGCGTTTATTGTCTCTCCAGTGCCGCAGTCACGGAATAATCTACCTAAATATTTGGGATCACGATGGGTCTTCAAGCTCATGTGACATGAGACACGGACAGACTTCGTCTACGACCCTGAGGATCGAAGCCGGCGTCTTCGGTGCGGCTCTCCTCAACACTCCGGAGGCGCAGAAGCTTGATCATCCTGGCCTGAGCCTTCAGGGAGTCAGTCACGTCGGGTTCTCCTACAGGAAAAAGTTTTTACTATTCCAGTAGCATGAGCGACACATCGGATGGACATGGAATATTGCGATCCCGCCAACTGTCGACAACCACCATATCTAGAAATATACCTCCATATTTGGGCGACATTATACCGGGACTTCAGAGTGTGAGCACAAAGTTTTCAGACTATTGAAGTTTAACACGAATTCTTAATGTACGCTGAGTGGGAGGTGACGCCAAAAATGCTAGCAAATGATGGCGTAAATGCCCACTCTGGCATCACGATATCTGACTTGTGCTGCCTTTTGGCTGCCTCACACTCAGACCATAATTGATTTTTGTGCAGCATGACTGTAATATTCACCGTTGACAAAACGCTCAGCTGTCTGGAGCTATCAGGAGCAAATCAGGGAAGACCTGCTACAACTTCCGCCTCCTGCACGGTCATATTGAACCTGTGCGCTCAGGTTTTGGCATCAACACAAATCAACTAATTAAGAGCACCCAATTAGTGCTAAGGACGTCACTGTCACGAATAAAGCAACGCATCACAGACAGTCAGAGACGAAGGGTAAGTTTTGCAAAAAAAAGGCCCCTTAGAGAATTGTGAAGGAAGCATGACTATTGCCTAATGTGGTTGAAGGGACAACAAGGCTGCCTTATGAACCTTAAAAACTCTTGTTTTCCAGGCACTTTTGTTCCCCGCGGATGGTGACAGCCACCAATTGTAAGAGCTGAAAATTCTAGTCCCTTACTCATGTCTTGTAAATGGGTTACACTGTATTAGTCCGCCAGTCACGAAAGCCTCCGGCTGCTTCCCAAAATCATGTGTGAGTGTGTAAGTCTTTGATGCTGTAAAGTGTCCCTCACGTGCCATTCAAAAGGCAAATGCCGGCTGATTAGCACAATAATGATATAATACTCCGGAGAAAAAAGCGAGCTAGGGATTCCTAGATTACCTTGCAACATGGTGCGGTTGCTTAACTTCGAGGGGGTTGCAGATGGCGGCTGAGCCACCCATTCCCTGATGTTGAGTTGCTCATTCTCAGCTTGGGCACCCTCAAATACAGATTGAAGAAAACTTCCAGCCAGTCCTTCTGCCTTCCCTACGTCCAGGACCTCTCTGGCTTCTTGGAACAGCGCCTCTGAGTCCTTACCTTTGAAGGTGTGGTAATAATCTCTGTGAGCTTTGATATCTCTCTTCCAGAAGTGAGAGAAGGTTTGTGGGATCTTGTCGGGCGTGACCTCCTTGAGCTTGAGAATCATGATGCCAGTGACAATGATGCACGCAATGTTGACGGCAGTGAGAGTGAGACTGACAAGACCAAGGACGAAAACCTCGACCCGTAGATTGTCTGAATACTGAGCCTCGTAGACAGGTCCCTCGTGGCTTTCTGTACTGAGTCAGTCAAATTTTATGTGGGGTGGTCTCGACACAAAAATGAGTCATTTCTGCGCATTGCAGATTTTCAATTTATTTCATCCGTGTTTAGACTCACCCGGCGCTGTCGAGTAACCTAACAGGATGTCGGAGTCCGGGGCGACGGCAGCCACAGCCCAGAAGAGGCCGCAGTTGACGGCAGGCGGTAACAGGGAGGCGGAAATGGCGACCCCGACAAGGGATCCCACGTGTCCGCCCAGGACAGATAGGGCCACTCCGGCCCCTGAGGGCACGGCGACGAAGACGCCAACGACAAGGGAACGGAGCTTCCCCCGACTCAGCATTTCTTGGGTGGGCCACAAATCCACGCCGTAGGTGTCGATCCATGGCACAAAGATGATGCCCAGGACAAAGCCTATGACCACGCAGATGCCCAATGACACGAGCTCATGCCAGATGCCCTGGCCCCTAAAGTAGGATCAACCAACTTTTAGTCTCTGTGCGCGCGCATGCGCACATGTGTAGAGAGAGTGGAATGGTTAATGTTCTCTGCTATTTCTATCGTCATCGTGTAGTTTAAGTTCCATGCTTCGTGTTGAGCTTTTGCTCTATCTTATGTACATGTACCAGTTGTGACCCCAGTGTGATAAGAATTTCTGGCTGGATCGTTCTGGTGAACCAGCTGGATTGGACTCGCGTGTACTCTGGTCGAGTACCTTTCAGATAGTACTTAAGCCAAAGAATGCCTCACCCCAGTCACT
>JAAUXU010003102.1_pt1 | contig 13925 bp, 17 predicted proteins | sample 7278151 | NCBI WGS metagenome assembly JAAUXU01 (sample SAMN14350113, study PRJNA611818) | marine sediment metagenome | isolation source: surface marine sediment (1.8m) | place: French Polynesia: Moorea | collected 2018-08 | reverse complement strand
TTCCTTTACTCCGGCGAATGATGACCGTGTAGTTTTTATCAAACAGAATTTTAAAAAAAGCCTGAATCACGTGCTCGGAAGGCCTCTCGAAAGCACAACCGCCGTGCGGATTAAATGGAATGAGATTGACCTTACACCGGATCGGCCGGAGCAGTTTGGCCAGACGCTTTGCATCCGCCACCGTATCGTTGACGTCTTTGAGCAAAATATACTCAAACGTAATTCTGCGGCCGGCCGGCAACGGGTAATCGCGACACGCGTCCAGCAGGTCCTCGATGGGGAATTTGCGATTGATGGGCATCAAACGGCTACGGGTGTCATTATCGGTTGCATTCAGAGATATGGCCAGGTTAATTTTCGTATCCCGGCCCAGGGCGTCAAAACGCGGCACGAGCCCGGCAGTGGAAACCGTAATTCGGCGGGTGGCGAAGCGCAGCCCGTAGTCATTATCGGTGATGGTATCCAGGGCGCTGACCAGATGGTTGTAATTGGCCAGCGGCTCACCCATTCCCATGAAAACGATGTTTCGCAACTGCTCAGGATTTTCCAGGTCATTCTTGATATCGCGCACCTGACCGATAATTTCGGCCCGGGTCAAGTTTCGCTCGAATCCGCCGGTTGCCGTCAGGCAAAACAGACATCCCTGGGCGCAGCCCACCTGGCTGGAAACACACAGTGTAAAGTGATCCCGTTCCGGGATCAGAACGCTTTCAATGCGTTTTCCGTCCTCTAATTTGAATAAATATTTGCGCGAGCCATCCCGGGAGGTCTCTGTTCGTTCCACCGCAAGCCGACCGATCTCAAAGTGCTCTGCCAACAATCCCCGGACATTTTTGGAGATATCGGTCATCTGATCAAAGCTGTCCGCCTGGCGCAAATAAATCCATTTCAGGATTTGATCGGTGCGGTAAGCCGCAATATCCCGTTCCTTAAGCCAGGCCAGCAGCTGGTCACGGGTTAATTCAATAATATTCATGCTCAAAGCCGTTTATTCCCGAATAACAATTAATTGGTGAAATTAATTTACTTGACATAACATTGATGAAATTATATTTTCAATGATTTATGTAAAACAGATGGTAAATAATCATGTTTGAAAATCTAAGTGACAAACTGGACGCCATATTCCGCAAACTGAAAGGACGCGGCAAGTTATCGGAGAAAAACATCGAGGAAGGGCTGAAGGAAGTCCGAATGGCCCTTCTGGAAGCCGATGTCCATTACCGCGTGGCGAAGAAATTCATTGCGGATGTTAAAGAGCGGGCACTGGGTCAGGAAGTTCTGTCAAGCCTGACCCCGGGTCAACAGGTCATTAAAATCGTCAACGACGAATTGACGGAATTGATGGGGTCGAGCCACAAGGAACTGGATTTATCGGGTACGGCCCCGATCGCGTTGATGTTGGCCGGCCTGCAGGGTTCCGGTAAAACGACCACCGCCGGAAAGCTGGCGGTTTTTTTACGCAATAAGGGCCGCAAACCGTTTCTGGTTCCGGCGGACGTTTACCGCCCGGCCGCCATCGATCAGCTCAAGAAACTGGGTGCGCAATTGGACGTTCCGGTATTTCCCGCCGGCGTGGATATGGATCCGGTGGATATATGCCGGGAAGCCAGGACGGCCGCTCACCAGCAGGGCTGCGACACCCTGCTGCTGGATACCGCCGGCCGCTTGCATGTGGATGAGGAGCTGATGGACGAACTCAACCGCATCAAGCAGGAAGTCAAGCCGTCGGATATCCTGCTGGTGGCCGATGCCATGACCGGGCAGGATGCGGTCAACATCGCCAAGTCGTTTGACGAAATCCTGGATATCGGCGGCGTCGTTTTGACTAAAATGGACGGCGATGCCCGGGGCGGCGCCGCCCTGTCCATCAAAACAATTACGGGCAAGCCCATCAAATTTATCGGTGTCGGCGAAAAATTAACCGAACTAGAGCCGTTCCATCCCGACCGACTGGCTTCCAGCATTCTGGGTATGGGGGATGTGCTCACATTAATCGAAAAAGCTCAGGATGCGGTGGACGAGAAAAAAGCCGCTGAGCTCGAAAAGAAACTTAGAAAGAGCCAGTTTACACTGGAGGATTTTCGCGATCAAATGGTCCAAATTCGCAAAATGGGCTCTCTGGGCGATATCCTCAAAATGATCCCCGGAATGGGAAAGCTAAAACAATTAAAAAATCTGGATGTCGATGAAAAAGAGTTTGTCCGGATCGAGGCCATTATCAATTCGATGACCCCTCGGGAACGGCAGCAACATACGATCATCAACGGAAGTCGCCGCAGGCGGATCGCCAAGGGGAGCGGAACCCGGGTCCAGGATGTCAACCGGCTGTTGAAGAACTACTCTCAAATGCTGAAAATGCTCAAAAAAATGAATAAAGGTGGTATGCGCGGGATGCCCCAGGGAATGCTGCCGTTTTGAAGGAGAAAACTAGACTATGGCTGTAATAATCAGATTGGCCAGACATGGCGCCAAAAAAAAACCTTTTTACCGAATTGTTGTCGCTGACAGCGAGAGTCCCCGGGACGGCAGATATCTGGAAAAGGTCGGCACTTACGACCCCCTGATCGATCCGGCCAGGGTAACGCTTAAACCTGAGAGAATCAAATATTGGATGGACCAGGGCGCCAAGCCTTCCGACACGGTTCGAAGCCTTTTGAAAAAAGAAGGCTATTTTGCGGCAAATGCCCAGTCGAATTGACGATTGATTATTGAACAGTCCTGTCGACGACAAAGATCATGTGCTCATCGGTAAAATCGTTGGTGCACATGGTGTTAATGGTACGAGCAAGGTTCGCTCATATGCGGACTCGCCGTCGCTGTTCAAGCCCGGTGAGGCTTTGCTCGCCCGCAACGAGACCAGCGGATCGACTGAACACCTCGAAATCAACTGGGTAAAACCGCATACGGGAGCTGTGCTGATATCGTTCCGGGGAGTATCCGACCGCAACCAGGCCGAAGCATTGATTGGATCTGAGCTGTTCATTGCGAAGGATAAGTTGCCGGCTCTGGACGAAGACGTCCACTACTGGTTCGATCTAATCGGGATTGAAGTCTACACAATTGAAGGTGATCATCTCGGGCGCATCGAATCCATCATCGAAACGGGCAGCAATGATGTCTACGTGGTAAAAGATGGCTCAACGGAAGTGCTGATTCCGGCCCTCGGATCGGTGGTGTTGAACATCGATACCGAGCATAACCGCATGGAAGTCGACTTGCCGGAAGGACTAATTTAGTTGATTCGTTGATTGGTTAAATAGTTAAATGGTAGATTAGTTGATTTGTTGAATCGTTGATTGGTTAATTGGTCGAATAGCTGACTTGTTGATTGGTTAAATAGGCAATAATGATCTATAAGCATATTTTTGAGGAAGGTGTTTATCAATAATATTTTACCTCCACCAATCTCCCCGAGAAAACTGAGATCGCCTCAGGTTAGTCGAGCGGAGAGGAGGCAGCCTCCTCGCTTCTGATTCATGGGATTGAGGAGGGGTATAATCTGGTATTGTCCTTTAAGGGAATGTCGATAGGACCGAAGTAAATTTCATACTTTTACCATTTGACAAGTCAACCATTTGACCAGTCAACCAATCAACCAGTTAACCAATCAACCAGTTGACCAGTCAACTATTTGACGAGATAATGTATTTCACCGTTCTGACAATTTTTCCGGAGATGTTCGATCCGTTTTGGAACTACGGGATTATTCGGCGGGCAATCGATCAACAAAAGATCATTACCTCGGCAGTAAACATCAGAGACTACGCCGGCGGTCGGCATCAGGTTACCGATGATCGGCCATACGGAGGCGGCAGCGGCATGGTAATGAAACCTGAACCCCTGGCGGCCGCCATCAGGGACGCAACAGGGCAGCAGACCGGAGCGAAGACCGTGCTGTTGACCCCCCAGGGGCGAATGTTCAATCAGGCCATGGCCCGGGAGTTGGCGTCGTTGGGCGGACTGATTCTGGTTTGCGGTCGTTATGAGGGTGTCGACGAGAGAATCTGCCATGATCTGATCGATTATGAAATTTCAATCGGGGACTTCGTGCTCACGGGAGGAGAATTGGCGGCAATGGTTGTGATCGATGCTGTCGCACGCCAGATTCCCGATGTTCTGGGAGGCGAGGACGCCGCCGAAAAAGACTCTTTTTCCGACGGCCTCCTGGAGCACGCGCACTATACCCGACCTGAAAATTTTGAGGGGCACAAGGTGCCCCGGGTTCTGATGTCCGGTCATCACCGGGAAATCGAAAAATGGCGGATGGAGTCGTCGGTCATGCGCACACTCCTGAAAAGGCCGGATCTTCTGCAAAATATAGAGTTAAACCCGGAGCAGCGCGAGATATTGGCTAAATGGCGACGGGCAATTGAGAATATATTGGTCTCCCAAGTTAGCGAGATATGAGACTGCTGAGCAGCAGGCGCACGGCATAACCGGAAAACATATATGCCCAACATTTATGTGGCTCTGACGCACTACCCGGTGGTCGATAAACGTGGAGATATTATCACCTCGGCCATTACCAACCTCGATTTGCACGATATATCGAGAGTGGTTAAGACATATGGGGTCAATGCATTTTACGTCGTAACCCCGCTGACCGATCAGCAGGAGCTGATCGGTAAAATTATTTCACATTGGACCAACGGCTACGGTGCCGAGTACAATCCGACCCGGCGCAGCGCTCTCGAGCAAATTAGAGTCGCGGAGACGATCGCAGATGCCGGCCGGGACATCGCTGCCACCGAAGGTGTCTACCCGAAGCTGACCGTTACCAGTGCCCGGGATTATCCATCGAGTGTCGGATATGAAAAATACCGGAGCATCATCAAAACCGGCGAGCCACATCTGTTGATTTTCGGAACGGCCTGGGGTTTGGCGGAGTCCATCATTAATGAAGCGAATTATATCCTGGAGCCGATCTCAGGTCTAACGGATTACAATCATTTATCAGTTCGATGCGCAGCCGGCATTATCCTGGACCGGCTGTTGAGTACCAGATAAAAATTTAAGTTGTTGGTTATCCGTTGACCGGTTTCCAATAACGTATAACCAATAACAAATAACGATCTTTGGAGGTAACCAGTAAAATGAAAAAAATAGAACGTCTGCAAAAGGAAAATGTTCGCATGGACCTGCCCGATTTTGGCCCCGGTGATACGGTTAAGGTTCATGTAAAGATCAAAGAGGGAGAAAAGGAGCGAATCCAGGCCTTTCAGGGGGTGGTCATCAGCAAGCGCAAGGGCAGCAGCAATGCCACCTTTACCGTTCGTAAGGTCTCCTACGGTATTGGTGTGGAACGAATCTTCCCCATGTACTCACCCATTATCGACAAGGTGGAAATCATCACCCGCGGCCGAGTTCGACGTGCAAAGATCTACTACTTGCGTAAACTGAGGGGCAAGGCCGCCAGGATCAGAGAAAAACGGTTTAATTAATCCGAAATCTGATGAACAATTTATGGCACTTTGAGAATCACGCTGCCAGCGAAGGCCGCCGGTCTGTAGCCGGCATCGATGAGGCCGGCCGGGGCCCCCTGGCCGGTCCGGTTGTCTCAGCTGCCGTTATTTTGCCGCCATCATTTCAGGAACCCGGAGTCACCGATTCCAAAAAGCTGTCTCACGCAAAACGGGAGCGGTTATACGATAAAATCTATGCCCAGGCCATCGCCATCGGTATCGGGATAGTGGATGCAATAGAGATTGACCGCATTAACATTCTACAGGCATCCCTGCTGTCAATGGCCATGGCCGTTGAGAATATCGCTCCCCGGCCGGACTTTTTACTGATTGACGGTATATTCAACATACCATATAACCTGCCTCAGAAAACCATCGCCAAAGGCGATTCCTTAAGCATCTCCATTGCGGCTGCATCAATCATCGCCAAGGTCTCCCGGGACCGCCTGATGCAAAACTACGATCACTATTATCCTCAGTACGGTTTTCCGCGACACAAAGGTTACCCCACCAAAGCCCACAGGGAGGCGATCCGCCAATACGGTTGCAGCCCGATCCACCGCAAGAGTTTCAGGGGGGTCAGGGAATACCATAAGAAATGCCTAAAATGAGCTAAATTGCCTAAAATGCCTAAAATTGAGGTGTCGCGGTGCTCCATCTTTTTGTATTTTAATGGAGACTTTTTTGCATATTATCAGAAGAATTGTTTCATCACGAAAGCATAAAAGCATTCGTGATCATTCGTGTAAATTCGTGGCTTTCTATTTGGATCGATTGGTTGCTCATTTCATATAAATGCTTGTTGTTTGCTGATCTGACATGCTAATCTTAGAAAATATTATTACCAAAACCGATATCAACGTAAAAACGGTGGCGCAGGATGCAAAACAAACATCATCAATTCGGCGAAAGAAGTGAAACCCTGGCCGCCTGGTATTTGAAGAAAAATGGCTATACGATTATTGAACAGAACTATCGCAATCAGCTGGGGGAAATTGATATCATTGCCAGAGAGAATAAGACCATCGTGTTTGTGGAGGTCAAATCCAGAAGGTCTACCCGCTACGGCAGTCCCAAATGGGCTGTCACGCCCAAGAAACAACGCAAGATTTCCATGGTGGCACTCTACTACCTCAAAACCACCAAGCAATCCAACGTCAAAGCCCGATTCGATGTGGTCTCGATTTACGCCAACCAGGACGAACCGCAAATCGAAATTGTCAAAAATGCCTTTGAATTGGCCTACTGATCCGATTATTCATTACCGTGGGGGATACCGTTATTTGATGAAGACACCGAAGATATGCCTATTAATAGCAAACGGAGTGGGGGAGTAAAGTAGATTGCGGATTTTCGATTGCAGAATGCGGATTTAAAGCAAGGGTTTGAGTCAAATTGGTAAAAAAAGATAAAAAAAACGTGCCGGTCGGTTCGTCAGGCACCCTGTATGTCGTTGCCACGCCCCTTGGCAACCGTGAGGACGTCACACTAAGGGCATTGAAAGTACTGCAGGATGTCGATTTGATCGCAGCCGAAGACACACGCAAGACCCGCAGATTTTTGGCCTATCACGGTATTCGGAATCAGTTCATTTCCTATCACGAGCACAATGAGGACGAACGAACGCCGGCACTGATTACCCGCCTGCAGAACGGTATGACGATTGCCCTGGTGAGCAATGCCGGCACTCCGCTTGTCTCAGATCCGGGATACCGGCTGGTGGAAGCCGCCCTCGAAAGCCATTTGAGGGTGGTCCCCATACCGGGAGTCAGTGCTGCCACTGCCGCCCTGTCCGTGGCGGGCCTGCCCACCGACTCTTTTATCTTTGTTGGCTTTCCAGCTAAAAAAAAAGCCAGACGACTGCAGCAGTTAAACGATCTTGCAACTGAGCCCCGGACCCTTATTTTCTATGAGTCTCCCAAACGACTTCAAGCACTGCTTTCGGAACTGCTCGAAGTTCTGAGCGACCGCCGGGGCGTTCTCGCCAGAGAAATGACAAAACATCACGAAGAATTTTTACGCGGTCGCCTGTCCGAGATTGCGGGCAATTTGAGTGGTCGTCAAAGCATCAAAGGTGAGTGCACCCTGATTGTCGCCGGATACGACGGGCGCAGCTTCCAATCCTGGCCTTTAGTCCTTGAGCAAATCGAGACAGCAGTCAGAGCCGGGCAGCTGTCACTATCGGCAATTGCCAGGGAAATCGGCGCGGCGTCGGGTTTTTCGAAAAATAAAATCTATGCCGAAGCATTAAAAATCTCAAAGGAGCTAACCGGTGGGTAAGCTCGATTCTCGATACTCGATTCTCGATTCTCGATATTCGATACTGGATGAAATCGAGTGTAAGGTTTAACGTAAAAGGTGTAGGGTTTTAGGTTAGGGCTGGGAGGATAGAATATATCAAAAGGTATAAGCATAAATTTTGGATAAGCTGAATCCAACAACTCAAACCCTCTACCCTGTCATCCTTCCGGTGCCGGTTGAGGTTCTTGACTACACGCCGCGAGAACGGGTCATCTTTCTGAGCCGCCATGCCCGGGTGGCTTTACGGCAGTCGGCGCAGATCAGCGGTGTTGAACTGGGAGAACTGGAAAAAGATGAAGACGGCGTCCCCCTGCCGAAAGGCGGCCAATACTGGTCTATCTCCCACAAAACGCATTATGTTTGCGGCGTCGTGGCACCGCAACCTATCGGTATCGATATCGAGAGAATTCGTGAATTTTCGGAAGGCGTATTTAAAAAAACCGCCTCCGAAGATGAATGGTCGCTGGCCGACATGAAGACGAACTCGCTCATGTCATTTTTTCGCTTTTGGACGGCCAAAGAAGCCGTTTTAAAGGCAACCGGAATCGGCATCAGAGATCTGCTAAAATGCAGGGTTTATCATATCATCGATGACACGCATCTAAAGATACAATATGGTGGAAAAGATTGGCTGATCGAACACTTCTTTTATGATGATCATGTGGCATCGATTGTGAAAGGCTCCTACCGAATAGATTGGTCCGTCAATTCGTGATTATTCGTGCAATTCCGTGGCTAAAAATGAGATCATCACTTCACAGCATCTATACGACTCACATTTCCAATACGACTTTGCCGATATTTTTATTCTGCCTTATATAGCGGTGGGCATCCTGAGCGTCTTCAATGGGAAAGATCCGGTCTACTACGGGCTGAAGCCGACCATCCTCCAACATCGACCAGAAACGGTTTTCAAATTCCCGGGTGATGAATATCTTTTCAGGCAGCGGTCGCGGTCGCAGGCGGGTGCCGATGATTCGCAGGCTTTTGCCCAGGATAGTGCCCAGGTTGATTTCGGCCTCACTTCCGCCCATCAGACCGATATTGATCAGCCGGCCGTTAACTGCCAGCAGGTTTAGATTTTTTGCAAGGTAAGCAGCGCCCACCGGGTCCAGGATCAGGTCAATCCCCTGACCATCTGTAATCTCCATAATCTCTTTGAAAAAGTCCTGCTCCTTGTAGTTGACCGCCAGCTGTGCCCCCAGCTCCCGGCATTTATCCAGTTTGGCTGCCGAACCTGCAGTGGTGTAGACCGTTGCCCTGGCCGCACGGCACAACTGAATGCCGGCCGTCCCCACACCGCTGCCGCCGGCATGAATCAAGACTTTTTCGTCGGCCTGCAATCCGCCTTCCACAAAAAAATTGCTGAATGCGGTCAACCAGACCTCCGGTACCGCTGCACCATCGGTAAACTCCCAGCTTTCGGGCAGTCGGATTAACATCTGCGGATGAACCGCCACCCGCTCGGCATAGCCGCCGCCCGCCAAAAGCCCCAGTACCCGATCGCCAACCTGCCAACCTTCGGCATTTTGACCGATGGCCGCAACCACGCCGCACATTTCCAGGCCCAATATCTGCGACTCCCCGGGCGGTGGTGGATAAGCTCCCTGAGCCTGCAGCAGATCCGCCCGATTGACGGCAGTTGCCCTGATATCAACCAGAATTTCCTCCGGTCCATAGGTGACATCCGGAACTTCCTCCCAGCTCAATGTGGGCTCCCCTTCTGTTTTTTTTACGACGATCGACTTCATTTTGCATTCCTTCCCATCACCTAATTTGTTGACAAAGTTAAACCTGCGACACTAGTAAGTTAATCCCTGGTAGATAAAGTATGCCCCAACAACAAGCATCAACACCGTACCGATGCGGTATATAAATTGCCTGTTTCTCAACCAGCCCATGTCCACCAGCTTGGCAATGAGAAACAGGGTCGGAACAGTCCCGGTCCCGAAACAAAACATAACACCCATCCCTTTTAAGATTCCGTCCCATGTCGTGGGTGCGTTCATACCCGCCCCGGCAGCTGCCAGGAGGGCGGTGTATACCGGTCCGCATGGCAAGAGGCCAAGCAGCAAACCCACGGGGAAGTAGGCCGCCACAGAGTCGATCCGCGAAAGCTTTTTAAAAGCTTTGACGATGAAGCCTTCCGGATTGTAATAATCGGCAAACATTTTCCCCAGGGGCAGCCACCCGCTCATGGCAAGAGCCATGACAACGATCATTACGCCGGCAAATATCAGGGCCGCCTGTTGGATTCCCGCGATGTTGGAAGCCACCATGGAGAATGAGCCGGTGGCCCCCATGAGCCCGCCCAGAAGCGAGTATGTGATGACCCGGCCCGCGTTGTAGAGGAGGTGCGGCAGGTACAGATTGCGACCTTTCAGGTTCAATGACAGGGAGACCACAATTGGACCGCACATCCCAACGCAGTGCCCGAAACCCACTGTGAAGCCGGTCGCCAGGAAGAGTGGGTATAGGGGGTCAATAGATGACATCAAATACGAATTTTACCTCTCCCCGGCCGGGCACAGTTACATTAGCGAACCAGGTTCGGCGGCCGCTTTTGCAGCGTACGATAACGCCTGTGCCCTTGTAGACGCCATTACCGACTGGTTTTAACTTGATCTGGTTCGGCCCCATTTTCATCGCCGGCATTCCGAGATCGATATAGGGGGCTTGCTCAGGCGGATTGCCGGATAGAGTGACACTGAACGTCGAATCCTGCATGGCCGTTACGGGTTGGGGCATTATTTCCAATGTCACGGTTTCCCCTCCTATGGGCAGGATGCATTTGCCGTCATGCGCCCGACAGTTGATTGCCGATGCTCCGGCAAAAACCGTACTCACGGCGGGTGCGGTAATCAGTAAAAAAAGCGCGCAAGAAAAAGAGATAGCCCTATTGCCGATTGGTCGATCCATTGTCACCTCACTAAAGCCTTTCCTTGGTTAGCGTAAATTTAAGCGTTAAAAATTACGATCCTTAAAATTAATTCACTTTTGTCGAATTGGAAAGTATAGAGACTTGCCCCACTAATTTGCATGGCTACAGATACATTGTGGATTCCCAAGAATCAACAAAATTGTGACTATCGCTTTTGTCGAAAAATCCCGCTTCTCGTATTCCAATAATAAAACTTACCGTTTTTTTTGACTTTTTTCTAGTTAAGTTATAATATGGGCTTGATACTAAACCCGGCTAAGCCGGTTTTAGCGAAGCTTAATCCCGATTTATCGAGGAAATGAAGATTGAAGATTGAAAATAGCCACTAAAGTAACCTGGATGGAGGAGAGACATGCACGTTCTAGGCGTCGATATCGGCTTCGGTTTTACCAAAGCGACCAATGGCAGTGACATGCTCATTTTCAAATCCCTGTTTGGAGATGCCGCCGATATTCAATTCTGGGCAGATTTTGGGGAAAGTTCGCCGACCGATCACATTCACGTGACCATTGACGGCAATTCATATTTTGTTGGCGATCTGGCAGAACAACAATCGAGCGTTTTGCACTTCACCCTCGATCAGGAACGGCTGCTGTCTGACTATGTCAAGATTCTGTCACTGACAGCTGTCGGAATGCTGCAGCAGGATGATTCATCGATCAACGTCCCGATCAACCTGGTGTCAGGCCTTCCGATCGGATACTTTAGGGACAACCACAACCGGTTCAACGAGATGCTGACCGGCCGTCACACCATTACCTACCATAGCAGCGACGGTAAGGAGAAAATCAGAACGATCCATATCAACAAAGTTCGCATGCTGCCGCAGCCCATGGGCAGCATCCTCAACCTGTTGATGAATGATCATGGCAAGATCGGAGACCAGGAGCTTGCCAAACAAAAGATCGGGGTGGTTGACATCGGATTTCGAACGACGGATTTCGCCATCCTAGACCGTTTGCGCTACATAAATCGCGGCAGTAAAACCATCGATACCGGGATATCAAAGGGCTTCAGCGTTATCGCCAACAAGCTGCGCGAAAAAAGCAGTGTCAACGTCGAGCTTTTCCGCCTGTATCGGGCGGCTGAAACCGGGACGATTACCATGCGGGGGCACGGGTTTTCTTTTCCCAAGATCAGGGATCAGGTCTATTCCCAGCTGGCGAGATCCATCGCCGATGAAATTGATCGCCTCTGGGCCAGCGATTGGGATATCGAGGCGATTTTCCTGTCCGGCGGCGGTACCCGGGAGCTTGCCAGCTATCTCCAACCCATGATCACCGGCAATGTCATACCGGTGGACCCCGGGCAGGACGCCAGACTCAACAACGTCAAAGGCTACCTGAAGTACGGTCGCTATATCTGGGGGGATGACGACGTTAAAGCTGAATCAATCCCGCGAAAGAACGAGGATGAAACCGTCGAAACGATTAGAGAAGATGAATTGTCACAAACCCAGTAAAAATGTCGAATGAATATTGACAAATGACAACTTATGGAATCCTATCTGTCTTTACACTATACGCTTTGCTCAGTGCGCTCTGCTCTTTGAGTTCGTCAACCATTGACTCGGATCTCAATCCTCTTCGCTCAGCCCTGCCCAATTTTCCGAATTCCGCATTCCCAATTCCGATTTTAGAGTTCTTTTTACTTTGGGCACCAGAATAATCTTTTCCCCCTGGCGTTGAACTTCGATTCCATAATTGGGTAAGGTCTTTGTTAAAGGTCGTCCAAATAGAAAATCAAGCATTTCCTCGTCCAGCCCGCCACGGGTGACAACCAGGTTACGGATTTCAATATCGAATTTGATGATCTCAGCAAGCTGGCGTCGGGTCGTGTCATTATCATCGAGTTCCAATTCCCTGATAGCGTCTCGAATCTTATCGTAGTCACAGCGCTCCTGATGATCGGCAATCAAATCCCACAGCCCTTCGACATCGGCCACCAGATCTTCGCGGGTCAAGCGCCGTTTGGCGTATATCCGTTCCAATTCGCGCGTATCCCAGCATTTAAGCGCTCGACACTCCCGGGGACGATTATCATAAATCGAGCATTGCTTACCCGCTTCATCAAAAAAGATGCAGGTCCAGGTATTCCCTTTTCCTTTGATCTTGATGATGTCTGAATCGAGCGGCTTCAAAGACCCTTTTACGTTGTCGTAGGCGAATTCACCTTTGCGGATAGTGAACAGACAACGCGAGGGAATGATGCCGTTGTCAATCAAATCGCGGTCATTCTCATGAAAACCGGGGCCGCCCTTTTCACAACACGTGCCGCAGCGGATACACTCCGCATTCGTTACCTGCGGTCGAAGACGCTGACGATGTTTCACTTTAATAAATCCAATCTCACGGTTCGGCTTTGGTCAACCCGTTAGGGGTTAGAGGAGTGATTAACGTAACCAGCATATTTAGGTTTCAGGTGTCGGGTTTCAGGTTTCAGTTGTCAGGACATATAATTTAGGAATTGAGGAATTCATGGTATTCTATCTATTTATCTCCCTCATCCTTGATATCGCCTCAGAAATCACCAAAACTAAATTTTCTAGATTAATGGATCGAAAATCGCGTTATTTGAATTTTTTCGAGATTGGCGTTCTTTAATTCCTCAATTCTTAAATCCCTCAATTAACGCGCGCTGAAACCTGAACACTGAACACTGACACCTGAAACCTCCAACAGCTTTGGCTTATTCGCTCAGGGACACGATCGGGTGGCATTTAATCTTGATATCCGTAATCCCCTCAAAACCGGCGATCACCTGCCTGATCTCCTTGACCAACCTCTCTTCATCACGGACGGCTGTATCCGTTTCGATATGGGCGATGTGGTGGTCAACACAGACTGCTTGCGTGACGTACATAAATTAAGCGGTACATGTCGAATGTTCAAGCACCAAGTCAGATAAACCCGGTTTCTTATAAGCGGTGCTTCCGGCTAAAAAACAGCCGGTCTGATCAAATGAGAAACCTTGAAAAGCGAATATCGAATTTCGAATAATGAATTTCGAATGTCGAAGTAAGGCATTTTATCTATCTATTAAAAAGACTGAGCAAATCGAAACCACACTTCGACATTCTGCGGTTCGCTTTTGATTTAGTTTCATATAAGCGCTGCCTTGCTAAAAAACAGCCAGTCTGATCACAGAAGAAACTGAAGAAAATTAATCCATCACAGAGCCCACAGAGTTCTCAGAGAACAATTAAAAAGCTCTGTGTG
>JAAUXU010037001.1_pt1 | contig 13928 bp, 13 predicted proteins | sample 7278151 | NCBI WGS metagenome assembly JAAUXU01 (sample SAMN14350113, study PRJNA611818) | marine sediment metagenome | isolation source: surface marine sediment (1.8m) | place: French Polynesia: Moorea | collected 2018-08 | reverse complement strand
TAAATGTTTGTTATTTTTTTAAATCTCCTGAGTTGACATTTTTGGGGAATTTGCTTTCAAAAATTTCAGTAGATTAATTCGGCATTAATAATAAGAGAAATCGGCAAAACCCAAGTACCTCCCTCGTCTCGCTTTCTTGTGCATTCTGCCGGCCGCTCGCTGCCCGCCTTCCAACCCTGATACCCCTTATTAAAACACCAAAAGCAAAGGGCAGAGGGAGAAGTGACCGGGCACCGACTTTTTTTTTTGAAATCTGAAATTGGCCGCCGCCCGAGGAAGAAAAGGAGAAAGAGATCTCCTCCCCCTTTTCACACACTAATTCATGTCCGTCCGTTCCTCCGCCCGCCGATCTCCTCCCTTGGCGGCACCAAAGAATCTCTCCCCCTATGCACCGTGAAGAAATCCCTCCTCCACCTTCTCGCTCGAAACCCTCCTCCTCCTCCTCCGATCGAATCAAAAAGGCGGCGGCGGCGAAAAAGCAGTGTCGGGTGTCTTGATCTTCATTTAGGATCGGCCGTCGACGACGGACGGAAGGGGAAAATGGCAATATCAAATCTCAAGACACCTTCCCTCCCCCTCTCTTCCCGCATATATGTTGCATTAGAGAGCCCTCTGATTGACTTTTTCCGACCGACTCCTCCCCCTTCCTCCCCTCTCCGGTGGCACACAGGGGCATTATCCACTGCTAATAAAGAAACAATGCGCTTCTTCTTCTCCCCTCCCCCTTTCGTCGGGGCCACCACCATTCATCCCTCTCTTCTCTCTCTTAGAAAGCGCAAGAGGAGACTGCGTGCGGTATTGTCTCCACCTCCTCAGTAAGATTATGAATGCTGCTAAGAGACCGGAGAAGGATCCAAAAGTAAAAGAGAGGTAGGGAGGGGAGGGGAGGAGAGGGGGAGTGAGGGTGTCATATTTTTCCCGTAGCGGGCGGGAGAGAAAAGGGAAGAGAGTGGATGGGGGTCCCGGCTTTTGATCTTGTGTTGTCCACAGGGGAGGCGGGGGAGGAGAGGGCTCTTCCCCACACCTCTATCACTCTCTCCCCAAGGGATCTACAGGCAGATTCTAGAGAAAAACAGGGGGAAGAAGGATTCCCGAGAAATCATAGTTCGCGCAGTATTTTCACGCCATGTCTTCACCACCTTCCTCTTGTCCACCTTCTTCCAGGGACGATCTTCAACAACCCTTGGTCCTCCTGCGCAGGCTCCAGTTCGCCAGGTGCAGGATGCTTCAGGTTCTCAGCAGGGCCTCCGAGTCATGGAGCGCCGTTCCCTGTGACGGGGATCATAACGGCTGCGGATCTGGAGGTAAAAGATTTTTTTCTTGTTCATGAAGCAGTACTACTGTTCACCTCGCATTTTTGCGTTCCAGGTGACCGTCCTCAAGCAGAAACACCGCCGATACTTGCAACAAGCGACTCTGATCCCGGCGAGGAGGAGTACTCGGAATTTGGAGACGAAGAGGAGGAGTCTTCCGACTTGTCCGACGGCAGCAGCGAGGACACAAGCGACTCCAGCATGAGTCCTGTCGGCGACGCCTCGGCGACGCCTTCCCCAGTCCAGGGTGCCAAAAGGAGGAAGCCGCAGAAAACCAACAGGGTCACCAAGGAGCAACAACAGGAGGTGAGAAAGGTTAATAAAGCATTCCACCTATTATGCCAACAAAATATGTCTTTAGGCCAACCTGCGGGACGATGACGACCTGCCCCTGACCATCGCCTCCCCGCCCCCCGCCTCAGTCAACGACGAGGACGACAACGACTCCTCTCCCCCTTCGCCCGCGGCCTCTCCGTCCAAGCAGAGCCACGCCCCCTCTGGCGCCTCCGCCGTCCCGCCTGCCTTCCTCGAGCCCATCATCCCTCCAGGCCCCATCCCCAAGGCCATCATCACCTCCACCACCGTGGTGACGTCGGACGAGAACAGCATCTACCAGTGCCCACTCTGCCGCGAGGATCTTCCTTCGCAGAAGGAGTTTACAACTCACATACGAGGGCACAATGAGGTCAAGCCTCACCCAGATCCCAATGACCCAACTGGCCAGGCAAAGGTGTACTACTGCTGCCTATGCAGCAAGATGTTGTCTTCCTTCAGCTCCCTGGATAGACACATGCTTGTTCATTCGGGGGAGAGGCCCTTCTCATGTGAGTTGTGTGGCCAGACCTTCACCACCAACGGCAACATGCACAGGCACAAGAGGACCCACAGTGCCAAGGAGCTGCAGGAATACGGTGAGGCCACCGGCATCTCCCTTCTTCCCACCGGGAGGAGGGGAGGTAGAAAAAGAAAAGCCGCTGCAACCGCCAACTCATCATCATCGGCAAAGCAGCAACAGATAAGCAAGGGCTCGAACTCTTCTGAAAACGGTGGCGAAAAGGCAAAGCAGCAGCAACAACAGGAAGCTAAGCAGGAGCAGGAGACCCAGCAGCAACAGCAACAAAAGTCACTTCAACCTCCCACCAGCAACGGCAGCAACAGCGGCAACAATTCCCCTGCCATGCCCAACTGTCCTCAGTGCCGCGAATCTTTCCCGAGTGACTCGGCCCTTGACGCCCACGTCAACTCTTCCCACGCCGGGGAGAGGCTCTCCTGCGACGAGTGCAACTTCAGCGTCGTCGGATTCCCCCTCCTCAAGATGCACAAGCTGTTCCACAATGCCGCCGCCGCCGCGGCCGTTGTTGCCCCCGCCGTCTCCTCCCTCTTCGGCGCCCCCGCCGTCGGCCCTCCCCCCGCCGCAGTGGTCTCCCTCGCCAACGCCACCATCCCCACGGCTGTCCCCACCGCCGTCCCCATCCCCATCCCCGTGTCCAGCATCGCAAACGCCTTCCCTCCGCAGCACGCAGCAGCCTTCTCCTCCTCACCTTCTAGGGTGGCCGTGGGTCTCAACGGTTCCCTCCCGCCTCCGCCGCCTCTTCAGCCGGCACCTGTAGCAGTCGTGTCTTCTTCATCTTCATCCTCTTCTTCGTTGGCTTCACCAACAACTTTCGGCAACCCCCTTAGTGCCTTTCCCGGCCGCGACAAAGCATCGGCCAAGCAGCAGCAGTCGAACTCTGCCGTCTCCGAGGTCAGCCAACAGGAGATAATTGACATCACTGGCGGATCCCCGATCTCAACGGCAGCGTCAGCGGAGGCTGAGCAGCCGTCGAGCAACGGCGCGGACGGGAACAAGGAAACTAGTGCCTTAAAGCCGAGCGGCCTTAGCAACAACAGCACCAGAGAAAGCATCAACAGCGACAAAAGCGAGGATGAAGATGGGAATGGTGAACAAGCAAAGGATCTTGCCGATGTGCAGAGCATCCTGAGCATCACGGGACAGAAGAACCACAATCTGAACAAGCAGCAGCCTCAACCAGACCAAGACCTGCTAGGGGAAGACATTGGGTCTCATGGGGATGATGATCCAGTCATCAGGGATATGAAGCTCAAGGGAGAGTTTCCCTGTAGACTCTGTCCTGCTGTCTATCCAAATCTCAGAGCTCTCAAGGGACACAATAAGGAACACCTGGAAAAAGCCCCATATGAGTGCAATGTTGGCACCTGTACTTATTCCAGTAGTGACAAGAGCACCCTGACCCGCCACATGAGGATCCATACTGGAGAGAAACCCTACGAGTGCAAGCTGTGCAACTATGGGTTCACCACCAAGGCCAACTGTGAGCGCCACCTGAAGAACAAGCACGGAAAGCTCAACAGAGAGCAAATAAGAGACAACCTCATCATCCACGAGACTGAAGAGACTATCGCGGCTGGAGAGGTGCCCACGCCGCAGGCCGTCATCCAAAAGATGCAGCTGGAGGCGGCGCAGAGGGGGGAGGGCAGCAGCGGCAACTTCCGCTGCAAAGTGTGCAAGCAGCTGTTCCTCAACGCGGACAAGGTGATGGAGCACGCCCTCAAGGAGCACCCGGCGTATGCCAGCGAGGTCGACCACATCTTCGAGGAGCTGAAAGGGAGGGGCCCGGGCGGGGCGGCGAGGAAGCCGGCATCTGCCTCAGCCTCACAGCTGCTCAGCGACCTCTCGGCCTCTCCCTCCATGGTGCCGAGGGCGACCAACTACCCTCCGGTGGCCGTCAGCCAGCAGCAGCTCAGGGCACAGCAGCAGCAACAGACGGACAGTAAGAAGGATTCTTCTAACGATGCGGAGGAGGAGGAAGAAGAGGCTCCTCTGGACCTGAGCAGCAACAGGTCAGAAAAGGCGCAATCCTCACCACCACCGCTTGTAATAAATGTCTCCAACAACAACGCCGTAGTAGCTCAGGAGCAACCTCCACCTGTTGCTCCCAACGCAGCAGCAGCTGCAGCCGTCCTTGGAGTTCCATTGTTGACGGCAAACCTGGATCCCGCAATCCGGGAAGAACTGGTGAAAAACTTGACTACCCTGGGTCTTATCCCAAACGCTGCAGCCGTGCCTCCACCACCTCAGGGGACCCAAGCTCCTGCTCCCATCGTCCTGCCACCAGGTCTAATACCTGCGGCACCAGGAGTAGCGTCGGCGCCAAGACCACCTGCCAACCCTGCAATTGCTCCGTCGGCTCTTGCGGCAGCCTTGGGATTTCCCTCCATCAATCCCGCCGCCGCCGCCGCTCTCATCAACCCCGCCACTGCCGCAGCGGCATTGAATCTCATCCCTGGAGCTGCCGGGCTCTCCCCTGACATTAAGCAGCGTCTTCAGCAACAGCAACAACAGCAACAACAGCAACAGCAACTGGCAGCAGCTCTCGCCCTTGCCGGAGGAGGGATTTCTTCGAACGGAAATCCCGCTGCACTCTCCATCTCCCCTCTCCAGCAGCAACAGCTCGCCGCCGCCCTCTCAGCCTCCAACGGAGCCCCCCCTCCTCTTCCGGCGACCGGAAATCCTCCCCCTCTCCCCCTGGCATCCTCGCATCCCATTGGAGCTGGAGATCTGGCCGCTTTCATTGCGGCCTCGCAGCAGCAGCAGCAAGAGATGCTGAGAAAGCAGCAAGCGGCGGCGGCGGCGACTTCCGTGGGAGAGAAGTCTTCGATGGTGGCGGCGGCAGAGACCCTGCAGAGTCTTAGCCAGGCTCCCGTCGTCATCGGCGCTGCCGACGTAGGAGGGGAAAAGGGAGCCATTCCCAACAAGGCCCCGCCCCCTCCGCAGCCGATCGCCGTGCCGGTGGTGGTGGAGGACAAAAAGGACTCAGCCAAGACTGACGGCCACAACTCCGACTCGGACTCAAATTACAAGATGGTGATCCAGAACGGCGTCCTGATGCGCAAGCAGAAGCAGCGGCGCTACCGCACTGAGAAGCCCTACACCTGCCCGCACTGCACGGCGCGATTCACCCTCAGGTCCAACATGGAGCGCCACATCAAGCAGCAGCACCCCGAGTTCTGGGCGTCCAGGCCAAGGGGGAGCAGGAGGAACCACGCCGCCACAGTCCCGGTGCTGGCGCCGCAGTTCAGGGACGAGGAGGGGGAAGAGTCGAGCAAGAATGGAGGGGAGAAAGAAGTGAAAGGAAGCAAGGACGAAAATTCGAATCAGGATGAGGCAGGGAACAGTACAGGAAAGAAGGAGGAAGAGAACGGTCAGGACTTGGCCAGCGTCTCCAGGCTGCTGGACTCCGCCACCAGCCACTCCTTCCAGCACCTCTTTGACAACAACGAGGAGGACGAGGAGGGAGACCAGCGCAACAACGGAGGAGAGGAAGACGAAGGTGAACAAGGAGAAGAGCCGGTGGAGGATTCCGAGGACGAGGAGGATGACGGTTCCGTCGGCGCGAAGAAAAAGAGCGCCTACTCCGCCGCCCCGCACAAGATATCCTGCCCGTATTGCTCCAGGAAGTTCCCCTGGACGTCCTCGCTCAAGCGGCACATCCTGACCCACACTGGGGACAAGCCGTACAAGTGCGCCTCATGCCCGCTTCTATTCACAACAAAGTCCAACTGCGACAGGCACCAGGTGAGGAAGCACGGGGCAAAGCTGAGGGGGAGGAACAGGAGCGGAGAGGACGAGGACGAGGAGCAAGAGTATCGTGGTGGGAGGGGGAGGAGGGTGTTCGTTTGCACCCTGTGCCCGTCTGCCACCTTCCCTTCGGAGCGGAGCCTGATGCGGCACCAGTGCGCAGAACATCTGGACATGGAGCTGCCGGGAAAGGACGACGAGGGGGCGGACGAGTCAAGCGAGGAGGAAGAGGAAGAGGAGGTGCAGCAGCAGCAGCAGCAGCAGCATGGGGAGAAGGCAAAATCTTTGAGCAGGAATGGAAGTGAGGGATTCGGCCTCCTTCCCTTCCGTTGCCACCTGTGCGAGGAGGCATTCCCCGAGAGGTCAGAGGCCATCGGGCACCTGCAGATATCTCACGCCGACGACTACGATGCACTGGTGTCCAGGGGGGCATTCAGCGAGGGGGTCTCGAAGGGGGAGGAGGAGGAAGAGAGGGAAGAGAGGGAGGACGAAGAGCGCAGGAGGGTGACCTGCCTCTTCTGCTTGAACCGCTTCTGGTCTCCGGAGGAGCTGCGCCGCCACATCCGGCGCCACACCGGGGAGAGGCCGTACACATGTGACATCTGCCACAAGCGGTTCACCCTCAAGCACTCCATGCTCAGGCACAGGAAGAAGCATGACTCTGGCGTCTCCAGCGACGGTGGATCAGAGAGCGACGAGGCAGAGCTGCAGATCAGCTCCTCCAGAAAGGAAGAGGAGGAGGAGGAGGAGACGACGGCTTCGCCCGCGACGGAGGTGGGGAGAGGTGCCACAGCCACGTCAACCCCCACCCCGCCACCTCCGAGCAGAACTGGAGCTGGAGGAGGGGCCAAGAAGAGACCAAGTCTTATGGACACAATAGCCAAGCTCTCCTCTGCAAAGAAAAGGAAAGCGGTAGCCTAGTTTTCAAATAAGGAAAGTGTGCGTAAGGACGTGTGAGTGTGTTTACAAGCGCGCAAAACGGAAGAAAATAGTATTTTTGTATGTGTGCGTCTGTGCCTCGTTTTGTCTTTTGCTCTCTTCAAACCACCGCCCCTCTTACTTAATGCACCAACTACGTACTGTATTTAATATCTCTACTCGCTTAAATTGAGAAAGGACTTAGACAAGCAATGCGTCAATGCACGGAATGAAGTCAGTGATGAGTGCAGCTAGTCGAAGATATGAAGGAAAGAAATCGAAACGAAACATGCTAGGCGGAGAAACACCGCCAGCCATTCCCGTGAAATAGTTTGCCATACAACAGCGAAACAGCGATTGCTAGCTCAAATTTGTTATGAATTTATTTTTTTGCATGACTTTGTTTCAAGAACAGATGCACCGACAAGGTGTCCTCGCCCAAGGTATTTCAAGCTGCAGCCAGTGCATGCAGCACACGCACCGATTTGTTTGGTACAGTACAAAAACTATTTATTGCTATTCCGAGTCAGCAGGTTTCTCGATCCACTCTATGCCACGAAAAAAAGAAATGCACCCTCGATCCAACATCGATCTTTTGCCAACTCTTTCTCTCTCCTCGGACAATAAAATGGTAACATGAAAACTCGATTCCCTCCAGTCCGCGTTTCTTCCGTTGTAATATCTCGCTTACACCGCCCATGTGATGCAGCCTCACCGGCTCTTTCTCCACGCTGTAACCCGGCTCGACCCTCCCACCGTGTTTGGCGTGCCCAAACAAGGCGGTGGTGATGTTGCGACGTCGGCTTTCACGGATTTTTCAATCTCCTCTCTTTCCACCTCCCCCTTCCTTCTTTCCCCTTTGCCTACCGAGACCCGTGACTGTGCAAACTCACGAGAGAGAAGAAAAGAGAAGAGGAGGCGGCCACACCCTTAACGAGATGGATGTGGAAAATAAGGAGGAGGAGGAACCGCCGGTTCTACTTGCTCTCAGGGGAGTCCGGAAAGCAGAATCGACAAAACTTTGGTACAATAGTGTACACTAACCTAACGTTGCAGGTATACTGTACAATAGTGTACATGGCGAATCTTACTCCAAACGTGGAGATAATAGATTGGATGATCCTTCGAGGGGGCAGACATCATCTCCGGTCTTCTCTCTTCTCTTTTGCGGTGGTGGCCTCGTCTTTCTCCACGCCCCTCCCTCCCATCCGCTCCCTTCCTCTCCGTCTGCCGCAGTCTTCTTCCTCCTCCTCCCAATTCCATTACGCAGATTGCCATTACATCCCCTTCCCCTCTTCTTCTTCCGACAGAGGCGGAGGCCACCGGTCTGTCGGTCCAACATGGGAGCTGAGCTGACTCGGGTGTTTTCTCTCCCTCCGTCCCAGTCCTTCCATAGGCCATATAAAACGCCCACCATACCCTCCTCCCCTGGACCCTACTTCCATACCGTCCTCCACAGCCATCCAGCCAGGGCACTAAAAAACTCGTCACCTTCCTCCTCTTCCTCTTCCCCCCTTCCACCACTTTTTCTCCTACGGGAGAGGAAACTTCCCTTCGTCCCTTCTCCTTCGTCCTCGATCCACCGCAGCATACCTCTGAGCAGGAAACAAGCGTGCACACCCTCTCTCCCTTCTCCCGCATAGTAGCTAGGACGAGGACGGGGAAGGGGCGGAGGAAGGGACGGACCCCACCCTAATTAGAGTGAGAGAGAAGCCTCTCTTCTCCTCTTCTTTCTCTCGCTGGCGTTGTTTGCCCAAACATCACCTTGCTACATCCCTTTTCCTCCCACCTCCCACGAGGCTCCGGTTGTTCGCGTGACTTGCGGCGAGGAATAGGGAAGGAGAGAGGGGCTCTCTCTCTCTCTCCCGTGTTATCGCCGTTGCCTCCGCCTCCGAGAGGGAGAAAGCAAGGCGGCCGATGCGCGGCGGATGAAGTCGGTCGCGGCATCCGCGGAGGAGGGAGAGCAGCAGCATCGGCCGCCGGTCGCTCGGTTGGCCGCCGCCGCCGCCGCCGACGTCGCCCGGCGAATCCCGTCTCCCGAGGCGGAGAGCAGAGGAGATCTCCCCCGGCTTTCTCTCTCTTCCTCTCTCGGCGAAGAGGGGAAGGGGAGGCCAACGAAGCTTTGTCGATATCCTATCTTCACCCTCCTCCTCTCGTGGAAGGGAGGGAGGGAGGAAGGGAGCCTGTGCACACAAAAAACGAGAGGAGGAGGTGCATGCTTGGCGACGTGGAGAAGAGGGGGGTGATGGTGGATTGATGTGGCTTCCGTCCCTCCTCCTCCTCCCCCTGGAGGTGGAAACACGACGACGACGACGATGACGTGAGGAAAGAGTGGAGAGAGGAGAGAAGAGGGGGCTTTAGGAACCTGCATGAAGAGAGGGGGAAAAAGGAGCGATTCGGCGATCCTGCCTAAAAATATATGTACGCATTTGTGGGGCATGAAATATCTATCACACAAATTTGACTCTCAAAGAAAATGGACGTTTCGAACATCAATCCAGAATAAATGTCAGATGAGCTGAACAGCGTGAGTGTAGTTCAAACCAACCTTTCCTTGACTGTTATCCAAAGTCCGTCCTCAGCCAGAAAATTGGAAAGTGAGGAGAGAGGAGAAGGGAGAATGATGACTTGTGCTGCTTTGGAACCTCCTCCTCCTCCTTCCTTCTCTTTCGGAAGTTTCCCTTAGGAGCAGTCCCCCTTCCCTCCCTCCCTCCCTCCCTCCCTCCCGCTTTCCATCAGGCCAACGATGGCCCTACGGCACGAGAGAGGGAGAGAGGAGAGGAAACAACCTCCTCTTCCGAGAAACTCAGGTTGTTCGCTCTTTCTACGAGGTGGAGGAGAGGATAGGGAAGAGAGGAAGGCTGCTACTGCTGCTGCCTCCTTTATCATGGGAGGGAAGAGAAGCCAACTCGCCCCCTCAGCTCTCATTTTTGCCGCATTGTGCTTCTTCTGGGCGAGAGAGAGGCGAGAAGAGCGAGGGAGGAGGAGGAGGCTCCCCTCCCTCACCTCGTCCTCTCTTGTTTGGTCGATACCTCTTTGTCATCCCTTTCTTTCTCTCCGTCTCCTTCCTCCCTCCTCTTCTCCCGGGAGGCAGAGGGGAGAAAAAAGAGGAGAGGAGGAGGAGGTAAGGCTTCTCCTCCTCAGTCCCCCTCCCCTCCCTCGTGTCAGGTTAAGTAGGATAGAATGCAGGGGAGGGGAGGGAGAAGGGGGACTCTATAGCAGCCATGACAAGCTCTGGAGACGAAGAAGAAGAAGAAGGTACAAAGTGGGAGAGTGAGGAGGAAGAGGAAGGGCTTTCTAGATTCTGATTGAACATGCTGTGCCTCCCTTTAAAGGCGGAGGATGACGACGACGACGCTGAGCCTAGGAGGGGGAAGAAAGGAATGACAAACGAACGGGACTGCTTCTCGTTCGCTTTTTCTTCTCTTTGGAAGCACCCTCCCTCTCCCTTCCTTCCTCCCTCTCCCTGCCGTGCCGTAAAAAGCTCTCTTCTTCTCTCCTTTTTTTTGCTTCCCCCGCCAGATTTGCAGCACTGGCAAAGCAAGCATAAACAGGAGGGGCTCTCCCCCTCTTTACGACCATCCTCCTTTCTCTCCTAGGACCGAAAAAATGCCAGATTCTTCCGTGAGGAGGGGCAATCGGAGGGAGGAGCAGGAACTAGATCCAGAAGGGAACAGGAAAAAAAGGAAAGTTCCATGCCAGTGAAAAAGTTTGTCTCTCCCTTCATCTTTTTTCGGCAGATGGAATTTACAGAGATGCAGCGGCACTTGCGGGTCTTCCCCGATGCCGACAAGAGTCCCTGATGGGTATCAAAAAGAAAAACCTTCCTGCCTTCCACCATTTTTTGTGTGATCAGAATATTTTTCCAAAGGGAAAGTACCCCAGTTGATTTTCTCTTTTTGGGCCAAGCGCCGTTTTATCCCCTCATCAATCGGCCGCCGATGCCGAAAGAACGAAAGACTGCTTAATCAAGCATGCTTCCATCCATCCCTACCTCAAAGGCGGAAAAAAGAGCAAACCCAAGCAGCCCCAAGAAAGAACACGCCCACATCTCCCAAAACTTCAACCGTCGATACCTTCCCCCCACTTAAGGGAATACTAATGGATTCATGAACGGCCGACGGACGAGAATTAAATCGAATTCCCAGAAGACCCCGCCAGAGAAATAAGTTTGGCATTTCCTTTCCCCCCTTTTTCTTCTCGCGTGCTAGGAAGATATTCTTTTTCTCGGAGGCGAAAAATATGTGGGACAACAACGTTCTCGAAGGGCTGTAGTATAATCTCCTTCTCTCGCGTACACAGTTGTACACACTTCATCCCGCTCCAGAAACATCTCCCATTTCAGCAAAGAAGGAAGCTGAGGGAAGGGGAAAAAAGGAGGAAGAAACGAAGACGAATGGGGAGAAGGACGCCCGTGCCCCTATTTTTCCTCTCTTCCGCATCTGCTTAACAAAAAAACTCAAGCTCCGTACGTATGTACATGACACGGACATAAAAGAAAAGATTCGACAATCTTAAGCAAGCAAAATATCATGAAAAAACCTCATCTTTTGAAGCTTGGGTGAATCCCTCCCCGGCTGATCCCTCACTAATGACCCCCTACTCTCTCCCAGAAAAGGGGTAACGGGGGTAGCGGCTGTCAGAAGGCGGCGGCGGCGTATATGAAGAGGGGAGGGTGGTCTGATTCTCTTCTTCTCGAGCGGCGGCGGTCAACACCGTTTCGGGTCTTGAGATCAAGTGGGGAGATAGCGCCGCCGTCGCCAGGGGGAGGGAAGAGGGTTTTATGAGGCTTAAGAGGAGAAGGGACGAGGGAGACCGCCCATGAAGGAGACATGGGAAAAACCGACATTTTCCCGTCAGAGATTCAACGGCGATACGTTTTGGAGGTAATATTCGAGAATTAATTTCAAAAGATTACGTGGATGGCCAGCTGTTTGCCTTATGTTCTCTAAAAATTAATAAGCCTAAGTTTGGTTCATTGACTCCATTTCGAGTTGGTGAACGTGATGTTTCGTGTTCTCATCTTTTTTTTCGGGGAAAATGTTTCTCTTTACAGATAGCACCAGAAAATGAGGAGGAGATTTTTCCCCTCTGAAGAGCCATAAACCTCCTTGTTCTCCGGAGAAAATTAGAAGGGGGAGAAGAGGAGACTCCCTCTTTCCACCACCCCTTTGGACACAGTCGGAGTTTGGGTGCCCATTCGGACATCTGCTTGGGGCGGTGGTCGGTCCCTTTGTCGCAAAGATGGGCAATGCGTCTCTTTTCCACGGACGACTCAAAAAAGCGTCGTTCACAATGGGCATCTGGAAGCTGGCGAGATGGACCTGTTGATACACCTGCAAGCAGACAAAAAATAGACAAAAAACTTTTTCTTTATATTCCCAATTTCCCGATAAAACCCTTTAAACCATCTTCTATTCCTCCTCCTCCTCCTTCTTTTCCATTGTCGTCTGTCCGCTGCGGTCGCCTCGTGCATCAAGTATCAGCAGAGGAGGAGGAAGACGGAGGCGGCGCTATCTTAGGAAGGAAGGGTTGAAGTATCTCGTGTCCACACACTCGCGGACGAAATTCGCCCATATGCCAGAAACTTAAACGGGCCAATATCTTGTACTTACGGAGAATTGTCGAATATCACCCTTGCTTCTTTTGAGCTCTGAGATGGGCAAGGCAAAAAAGGGTTTCCTCTGTCCACTACAAACACGGAGGGAGGAGTTGGGTTCATCGTCTGTGTAACTTGTCAACGTCAAAGGAGGAGGCGAAGAACAAAGCGACCAGAAGGAAGCGATAGAATAGAGAGGAGGAAGGGTTCTTCATCGGTCGGATCTCATCCGTGTATCGGCGATTTCTTCTGGCGATGGGAAAGAGGGATTTAAAAGCGATCTGAACTGTGCGTATGCTGGGTAGAATAGGAAACAGTAGAAGTCTCTCAAGTGGCACAAAGTACTTTTCTATCTTTCCCTCTTTTCCCCTTCTCCTGAGACTAATTGTGTCTGATTTGCTGCCGCCGTCCACACTACGAATTCCCCCTCCTCAACCCTTGCGCGGCTCACGTACGGAAATCGCCCCCCCCCCTCCCAACCGCACGAGGGAAAATCGTTTTTCATCATCAAACGGGGGGCGAAAACGGCGACGGCGGCGCCGCCTTTTTATTCACCGTTTCATCACCCTGGAAAAGGGCATCGGGCACGATCCAACCACCGTGACACTTTATCGCCTTCACATCGTACAGTGGTGCGGTTTCTTTCACGAAAAACGGGAACAAATCGGCGAATGAAAAGCGAGATTTCCTTCCTCATTTTCCGCCGCGCTGATTTCTGGACTTACAAATTTGTAAGAATCTGTCAGACGAATAACAAGCCTGCTGCGATGCGTGCGTAAAAAGAAGCAGCAGTGGGCGCTGGGAAAAAATCCTCCTTGTTCCGTCGAATTGTGTTTTCCCGCTTCTCGCCCGTGGCATCAAAACGAGAATCTTTTTTATTTCCCAGGCGAAAAAGGAGAATGCTGCTCTGTTCGCACAGGTGGCGGCGGAGACACTCGGCGGGAGTGAGGCGGAATGGCAATTTAATTCTCTTTGTTTTCCTCCTCCCTTGTCTCCTGCATAATGGCACCTTACCTGCTACCTCTCCTCTCTCTCTCTCCCTCTAGGATTTCTTCCACGCTTTTTGCACATCCCCCCTCCCGCCTCCGCCACCCAGGGAGAGGAGAGCGGAGGAGGATTCTGGCGACAATTGTCACGGAAAAAATGGTTGACGAATGTTCTTCAAAGTCAAACATAAAAAGATTTCCTAAATACACGGTTGAAAGCTGCTCTGTTCGGTGATTTTTTACTGTACAGTATATAGAAAGATCACTGGCGAATTACCGCGTACGAAGAATCGTGAAAATCGACGGCTGCATCTCTTTCTCCGCTTTTTTGCGCCTCCGTCGCTCGCCTGATCGGAGCAGCGAAAATGGAGAGGGGGAAAAGCGTACTTTTATTGCTCTCCCGAATATCACGCGCTATAGCATACGCAATAAAAAGTATAAAGCAGTACAACCCCTCGCCTCGGTTTCCCATACATTAACAGCGGCAAAAAAGTCAAGACAAAAAATGCTTC
>JAAUXU010025417.1_pt1 | contig 13928 bp, 17 predicted proteins | sample 7278151 | NCBI WGS metagenome assembly JAAUXU01 (sample SAMN14350113, study PRJNA611818) | marine sediment metagenome | isolation source: surface marine sediment (1.8m) | place: French Polynesia: Moorea | collected 2018-08 | reverse complement strand
TCCCCTCGGGGGCTTTTCTTTTTTTCTGCTTATCTACCCCTACTACTAGAACCCAGCAAGTTTCTTTTTGGTGCCAATTTTTTTGTGGTGGAAGAAAAGTGAGCCAATGAATACTTTAAGGATTCTCAAGTTTCATTGAGCGCTGTTCAAGAATCAGCACATCTGAAGGGTTTTTTTTCTTCTGCGCAACGTTCTTAGGAATGTAAAGCAAAGGGCACACGTGAGCGAAGGAGAAATTACATTTTCCAGAAATACTTACTGACATTGCATTCCCGTCCCGCCCATTTGGAATCGCACTGGCACTTTCCTAAATGCTGGCTGAAAGTGCCGTGTCCCGAACAATCCGGGAGGCACTTATCCAGCCCGGTGTTCCTCTGGGCGCAGTTGGCGCCCATCCAACCAAGGTCGCAATGGCATCGCGCAGACTGGCACACGCCGTGACCAGAGCATGTCGGATCAAGGCAATCTCCTGCAAAAGCCAGAAAGATGTTCGAACGTGGTTCTCATTGAAAATGAACGATACGATGCCATTCCATTAAAAAGTTACATGCATGCTTAGGTATATCTGAGAAAGTCGATCGGACATCGAAGTTGCCTTCAATACATCCGTTGTAATATTTCGGTTTCTTTCCTTAGTTCCTCAGATGCGCTGTATGGAGACTTTATTCATGAGGAGAGAGATTAGAGCGCTTTTATCGCGTTGCCGCTCAGCAGAGGGGAGAAAAGATTAGAAAATTCCTAGTGAAGGAAATTCCATACCGTACAGTACTCAAGGAAAGGGCGATGACGCTATCGAACTTTAAACAGAAACGAGCCACGAGGCTTGTAAAACGACGAAAGTTTCGCAAGTGTAACCGAGCTCGATCGTAGGAAACAATAGATATTTCACGATGTTCTCGTGTGCAGCTGCGTGTTGAGCCAGCGAATTTTCAATCGAGTTTGCTACCTCCACACCCAGACAGACCCCGAATTGACTTCTTGGGGTAATCGTGAAATATGTTGCAGACTCACGTGCTTCATCCTTACAAGTTTGATTCATGACACAAACTTCTGCCTTCTATGCTTTATCTTTCTTTTACCTACAAAAGCTTCGTTCAAGTAGGGGGTGAGACTGAAATTTCCCTGTCTATTCAGCAAAAAAGTTTTGCTCCAATCCGACCTTTCAGGCAACCTCAGGATTTTTCAGACTATAGTTGCTCCGAAGTCCACGTGATCGAAAACCAAAAAGATATCTTTCTCATGACCAAGTCACACGCGAGGGGAAATTCCTACGAGAATCAGAATTTCCTGCCCCGGCTGCCCGAGCCAAGACTTGTGGAACAAGTCAGAAGTACAACCTTTGTGTGCACGCGCAGCCGAGTTGGTGGAGCCAAAGTCAAAACCAGAGAGCACCAACGGAAGCTCTGAACACAAACTTTTGTTCCTCTCCTTCATTTTTGCATCAACATGTTACTGTTCAACATGTTAACAACTCCTGTTAGGTAACCATGTGTGCCAGCACTAGTGGTGCCGGCAGTGAGCCAGGACTTAGTGCCTGAACATCTACATTTAAGGTTGGCCTTTTCTTAGTACTGAATAGAAGTAATCATTAATCAACTTTGGTTTTTTCTCCGGACTGTACGCAAACTTTTTACCTCAAGTGTACGTACGTATGTGCAGGTTGGGGATTATTTAGCGTAACACGGTTCCTTCGCTCTCACATACTAACTGAATTGAAACTTCCTGCGTTTTTGCGGCGGGAGCTAATCCAGACCTTTGAGTGGCTTTAACAGACCAAAAAAGGACCGCCCAGGATCTCAGTGAAAGCCAAGAACAGCAACTTGTCCATCTCTCCCCTCGCCGCCTCAGCCAGCTCCATGGGGGTGAAAGAAAACAGAAATCCCAAATGTCGCCGCACGTCTGCAAGTCCAGTGCAGTCCTTCTTGACCAGCTCTTTGTCCGGATGCTGCTACTGCTCCCGTGATCTCCTCGCCAGGATCATTTTCATCACCATCAAGATGACTACACTAAATACTCCCCATCCTGTGCAGTACACACAACACCGGCGGTGGAGTTTCAAATGGTCATCAATCCTTCACTTCTCCGTATGAACTACTGTAGGTACTGCAGCGTCATCAGTGAAGTTCTAGCATCAGTCTTTACACTTTCCTTCTGAGCCAGAAAATATTGCGTACGGTGCCAGTGCCATATTCCTCCTTGAATGGCCTACGTTACAGTCGGCAGCACCATCAGTTGATGCAAATAGCGTAGAGGGACATTAAGGATTTATGTACAGCAGAACCAGCAGCATGCAAACGTACGTACGTAGGTGCTGCCACTACTTTACTCAGTGGCACTGTGTTAGTAGCATTGCCACGACATATAAAGCGCAGTACTCTGCTCTTTTACGGTCGCCCATACGACTTTTTTCATGCCAATATCGCATTCCACAATGCCTCCACTCTCGCTTCTCCCTTCCTCCACAAACCATCAACATATGTGTTAGTCGTGGCAAATATACAGACTACAGGACCTAAAGGTGTCCGCGCACTTATGCAGCCGGGTGTGTACTTCAGTGCGTACCCATGGATTAAAACTCGTGTGCAGCACATTACAACCTAGCGCTGAGAGGCAGTGATAATGGCAGCTTTCTCTCCCCATCTGGCCAAGGAAGAACCTTAATGAAGTAAGCCGTGGCACTTGCACTCTCCTTACTTCTCTATACGTTCGTACTGCGTACGCACGTACGTACGTGGTGTGTTCACTTGGTGTTTGGCACATCTGCGAGAGACCGTGCAGATGAGAGTGACGGCAATGACGACGATGGCTTGAGGGTGGCCTCCGCCATTTAACTCCACTTACTCTGTTGGCAGCTCTCTCCGGTCCACCCGGGCTGGCACAGACAGGTTCCCCGGACGCACCTCCCGTTGCCGCTGCAGTCTGGCACTTGGCACTCGTCTTCCCTCACGTCGCATTCGGCGCCTTTCCAACCGGCGGAACAGTGACAGCGGCCGCCGCCGTACACTCCGTGGCCAGAACATAGCAGTGGGCACACACCTATGGTATAAACAGGCATCGTTTATTCATACGGTTCATGAATTATGAAAACGCTCAATAGCTCTACTAATCAGTGAAGGCAAATGAGCGACTAAAAGGACTAGCAGGGGAGCATTCCGCTAGTGTGCTTGCTGTCCAGTGATAAAATGTCGATGGCATCAGCATTTACATGCAATCAGCCAAAGCTGTTGCACATGTTGAAAACGCGTGACTTTGGCATGGAGTACTCAAATGAAGCCACGTACACGTTCGCGACATAACAGGTCGTACGTGGTTCTTCCACACAGACCTGGCTGGCGGCATGACTCAGATGCATGGTGCAAGCTACGTACGTGCTGGGAGTGCATATTCCGATGTGCTTTCATTTGCGACGCGCAGCTATTGCAGTCATGCCATGTGGCAGGAGGAGCACACATGCTCATGTAAAGTGTATGTATGCATTGGTGTATTCTCGTCACTGGGAGGAGCCACCTACGCGAGATCCTGACGCTGAAAAGTCATTTGTCAAACTCCAAGAATACGAGGCAATAATAGAAGAGCTGAGCCTATAGTGCTGGTTCTACCAAAAGCTGCCAAAGGCCTTGGGGACGTTGGGGACGGGGGGAGGAGAAGGAAGGGAAAAATGTCAGTGACGGACCGCGGCCAATAAATATTGATCAGGGAAATTTGGTCCTCGCCTCTCAACTTTTCACTACCACTGCAGGCTCGTTTTTTTGTCCGCCTTTCTTCTGTACGTACTACAGCACCCTGGCCAGAGTCACGCGATGAGACGACGACAGTCAAACACTCGAGCGCTCTCACAAACTTTCACAATTTCGTCTAGGCAGCAGGAAAAACACAAACCCTTCCTCCCTCTCCTGCTTCTGTCCCCTCCTTCCTTGTTGTTGTCGTCGTAACCCTTTCTTTAAGAGGTCTGGGTGGATTAGATCCGAGGACTGCTGTTGTCTCCACCAACCTACGCGCCTACATAGGCTGTCGGCCAAATTTCGTCTCTGTTCCTTTTTTGCCTACTGGTGTCTCTGGCTGCCGCTCGCTCTCTTTTGTGTGCAAAGGGTAGAATAGACAATGATTAATGGCACGAGACACGTGAAAAAAGGTTACTATAGTATATAGGCACACATGAAAGGATGGCGGCTCTAATCGTCCTGGTCCGGGAAAAATGCTTATCTTTAGAAGTTTTCCTTAAAGCGTCCCATAATTGTGAAGCTTTAACTTACATGAACGCTAATGCTTCGTCCGTCCACAGAATGCCGTAAGAATGCTTACGAAAGTGCAAACAACTATCCAGGTCAGGTGTACACTGCGCACATGCTCTTCTCTACGTTATATATGATGGTAAAAGGAATTTTGTGCATGTAGTCAACAGGATGTAGCTAGTCTAAATTTCCATCACCTATCAATAATTTCGGAGTTTCCTTAAGTTTGAGGGGATCGGAAATCTCATTAGGAAGCTGTCACCTGCAGTAAACCAAATCTTGGCTTCTGCAGTTATACGTATAGTCGTATACCAAGCGCAGTATACGTCCGTGTAAATACAATGCCCCCACCAAGTAACAGTGGCAACATAAAGGTTAAATCTGTTTGGGGTTTGTGAGTTTCTTTCCCCTCCACAAGACGATACTGAACTATGACTATGCCCTCTTCCCCCTCTAGGCACTGTGCATGTTTAAAGATGAAAGACTTCCGAGCTAATCCCTCATCCCAGGCCAGAGCTTCAGCGGCTTTCAGAGAGAATCTCGACAAGAGCTGTACAGTATGTATATATTATGTACTACTAGTTAGGGCTCAATTCACTTCTCTCCCTCGGCCAACTTTTCTTTTAACAGAGCGAGTGCAAGTGACAGTCAGGTCGAGAGCAAAAATTGCACGACCATGACAGAACAGTTTTAACGAAGACCGAGCAACATTATAAAACTTTCTTACTCCTTTCCGGGGGGGATGCTGGTGATGGGTGATTACTCTGGAGAGCAGAGTCTCGTGTGTACTTAGGTTTATTGAGCGTCGAAACTAAAAAGTTCATCCGTACGAAAAAAGTGAAGGAGTCTTTAGTTTTAATCTATTAAGCTTTGAGGGCGAATCCACCTCGTGGAGGCCTCTGCTTACGTCGTATATTCTGCTACCCAACTCTTGGCTAATCTGAGGGCGTCGCCCCAATTCAGAGGGAGACAGGCAAACATAATCACCCACAACAACCAGCCCAAGGAAGACTTTCGTCACTTCCTATCTCTCTTAGGGTTCCACAACAAAAAGTTAGCCTCTATTGTTTCGCTCCCCTCCCTTTCTTAGTAGTCAAGTGTCTTAAAGCAGCAAGTTACTGGAGCGTTGAGTACTCGGGCCAGTAATGCACGTGAAGAGGGTGCCGGAACTTCGCTGTATCGTAAGAGAGAGAGGGAGGGATGATGTAGTGTGATTAGAGGCCCTTCTAAGTGTGTCCGTGCACCGTGCAGCACTTACGGACGGTGCTCTTCATGAAAACTAGCAATATGAGTGCGCTGAAACACGTAAACTATTAGCAGTCTTCGGTTGGGGAATGCTGGCTCCGTCTCAACGGTATGCACGGTACAGCACAGTACTTCAGTACTTCAACACGACTTGTTGTCTCGGGTGTTCATAAGACGGGTGACGTCTTCTCTTTCTTTGCTTGTGCAACTTTTGGAAAGGCACTCAATCTCGAACTTTCTAAAGGAGACCCCGATGGATGCCATCCAAAGAAGCCAATGCTTATTTTCCAACGTTGGGTAGGACAGAATAGCAGAGGAAGTAAGCGAACGATTGCTTTGTCCCCGAGATGACAACTCAGCACCATTTCTTTTCCTCGTACGACATAATGATGCACGCCGTACTTGTAATATAAGATCCAACCCGTACCGAAAAATTACCTTGAGAACGAGTATGTACTACGTGCTGGTAAGGTACGCATAGGAGCCCGCCCGTGTATGGACCTAGCGTTGCAGTTTGGCAACTCCCCGGCTGCCTGTTTCTCATTCCGGACAGGACATGTAGAGCCTGTGCAGAATTGTTAAATAGAAAAGGAAGGCGCGCACTAGCACACAGTGCGATACATTGGATAAGGTAGCAGCAGTTGTGGAAAAAAAGACCTCCCAGTAGCATGGACATAGGAGAGGCTTTTTTCGTCATTTCGTGCGCACACGCGTGAGTATACTGTTTGTACGTGATGGAAAGCAAAGAAGTTTACGGAAAGGAAGATGTTATGACTCGCAGCCAATTTCCTCGGCGCACAATAAACCCAAGCGACCCCGATGACCCAATGCATGTCCCGGTGTCCTTTTCTGGTGGGTGGCACCGGAGCTCCGTTCTCTATAAGCCAAAGAGCGAGCGAGCGAGGACGGTAATAATGAGCTTCTGAATGAGATAGGTGACTGATAAACCTCGACTTGACCTTTGCCTTATGTTTATCTCTCCTGTGGCGTGGAAAGGGTAAATTCGGCAACAAGTACTGACAGTAACGCAATTACATATGCATGAAGGCAGCCAAGTCCGTGACGCTAAGTAAAAAAAAGACAATCACACACGTACAGATCATTAGACATAATGAGGGACTCACTCCGACTTTCTGACTCATTGTTTGTTAGGATTGATATCTGGCCTATTATCCACGACCTGCCCTCCTCCGGTGGTGGCAGCTCTTGCTCTATGAAGTAAGTAGATGGAAAGACCTAAAGAGCGTTGAGACTCCAGATAAATGTATTGTGAAGGGAAATTCGGCTGGCAGAAAGACAAAGACAGAGAAGAAGAAGCTGTCAGCAAGCCTTTTTCTGCGAGGGATAATCGTCAAATGATCTGAGAGTGTCAACAACATCTGTCCTCTTTCCCATAGGAAAGAAAGAAAGACGAGAGACTCCTCTTGTCTCTAAGGACGGCTTAATCGCGAGGCAGAAAGAGAGAAAAAACGCTCATATCGCAAGACAAGGAGGTGTTAAGCAGCAAAAAAAAAGAGACAAGGGGTCTCTGAACGGGAGAAAGAAGTGCAGGACGCACAAAGAGAAAGCAAAGCCCACTGCTAACAAGACCACTGTTGTGTCCCTGCGGACGCGCTTGTGCATAACGCACACCAAAGTCTTCATGTCCGGAGACGACTATGACTGATCGGATCCTTTGTCCGGACATGCAAGATGAAATTGCTTAAACGCCAGGAGCAATCAAGGGATCATTTTTCCTCCTCTCCGCAACTTTTTTTGTCAGACGCAAAGAACCGCTATTTTTCTCCACTCTGGGTGCGCTCGGCTCCCGAGGATAGCAATCATTTCTCAAATGCCTGCCTGAGCGACCAGCAACTTATATCGAGGGCGGAAAAGGGGTAAAAAAGCAGAAGGTAAGGGGAGCAGTTTGAGGCACTGGTATGCGAGCGAGACAGACACAAACTTGTTTTATAAATGGCTCGGGCATTTAGCCCCCGAAAAAGTTTTCCCCGAGCTTTCTTCCCTCCTTCTACCCGTCTTCCCTCAGCTGTTGACAAGCAACTCTCTTCTCGACTCCCCCTAGGGAGAAGGGCGTCACTCCTACTGTGGAAGGTGTGCGGCATGTGCTTCTGGTACGGCAACACCGGCGGAGACGCCGACGGAGACACCCACGGACTTGGCACTCCCGAGCTGCTGCTGATGCAACTTTGTGAAGTCATAATCCGCTGACTACGTGCATGAGAGCAGTCAGTGGTACGCGCATGAGAGTGTGCGTTGGTGCGCATTGCTAACAAGTAAGTGTACTTGGGCTAGACAGGGGTGGTCATGTTGCAACTATGATCAGTAAGAAATCACATTGGCCCTGTCTCCGCATTGTACCGTAGTTGGCTGTGTGCATACAAAAGTGAGTCCAGAAGACTGCTGGAAGAGCAGCAACTTTTCCATGTACGCTACACGTGTAGCGCATCACAAGAGAAACTTTGGTGCTGCGCGTTTCCAATCACTGCAGCTCAAAGAGCAGGGGAAACTTTGGTCACAGCTTGGACTGTGTGATGCATTTCATCGCAATGCCCATCCCGAAACAGTAGCTGAGAGAATTGATAAAAGGCAAAAGTTTGTGGTCAGGACAGGTGCCAAGCGCGGAGGGACAGGCGCAAAAATGAATTTAAAGATGCCAGCCAGCATCGTCATATTCCCGGTGTCTTCCCTCTGGAGCTTGCACGTTGCTCAATGAGTCGTGATCAAGAGAGCGAAAGAGAAAAGGGGCCTTCGCGGGTCATTTCAATCGAGGGAGAGCAATAGTAGCACCAGGATTGGATCGGCCGAGCGGAAATTTGAAACGAGCTTGCTGCTGTTGCTACTGCATCTCAGGCGCTCCTTCTACAACGTAAAATGCGATGGTATCAAGGAGAGAAAAGGGACAAAGAAAGCTGCAGCGGGATCGCTCGTTTCCTTTCATATTTTTCTTGCGCTTTCTCCTTAACTATAGGGAATTTCTTCTCCTCTACTTCTACATCAACGTGACACGTGGCAACTTAACGAACGTCCATCCGTTTGTTTTCCCCCTCTCCCCCTTTTCCCCCTCCCGCTTTGTGCGTGTGCTTGTGTTAAGCTTTCCTTCTGTCTTCTGGTTTATGTAACGCTGTTGCTAATGCTACTGCAATATACGACGCCAGACTTTTGCAAAGGTTCATTCGTTTTGATTTGAGGGGCTGCGGAGGTGACAAGTCGAATGGAAGAAGATGGGTTGGCAGGGGGGTTATGGAAAGCGAAACCTCTGACTGGGCGGGGGAGGGGGGGAATCCCCACGGAAAAATAATGTTTCCTTGCCATTCAATTGTACCTCAACACACACACACACACACACACACACACACACACACCCAAACGCAAACACATGTACACGCGTGGAAGAAGAAGAGCAGCTACTTTCGAATGGTGGAAAGCACTCCCCTTTCTCACACCTACCATTGCACGTATCCATCGCTTTATCTGTCACACCATCGCGCAAATCCGACATGAATCTCTCCCCTCCCTCCCTCCATAAATATATTATATATATTAGGCTAGGTCGAAAAGGGGTCAACTTTGGAAACTCACTGACGGCGTCTGGGGTTTGTTACATGGGGTCAAAAGATGAAGATGTAGTCAAATACTTTTGATAAAACATTGTGTTTACCTCTGCCCAACTTGATTTGAAATTTATGTAGTAAGCTACTGTAATAAATTTGTGGTGAAAGTCGATGTCACCTCTGGTGGCTGTCAGAAGCTGCCAAACTGGGTGAAAATCACTCACCAAAATACTGACCTGCTCCAGTTTGTCAGAAAAAATATTTTACTGCCAGTCCTGAAGAAAAAATTTTTCAACTTATTTTATAGTATTATGCAACTTCAAATGCATTTGCACATAGCTAAAACTCCTTTATCTTCACTTTCATTTGACTACAATGTCTTCAAATGGTAGGTGGTTACAAATTTTGGGTACCCATGGCAAATTGCAATTTTCGACCCAGCCTAATACATACATACATGTATACATATAGATTCTATCCTGCCTGACCTTTCCGCCAGCAGGGAATGTGTGCAGCATGTGGAGCATCAACAATTGGCGAGAAGCTAAGCAGGAGGAAGGAAATGCACTCCTCCAAGAAGACCACACATGGTGAGTGTGAATTTGTGCGCGTGTACACTCGTGTGTAGGTGCTCTGTTGGGAAAAGAAGCACGAGGGAGCCAGCGAAGACAAATGTGGACGTAAGCACGTTGGGACGACTGATATTTTATGCAAATAACGCGTGAATAGAGGAAGAGCAAAAGGAAATCTCTTGGCGACGATGACAAGCCCCTGAAAAATGGGAGCCGCCGGCAATGACACAGCCATTCTTTCACTCGTATGCAAATTACATACGGATTTTGGCTCAATCTGCGTGTGAAAACATTTGCGTGCGCATTCTTTTTTTCCAATGCTCTAGCGGGCATCTCACTTAATGTCGCGAACAGATCTAAAATAAAAAGCTCTTTCATGCGGTCGCTGCTCTCTCTCTCTCTCTCTCTGCGTGCGCGCGTGTCTGAAACGACGTTGTGTCGTTGTTTTTCTGGGATGCCACCTCTCCCTGCCTCTCCTCAGCCTCCAGTTTGCAGCGGTGCAAAAGCTGTTGACAATATTTGAGCATTCTTTCCTTCTTTCTTTCCTTCTTTCTTTCCTTCGCCGAAGCCTGGCGAATCCGGCCTTGCAAAGGCTTTGTAAGCAAAAGCATAATATGGCTGCTCTTCTTTTGCACTCCTCCAGCGTATGTAGTGACTGCATGCGCGCAGACTCGACGTGGTACTGGTAACATGGCGGCAGGATGGAAATGCACTACGTACTACCACTGTACTGCAGCAGTGTACAGTACTGTGTACAACTACTGTGCAGAACACCAGTGTGATCTTATGCTATGAGTTGTTAAGGCAATGTTTGTCTGCCTGGTGCTTGCTTGCTTGCTTCTCTTGAAAGCTCTTTCGGGGTGTGCAAGAGGGATTATGGGACCAGGCAAAAGACGACAGTAATTGCTTGGGTAAACGGGCTCCCCTCCTCCCTTCTTCGCGCTAGTCCGTACCTACCACTCAGTCAGGGAGGTACTGGACTTTTTTTAGGCGACATGAGGACCGTGGTCGCTCACATGCCAGGGGACTGGGGCGAAGGCGGTGAGAGCAAGCAGCAAGTACGATCAAATTGAATAAAGAATATTATTGTTTGTCTTGTCAGAACCCAGAGTCCTGTGTTGGAGGGGCAATAAGAACGACTGCGGGACCAGCAGTACCTTGGACGACGTAGCCCTAGTAGTGCCTGGCCGGACAAAAAACATGAAGGCCCGCACGCTTGAACTGCTGTCCTCGAACGCGGATTTTTCACTGTGCTGTAGGTAAATATGTGGTCTGTGTGCTGGGATCTAGCAGGGAGTAGGGGGAAATTGAATGAAGGAACTTTTACTGTGTCACGCATAACAATAAGCAATTCCAAGCAAAAGCCGCGGTATTTCTGAGTCGTGCGGACGGGAATAAAGGCCAGATAAGACTCCACTAAATGCTTGTGCGCCCACACAATTTGCTGGCACGTCGGGCCTCCATTTTTCAAAGAACATTATGCAAACGACTTACTGAGTGAGCAGTCCGCTCCGCTGAATTGAGGTTCGCATTGGCATTTTCCACGCAAGCAGCGGCCGCGGCCATGACAGTCTTCTAGGCAGGCGCCACTGGCCGCATTCGCCTCCCCACGTCTTAGCGGCGGCCGCCGCACCTCGTCCACGGTAGCTCGTAGAGTTCGCACCCGCGACTCGACGTCGTTGAGCACCGCTATAAACCACTCGCCGCGCGTCAGACTACGCTCCACTGTAACGGCTGAAGCGGCGACTGAGCGCGGCAGGCGGCGGATCATGCCGCTGGAGGTGACCAAATGAGCCCAATCGTGCGTCGTCACAGAGGGCAGGGAGCCGCGGCGGCCATAAATGGCTACATCAGTGGCGGCGGCCACGCGGTCCTCAGTGGAGTCCCCGACGAGCGTGAGGTTGAGTTGGATTATTGCCGAGGACTTGTCGACAGGGAGTCGCGCGCGCCAGAAGGACATGGGCTCCAGCCGGGCTGTGTACCACTGACCCCTCACTAGTTGCTGAATGGGTTGTTGCTGCCGTTGCTGTGGCATTACCGACTCTGCAAGGGCAAGAATTTGCTCTGTCAAAAGTTTCCCTCCACCTTGTTCTTTCCGGGATTAATGCAGAAGGCGGGCGGTCTGAGAGCTGTCAGAAGGGCTGGCAGATTTTTGAGATGTGGATCGATGGGGGCGTATTTAAGCCCGGGGATTTCTCCCCGGCAGAGTTTTGGCACTCTCTCGAGACGAAAGGACTTGGCAGCACAGGGAAAAAGGCAAAAAGAGGGTGAAAGCAGAAAAAGAGAGAAAAATTCGATAGATATAGTCGACCCCCCTCCTTTTTCTAGTCTGATATTGATAGCAGCAGGAGCATTTTTTGCCTTCGTGCTCTCAACCGTCTGAGGCGACCTTGTGTTTTAGTGATTTTTTTTTGCAGAGCCTCCCTCTAGTACTGTACATAGCGGCATGTCTCGAGGTATGTGGTAGGGATGTTCATATATCATTTGTATTCGATTATGTTCGCACAATATGGATAAAAGGCAGTTGGCTGTCTCCTGTTCTCTCTCTCTCTCTCTCCTTCCCAAATCTTAGGTGCTCGGCAATTTATGTAAACATCTTTTCTGCACAGCGCACTGCTGATGGCTTTACTTACGATATTGGGAGGTGCAGCTCTGTCTGCCAAAATGCTTAGTACACGTGCGAGTTCTCTTTGAGTCCCCCCTCTTATTTAGGCTTCACTTCAGGAACAGGAACGGTAAACACTTTACTTTGCCTGCAAAATGCGGGAGAAAAAGTCTCTTTCGTCCGCATTTTTATAGGTAAGACTGACGTACGTGCATTGGGGGCGACTTCTCGTACCCACGTTTCTGGTCTCATTGCGTGAGCGTCCTCGTCAGGGAACCTACTCACATGCATGCACGTATGCACGCACAGTGCACTCTAATTTAGTCCATCCGCTACTGAAGTACACGTTCGTACGTAAGACGGAGGAATTCAAAGAAAATATAATCCGCAACAAAAACTAATCTCTATTTTTTTTGGGGGGGGGGGCGGCTTTTAATAGTCCTGTAACCATTCTGGCTCTGCGTCCTGAGAGGATGGGTAACTTAGGCTTAATAGAAGCTTCCTCGGCCCCAAAGATATATGAAGAGGTTATTCCTTGCTTTTCCACAAAGATATAAGCCTCCTTTACTTCAGACTCATACTCACCTTGGGACTGCTGTTCTTTGGAACATTCTGGCGTCGACGTGGATGAGGAAGAAGCCACTTGGTGACCCAGGAGAGATTTTTCTAAAGGCATGAGCGGCTGCTGGACCACAGAGGGGCGGGGAGAGCTGGGAAATCTCACAGCTGAAAAAGTGAGGAGAAATCAAGTCGTAAAAGACGAGTTGGCAAGCTCTAAAATGGCGGAGAAAAGAAATGCCACACCATTAAGCAGAGGGGAGGGGGATTAAATGTGACGGCGTGGCAATTTGGCTTTCGCGACGCATTTGCCTCGAGTATCAATTTGTGCGAGGCGTGAAATTCCTGCCTTGATTCATGCAGATTAAGCTCTAATGATGACTAAGGCGATCGTGGCATGTGCAAGAAAGAAACTCATATAAAACTTTACTACGAGTAAGGGGGGGCGAAAGTACAGTCGAGCTTCGATATCTTAAAGATTGGCGATGGACGTCCCATGTACTGAGTGCTTTTTGCAACTGACCCATTAATTACTTGAGAACCTTGGGGACCGTGAAAAACTTTGATACAGTGAACTTTCGTTGATACGTCAAAAGAAGATATCGCCTCTACGCTAGCTTCGCTGTTTCTTAGGTAACACCGCTTCATGGTTCAAACTTTCCTGGTTCCCTCAGAGTGATGCATTAACGGGAGTTCACTGTAAAGTCAAAGTCATCCCTAGCTTCGCTATATCGAGGGCTCACCGTTCTACGGCTATGTGAGTAGTGCTAATGCACCCAGTACTCTGACGGAAAGAGTTGTACAAACATGTAACTTGGTAAGTGTTGACTACCCACGTACAGTATGTACACTGTGCAGTACTCGTACGTACTGAACGCCTGATGCTTGCTTGTTCGCGTCGAACTAGCGTACCTCGATCTTGTCAGGTAGAAATTGCCATCAGCACTCTTTATGTGCATTCTTTGAATTCGCATTAGATTGATCTCCGACTCCTGAGTTTTTCCTTCCGCCTTGCAACAACAACACTTCTTTTGTCAATAATGGTGCGCCATCCTTCCTCCCCTCTTCTTTTTATTTTCTCCCCTCACCCTTTTTTCATGGAGAGGTGAAGAACGAAATGAACATTTGAAACGACGGGGGGGGGGGAGGGTTGGGTGCAGGGAAG
>JAAUXU010098322.1_pt1 | contig 13931 bp, 8 predicted proteins | sample 7278151 | NCBI WGS metagenome assembly JAAUXU01 (sample SAMN14350113, study PRJNA611818) | marine sediment metagenome | isolation source: surface marine sediment (1.8m) | place: French Polynesia: Moorea | collected 2018-08 | reverse complement strand
CACCATCAGACGTCATGACTGGGTTCCTTTCCTGCTTGCGTCCTTCATCAGCTGTTTTTTGTACAACCTTTGTGAAGAGACAAGCACAGCTTTTAGCTTTCCAGGCTTGTTTGACCATCAAAAATGATATTATACCCTTCAGCAGCAATGCGTTGATTGCTACATCAGCAAAAGAATATTGGCCATGTATTGCCGCCGGGTGCGTGGAAACCTGTGTCTGACTTATTTGTAGACCTGCTCACTGGGTTTTCTAAGCATGGCTGCCGAAATTAAGTCGAACGAGCAGTTTACAGTGACTTCATACTGAGGCCGACAAAGTGCAGTGCAAGAAGTGATGATGTTTTCTCGCACCCGGTATAACATACAAGTCATCCTGTCCAGGTACATGAGTCGTGTCTCGGGCTGTGTCACTTCTGCTGCGTTATTGCGACGACATCCATATCTAGCTTCCGTTCTCCAGCGCGACTCACTTGGCCCTTGCCTCGTCCTCGTCGTCCTCCTCCGGCACGCTTCATTCATTGAGCGAGTGACGTTGTTCACCTCCCACTACACGATTTTCCGTCCTCTCCCAGCAATTGCCTCAATTGGATCTAATTGAGACTTTTGCCCGTGAGCCTCTCATCATCATCGCCATTGCTGCCATCGCCCTGTTTGAAAATTGAGGCTGGCTGAGTGAGTCAGTGAGTGGACGAGTGAGTGGGGTGGGTGGGTAGAGAATAAATTGGGGGAAACCTTTTGTGTGCCGTTGGCTCCAGCCAGTCCCTCATGCAGGCACGCACGCAAGCACGCACGCACGCACGCCTACGCGGTCGTCACAGCGTGAGGCGTGGACGTCGCTGAGGCGTTCTGGCTGGCACACACGACCCCGTGTGGTACAGCAGGCAGGACGTGGACGTGCGTATAACTTGTGAGGTAACGTCGGGTCCACAGCTTCCTTCCTTTCTTTCTTCCCTGGCAATATAGCAGCTCATTGAGTCAATTGGAAAATTAGTGCGCGTGTTCTCTGATAACGCAGACGAGCGAACGAGCGCACTTCCTTTTTTTCTACGTAGAGATCGCATGTGTGGAGAGAGGACGGAGAAATTAAACTTGATTGGCAGCTTTGTCAGGACGCGTGCGCCCTTGATTCGCTTAGGCACGGCACAGTGACGAGCGGACGGAGACGGAGCAGCGACAAAAACTCCGACTTGTTGTGCAGATCGCCGTTATTACTGTCTGTCCAGCATGCCACAGTCTGGGCGGACGAGAACGCGGAGGCCTAAGGACTTCTGCCACAAAGTCTTTGATTCAGCGTGAGTCGCACGCACACAAAAGGTCGGGGGAGAGATGGGGGACCTCCCCAAGTCCGCCGTGGTGACGAACAGCCTTGCAAGGGCTTCCACGGGCAGATCTTGAGGTCGTGGCTAGGGTTACGTATGGATAGCAATAGTGGCATTCAAGTAGTCGCGATTGCGTCCAGTGGAGCAGCTCTTTCGAAAAGGAACTTTACCTTGGCATAGAAAGCCATAGTGAAAGCAATGAGTTGAACCTGCAGAACTGACTCACACCCCTCTTCTGTACATGTAGTGCAATGCGTACTCGATATGTCTTAATACTTCTAAGAATGAGGACTGCAGTGATACCCTTATAGCCAGTGTGACTGGTAGTATGTGATATTTATGTCCAGAAGTGAATATCTTTACTCAACGGCAAATATACGTACACGAATGCAAAATAACTTTTTCTATCTCGGAATATAGCGATCCAAACTTGCGATTTTGCCGAGAAACGAGGAGTCCCAGAATAAACATGTTTCATCAGCATCACTTCGCCAAAATGACTGTGTACAAGTTGCCAAAGAAGACCCCCTCTTTGGCCCTGCAGAAGTGATGGATCGAGAAGTGCCTTCAGGATGACAGGAATTACGCAGAATCATAGCTCTTAGTCTGATTGTGTCATTATTAGCCCAAATTCATGATCGTTAGACAATTCGCATATCGACTTGACAGCAAGTCAAACTTGTAGTGTGGTTACAGCAGGATGATTTCCTCGGATGTTGTCTAGACGCAGCACGTTCGACCTTCGATTTAGCTCTTGCTAGGAATGACTTTACTAACTTATGTCGTAACTGATCAGCTGCAAGCAGCACTCAGCACATGCGACATCGATCTCGCATCTCCGCTGGATCGAACGTGCATTTACGTACGAAAATGCTGCTCAATATGGCGGCCTTCAGCCTTCAATCCAGGCTTCACAGCTGGCATGGACATTTGGGGGCCATTTTACTCTCTTTTTCATTCATCGTTTTCATCACGACTGGCGGGCTTAATGACATCCTGGAGACAGTGAGGTGTCAACGGTGTCACCGTTTTTGCTGTCGCATTCTTAAATCCCTGGGGTTGCGAAGCTGAAACTTGCTTTGCTCTTCAGGCATGGGAAACGATTCATAGCGTGTCTTCCAGTAAACAAACTCTCAGAACCTCTCTCTCTGGTCCCATGTGCAGAATGCGCCTCATTTGATCCATGCCCTATATGCACAGATCCGTCGAGTACGCGTGAAGGGAAGGCTGCTCAAACTCATTGTCCTCATGCACAGCACCATTAATGGCAGAATCTCAACGGCGCCAACGAGTACCTGAGTGACAGGTGCTGATCACAGAAGAGGCTTGACTGCACTGACAGTCACTCTCTTGACATCCGAAGATTGATTTATAAGGAGGCAAGCAGTTCATATATATAAATATATATATATATATTAATTAAATGCCAGATGACGTCCAGGAAAAGCTTTTTCTGCCTTTAAGAGGCGTCATCCACCCCGGCCGTAATAATGAAAGTCCTGCTGCTAACGCTCTTTTCTTCAGTATTGCATGGAAGGAAAAAGAAAGCGCCTCCAGCTATTCAGCTCAATGGCTTCTCTCTCTCCCACACCTCTACTCACTCCTGCAAATGTCCTATGAGCAAATATGAAATGAGCCCTTCCAGCCACTGCAGGGTTGAGAGTCACGAAGAAGTGTTGTTAACACACATGCGATATGAAAAATAGGATTGGTGAGCAGAGGCCTTCTTTTCCACCCTCCGCCAGTTATATGATGCACACGATGCACATGCAAATTTTTGCGGTGGACGTGTGTGTGTGTGCGGTTTTTTTTGGCTCTCGTCGTCTTGCCGTCTTCCCCGCACTTACTGCATCGAGATCCGTCAGAGGAGAGGCTGCCAAAAACCTGGACAATGTCTGGTTGATCTCCCCTGGCCGTTGGCACACGTCAAATAACTGTCAGATTATGATGAGAGCCGAAAAAACGAGACGCCGACGACGTTTACTTTCCGTGATGAGAAGAAAAGGGAATCCAGGAAGTCACAGCTTTTGCGGAGAAGACGAAGAAGAAGAGGCTTTTTTTCAGGTTGGCCTCTGGCGCTTATGGAGGCAGCAGGCGAAGGAAGCGTCTTCCTATTCATTCTTGTGCCAGAGTTTATCGTGGGGAAGGAAACTGCCAAAAAGTCCTACGTGGGACGCGCGTATGATGTATAGGAAGTCCTGCGGAGAGCCAGAGAGTCAGGGAAATGAGAAGAACAAAGGAAAGTCGCTGACTTTTAATTAGACCGTCCCATTGGACCCGGTCTCGATGGCTCTAAATTGGAGCTCATTGACAAAGCTTCCCCGGACGTCGTCCTCACTCCCCCCTCTGCCTCTGCAACCTTTTTCTCTAATTCAGCAACATTAACTTCGCTTTAATTATCCAAATAAACACGGCAAATTTCCTCCCCCCTCCCCCCTACGCTGCTGAATGTGGGAGGGGAATGACCAAAATTGCTGCTCCGGCATCTGACAAAATTTCGCGCTACATTCATTCTACCTAATCCTGCCACCTTCCCCCTTCCTCGGGCACCCGTGCACAAAGACAAACTCCACTGCCAACGAGGCAGTGGGTGGAAGACAACGTCTTGCTGTACTTTGCCGTACCCGTGAAACTCTTGGAGGAGGAGGAGAAGGGGGGGTGGATGGGAGGGAAAAAAATCCCTCTTCTCGTTCCCAGGGCTGTGTGTCTATACTGTTTCTGTACGTGTGGCTCAACTCCTTTCTTCCTCCGTGTAACATTGGCAAAGTATGTACGCAGTACGTAGTCGTACTACTGCTACTACTACTAGTTAGAAGTACAGCGCAGACATTAACTCTTATGTTGTCGGCTCTAAATCTCTTTTACTACGTATGTAGGAGGGAGGACGACGAACCACACACGACCGCCGTCGCCGCAGCTGCCTGCCTTGACATCGTAGTATACACAACACACGCACACGAGCATCCCTGCTAGGGCAATCCTGTTTTTCCGGCTGTGGCAGAGATAGAAAACAATTTTAATTACGGCTCCTTGGATTAGGAGACTTCTACTGCCACTACTACTACTACTACTGCTACTACTACTGCATTGTGGGCGGAGGACTGTGCAAGTACAGGGTTTCCGGACAAACTTTATCTTGTCAAAACTAAGATTTCTGTCATATGGCAATCACTAACAGACACGTTGCCCAGTTGGAACGCTCGAGGACATCCCTGTACGTGCACATGCGTCAATGCAAAAAGGCCAAGCACGACCTACGGACACAATGGAAACCGGACTGATTGCAGAGCAGAGGTCTCAATGGCGTTAGCGATAAAATGCTACACACAACCATATTAATGTGCCTGAGCGTGTGTGTGAAAGAGAGAACGAGTAGGTACTATGGTGGGAGGAGGAGGAGGAGGGGATGGGGTAGGGTTGAACCTTTTCAATGACGCTGAGCTTTTGGCCCAGAGGCGATTTGGATGCTCAATCCTTCCTTCTTCCTTCGTCCTTTTTTGCTGTCACACTAAACAATGCGTGCTAGTCAAACGCTCACAATAACACGCAGACAGGCAAGCAAAATTAATCTATCCCGCAGTTCGTTGTATACAAGTCTGTCTAATGAAACTCGACTGTCAGTTTTTGGGGGTTCACATTCATAGGGAGACTTCGCTTCTCTCACGACTTTCAATGGGGCACCACCAACTCCACCATTCATGCCAACCGTTTTTTTTTTTTCCAGCCTATTGCAAAACCCACGAGCGTTGCAAATCTCCGTTAAAGGTGGGCACGAACGGGTTCATGAGGACGAGCAGCAGTGGCGCAGAGAGCATCTGGAACACATCACGGCTGGGTCATGAAATCACTGGATCGTGATGATTGTGGGGCTCACCTGCTCCAACTGAAGGAAATCCTCACTGATGGAACAACAAAGATGTCGTCAGGCAGATTTGTGTCCTTGCCAGTGGCTGCCAATCTCCATTACTTCACCGACCTCGTTATAGCGTGCATGTGTAAAAAAGAGGTGTGTGTGTGTGTGTGTGTAAATGTATAAGTGTATTGGCGTGTTTGCATGAGCGTGGGTGCTTAAAAAATATCCATCCACTAGATGAACTGCATACGGTGTATTTTAGCACTGAACCAGCGTGCCAATCGCCTTCTAAAAGTCGAACAATTATCGATGACACTGGCAATGTTGACTTCATGGACACTGATGGCTTCTGCGTCATCATGATGACCTCGTCTCTGCAGTATCTTCTTGATCACACCTCCAATAGTTTAGACGCTATCTTTTCCCAACGTTTGGTTCCCTTCTACTCCCATTCTCCCTCCAGCCTTCTCTTTCTCTGTGTGGTCACAATACAGTAGATCCTCTTCTGTAAGCAATCATTCATCATCGCTGCATGGAGTTGAGTACGCTTCAGACCTGACTGTTGTTTCTGAACATGATGCATGAGGATACGATATAATGTACGTACTACGGAGGAGGTGTAATGAGCTAAGTGAGGGCAAACTGAATCCTTTTTGCTCCCTCCCTGCTCTTTGGTTCGTCTTTTATGACTTAATACTACGTACGTACGTCCTGTCTACAGTAGCGTAAAGTTGAGTTATGATGACAAGAGAGAAAGTCGATGCTTACGCTCAGACATGAATAATCTAACCCGTCGTTCACAGCGTATTTTGACTCAATGCGTACGTGTAACACCCATCCTCCATCCACTCCATTTGGGTTAGCAGGGCCAGTGAAGGGTTGAGCGGCACTGGCTTGTGAGTGTCGGCGACGTCGTCCTTATGGACCAAATGGTCAGCACTCGTATCAAAATGCCAATAACTCCTTGTACAGTGTTGGCTCGGTATAGTCATCAATCCCATATTAGACCCATACCGGCGTATCATGACCGGCACGGCACGGTTTCCTCCGGTGGTCTCACCATACTTCGGGCGTGGAGTGATCATCACCCGCATCAAGGCTGTGACCAATTTTCCTTGGCCCCTAAATGGTCACCATGCTGCACAACAGTAGCAGCCATTTAGTGTGCTATTGACTCTATTTTAGAATGCTATTGACTCATTTTCTGGTTCAGTCGTCGTCACTTACTTGATTGCACGACAACATCTCACTATGGCCGTCAGGCGCAGCAGACCAGCAGACATTGGTGCCTACCCACAGTCTCAAGGATTAATTACTCGCCGGTGAGTACTTACTAGTACTTCGACGCCCTAAGTACGCTTAAAGAGGCGTCGCTCGCACCTGGATGGATGAACGTATCCCGTACTTCGAGGGTGACTCTGAGCGTTTGTCATCACTCATCCCCCCCAGTTGTTCGTCATGCAAACAAACTGTATTCGCCCGGCGATATGAAAGCTTTCTGTCCTGCCCGTGCTGTTGCTCTCGTCTTCCTTCTTGCTCTTGCACACCTGAGCTGTCACAGGATGAGGTGGGGGACGAGCAGGAAAGAGCGTTAGTCTATTCGGGAATGAGAGAAGGTGGGAAGCACGCACGTGAGGCTTGCTGCAGTGACAGGACCTACCTGATCCTGCGTGCGTCGTACGGACGGACGTACATGCCACAATAACAGACATAGTGGTACGAGGAGTACAAGATGCGCTTTCAGTTGCTTTCTACCTGAGCAACCATCCTTCTCTCTTTCTCTCTTTGGGCGAGCCAGCAGGTGGGTTAGTATAGCAAGTCGGTCGATCAGAGAAAGCCACGGATGCTTACTACGTACGTAACGAATGCTACACTTTCCCCCCCCTCCCCCAGCCTAGCTGTGCTCACTCACATGCTCGCTCGCCCCAACAACACCTACCTTTCTCTTCCTTTACTTCCACCTTTGCTCAGTTTCACCGGTGCTCGCTGCTCGCCCAGACAGATCCTTTCCTTCTCGCAGTACAACAGCAGGAGTGTCCACACGAGGCATCATCAGCAAACGAAACTCCAAAAGTGTTTGAATGGTGGGAGAAGCTATAGACCAGGCGGGAACTCGATCTCCTTGGCACACAAGCTGATGTGGAAGTGAGCGAACAAACCTGAGCAACGTTGGAAGACGAGGAGGAGGAGGAGGAGGAGGTGAAAATGGCGAATGAGTCATCGTGAAAGAAGAAGAAGAAGTGAGTGTCGACATGGCCAAGCGAGGCCCTCAGCCTGCCTCTGGGCTGAGACGAAGTCAGCGGAGTAACAAGCAGACAGATCGCGTCCTCAGCTTCTTGTCGGCCGTGAGGACGAGGAGAAATCATGTCAGTGCCAAGAAGAAAAGTGCAAAAGTCCACGCTGCTGCTGCTGCTGCTGCTGCCGCTGCCGCTGCTGCCGCCAGGGCTCTGGAGGATGACGAAGAAGGCGAAGGAGGAGGACAGGTGATGGGCGCCAAAGGTACGTACGGCACAATCTTGCCTGCAACGATTTGTCTGTCTGTCAGTCTGTCTGTCAGTCTGTCTGTCAGTCTGTCTGTCGAGTTTGAGCAAGCCAGTCAGGGTCCCGACTATACTGTAGTACGATGACGGCTGCTTCTTCCACCACTTTGGGTTGGGAACAAGAAGCAGAGATGCCTTCTCTCTTCGTGCTGCTGTCGCTGCCCCCGTCGGTGGTCGGTGACAGGTTGCTTTCTGAGCCGCTCTACTACACATAGGCTCTCTTCAGAGGGCCTTTCCCTCTCGTGCCCCCCGACCAGTGCGTTGGTCGCCACCACCTTCCATTGCCACAATGCACCTGAGATCTGAAGAAAGTTGAGAGGCCTGATATTGGTCTTTGCAGCGTGAAAAGTCTCTGCTCTTATGTATGGCAGGGATTAGAGCTCAGCTGGCATCGATGTATTTGGCAGTTGGAACAAGATTACGGAGTGAATCTTGAATGCAGATGCTCTACAGTGCTCTACAGCTGCCACATTGCAGGAGGACCGAATTAAAAGTTTGCAATTAATTAGGAGAACCAGAGAGAGAGGAAGGAGCAAAGAAAGGCTGTATTTCATTCAGCGCTCTAATTTATTCCCTCCCTCCCTCCCTCCCTCCCTCTCCACTGAAGTTAGCATGACGATCCCCAACTCCGACCCCGTCGGGTGGGGCTCACATTAAATCTTTTTGCACGCAAGGAAGGGGGAGACGAGCAAAGGCGAGGACGAGGATGTTCCATGAAATATCCTCGTACGTGCTTTGTGTCGCGTCATCGTTAAAGTTTCGCTCTGGCACATATGACTCAAGGAACGGGATCAAAATTCAGTTAAAAAGTGATGCCAAGAATTTGAATACGTTCAGAGGCCGACAAAGGACCTTTTCTTCTCCTTCACACGGAGCTGGCGAAGTGACTCAAGAATGATCATGCTATTACACAGATCTCAGCCCTGAGGTGAAAACGAATGAACCCTGATTCGACCAAATTCACTGTCAGTGTCGTCGTCTCTTATATTCAAGTCAGCACTGAAAATCATTTTTCACCCCCCCCCCCCCATTGAACGAACTCTTTACGTACGTGTGCATACTTGAACAATCGCCATCAACCACCCAACCAAATATAGCCCCCCCATTCCTTATGTATGGAGTGTGTGTGCGTGTGTGTGTTTAAGAGAGAGAATGAGAGGAGAAAGGGTTCGAGATTGATTGACGAAAATCGGCGGGGCGAGAGGCAGGTGGTGTAGAATAAGCAGAGGGAGACACAATTTGTTGCGTGTCAGGCCACTGCCAGAGCTCACAGCCCAGAGCTCACAGCACTGGGCGAGCAGGGAAAGAAATCAAACGGACATATGTACTGCGCTCGCACACACGCACGCACGCACGCTGGCGTGTACATAAGGACGGACGGGCGTGCACGTACGGTACGGTACGTATGAATAATTCCATTCAAATAGGATCAGGGCGCACATGGCTGGGCAACAATGACAATATCAAGGCATCATCATCATCTCCTGGCTTGAAGCATTCTCACGCAATCGTGTGCAGTGAATTCAGCCACGGGCTTAGAAACGTAAGGAGGACGAGAGCGTTACCTTGTGCACTGCTGGGGCACGTCAGGCGGTGTGTGGCGTGGAGGTCACAAGCTCTAACATGATGATGGCGTGCAAAGTCCGCTCATGCTCGGCCGACGTGCAGGAAAAAAAAATTAGCGTCGGGTGCGAGTTGACAAACAGCTTCCTCGACTGCGCTAAGCTGGGCTTAATAGTGGAGTCACTAAAAATTCAATTACAACTCGGCTCATTTGACTCGAGTCGAAATAGTGCTCAAGTCGAGTGAGGACAACACACTAGACTTGCTCATGGATTCTCGGCTTACGTGCATAAGTCGTGATTAGATGACCACGTGGTGAAAGCGGAGGCGCCACGGGAAATTCTTTCCCCTTTTTGGCTAAGTTAGGCAACTGTGACAAAAATCTGGTGGTTTTTTTGACAAGGTCACCTATGATTGACAATGTGATAATGGAGGAAACAAGAAAGAAAATGTTGTTACGAGTTAGATCCGGCTCAATTCCCTTGACTCGAGCTCGAATACCGTTTAAAAAAATCGAGTCAGCCCAGGAGCACCACAAATTAGGCCTGTTTATGAATTCTAAATTCCAAAATCCCCCCTCCCCAAAGACATCTGTAGAGAAATCTTGTCACGAGTCTTTTTTTCTGACTCTGGCTCAAATCGAGATAGATGACTCCGATTCCAACCGCCAGAACAGTAAACACTCGGGTTCGGCTGGTCGCCAAGCATTAGGTTGTCATATTTTTTGGAAGGCATTTGCATCCCCCTTCTCTCTCTAAACTTTCTTTTCTCTCTCTTCCCTGTGTTATTGTTAGAGAGAAAAGATTCGTCAAAGGCTTGAATAGGCTGCAGCAAGAGCAAGGAAGGGGTCAGTCAGTTTGCTGTGTCATGGACGGCTTGGTTGAAGCAAAACCGTTGTTGCTGAAACAGTGGGTGCGATCAGAACAATTGATAAGCCGCCGCCGCGTGAAAGCAAAGCCAGTCATCAGTAAAAATCGGGGGAGAGCGAGGAGAGGGTGGGAGGAAGCGTTCGTTAGTCCTCGGACACATCTGCCTTGAAGAAGAGGAGAAGCTCGTACGCAGCTTCACTAACATGGGAAAAATTCCTTTCATTAGGGATCATAATAATCAGACGATTTTTTGTTCTCTCTCTGTGCACATAAGGATTGACACACAGTTGGGTTCATTATTCTTACAAGACTAACAACTCCTATGAATGGAAGCTGAGGCGATGGCACAGACAGAAGTTGCTGTCCAACGACTGCAATCTGAATATTTGGGGACTTTCAAACTCCTTCTCAGTAAATCTGTAGGGCAAGTTTCAATTGGGTAGTTCACATGCATGTGAATGAAGGTTTTGCGAACGTGACTGAGCTGTTATTTGCATGTAGACATATGAGGCAACTGATTATTGTTTACGTAGCTTTTTTAAGATCTCTGATATGTTGTCCATGTGCATGGAAGTGTGAATCTCAGATAATTATCACGTAGTCTTCATACAGAATATATAGGTGCGTGAGATATCGGGCACACAAGTCATCTCTGTCTGTTTTGTAGTAAGTAGGTTTTTCACATTACAATTATCATTAAGTCTACCAAAACAAGTTGCAAGTGCGGATGTGTGATTGAAAGCTTCCAGTATCAGACCTCCTTCTTACACACTTATCGACTCAATCTTTGATGAGAATGATATTGCACTTGTGTCAACCCGAGTGACTGTGACTGAACGTCATATACTACGTATGGAGATGAAAATATTGTCTTCTTGCCTACGCAACAGTAGAGGGAAAAACGCCTAGGAAAAACTTGAAACTCTTCCCCCCCCCCCTCATCCTGCCTGCCTGCCTACAGCTCTCTCCAGAGGGGGTTTTTTTTGGGGGGGGGGGAGGGGGGAAGAACCGAAGAAGTGCTATAGTAGCGAGAAAATAAACACCTAAGCCCCAACACCGTCCGTCTGTTCCTGGAGCTGGCAGAGAGCTGACCTCTTATTCTCCTTCTTCTCACCAGAGCTGTTTACTTTAGCATCGGTTCAACACCCGTACAAGAGATGGGGGAAGAATCAAGGGGAATTTTTCCACTTGTTGATATACCGCGGAGTGAAGAAAGAAGAGGAAATTCATTCATTTGCGCTCAAATTTTGGGGTATCTTGCCTTTTAGACCGATGCCCACCACCAGCTACAGCACAGGAGCACAGTGGATGCTGCCTATAGGGGCCTCCTCACTTGTCTGGACAAAAGTGCCGTAGCTCTGAATCGCCCACAAGGAGTGGACTGCACCAATTTTTCTTCATCTCTTTCTCTATATTTGGTGCCAGATTTCATTTGACTCCATTGTAGCCAAATGGAATGAAGAACTAATCAGTTTCTGGGTCCCCTCTCTGCTTTTCAAGCGTTGTAGACACAGTGAATGAGGAAGTTTGGTCAACTTTTTAAATTTCAACTGGACCTGCTTTAGTACTTTCCAGATGCTATATTACAGTCAAGAATGTCTGTTTAGCTCTGCTTTCCAAATCTGAACATCTTCTTATAAACTGAACTTACGTAGCAAAATGTTTTACATTTTTTGGCATCAGATAACGACCAAGATGCACTCAACAAAATTCCCAAAATTTAATTGATTGATCTAGCCTGATAATCAGCATCCACTGTTGTATAATATACTTCTGCCGCGTGTTAGCCTGAGAGGTGAGATACCCAAGGTTGTTTTTACCATGCTTGGTTCGCTCTGCACTTGAGTGCATCCGTTATTTTCACTCCTTTGCACTCTTTCAGGTAAGTCAGTCTCTCCGTGGTGCAAGAGGTCCTCTCGGTTCAGGACCAAGGACAATATTGTTATTGGCAAGAGTCACTGTCAACCGTTGCAAGGTTCGTTCGTACAGGTCAGAGATGCAACCTCATCAGCCCGATTCTGTCGAACGGCTTGCAAAAGCCTTGGAAACAGCGGGATATTTTATAACGTGGGCCTGAGCACGCACACATCGTTGTAAGATTCGGCCCAATGGTTATTATACATCTATGTGTAGTCGCTGCAAAGAAGAGTACAACTCTTCTTGAGCAGTGAAGAGTGATGATGAGCAGTTCTCGGAATTTTAGGTGTAGATCTTGATCGATCGACTTTATGGCTGAAGATTTAGGTGACGTTTTAGGCTCTTGTCTGGGCTTTTCATGGCTTCTATTGGCAAACGTTTTCAACGCTACTTCGAACTGTTGTCGCCAGCTGCAATCTTTCTCTGGACTCCTCAATGCTTGTCGGCCAGATTGCCGGCTTTTGCCTAAAATTCCAAGGTCCAGTGACGAGAGATGATGAGTCTCTTCGACTTTTATCTGGCCAACAGTGTCTGTTACTCTCTAAACTTCATAATAAATGACAGTCCTGGTCTCAAAACGACAGATAAGTGACAGCATTGCCGAAAAAGTCCAGCCAGAGGCAGATTTCTTCCCAGACGTAAAGTGATTGCATCTATTTTTATCACGTTGCCCAACAAATGACACAAAAAGTTTTACCCTCTCCATTGTCACACTTCAAGAACGTTCGTTGATTATAATTGTACTAAAGTTGTTCTGTTCTGACCACTTGTGTTAGTCGATTGTTTCGCACTCGGCGGGATTGGATGATCCCTCCGTTTCAATGCTTAGTGACGAATTGGCGCCAAATGTTTGTTTTCTCTTGAGCAGCGCGGCAAAGCTTGGGAGGGGACAAACTTTTGCGTCACGCCGTATGTGCAGTTGAGACCAGAGAATCTGTCCCAGCTTGGTATTCTGATGCTCTGCGGCCTTTGCCGAGACCCTGAATTCTTACTCACTGCACTCTGCCTCACCAGTCTGTGAGAAAGCCTGAGTGAGTACCCAAGAGTGAGTACTTGCTACTTACGTAGTACTTACTTACTTCAAGCAGGCAGGCAAATGGATTTACCAAGGCGGGTAGGTCATGCAAATTATCTTACTCAAGTGCTTTTTTCCCTCCTCCTCGCTCGCTAACGGCATCGTCATGACTGCATAATTATGATGAGGAGAGAGAGGACTGAGATAAGGCAGGCATCATCTCTGCTCTCTCGTTCTTGATGTTAATGAAGATGCGGTGGCAAGAAAAAGAGTAGAAAAAGAAGAAGTAGACGAAGAGGACAGGACAGATCATGATGAATCGCCATTGTTCTTCTCTTTCTCTCCTGCTCAAGTAGAGCGTGGTATGAGCAATGGCTCCATCCATCATGGCAGCCAGAGGCAAAAGAGTTCTTTTCCTCTCTTCTGCGCTCGCACACACAACCAGAAGTCAAACGTGTTTGACTTTCGTCCTCCTGATGCATCTCTGGAGCCCGGAGAGAATGAGACGAGATAGAGATGCAAAGGCTCTTCGAACGGGTCCCCACCCAAACTCTCCTCGCCAGTCTGGACCGACCAACCGCTGGACACGTCTCGGCAGTCTGATTGGTCTCGCACACCTGTAGACTTGGTCTGTTTTTACTTCGGAGAAAACAGTTTCGAGTCACATAGTTCTGAACTTCAGTCACCAAAGTTCAGTTTGGGTAACTTCCATTTAGTTAATGTGAGGTAAGCTTGAGTAAGGTGAGCTTGAGTAAGGTAAGCTTGAGTAAGGTAAGCTTGAGTAAGGTAAGCTTGAGTAAGGTAAGCTTGAGTAAGGTAAGCTGGAGTAAGGTAAGCTTGAGTAAGGTAAGCTTG
>JAAUXU010043527.1_pt1 | contig 13932 bp, 14 predicted proteins | sample 7278151 | NCBI WGS metagenome assembly JAAUXU01 (sample SAMN14350113, study PRJNA611818) | marine sediment metagenome | isolation source: surface marine sediment (1.8m) | place: French Polynesia: Moorea | collected 2018-08 | reverse complement strand
CTTTTTTTCGGGCTCGGGTCGGGTCGGGTTTTTGACCTTCGGGCTCGGGTTGGGTCGGGCCTTAAAGTTCGGGTTCGGGTCAGGCCGGCATTTTTCGGGTTTCGGGCCTCAACCCAAAAAATAGGGCAATTTTTCAAGTTTTATTGCAATTTTATTAACAAAGAAAAATGCCCCTTGCTGAGAAAATTGCAATTTTTTTTAAAAAAAGTGTTTAAAATTGTTCCATTCGAAAAAAGTAGTGTAAGTGCATATTATTTGTTTAATTTGTATGATTTTTTGCTATCATTTCAATAATAAAATCATAAAATTTTATAGGCAAAAAGCCCGTCGGGCCTGTTTTCGGGCTTCGGGTTTCTTCGGGCCTCGCATTTTCGGGCTTATTTTCGGGCTTTCGGGCTCGGGCCTGGGCCCGAATCCAGCCCTACCGCCCGTGGAACAAATCAAGAGGGAGTGTCCAGCAACCGTATTTTCTTTATGGTCCAGCATGTAGCTCTAAGGGCGATCGAGTGGTGGTACTGCACTGGTACGGTGGTAGTGCTGCCTAAGGGAGGGGGATCATTGTGCCATTGCGACATGGTGTAATTGAAAAGAGACGTCGCCTTTCGGCATACGTGGGCACCGAAAAAATCGTAGTCGTAGGGAGGGGGAGACAAAAAAGTGTGTCAGGGTGGGGGGTAAAAATAAGCCCTCAGGGAGGGGGACAGTTTGAAGAAAAGGGAGGGGGAGGGGAGGGGGAACTTTCAAAAAAATGCCAGAAAACAATGCTTTTGTGCAAAATATCACAACTTTTTTGCGCCACAAGGAAAAAATTGAAAATTTCGTAGAATATGTCAAAAAACCTCGATTATTTCGTCTCAGGGTGAAAATGGCTCTAGGGAGGGGGACTTACTAGGGGGAAAGTCAGCTTATGGGTATCCCCCCCCTTGCCCACGTATGCCTTTCGGCCAAGAAGAACATTGTCGGCCACACAAGGAAAGGCCTCCACGATTTGTACAGGCAGGGGGGGGGAGACCCGAAGGGGAAAGAACAAGAGACATATTTACCTGCAACGTGATACAATAAGTAAAAATCTATTAAAAAACCCTGCAACTGTTGCTACGATTTTTTTTTGCGGATAACTATTATATTTTTTGGTTTGTCGTTGCTGCTTTTCATACTTGCTGATGCTGCTAGTACATCTTCATATGTCATTTTGTGTGTTGTTTCGGCGCAGGAAATGAAGTGCTGGAATAATCTAGTCTACATACGTATGTGGAATTACTCCCCCTCCCGGCATGCAGTTCGAGTCCACGGGGAACTCCCTCCGTCCATCCGTCCTCCGCCCGTTCACCCATGCAGAAATGACGCATCTCGCTTTTTTTCCCGCTACTCCATGGCTATTACTTGGGGAAGCACGGGAAGGGGTGAGGGAAAAACCGTATCGCAGTAACCAAACGCCAGTACAGCACCACATGTGCATTGAGGAAAGGCGTGCCAAGTTCATAATACGGTGGATGATGCGGCAAGAAGAAAGGAACATCTCTTAAAGATGAGCTGCAACGGGGCCTCGATGGCCTCTGTCAAGGCTCGATGGCTGGTCCTCTCCCCCTGGGTCAAGTTGCTTTCCTTCGCGGCCTTTGGCCTGGCCTTTCCCCTGGCGGATGTGGTGACGGACTTTGCCGCAGCAGCAGCACTCATCGGCGACGGGCACGACAAATGGGGGTGGATGGTCGCATACTTCACCTTCGTCCCAACAATAATATGCTTAAAGGTAAATAATTGAAATTTTGAAGAAAATCCATTTTGGCGATTTTGCAAAGGTTTTTTTTGCTCAATTCGGGTCGCTCTTGCCGGCGTCATCTCTTCTCTCCTCTGCTGCGGCTCTGAGGGGATCCTCTACACCTTGCTAGGAATCCCACTGGCCCTTCTCATGCTACCTGGGGTGGGGCAGATCCTGTACGTAGTTTTTTAACCAATCCTGAATTTTGACCTACGTATTTTTTATGGGGAACTCTCAAACGTTGCAGGTTGATTATCGCTACTCTCCCCTTCCTCTTCAACCCCACCCACGATGTGTTCACCCGCTTCTTACGGCCCTGCGGCGAGATCCTTGCTCTGGTGGAGTGCTCAGAGGCCGCCATGCAACTCCTGCTCCAAACGTCCATTGTCGCAAGACTGGGGTACTTCAGTAAGTGCATAACAGCATTGTCACTTCTTGACCCAAAAATAAATCCGTTCTTTTTCCAGCCGAACCACAATTACTATCTCTGTGCTTGAGCACTTTGTCTTTGACCTTTGGAGCATCCAAGGCTCTCCAGATAATTTTGCAGAAGGTGAGGAAAGCTGTTTCTAAAAAGCAAACTTCCCAACTTTTTAGTGTTGTTTATAACGGGTTCATGTGAAACAATGTAAACAAGAACAGTTTTTTATATAAAAACCCTGATTAGGTTGCTTCAAAAATATCGCCGCCACCTCCTGTTGAAGAAGAATCTGCTGCGGGGGACGAATCTTCTCGTCAAGAAGGTAGTTTCCGTCCCCCAGACGAGCCGTGGTACCTGGCCCGCCTGGGCCAGGTGGCCAAGATCTTCGCCCCCGCCCTGGTCACCGTGACCACCTACGTCGCCGCCACGGCGGCGCTCGTCATGCTACACGGGTTCACCATAGTCTTCGTCATGGTGGTAAGAACGATTTTTTTTAAAATGTGCGAAAGCAAATTATGTCTTATCCTTCCGTTTCCCATTCAAGTTTGTGGCCCTCCTCATCAGCGGCTACTTGGCCTGTCCTTTCAACATGTTTTTCGAGAAGAAACTCGGCTACTTCCGCGCTCTTGGCTACACCCTCTCCGCCTCCTTGGCCCTGGTGGGGATGCCCCTCCTCGTTTGGTCCCCAGCCGTCATACAACCTGGCTCAGTTTACGCGGACACATGGCAGCCGGACGACGGGCCGCCGCTCATCACCTGCACCAGCGGCAAGGCCAACGCTACCGCTGCCAGCAACGGGACCCACTTTTACATCACGGGAGAGGAGCCCCTGCTGGTCCTTTGCTCCGAGGAGGAAGAGCCTTGTCCGACCAGGACTAGGATCTGCGCTGAGGGGGAGGAGCCATTCGACCTCTACTTCGACTGGGTGGCCCCCCTGCTGACGGCAGGGGCGGTGCTGTCGTCGGGGTGGTGCCTGCTCGTAAGGCTCTACTACAGGGACCTGGAGAAGAAGGTGCTGGCGGGGGAAATCAGGTTTAATGAGGAGACGACGGCTGACAAAGGCAAGCAGCAGCAAGAGAATTTGGAAGTCGGCGAGCAACAGCAGCAAGATCTGAATGACGGGGAGATGGAGATAGAAAATCTAGCTTAGCTTGATAACTAAGTTAGAGTTTAATGTTTAGTAAGGATTTACTCCTTTTTCTCGCGATATACCTAAATCTATCATATTTTCCACCGATATGAAAAAAACATTTCCCCATCTGACAATAAATGATAATCTCATCTTGCTATTTGCATGGCTAGCATCCATTCCCTTGCGTCCGCCACCTCCCCCCTGACCCTTGGCGTCATGGCCGCTCCCCCCAGCGCCCCAACCACCCCGCTCAGGGCGTAGCAGACAGTCTGCTCGGTGGCGCCATCCAAAAGCCGAAGGTTCCGCACGGAGCCAAGGAAGGACAGAAGCATGTCCTCGGTCACCATCTGGGAGGGGAGCATCCTGCAAGGGCAATAAAACAATTTTTTCACTTTCCTGCAACTTTTGAATGATGATCATCTTATCACCTGATGGTCTGGCTGAGGAAGAGTATGAGTGGTATCCGCACAGTGACGTCCTGCTCAGCCACGGTCCCCTCGTGCAGCAGCAGGCTGGAGAAGACGGTGCGCGCCAGCACCTGCAGGTCTTTCAAGTCGACCTTCTCCGCCACGTCCCCCAGCACCTGGAGGACGACGTTCTTGCGGTACGGCTGAACCTGGTCGCGGTGAAAGAGCAGGCAGAACGGGCGGAGGTACTCGGAGGGCCTGGGGAAACGAAAAATCGGGGTTTTTCTTTTTAACAAACAAGAACAGACTTTGTTCAAAGACCTGCGGCATTGACAACATATTGTGAGTGACGGATCCCACCCCGAAGAGAAATCTGGTCAAGAGCGACAGTCGGCTTCGCCGCAGGTAATAATTTGGGAGAATGATAGTAACCAATTCTACTGTGTACCTGGTGCTGACTACCGCTGTTAGTGAGTTCCTCCTGTGCGTGTCCAGCACGGGGTCGTTAAACTCGTTCTCCCAGAGGAAGACCGCCTCCATCAGCTCCTTCCCCACGGCCGAGTGCTCGTGCTCAAGCTGCCTCCTGGCCACCGCGGGGAGCTCCCGGAATGCCCGCTCGGCGTCAGAGTGATCCTTCATCTCCGGGAGGCCCTCGAGAAAGTCGCGCAGGTAGCGGACCTTGGACTCGGGCGGGGGTTCCAGGCTCTCTATGGGCTCTAGGTCGCTATCGTCGTCGTCGTCGCTGTCTACCTCAGCAGACGGCTTTGACTCATCTTCGTTTATCGTGACTTTAGAAAGGGAAGATGCCACGGGCACGCTGAGGTCTTCCTTCGGCAGCTTGTTCATCCAGAAGTCCTCCGAGGCCTTTCCGCTGTGCACCAGGTCGAGGAGTTGCTGACACAGCTCGTTCTGCGGCCTGAGCAGTCCATCAGGGACGTCACTAACATTTTCCTCTCCCGATATTCGCTTGAAAGTCTCAGTCAAGATCTCCCCGATCGTCTTGGCCAGCTCCACCGTCCTTCCGTCGGAGGAGGAAAAGTGGTTTGGCAGCCCGCGCGCCAGCAGGCCCACCAGGCCGGACTGCACCTTCGACAGGTCCTCCACAGGAGTGTGGCTCAGCAGCAGCAGGACCAGTTTGGAGTACCGGATGACCTCCCTAGAGACGTGGGCCCTGGCGATCACCGGGTCTCCCCACAGCCGGAGAGACTGCTTCAGCAGCCCCACCAGGTCAGCACCAGGCAGGCAGGAGCCGAGGTAGGAGCACAGCCTAGAGGAGACGTCGTCCGGGATGCAGAAGGGAGAGAAGAGGACTGAGCGGAAGTCCTGCTGACACCTGGACGGAGAGATCGAGCCCATGACTGACTCCAGCTGCCTTGCGCTCCCGCTTCCCGCCACCATTGCCTTGATGACTGCCGTCCTCTGTCGGCCGCCTCCCAGAGACAGCAGTTCCTCCTCCACGCAGATCCCCTCCTCCACCAGCCTCTTCACCAGATCAGCCAGGACGTCTTTCTCGCTGATGTACCTCGAGCAGAACCTCTCCAGTAGTCTCGTCCTGACCGCCATTGAAGTCTGTGACCTGGGGGACAGTGCCGCCGCCACCGCCTTGGCTACGGCAGAGAACACCTCGTTGACCATCGCCGCCTCCCCGCGGAAGACCGCCGCGGCAAGGTCTGGGAGCGCGGCCGCGGCCTCCGCGTCGCGCTCCTCCGCGGCGGCGGAGGAGAGCGCCTCTGCCAGGACGTGGCCTTGACGCACGAGATCCCAGTGGGTCTCAGACTCGCCCTTTTCCGCACGACAGGAGATGTCCCGGAGTATCTTGAGTGCCTTGGGCAAGTCCCCCGAATCCGGCTCCTTGGCCATCATGTCCACGAGTGCAAGTAGTGTCTTCTATTCGTAAAATATTGGTAATTTTCACGCACTATGTCTATACTTAAAAGCTTTGATAATTGATAGTAAGTAAACTTTTTGAGTTTGAGTAAAGCGATAATTGCAATTTGCAAATTTTGCACTGTCTGTATTTCTATTTTCTTGTGGTTTTGATCACTTTCCCTGTCTCTCTGCGCAAGCGCAAATAACTTATTCAACTCTGATTGGGCGATTCTATTTCTAAAGTTTTATTGATGGCTTTCTATTGGTCGAATTTTTTTTTGCCAGCACTTGGGAATAAACTGCAAATAATTTGCCAAATAGAAAAAAACCAGTAAATGACAGTTTTCAGACTTTCATGAACAATTTCACTGATATCATCATATCAGCACTAGTCTGTAAGTCTTTTGAGCATTGTTTGCTTCTTACGTTTGCAAGATTTTTATAAAAGCCCTTCCGTAGCATTTTTGGTCTTTTCAACGACTTTTTTGGCCTCTTCGAAACAACAAAATATTAAAGAAAAAGCTGTGTTATTTTTTTAGGCCAGCCTGCCGCCATATTGGTTTATTAACCTAAGCGGACTTTGTGACGTGGCCACGGCCAAGTTGGTGAAGGTCGGCGACGGCGACAACTTCTGGGCCAAGAAGGACAACTTCGTCGAGGAAAATAGGTCTGGGACTTTGGGAAAAAAGTTCAGGAGAGGTAGGTGGCCAAATTCCATGCAGGAACAAAGGTGGGTTTTAAACTAAGCTCTTCCTCTGCCCCCCCAGGCAGTCCAAGATGGGCTCCTCGGAAAACTTTTGTCTCCGCTGGAATGACTTCGAGGCCAACGTCAGCGGCACTTTCAAGGAGCTCCGTGACGAGTCCGACTTCTTTGATGTGACCCTGGTGTGCGACAACAGTCGTGGGAGACCACTCCAGGCACACAAGCTCATCCTCTCCGCCTGCAGCCCGCTCTTCAAGAAGATGCTGCGCAGCCTCTCCTCTGTGTCCCCCAGCCACCCTGGGCCCCTTCTCTACCTGCGGGGCGTGAGACACCGAGACCTGGAGTATGTGCTGGACTTCATGTACCACGGGGAGGTCAACGTGGCCCAGGACGACCTGAACGCCTTCCTGGCCGCGGCGGAGGACCTCCAGGTCAAGGGTCTGACGGAGCACAAGGACGGAACGACTCCCGCCAAGCGGCCGGCCTCTGGGGGCGGCGGCGGTAGCAGCAGATCTCGCTCTGGGGGAGGCGGGGCAGCAGCCACCACGCCCTCCTCCTCCTCCGGCGGCGGCGGCTACCGCCCCGGCCCTGCCTCCAAGCGGCGGAGACCGAACCACCTTCAGGCCGACGGGGACGCCGCGGAGGCAGTCAAAATAGAGCCAAGCAAGTTTGAGTCAGTGGACGTGGAAGGGGGCGAGGAAGACGACAATGCCGACGACGGGGGTATGGACCACGAAGACGCGTACGACGACGACAACTACGACGATGACTATGGCGGAGGGTACGAGGAGGGTGGCGGAGGAGAGGAGGAGATGGGCGAGGACGACCAGGCGCTGGGGGACGCGGATCTGGAAGGACACGACAACGCGAAAGGTAAGGATAAGAGAGCACCATGTTTTCTTACGTATTTTGTTACGGTTTGGAGCCACAGTTTCCCTTTTTTACATGGCCACGTCCCAGAAGTTTAGGGAGACGAGTGATAAAAGTGTCCCTTGGGCGGAATTGTGGAGTGTACCGTATTATTGTGTGCGAAGGGAACACTTTGCCCCCGTCAAAAACGGAACGAAGAGTAAGAGCAAGAGCAAAGGGTATTAAAAAACCCCAAGCCCATCGCGGAAGGAAAGAGAAAGAGAGAGAGAGAAACAAGTCCCAGCCCTCCTGCTCCTCCTGCTCCAGGTCCCTCGCTTCCCGACCGGTACGAGCGCCAACGGGACGGCCGAGTCCTCTGCCTGGACTGCGACAAGTACTACAGCTCCGTGACGAACGCGCTGGGCCACGACTACGCCATGCACCGCATCCAGCCCATCTTCCACTGCTTCCTCTGCAAGAAGTCGGTTTGGTCGCACAAAAACTTCCGGGACCACGTCACGAGGAAGCACCGCGGCGCCAGGAACCCGGGGGAGAAGTTCGACCCGGAGAAGTTTGGCAAGATCATCGGGGAGCGATGATCATATCGCTTGTTTTGCAAGACAGTTTGGAGGTCTTGCCCCGGCATAGTGGGTTTGAAACTTACATACAAGTGACTCAATGGTGAGAGCGAGAAAAAGTTTTGTTCGATACTACGAAGAAAACAGAAACCGCTGTTGAGAAGAGCCATTGCGGAGGATCTGATAAAATCTCAGTTTGCAAACCAGTCCGATAGAGTATAAAACACTGACAAACACTGATGTAATTACACACATGCTCAGTCTAAAGCTGTATCCTGTTCCTGCGTTATTTTTTATCTTTGAGAAAATTTGGTTACGGAAAAGAACTTGGCAAAGTGTTGTGAGTGGTGTGAATTATTTTTCAAGTTCATATAGTGAAGTGTGTTGTGGCGATTTCCAGATGATTTCGGAACCGCCGCAGTGATTGATCTGCACTCCCACTCCCGCTACCAGAGGGTGATCCGGCTGCCGGACAACCGCGGTCAGTGCCTGGCCTGCGGGAAGGTGCTGAGCTGCCTCGCCCACGCCAGGCGGCACTATGGCCTCGTACACAGGGAGATGGGACAGCAGGAGCCCGCGCACAAGTGTCACGTCTGCAGCTACTCAACCCGGCACTCCGAATACCTCAAAGGAGCGAAAAAACACGTGGCATCGCACCGTTGTAGCTTGCTGCTCAAGATTTCTAAATTTGAATTGGGGAAAACAATTTATATTTTATTGGGAATTTTAAGAAGAATAGCATTTTGTCCTTTTATGTTGACATGGCGCACCAAGCTACAACGTTTCATACTCGAGCAGATCACCTGAGAAAAGTGCACCACATCTACCAGGCGTTGATTAACAAGTCTGCGCCGTGATGTACTTGCTTGCAGGCCTGGTCGTCCTGGGCGGCGGCGGCGGGGGCATCCTGCGCTTGCAAGGGGGCGGGGGACAATGCACGGACTGCGGGAGGAAGTTCTCAAGATACAACAATGCCAAGAGACACTTCAAGCTATTGCACGGCGGGCCGTCATCATTCCTTTGCGACCGCGGGGCCGGAGAGCGCATCGTCGTCGCCGGAATTGTGACTTGCGGACAAAGCCAGTGATGAAGAGACAGTGCAGAAGAACAATGAGTAAATTGTAGTTTCGGACATTGACCGGGTTTAGTTAGCTTTTGCAAAACGCGCACCGACCGCCGTCATCCCAGCAGCCCTCACTAATCAATTATCCGTTTCCTCCTCGTCCCGTCCTGAACCTTCCAGAGGAGTCCCTCTCCAGCCTCTATGGGCCCGTGGTCAAACTGAGCGACGGCCGCGGGCAGTGCATGGAGTGCGGGGTGGTCTTCTACGACGTCTCTACAGCAGGGAGGCACCACCGCATCAAGCACTCGGGCAGCGAGAAGAGAGCCTCCTGCTCACTGTGCAAGAGGCACTACAAGAACAGGCCCACGCTGGAGCAGCACCTCAGGAGTGCCCACGGAATCTACCAGTCGAATCTGCCAAAAGGAAACAAGGCTCAGCCGCAGCCTCAATGAGACCCTGAACGCAAAAAGCATAAAAAGTGTCCCACTCCTAAATGGAAGCTCAAGAACGTAAACAATTTCCTCTCGCCCTACCCGAGCCAACCCAAGATTCCATAAAGTGACGGACGGAGCTGGGTTTTTTTCCAATTCACCCTTATGGAGCCTTAATGCTATAATTTACCTACTCCGTACACTACAAAGCGTCACGCACAAAGTGAGATTATGAAGTGTGTGCACCTAGTTTTCTAAACACCCACGGAAAAAATGATTGAGTTTTGAATTTGGGGCAAAATATCGGTTGTGTTTCCGACGGAAATAACAATCGTGGACCACACCAGTTGCAGTGGCACCGACCGTGGCTCCTCCTCCGTCTTCCCTGTCCGGCCTCTACGGCTCCGTGGTCCGCCTTCGGGACGGTCGCGGCCAGTGCATGGAGTGCGGCGCCGCCTTCAGCTCCTACAACAGCGCCCTCCGCCACCACCGGACGGCCCACTGCGACGACGGAGGGCAAGGGGGGCGGCCAAGGTGCTCCATCTGCGACAGGGAGTACAAGAACACCAACAGCCTGGACCAACACCTGCGGACGGCCCACGCCATTTACCAGTCGGACCTGCCCAAAAAGAAGGCGGCCAGGGGAGGGATGTGAAAGACAATTGGTAATGTCCCCCTCTCCAAACAAAAAAATATTTTCTAGTATATGTTTAAAGAAAATTTGAAGAATTGTCTGCCATTTATGTTTGCTGTGACAGGACCCCAATGATTTCAGTGATAATAAAATCTGTTCTAGTTTTCCTATGCTCTGAAAAAGAATTGCGGTTCCCAATTTTTAAATAGAAATAGCACGATAGCGACAAGCAATTCGAAGTGCGGCAAGGCCCGTCCATGCACCAGGTCTAATTGTCTAAATTGACAAAAAGAACAGTGAAAGAGATTCTTAGAAAGAACCTTGGCAAAATTCGACAAACCGCCATCAGTGCTCAGACCGGTGTGCGTGTGGTTGCTTTCAGAGCTGCGCGAGTACGATGCCGCCGTCTCGGCCTACATGGAGCGGCTCAAGGAGGAGAAGCTGTGGCGGTGCGTCTCCTGCAACAAGACGAGCTACAACAGGAATAGGATCTCAGAGCACGTTGAGCGGCACCATGTGGACTGGCCGCAGGGGCTGAGGTGCCCAGTGACGGAGGAGAGCTGCTACAAGAAGTTCCCCACCAGGGAGGGGCTCTTCAAGCACATGAGGATGAAGCACAATCTCAGGGTGGGCAAGAGGGGGTACGCGCCAAAGCCGTTATGAGGAGGCAGAAAGAGGGAAACAAGTCGAAGAAGACAAGAGTCACAAATAAAATGATTTATGTAAAGAAAAGAAAGTAGATTATTTTTAAGCGTTTCCCGGTACCTGAATCCTTGTGGATATGATTTAACAAACGATGATTTTGTAGTCGTTCAATAAAAAAATGCAGCATATTAAAAACTCGCAGAGTCCCTGCCTTTTTTTCGCGGATTTTCGCTTTCAATTTTACCGTCCCGCCAAGAATGAGCCTTGTTAAAAGAGTGGCTTTTCCTACTCCTCTCTAGTCAACGGCGGCGGCGGCGGGGGCGGCGATAGCGGCGCGGTATACCACGCTGAGGGCAACCCGCATGACCTCAACGAGAAGGTCAACGAGCTGATAGCCCGCATCAAGCGCAAGGGCGCAGGAGGCAAGGATAAGCTCATGTTCGTGTGCAAGCTCTGCGGTCGCGCCTACAACTCCCGCTCCAACCTACAGTACCACCTGGAGGGAACACACATGAACCTGGCACTCCCCTGCGTCCACGGCTGCGGCTACACCGCCAGGGCCAGGGAGACGCTAGGCAAACACACCAGGAAGTGCGACGGGACGCCACAGGGGGCGGAACAGGGAGGGTCAGCCAAGAAAAAGAAGCCCAGCGCCTGAGGAGCGCATTAAATCTCATGACAAAAAGTATTTTTCTGTTCAATATTTCATTATTCGCCAGGAATCTTGTGCCAGGTGGATTCCGGTGACGAACACAGAAACGGGCTCAAAGTCCTACTACACATTTATTGCAGTGTACCTGTACCATGTCTTCAATTCAGTTCAAGTTGTGAGCTCTTCACCCCGCAATATCAAAAATGCTTACGTTGAGTACAAAATAAAGTTTTTTACTCGAATTGCATACCTCCCTTGGTGATAGATACGCTACGATTTCGACGAGAGGAAAATCATAGTCGCACGCAGCAGTTTGAAGAAAAGAAATCAATTATCAACATAAGGGAATTCGTATTCTTTGTTTTCAACTGAAAAACGGACAGCTCTGTAAGACGGTATGCGCGTGGACGTGTCCGACGCCGATCTTCCGGACGACGGCGACTGGGACCGAAGGGAGGTCAAGCTCTACTCCTACGACGCGGAGGGGAACCTCCTCGGGTACGTCCGGCACGTGCAGGAGAAGCCCCAGATGTGGGTGTCCATCTTCCTGGGCCTGGTCATATCGCTGACGGCGGCCTCCCTCATCGCCCTCATCATCATAATCCTTTTCATCTCGTACGACTGGCACCTCGTCATGAACCTCATCCGCAAGTTCAAGAGGTGGGTGGAGAAGGGAACGAGGAACATGGCCAGCTTTATCCGCACCACGGCAGAGCAGGGCAGCTACACGCTCAGGGACCAAGAGAGCTAGGGGTGGGTGAGGTTGATCGAGAAAGGGAACTCATTTGTTTATTGTATGATGCAGTTGCACTTCCAGTTCCGAAATGAGGTACTGTGCTTGCATACCGTAGACACGAGACATTTTCATTCCTTTCTTCTCCGGCACTCGTGCTTGCAAACATGCAAATTGAATTGTAAACCTTAGTCACATGCACTTCTTTGTCTTGTGTCACAAACAAGATAAAAATTGCCACTCTTTGGAAAAACGATTAACGAAAGAATCACACCGCAATCTTCGTGAAATAATTGTCGATTGTTTTTCGCCAGGGCAGGGGTTGAACGCAGTAGTACAAGTAGTCAGTCCCCTACATGTTTCTCTCCTCCGGTTTCTTGTACTGGTAGCTGATGTAGTCGAAAATGTCCTCCTCGGAAGAGACCGGAAGCGGCTTCCCCGGGACCCCCGCCTTGTCCACCGGCCGCAGGGTGTACTCGTTGAGGGTGAATCCTCTGTCCAGCGCGTGCGAGCGCATGTGCTTGTTGAACTGGTCGCTGCCGGTGAAGTAGAGCACCCCGCAGTAGAACTGGTCCGACGGCAGCAGCCGCAAGTCCAGGCGGCGGAAGCGGGTGGCTCCGGGGGCCTTGCATACGCCGGCGAACTTGACGTCCCCGTGAGAGATGACGTCGGTGATGAGCCCGGCCTCGGTCAGCGCCTCCACCACAGACTTGAGCAGCTTTCCTCCCTCGCTCCCTTTGGTCTTCTTGCTGGTGTGGCCCTCGTACGTGAGGAGGACGTCGACGTCGCCGCTGGAGGGCTGACCGCGCCGGTAGCTGCCGCAGATGGTGGACTTGAACTTGGGATCAAGCTTATTAAGCTCCTTGGCCACGAACTTCTCCACCTTCTTGATCTCCTCGCGGGGAATTCTCTCCTCAAAGTCCTCGAAGTGCTTTAAGCCGATCTTCTGCGCCTTGTTCAGCTTGTCCCCGTGCTTCCTGAGCTCCTCGATGGAGGTGATTCCCTGCTCGAAGAGCTCCCTGGCCTTGGCGGGCCCGATCCCGGCCACGCGGTTCAGCAGGTTGATGGCCTGGCTAGTGTCGTCGGCGCGGATCTTCTCCAGCTTCTTGAGCTTGCCCGTAGAGAGGAACTCGTCGATCTTGGCGGCGATTTTCTTGCCCACCCCGGGGATCTTGAGCGCCTGGTCCCCGGAGCGGATGGGCTCCCCGTGGGCGGAGACGGCGGAGGCGGCCTTGCGGTACGCGTTGTACTTGTGCATCTCCCGGTTGACGTTGCGCTCGTAGTTGGCCAGCTCGAAAAGGAATTCGGCGATCTTCTGGTTGGACGTCTTGGGTGAACCCACCTTACCAGGGCCACCCGGGGCCTTGCGAAGGTCGCTCATGCTGGGAAACCTGGGATACGAGGATTAGACCTCAACCCAAAGCTCGTTTTGAGGCCAGAGCTTGTTGCAAGGTCCTCGTCCTCCACGACTGCGACTACAAGGGTACAAGCCCCTTTAACCATAGGCGAAGAAGAGGTTAGCTTCTTTCTTTCCTTTATGCAAAGTTTAACCTCTCCTGTCCTCTACTCTCGTTGTGCGTTCTTCTCTTTCCTCAGGAATTCTCTGGACTTTTCACCAAGACGGAGAGAGCGTTTGGAGCAGGGTTTTACAAAACGTCCAATCCAATGTCCTAGTGGTCCCTGTCTGCCGTCGGGGAAAAGTTCCTGTTTAGGGCGCTTAGCACTCTGCATACATTGTCCATGTGGCGGCCTCTTCGGATACTAGACAGCTGCCACCATTGTCACATAAGAAACTCTGGCTTTTGCATGTGTGTATTTGGGAGATCACATAACAACTGACAACATTATGTACTATGCTACATACAGTATCTTCAACTTAGGGCCGGTAACGAGACGGTCTCGTCTCGAAAAAACGCGAGACGAGACGAGACGAGACCGTCTCGATCTCGTCTCGTCTCGTAACTTCGTGTAGCGAGACCGTCTCGAGCAAAATATTTTGTCTCTAAGGTAAAAAATAACCAAAAAATCAATACTTGGGTCAAAATTTTGGGGAAAT
>JAAUXU010105921.1_pt1 | contig 13933 bp, 17 predicted proteins | sample 7278151 | NCBI WGS metagenome assembly JAAUXU01 (sample SAMN14350113, study PRJNA611818) | marine sediment metagenome | isolation source: surface marine sediment (1.8m) | place: French Polynesia: Moorea | collected 2018-08 | reverse complement strand
TTAGGGGCCCAAAAGTGCCATTTTCATGATCCACGTCATCAAGAGCGTCCATGTTGTAGAGCCCTCAGCTCCTTGGCCCGCGTTGTTCTTGATGACGTTGAGCCTGTTCCTTCTTGACCAATTTCGGCGTTGAAGTCAATCGGACCCTAAATTTGATGTTGGTGTTGGCAAACTTTATTAGTTTTGGCCAGTAAAAATCATACTTTTCCCCATCATATTTGTAGCAACTTAACTCTTTTTTTAACTATAATAGCACCAAGTATTAGGAAAGAAGGTCTACAAGAGCTCTGACGGAGAGAGATCGAGCCCATTATCGTGGAGGAAGAAACATGCACGTCTTCCTATTCTTGTGCGTGAGCGCAGATCAAATTAATAAGCCATTGCATACAAATGCTTTTTCTCTCTCTCTCTCTCTCTCTCATCTAATTCTTCTACATAGAGAGGATCCTAAATGTGTGAGAGTAACCATTACCGGCTGCTGAGTTGGATAATGCAGACTCTTTCTTACATAGATTACTTTGTTAGAATTGAACCTGCGCTGAACTGAGGCTGTGGCCACTTCCGGAGTGGTGGAGACAAAAAAAATCACCCAAAATTTTAGTGGCTTCGTCCTCATTCAGCACGTGGAAAAAAGAAAGTGTTGGGGAGATAATGTGACATTGCACCATTACTTATGGTCCCAATGACTTCCTTCCTTTCTCTCTCTCTCTCTCTCTCTGCTTGACTTTCTCTACGTACAAGATGAGGGTTATTGGCAACAGCACCAGCAACTGGAATGGAGGAAAGATTGCTTTGCTCGCTGTGTGGTAAATGGACGGAAAAAACAACGTGTTACTCTCTGCTCCACACCACTTCTCTACGTAGTTATAACGTATGGGTCTCTAGAGATGGAAACAAGTTCCGATAACACTAAGAAGGAAATTACAGGCCTCGCTCTCAAATGGGAGGCCTCTTTATCAACTACTTTCGCACATACATACGTGCAAAAGGAAATAATAATAAAAGAGGGCATTGGCTCGAGTATGAATTGAGTGGAAAACTGAATGTGCTGCAATTTTCTTCCTTCTCGCCCGTTTAAGCACGATGAACCTGGTCTCCGGGACGCTGGACGCCGCCTCTTCCGCCGGCTGCGGCCACGCCGCCTCACACTTCGCCGCATCCATCAGCCACGCGCCTTCCGCCGCACTCCTGCAGCAGATTCAGCCGCAGCAGCCCAACAACAAGGACTTGCTCTACACGGACCTGTTGGCCGTCGACCGGCTGCTCGAAGACGACGACGACGGCGGACCAGAGTTCGAGTGCTCCGGCGCCAGTCCGGAGCACCCGGTGGATCTCTCTGCTCTCGACACCATCTCGCTCGACTTCCCTCTCAACGAAAACTGTGATATCGCCTACGGAGGAGGAGACGCCAATAGCAATCACAGGTGCGTCTGTTGTTGACACTCGAGGCCGCGAGGCCGCCAGCCGCGAGGCTTCTTTGGGACAGTTTTGAGTCCGGACAGCCTTGTTGCTCAAGTGAGCGTTGATGGCAAATTTTGAAACACTTTCGACTCGTGATGACACAGGACTCATTCCTTGTTTAGCAGAAAACGCTGCGACTCAACATAGTGCGAATTTGTGCCATTTCCCCGAGGTCCATTGTAGCGAAACGCTGTTTCCTTGAATGCTTGCAGTGAACTTGCACACTCAGCCCCTCCCGCCAGTTGTTCCTTGAGTGTCCGAACGGCGATCGGATCTGCTGCGACGACCAACACCATTCTCCTTCCCCCGCCTGGGCCGGTGCCGCCGCCACCGTCACTTCCATCGGAGGTCCAACACCACCATCAATACGTCGGCGGATGCGCTGTTATTGCTAATGTCATAAGTCAACAGAACCACCATTTGCTGCAGGCCAATGTCGTCAAGCCTTCTCCTGGCTGGGAGGACAGTGACATGAAAGCAAAGTGCAGAGACCTCAATCAAACAAGTCAGCCAAAGCAAAAGCCTTCTTCTTCATTACTTCTCGTTGGAGGGGAGGGGACGCGAGGAGTAAAAGGCTTTTCTTCCAACACACAAGAGGACGAGGGCAGCAGGCAAAAGAGACCTCGGACGGCCGGATTCGAGCACCACAAAATGCACAAGTCCAACTTGCAGCCTCTCTCCATGCTGACGGCGCTGGTCACCACCGAGGACGCCACGGACTCGTCCTCGTCGTCCTCTTCCAACAGCTCCCCGGGCAACCACGAGTCCTCCTCGTACTGCAGGCTCATCCAGGGACTGAACCCAGTGTTCCCGGTCGACCAGAAGGACCTGTCCGCGGGTCACTGGTTCCGCTGTCAGCTTTGTCACTCCCTACAGGTACTGAGAGCAGTGCAGCACCTACAGGGTGGATTGGAGGGAGTTGAGCGCCAACGCAACATTGACACACTCCTCAATCCACCCTGTGGAGATTTGGCCACTCAGTTCCAACGTTTCCTACATGTATGAATGTGTTCCACGTACATTCGAAGTGAGTGGCAAAATCTCCTGGGTCTGTACGTACATAGAAATTAAGGCCTCAAACACCACTTCCGGGCCACCTTGAATGGTGTTGGTACTTTCAGGAGACGAATCGGGTGCTGCAGCACGCCAGGGAGGCGCACGCCCTCACCGACACCGGCGCGGCCACGGCGCAGTGCTTGGGCCCGTTTAAGGAGACGCTGGGCCACTCAAAGCAAGAAGTCAAAGAAGAACCCGATAATCACGCGGCAGATTGGATCAGCGACCGACAAGGCGGCAGCAACAATTTTGACGCCTCTGAAGATGCGTCCTCGGAGGACATCTCGGACGTGGTGGACGAGAAATTCATCGATTCTCTGATCAGGACGATGCCCACGCAAAGATTCGATCAACACAACAATAATAGCGAGGCTGCCGCTTCTTCTTCCAATACAAATTCGGACGACCTTAAAGGAGGCCATCACCTCCACCATCAGGCCACGCTGCTTCACCCGCTGTCCTCTGTGGCCAGCAACAACAATGGACCCGCCAGATCCTCCTCCGGGGCCCAGCAGCAGCAGTCACAGCCACAACCACGGCAGCAACCGCCGCAGCAACAACAGCACTTGGGCAACGAGGCTGCTGCGGCTGCCGTTGCTGCTGCGGCCGCGGCTGCCGCCGCCACTGCCCCCGGGAACTGTCTGCACCAATTCCTGCCTCCCCCTCCTCCACCACCGCCTCCTCCTCCTCCCCCTCCTCCGCCACCGCCGCCTCCTCCTCCTCCTCCTCCTCCTCCCCCTCCCCCTCCGCCATCAAGTTCTTCGACGCAGCAGCAGCAACAGCAGCAACAACAGCAGCAGCAGACCGATATTATTGGGAAATCACAGGAGAAGAAATCGCAAATCAACAAGGCAGCAGGGGATAAATCGGCAGCGCCAGCAATCGCCAGGGGAAATGGAGGCAGCCATGCGAAGTGAGTTTCCTTTTTTACTAAAGGAATCTACGTACAAAGATGACATTTTTGATAGAAAAAAGCAAAAAGAGGCTTTTCAGGGAGCCAAATATTAGTGGGAAAGCAAGTACTTTCGTACAGTCATGTTCACGCAGAGGTCGTCGAGCAAATTGGCCATCCTTTCTGTCGCGTCGTCCGGGGAGTTTCTCCTCCGAGACCGTTGGACCGATTAGGATAATATTTGGTATTTCGGGGGGGGGGGGAATTCCCCTACCCCCCCCCCCCACCTTCAAATGAGCACGGTTGAGGAGGGGGAACAAGACTTTCTTGCCTTTCCGTGAAGAATGCGAGGGGTAAAAAACGTGTTTATCGACTAAAACTTGTTCGCGGTTAAGTGGGTAACGCTGTGGAGGGGGTGGAGGTTGAGGGGTTCAACCCTCTGCGTCGACCCCGAGTTTTGTGGCAGCTTAAACGAAAACAGGTACGTGAGGCAGGTAAGTCTTGGGTGTCGCTCACAATTGGACTTACCGGGTGTCCAGAAAGTCCTTCCACATTGCAATCATTGCTCGGCTTTGGCATAAAAGGTTTGGGTCGGGTGGATCGATAGTCAGACTTGGTAACTCCAAGTTACCAATCTTGGCACTTTTTCAGCCACAGCTCGTAGACAAACAGCTGCGGTAATCGCGTCTATCAATGCTCGATCTTTATTCACATCGTTAATATAACATAGATGGCTTAAGAAATGCAAAAACAGAGTCTGGGAGGTATTAGTGACTCCGAAATGACTCACCAGAGACCGCTCATGAAGAGTGATTAGTGCTGATCGCTCGTGCCGTGAAGAAGTTTAGTTTTAGATAGAAAGTCTTCATATAATAGATGTTGTAACGGATTCCATTTTCGCATCATTCGATAAATGTGAAGCATTCAAGCTATAAAGGACTATTCATGAGCATTGGGAGCCATCACGTTGACAACGTAAGCTTAACTGTAACACTATGAATATTGTGGATGAGTGTTAAGTGTAATCGGAATTAATACAATTGTCTCTTAAAGTCTACGGGCTATAGTACAAAAAAGTGCGAGCCTCAAGGTGTCACACATGCTGCTACTTTCCAGTCTAGCTGTGCAGTCAAAGTTGGGTTACGTAACTTTGACTGTAAAATGTAAGAGTGCCGAGATTCATCTTATCATAGTACATTACGTGCATTTGTAGCGCTTTACAAACACCCAGTGTGTACAGCCCAAAAGTGTTGCTGCCCTCCTGCCTTGGGCAGCCACACTTTTGTGCAGCAGAGCCTGAGTGTTCTGAAAATGCCACTTGCCAAATGCACGTGCGGGCTTTGACATAAGATTGTCCATTTTGCATTCTTTTCATTGCACAATTTTGTGCTCTGATCGTCGCTCCGACCTTGCTGCAACTCCCATAAATTAGATCTTAGGAGTCCGGACCTCTACTTTATCACCCGTTCTCGGTACATAAAGTTGTCCTGGACCTCCCGAGTACAACGAAATGAGTGCAAATTGGGCAATCTGACGTCACAGTGACTCCCGCAGAGTTGGGGAAGGACTTTCCAGACACCCGGAAAAGTCACCTTTTTCAGGTTTCTGGGTAAGATCAGAAATTTCGCATGTTTTTCCGTGCAAAAACAAATTCTCTGGCTCTCCGCTAAAGTGCTACAGGTTGAGATTGAGCACGTCAAAATTGGTCGAAAACAAAGCTCGGAGAAGAGAAAGCAGACAGATGTCGTCATCTGCAAGTCGAGCAAAGTCATTGAAAAAGAGTTCAACACCATTGGCAACAGTGGTGACAACTTTGTCTCGGACAAGAGCTGCTTCTGCCAGTGCTGCGTCAAGACCTCTGTGGCTGCGCAGACGTCGGTGATGCAGAAGCATGAGGAGATTTGCCTCCTGGAGGCAGAGAAAGACGCCGGACAGGCCTAACTCAGATGTCCCAAAGGCGTTAACGTCGTTCATCCCGGACAAGTTGTTCTGCATTGCCATAATCGTCTGCACCGACACCAAGACGTACATTTCAATGGCATCATACAGAGTGTAACAAAACTGATTTGGCAAAAGCAGCCAGTTTTTAACATTTTCCCCCCTCTCTGATACTTCGTTTCGGATGTACTATAATAATAAAAGTTAGCCCCCCATGGGAAGAACACTTTGGCAACTCTGACCTTCACCTGATCTGACTTGAGCATCTAAATACTGTTCCATCAACGTAGACAATTTTCAAGTGCTCCCTGAAGACACCACCTGATAGCCAACAATAGCTAATAGATGATGTGATATTCATGATAAGCTCTTTAAATCTCTTTGTGCGTGGTAAATTTGTTGTAAGACTTATAAATCCCCTCCAGGCTTCACTTAAAAACACTGTATTTGCTCTTCTGCAGTCCTGGAGGAGCGAAGACGCCCCAATTCCGCTGGCGTCGGCGCAAGCGCCGCTCAAAGGCGCAGTACCCAGAAATGAGCCGCTACCTTCTGCCCATTGACGACGGCGACGAGATCCAGCACCTTGGCCGGACGCTGGAGTGCCAACTGTGCGGACTTCGAGGGAAGCGCTGCCATCTCACGCTCCACTTCAAGGCCAAACACAGCGAGGTCATCGAGCTCAGGACCAACAACAACAACAACAACAACAACAACAACGCCGGCGCCCTGGTCTCGCAGTGTCAAGGCGGCACCGGCGGGGCCAAGGCAGCGCCCAAGAAGTCCTCGGGAAAGGACAAGCACAGCAAAGCCGGCGACGCAGGGACAAACGCAGAGCGTACAACCAATGTACTCTAAGTGCGCGAGTGCTTTGAACGCTGCAGACTTATCCATCTTGGCCTGCACTTTGCAAACATATGCAGCTGTCTGACTGTGTGTGTGTGTGTGTGCTTATGTGTGTGTGTGAGAGAGAGAGAGAGAGAAGTTCAACAAAAGGATTGCATAAAATTTGGCTCTCCCACATACGCAGTCAAGTGTTCTACGCAAATTGCGGAAGAAAACGAGGGCAGGCAAAGAGGCTGGCAAGCCTGCCTGCCCGCCACGCCGACGCCGACGTCGACGCCGACGTCGACGCCGTTCGTGTAGTCAAGTGAGCGAGTGTCGAATGCGACACTTTCATTCCAAAAATTTTCCCGAGAGAGAGAGAGTCAGAGACAGACAGGGATCCTTGAGAAAAAGAGCCTGAAAAGGTGTCTTATACCGACCAGGCTGGAAAGAGAACTTAGAATGCAGCATTGGAGGAGTCAAGACCCTCCACGAGAACAATAATGGTTGTACGCTCTTCTTCTCCCGGATGCTCGTACAGCAAAGCAGCCTCAGCATCTGTGGTGCAATCATCAGCAGCAGCAGCAACGACAACTGTCTTTCGACTATCAGCAGCAGCAGCAGCAGCAACAACAACAACAACAACAACCTCCTATCCCCCCTCATCCTCATTCTCAAGCCCATGGACCCGCCCACCACCGACACGCCCACCAAATCAGCAGCCAGCAGCAGCAATCGGCAGTCGCAGCAACAATCAAAAGTCCACTTCTGCTAATGACCAACATGAAGAAGAAGAACCAGCCGGACATGGAGGCTGAGACTCGTCAGCAGATGAGGGACGACCAAGTGTGAGTTCACTGTCATGCCCAAACTTATGTAATGTATAAAGTTAGACACAGAGTCCAGTGAATGAAGAAAGCTGTTGGCCCACCACAGCAGTGCTGTTTACAGCCCTGTGAATAAGCTCCTCTGTCTTTTACTGACTTGTCTGTTCTTTTCCTTACATTTCACTCCACCCAGGAGAAAAACTGCTCCCTCATCAAGTCAAAGTTGCGGCCAGCAGCAGCACCAACAGCAGCAGCCACAGCAGCAACAGCAGCAACCTCCTCATCAGCAAGATTCTTCTTCTTTTTCCAGTGGAGGAGAAGGGAGCAAATTAAATAAGACCGATGCACGAGTGGCGACTGCGATCGCCGTTGAAGAAAGTTCCACCATTTCCCCATCTCACCAGGGGGAGAGGACGACGACAGCGGCAACGGCGACAGCGGCAGCGGCTGCGGCGACGACGACGACGAGGAGGACGAGTGATGATTCAACGGGATCTTTGCGGAAATCTGCAAACACCGAGGAAAAAATGAAGGAGAAGAAAGGTCACGAACTGAATCAACATCAACAAGAAGTGGCCTCGCACGAGGTTGCAGATATGGAGGGGCAGGAGGAGGAGGAGGAGGAGGAGGACGACGACGACGACGACGACGAGGAGGAGGACGAGGACCGGCGGCGGCGGCGGCGGCGGCGGCGGCGGCAGCAGCAGCAGGAGGAGCAAGGGGAGGAAGAGGAGGAAGAAGAGATGGAAGTTGTCGATGAAGAGTTCGACGATGTAGAAATTATGGAAGAGGAGGACGAGGATTGTCTGGCGTCAGCATCCGAGTTGCGTGCGAGACACCTGGCAGTCCTGGAGAGGCCGCACCAATTCTGGCAGCAATTAGACAAGGTTCGTGAGTCCCTCACATACTTGCAACACACGTGTAGGCACCGAAAGGCCTCGATTTTACCGGGCCTAATCCGAACGAGGCCATATCTTTTCAAATCGAGGCTGAGGCTGCTGTAAAAAAGTAGAGAAAGCAGTTCGAAAGCAGGAAAATTGACACTTTCTCTGAGTCAGTTACACAAGTGCAGCTTAGTGAGTACTTTATGTACCCCCTGCACTCAATGATCGGTCAAATTGTCAGGGACGTACAAAGATCGACTGTATTTTTTATAGATGACTTAGGAACGGACACTGATAACTTTAAGACCAATTGCATTGGTCCCAAAGTTATGATTACTTCCGTATAATAGTGTATTTACACTCAAGCAAAAGTGATTGCGGAGCTGAATTTTCGTCTCATAATCAATTCATTGCAAGTAATTGAGTGCACTTGTGCTGCAGCATTTTCTTTACAAATTCATATTACACACATCTATAAAGTCTTTAGGACAGATTCAACTTTTTACGCCCAGCGGGACGTACGCTGAGAAAAGAAACTCACTCTTGAGCATTTTCCAAGCTTATTTTATAACATTAGTCAGACAAGTGAGCGCTAAAGATCCTTGTCAAAGCAGAGAGAAATTAAGCATCTTTGCAAGCTCTTTCAATAGTTTTCGGGGGCCACACAAATGACCCTAACAACGATATAAAGTATTATCGTCAATACTCTGTTTACAGCTCTGTGTGCCATCGAGATCTTACTTAGATCTTCTTAACTTCATTGGCACGACCGAAGTTTCGTCGTCAGTGACTTTTTTCGTCCTTTTTTTCTAATTCGTGCGAGTTCTGATCACGATAAAGCTCAGTTGGCTCAAAAGTAAGGGGTTGACTTCGACCCGCCCTGAAAATAATCACTCAGGAAACTACTGAAACTTAATTATTGAAACTTAATAATGTCGTCATGGCAACGGGAGGAGGAAATGGGCATAACAGGCGAATTTGGGGGGAAAAACGCACCAGATCTGGATCATTTTTGTGCCAAATATGCTAGAAAGGAAGTCAAATGTGGTCAAGAAAATTCTACGTGTTTGCTATTTATGCTTTTCCATGAAGAAATGAGTTCAGATATAAGTGATAAGTAGAAAGGCCCTTCTCGTGTTCAACTTGCAATGTAAGTCAGGACTTGTGGGCCTCCCTGGACAGGCCCAGTGCGCAAAAGTCAGTGACAGCAGTGCTGTTTCTCGTCCTTCAGGCCCTGAGCGAGACCTACGAGGATTTCAGCCTCAGCCTCGCTCTCGCCCACTCGGCAGAGGAGAGGGAGGAGACCGTGGCCGCCTTGGAGTACGACTGCAGCTACAGCATTCTGCCCGACCCGACTGGTGTCTCCTCCGGGCGCGACCGGAGCGCGAATGTCGCCGCCGCTGGAGGAGGAGCCCCCGGGGACGGGCCCGGACGAAAAGGAGGCAGAGGAGGAGGGGGTGGAGGAGGCAGCGGCCGACACGGCGGAGTCGTCATGCTCTCGGAAGGTCATGGTCCCGCAGGAGACGTTTCCATGGACGCAGCCGCGGCCGCCACTCCAGCCGTCAAGATCGAAGAGGGAGACAAGACCTTGCTCGTCCTGGGATTCAGTCAATTCTAGGTGGCAAAAAAAGCTTAAAAAATTATCGCAAATTTGTGCTGTCGCACTGCTGTAAGCGTTTTTCTCACACGAGCGCTAAAGTGCATGATGAAAGCTTGAAAAACCAAGGTTACTACGCAGCATCTTTGAAAGCAAAACTTACAGTACTTACAGTAGGATCGTTAGTCTTGTTTGATGTGCTAATTTTTGTCAGAACCCACAGAAACAACTTAGTCATTAGAACCAAGTCTTGCCAAAAGATAGAACAGAGAGAGAAGCAAAAAGGTTGTAAATAGTCAGATTTAGCCAAGTCGCCGCTGCCCATGGAAGGCCCAAGGCCCAAGGCCGCTTCAATCGTTTTATTCACCCCATTTATCCTGTCTTCGTCTATGTGTACATACATGTGCTTAAGTATGAGGTGGAGGAAGCCCAGTTTGTGGCAACTCCGACCCCAAAAGTTTTTGATCGGTTTCAAAATTTTCGAGTCCGTGAGACAGCGGACGAGGAAAAAACGCTGTTCCAATGGTGCTCCTGACAAAATTTTTCTCCTCGAAAATATGCCAACGAGTAGGTAGAGTAGGAAAGTACACACACACTACACTTTCTAGAAAGTATCTTCGAAAGTCTTGCCTGGTTACAACTTACTTGCTGGCTGGCACGTGCTGCTCTTTGCTGAACAGGTGCGTTTACCACGACACTTCCAAGTGTGACGACGTGCACAGCAGCGGCAGCGGCGGCAGCAGCAGCAACAACAACAGCATGTACATAAATAAGTGCTTCTCTCCCGTGCTTCTTTTCCTGCTATGTCGTCGTAGAAAGCCCCTACCCAATAATACAACTATCCTCTCCGCTATCTCCGCATTTATATACGTAATAATAAATCTATACAAGTACAGTATTACTAATGCATTAGCATGAAAATATAAACAGTTCACGTGTCGAGTAAGCGAGGAAAACGTATAGACTTGAAGTTACTTTACTGCGCCCCTCCCCACTCCCCCCCCCACCCCCACACACGCCCACACCCCACACCCCCAACACGTATATCACGCTGCTATTATTATTGCCATGGAATTGCTGATGAACGTCTTGATGCGTAAACATTTCCTAAAGAAGCCTAAAGAAACGAGATTACCAAAGTACTGTGTAAAATCGCTACTGTACGATAAACTCGTGTCTCGTTCGCCAATAAAGGAGTATGAAGATCGACCCGTTGACATCACCAACTTGAGCGCGAACTAGAGGTGGGGTCAGAATGGCAGAAAAAGGAGTCGAGCAGCCTGAACAGTTCAGGTTCAACACAAAAAGTCGATAGTTTACAGTGAGCAACGCACTTAATTCTCGATACTGACGTTTTTTTTGCTAACGCCGACGGTGATTTTTCAATTTTCTTTCCTCTCCGGTAAATTGTATATTGTGAGCAAATTTTTGTGAGGTTTTGCACAGAAGCAACATTTCGGCAACCATGACATTCAGAGGCGGAGGACTTATGACCAGGGGGACTTATTTTTGGCAGCCCTGACTCAGGGAAGCAGAAAGAGACCAATCAGGGGGGGAGACTTTATTCTTGCACCTGTAATGCTCCACACATACTCAGACCCAACATTTTGGCAACCCTGAGCTTGAGAGGTCGAAACAGAGGAAATGCGGAGACTTGACTTTTGTCTGGAAGAAACAATTTTGTTAAAAACTGTCGGGGAAAGTGTTAAGGGTACTTTTTCACGTGCTTTAAGTGTCAGAAAAGGTATTTCCTCACCGAAAGTTAAGTTTAAGGTAAGTTATATTTTGTTTCATTTTCTAGTCAAACTGTGACTGATCATAACTTTTTGCACAACATTCCCTGTGGTCACAGTCTGTCCACTGAGTTCTCTCCTCTCTTCATGCACACGAGCTGGTCTTCGTCGTGTGCCTATGACTTTTGAGATGGTTTTGTACCAAAAAATGCCAAATAAGTAGTTACTGGCTCATGTTATGACATATGATGTGAGCAAATTTATTTTGTGCCTTCTCAGTTGGCTCAGCGGTACATTCAATGCAGGAATTGAAACATTAGGGGGAAAATAGGATATTTTCTTGAAAAATGTTGTACTCACATTTGGTCATAAATGCATCTATGAATTTGTCATTGTCCAGATTATCGCAGGATACCATTTGTCATAGCTACTACGAATTTTTAAAGTTTTCCTCATCTACTGTGCTGCCGCAGAGTAGTGACGTGCAGAAAGCAAAGCGAAACATTTGGGATTCAAAACATTGTATTAATCTGAAATGAATGGGGAGATGGGGAATGGGGAGATCTGAAATGAAACATTGAGAGCATGATAGTAGAAGTCATTTTATCAATGGAACTTGTCACATAACACTATATGTATTAGGACTGCGAGGGTAGTTCGTTATGGTGAGGACCACACACATTTTCACTGAGGTCAGTGTCCCCCCCTGATATTTGTTGCTCAGTCAGTTAGTCCCTCATTTCCCAGCTGATCATCAAGATGCTCAAAGGCTCTCAAGTGGCCAAGTTTCAGGGTCAACGCTTACTGTTTGGCATTGGAGGTACCAGCCAGTGCCAAATTTCAGGCTCACACTCCGCAGTTTGGCACTGAACACACCTGCCATGGACGCATGAAGATGGGGACTGTTGAGGAGATCGAATTGCTCAAGACGACGTGGATTCTCTTGTGTGCTGTTACTGTGATTTGCGGAGAAGAGTCAAGCATTGGATGAAAAAAGCCTTCTTCGGCTGCGTCGATTTCAGTCGGACTTCAGCGCAGAGATCGTGTCAAGCAGCAAACTCTTTGCTCAGCCTTTCCATCCTGACATCAACAAGAGCAACACGTTGGCCTGGTGGAAAGTCTTGCCACAAGAGTGAGTAAAGCCGAAATCTTTGAAAGTCAGCAAACTTTCCTTACCTTTCCACAGTCTGTCGTCATTGGCAAGGAGGCCGACTGCATCGTGGACGCCGACGACGTTGGAGGTAAAGTTGAAAGTCAAATGAGAACGAGTCGTTCGACGCCCTCACCTCCGAGGATGCCTTCCTTGCCCGAGTAGTATCAGGACTCCCTGGAGTGCAAGCTCCAGCTGCTGCGTGAGGTGAGCGGCGTGCCAGGGGTAGCACTGAAGATCCTGAATTGATGACAGTGCAGTCACCGGGTAGGAGCCACCTCTGAGCAGCAAAATCACACATGGAGTACATATGTACAGCAATGTGTGTATGTACACAAGCGTACAGGGTGCTCTTGACTTTTTGCTAACTTTCATCGACTGGGACTACACAGAGGCCACGAATACTTTTGGAAGGCATGTATTACGAAGTTTAATATAATTTTTGTCCAATCTACAGATGATTCTTCATTGGTGTGGTTAAGATTTTACCTTACAACTAAAACCTCTGTATTGGTCTCAAGTCATTGAGTAGTCTGAAAAGAACTTCAGTCGGACCCTCCTGTTCACCTTGAACCTGGTCCATTTCTCTCTGAGGCAGAGTTACCATGGTTAAAGGGTTTTCTTATATACAGTCCAAGTTCTCTCACAAACACTTGATGTTGTTCAACAAGCTTTGCTTGACCTGGCAGCAGTGTCGAGGCTCCAAGAAGTTGTGCGCCTTGGAGCACAACTTCTTGGTGTTGAAGTGGCTACTGAAATGTCTTATGATTTGGGTCGTCTTAGATGACTTCTGCGCAGTCTTGATCACTAAATCTCAAATTTTGTGAAACGACCAATAGGAGAGAGCCCAAATCTTCTCTCCGGTTCATTTAGAGTCATCTCAGGGTCCTCAGGTTTACTTCTGGCTACTAGATACTGTAACAAAGCAAAAGTCCTGGAATCCATGCAATGTAACAGAAATAACGGAGTTTTCAACACGCCTTGGACACCCTGTATACTATCGTGAAGGGCCAACATCGACTTGGGCAACATCTCCCCAGATTCCATCGGCATCGTGGACACGGAGAACACCGAAGCTACTCTGCAGGGACCATACCCGGTGGGGCAGGCCAGCAGATCAGATGACGAGATCGTCACCCCCAGGTCCACTTTACAGCTGCTTGGACTCTTTCTAGTCTTCAGTGGGACCCGGACGGACCGGGCAGGCTCATCCCGAGACGTTGCGCTAAAGGTCCATAGACCTCACGACTGACATCACAGCTCTGATGGACACTTGCAGACCAGAGGAAGCTTCGGTCATTCAGGCCAGGAGGAAAAGGAAATGTCAAAAATTGAGCCTCGCAACACTTGAACTCATGCTTCTCTTCCTCGGTGGAGATTTATTGAAATCCACAACCATCATGATGGAGTTACATTAATACATTACTTAAGACTGGGCGATATTCCAAACTTCTTGACGATGTAAAAACACATATCGTGAATCGCATTTGTTCAAAAAACTTGTCCACGACAATACTCACTGAGAAGTCAAATTGAAGAAGAGAAGCAAAGCAGGCCTGGTTTGCCCAGCTTC
>JAAUXU010054030.1_pt1 | contig 13943 bp, 13 predicted proteins | sample 7278151 | NCBI WGS metagenome assembly JAAUXU01 (sample SAMN14350113, study PRJNA611818) | marine sediment metagenome | isolation source: surface marine sediment (1.8m) | place: French Polynesia: Moorea | collected 2018-08 | reverse complement strand
GCCCAAGATTGGTGCCAAATGAGGAGCAAAGACTGATGTCAATTAGTCAAGAAGGTGGGAAAGATATTTTTTTTGCTTCTCATCAATTTCTGCCATTTGAGTATTCTCTCATTTGCTTTAGAAAAAAAATACGTTTGTACCGAAATGGTCCCCCCAACCTTTCACGTCATCCTAGAGCCCCGCCCAGATAGGGTTAAGGGCCTCTCTGACAGTCCTGATTTGCTCCATTTTTCACTGTACTTGTCTTTGAAGGGTCTTAATCTTCTTCCTCTGCTCTTTTATGGTCTCCTCTGCTGATTGCTTGGCTGCATACAAATGATCTGAAGATGCCGAATGTTTATCTCCTAAAATATATGATGTTTTTTATATATATATGTTAAAATATATATGTCATCTCACATTCATTTCATGTAGTTCATCAAAGTCATTGAAATATACAGTCTTGCTTTCACAATTCTTACCAGTGTCCCTTGTTCATGATCAAGATTGCTTGAAGTTGATGGCTGAGAATCATTGTCGAAGAACATTTTTTTGGCATTGGCAACTGTACCGCCTTTGTTTTGCCTCTGAATAAGCTGAATAACAGTTGCGGTATCAGCTGAATTCTTTAGTACAGTGATAGAGGGTCATACATAACCTGTCTCTCCCTTATTCCTTTTTTGTCTGATTTGGTCCCAACAAACACTGACGTTACAACAATTTGAACGGAGCTTGTGGTCTTGTTGCTCTCGCAGAAACTGCAGAGATGTATCTGATCAAAACATAAAAGAGTGGTGTACAAGTCTTGGGCTGGAATGGCTCGGGCCGGGCAAAGAAAAACAGGCCCAGCCCTGTCTCGGAAGTTTTTCCTCACCAAGTTGTCTCAAAGGAAACTCTCCGACGTAATACTGGGCCATCTAAACCTGCCTCGACCAAATCAAAGAGCTTGAGAGGGTTTTCTCTCTCCATGGAAATGACCTTCTGGAAGAGCCAAAAATCATCAGTCAGCTACGAAAGAGATGAAGCAAAGTTCTTTGACTATACCTAAAAACAAGAGTGCATATGCGACTACAATTTTCAAGGAATGCAGCACTTAAAACATCTGTTGACCAAAGAAAGAAGAGAAAATCGGAACAATTTGCTACATAAAAAGTCTAGGTTGGGATGTAGTTTTGTTTTCTTTCCGTGCGTTTCCCGTATGTGACGTCACAGCCCGCGGAATGGCGCTTCCTTCTCTCCTCCGTCGATTTAGAGCTGCCACGAGGCTTCCACGACGACGTTGATGATGAAAAAAAGGCCAGTTTCTCATATTTACCCCTTTGTCCAATATTTCTACAAGTCTGGACTATATCTCCGCAGTATACTAATTGCGTTGCCTCGAGAATCTTCGACAGACCCAAGTGACGAGCAAATATCAACGCCGCTATGAACTTCGCTGAGTCTTGGCTCGCAACTCTGTTCAGAATTTAAATTTCTTCTTTTGCTGTTTCTCAGAGTCTTCCGCCTAGTTGTACTTGCCTGTTTCTGTCTGTAACTGGCAAATTTCTATACTTCAGGCCCTCGATCTCGTCCTTCCCGCCTCATGTCATCGCAACCCTTCTTCGCCCTTGAAAAGGAAATCTCATCGGTGACCCGGATGGACGCACCCCTGGGGTCGGTGCTGCAGCCAAGATGGCAGAGGAAGCAGAAGTCTGGACAGGAATCTGCTCCTGGAAACAGCAACTCCTCTGGACTGAACGCCAGTGGCATCCTTAACAACAGTAACGCTAGTGAGATCATATGGGACAATGGAAGGTGTGTGTCAATGTATGTGTTAATTTTGTTTTACTTCTTCCTTTCGAGGTCGAGCTAACACCTCTATCAAACTGAATTCGTCTTCCAACGGGCGCATTCTCAATCTATCACTGAGCGGCGCCTCGACTGCTGGCGGTTCCAAGCGACCCTCGGCAGACTCCTCCATCCGCAAAACCCCACATAAGACCCCACGGCGCTCCCCGGGGCGCTTCGGTCTTAGTCCCAGTCGACTGGTCTCCGGGCGATCGCCCGGCAGGACAGAATCAGTCACCCCGGGCAGAGAGACGCCCGGGAGGAAGACACCCGGGGGTGGAGACCGGTTCATTCCCAGTCGATCTGTCAACGATTTTGAGGCGGCCAAGTGAGAAAGAGAAGAATCCAACATTGCAATGTTATTGACTTCTTAATTTCCTAAGCTTCCGTCTGCTACACCGCGACCCTACAGAGAACGAACTGGCAAGCATGTCTCCGTCCAAGCGCGAGTTTCAGCGGCTCATGTCAGAAAACTTGGACCTTGACAGGAACACCAGGATCGTGTCGTACGTCCAGGTAACATTGCAATTGGCTGTGTCAGGCATTTGTCTTAGATGTTAATTTTGAAACAGAAAGCTCCCCCCGCTCCCGGTAGTCATGCCAATGGGCTTAAGGTGCTTTACAGCAACTCTAAAGAGCCATTAACTTCAAGGAAAACCGCCAGACATATTCCTCAGGTGAGCTGAGATATCGAAGGAGACATATGTTCAGTACGAAATTCGTCTTTTTGTCCTGTCGGTTATGCAGACATAAAAACATTTATGTATGTATTTACTGTACGACAGATGCCAGAGAGAATTCTTGATGCACCTGAAATCCAAAACGATTACTACTTAAACCTAATCGACTGGTCGGCCAGCAATCTGCTGGCTGTGGGTCTCGGATCGACCGTCTATCTCTGGAACGCAGGTAATGTACTTTTTTAACGAATGTACGTGTCTGTTTGAGTGTCTGTCCAGAACAGTGCGTCTAATAACGAGAGGACTGTAACGTGTCGATCTCGAAGCGCGTGCTGAACACCAGGGCCGTGTCTACGTCTGTCGTGCACACATAACACTTCATATTTTTGCCACTCTTTTTACCCAACGAAGTGGTTAGCGCGTAAGCGCTAGGGGCTAAGGAAAGAACGATTCTAGGCTGGACCACTGTCGTAGGAGTAATGGACTGAAGTATGAATTTTAAACTTAAAGGTAACGGAGACATCCAGCAACTTCTCGAGCTCGAATCCGCTGATGAATGTGTGTGCTCAGTGCGTTGGATCAAGGAAGGAGGCAGTACCCTTGCCATAGGCCACTCTGGAGGTGAGAAAGCTGTTTTATGTGGCACATCTTCGATAAATGTTGGCTTTTGTGCAGGCGAAGTTTCCCTCTGGGATGCCGAGGCGATGAAAAAGATCCGTACGATGGCGGGCCACTCGGACAGGGTTGGGAGTCTCTCGTGGAATCAGGTTAGTATAATCAAGCATAGGTAAGGTGCATTTTGCGTGTACCGAAAGGGCTTTGTCAACCTTTTCACTCGTAGTGAAATTTTGTAGGTTCGCATTCTGCAAGATCAGTGACGGCTCATTTCAATTTTTCAGCACATCGTGTCGAGTGGAAGTCGTTCCGGATGGCTTCACCACAGCGACGTGCGCGTGGCCCAGCACTTGGTGCAAGCTGTGAGTGCTCACTCACAAGAGGTGAGAAGGAGTGCAGTCAAAGCCCATGAGATACTTCAGTATGCATACCATTCCATTAGATTTGCGGCTTGAGTTGGTCTCCAGATGGTCGTCTGTTGGCTAGCGGTGGCAACGACAACGTGCTCCAAATTTGGTCTGCCAATAATGGAGAATGCTACGCAGAGACTAAGCCGAAGTACAATTTTACGTAAGTTGAAAAAGATTGATAATATACTTGATCTTCGCACAAATACGGCACATACCCTGATGGGGCCACAGTGATCATTCTTTGAACTGCTGTAAAGGTGAGCTGTCAGCAATAAATGAGAAGCATTTCTCTATTCAGCCAGCACCAAGCCGCCGTTAAGGCTCTGGCCTGGTGCCCATGGCAGCCGAGCGTGCTGGCAAGCGGAGGAGGCACAGCTGACAGGACCATCAAGGTGTGGAACTGCAACAACGGGACATTGTTGAATTCCGTGGACACAAAATCTCAGGTAAACACCGTGCTTTTACCATGACCTTTTTCATGAGAAAACTAAGCGTACAAGTGTTCAGAAAGACATTGTTGAGCAGGAGCTGTTTATGACAATGACCCTCTACTCGTAAGAAGCAGCCCCATCTTTGTCTAGGCGGTCCTCAGGGATCTCGACACCGAATTCGATACCTTTTGTAGTTTGACCAAATATGCACGCATTGTTATTAGCTTTAAAGATTTCAACGTCCTTACCCATGTGTACGGGTAGTTAATTCTTTGTGCCGTAGTTGACCCTTTCAGAACCAAATGCATACAGGCCATTTTAATTGAAGTAAACGGTCACAAACACCTGCACCCCTGAATTGTGTAGATGAAAGTTTTGTTTGTCAATACTGGTGCTTTCTCCACAACAAGGGGGTATTTATTTTCAGATCCAAAAGGTTGCTTCACTTTTCTGCTGATGATCTTACAGGAGGTGTTCAAAGTGACCTCCCTTTTCCTATGCACACACCTAAGCTCTGTGTGTTAAGGTCTTTTCCATCAGATCTTGCTGTTAGCAGGGATCCCATCTCCCATATCTTCCTCAGGGACGAGATTAATATTAGTTCTGCTTCTCTGAAGATAGAATCAGTTGTCCTATCTCCAAGGTCGTGACTTTCCCGAGGACAATTTTGGCACAAGGATCGTTGCAGATGTGCTTTCTGCTTTAAGAGCTACAGTGGCTTTCATAATCACATAGATTTTTTATCGTCAAGTGACTCTTGGTATCTGATACTTGCTGTTGCTGTTGTTTTGTAACAGCTTCGATCGATCTTTCTGTCTACTACCTAAAATCATGCCTAGCTTCGTTCAGGACAGGGTATGAAGCGCATTCATTATCATCTAGATGTCTGTCTTATATTTCATGGCGTCTATGATAATACTCGAAGTTGTCCACGTGCTCTGCTCTGTGGCATCCGTGCCACTCTATCCATGTACGCCATCTGCGCAATCCACCCCCTGATCCTTGTTGTTAAGAGGGGGAGATGGGGGGCCGGGGGGAAAAATTTCAGCCACTTTCACTTTCATTTGGTGGTCAAAAAAGCCAAAATTCGGCCACATCCGGCACGGCCCTCTTGTCAACACATCACACTCAAAGTGCTCTAGTGTCACAATATACATTCAAAACTTGACGAAACTGCAGGATCTCATGTCCCACACTCTCAGTCACACATTCACAAAAGTTAACCTTACAATTATATCACTAAGAGTATTGCATCGATACGTACCAAGCGACATTACTTACGCCAAGCACTGTACATGATGTAGTAAATGCAACTTAGGACCTCAATTTGGGCCTGACGACTTGAAACAACTCAAGCAAACTTGAAGAGTGTGTTTGACAGTGCTTTTCTCACTCGTCTGACACTGACTTGCATTTGAAGTTTAGCGAAAGTTTATTTATGATGTGGTTGACCAGCTATGTGGGCAAGGCAGAGCTCACTGTTCGTGGCACGTGAGGCACGTGATATTGCGGGAAATCTCCAACTGACTTGTGGAGGTTCCCCCTGCTGAGGTGTTCCAAGTATGAAAGCAATTTTTCATTCTTGGACTTGCTCTCGGCCGAAAGTGACCTTCATTCAACGTGTGGCTCAATGAGCCGCCTCATCAGATTATTCCCAGCTTAACAGTAATCATGATAAGAGCGATACTACAGAATTTATACTTTTGTGGGGACTCTTTATATGAGGCATGAAAGCATCAATGCGAAAAAGTAAGAGCCTACGTACACTTCCAATGACATTGACTGTTCTACAAATGGAACATTGCCTATGGGATCACAGAAGTGTGATTAGTTTGTTAACATACAATGCGACTTACTGATGAATAATGAATAAGTTCACTACTTACCTCTGAAGCGTTCTTATTCTTGGTACATTTACTTATAGCAAAACTCCTGACGGCATGTGTTCTGGGACCCGCAGGAGCAACTTAGCGTCCTGCGGCATTTCACTTCTGTATTTTTCTGACAAAGTCTACATCTTCCTTGAGTTGCTGTTCCGGGAAAATGATCTGTGCTATCAAATCTTCCAGCATCTTCAGGCCGGGACACTGTTGGTACCCAGCAGCTGGAAATCAACGTGATCCAGTTTGATCACGTTGTTTTCCGGTGATTTTGCAATGAAGCCTCCACCCTGCAAAACCAGATGCACTCATTACTTGCAGAAATAGAGGGAAATACTATTTCTTTCCTCTTACCTGTGGTCTGCAAGAGCCAAGTAGCTTATCCACGGTGTGCACTCCTGCCATGCCATCGTTATACATCTTGATTGAACACAGGCCACTTTACCACTCACATGACACTTATGTCATGAGGGGTTCATGGTCACTGGCAACATAGCCAGTGGAGTTACGATTCCATCTGCACACGTACCGTATACCATACCATCAGAGTGGTAGTCAAAGGATCCCCTTTCCACTTTTTCTTTTTTTATAAAACCCGGATGCAATCACGCCACTTGTTGCCGCAGAGGGGCGATTATCCCTTCAAATTCTTCAAATTTTTCAGCTTTTCTTTTTCGTGATCTTTATTTCGCGCCCAACACTACCATCGGCGTGAGGTTAAGATTCATTTCATTTCACACAAAATAGTTTAGCCAACTGGGATTGTCAGAAGGCCTCAAATTCATCAAAGACTTTCTTGTAGACTTTTGCTGACTTGGATCCAGTTCCCTGCATGATCTCATTCACAAATGTTTTGTTTTGTAGAGAATGCATTAGGCGGGTTACCTTGTATGTACATGTGTGGACCTTGGGAAAAATGCAAAGAAGGTCACAAAAATAAAATTAGATATTGGGTGTGAAATAACGATGTGCAGGTCTATTATTTTGGGTTGGGTCCAGGATCAAAGTATTGGGTACAAGTACAGATCAAGGAACAAACAACACTATGCCTACTGGCAAGGTCAGAAGGAACAGCAGCCTGTTAAAGTTTTAACTCAAGAATACTGCATTCTTGTTCATGTAGACTATCTGTGACATCAAGGCTTGTGATCAAGTCCAAGGTGGGGTACTGATCTCCACTCCATTTCTCACTGATGTCATGAAACTTCTTAAGCACTGTAACCCCATCACTTGTCAAGTCCCGCTCATGCGAGTTGGGTGCAGGGATGTGGAACTCTCCAACCAGGGACGGGGACGTGATTGTATCTTTAGCATGACTTCATGCAGAAGTACTCTGAGTTCCACGGGGTGGAGACAGGAGAGGTGAGCTTGCAGCATGACATTTTATCCTCTTGCATTCATCTTCAACTAGCTGTGCAGCATTAATAGACTGATGGACATGAGCAACTAGCTTCCTGCAGCGCTCTATTGCTTTTTCCATGCCACCAACTGCCTTGAAACTGTCCCTGATGCTCCATTGCAGAGTGACAAACACATCTGAGTGCAGTGGAGATCACCAAGGTTGCTTCTGTGGCCAACACCACATTTCGAACATGGTCATGGGTTCATGTCACCTCGCACTTCATTGGAAGTTCAAGAGATTCAATTACCTGGTCAAGGTTTGCTTTAATGTGTGTGTGTTTCCGAAGTGCAGAAGTGTGGCACGGGTAACCTACAAGACACTGGAGCAGAGACTTTACAGAGACACTGGAGCAGACACTTTGCAGTGTCCTTGTCAAAATGCTCAGTGATCCCAATTGGGGAGACCTTCTTTGAACTCAAGAAGTACCTTTGCTTACTCTCCTGCGAGTGAGAGAGTTAGTGAATGTTGCTCACACTGGACCTGTCCTTGTTCAGTTAATTCAAAATGGCAGATGTCTCATCTCTACTCTCTCATCATTTGTTTCATCTCGGCTCTCTGAGATATATAGGTCTGTCTGGCCCCTTGGATCTGACCTGCGATAGCCGTGGGTACGGGTCCCGTCGGGTAGAGGCCAAAGTGTTAGATAAGTGTGATAATCTCCATGTGACTCATCTTCAGACATCCGTGTCGTTTTGCCACCTAAAATGCGTCTCGTTATCCCCTCTTTTTCTCTTCCCCTAGGTATGCGCACTCCTTTTCTCCAAGGAGTATCACGAGTTGGTGTCTTCTCACGGCTTCGCTCACAACGAGGTGACCATCTGGAAGTATCCCTCCATGGTGAAAACCGCCGAGCTGCTGGGCCACACCGAGCGTGTGTTGCACATGGCGCTCTCTCCTGACGGCACGACAGTGGTAAGTCTGCTCATGGCCAACTCCACATCAATAATTCGCTACTGAACGACTTGTGCCGATAGGTTTCTGCTGGTGCCGACGAGACTCTTCGCCTATGGAAGTGTTTTGCGCCAGACCCGTCCAAGAAGAAAGAATGCAGGAAGACCAAGGCTCAGAAAGAAACAATTTCGCTGATTGGAAGAGGCGGGATCAGATAAAAATGCCTGCTATGTGTAAACTCTGGTTGTAATAAGTTTTCTTGTTTTAAGCTTTAAAAATATATGACCTTCTGAGTCGATCTGTGAGGAATAAACTAAAGAAAAATTGGTTCTTATACTGCGTAATGTTTGGCTGCTGGAAGATGCACGAGTCTTGGCACGTGAAGATCCTGCCCATCATGTAATTTGTGTAGGGAATTATGTTAACGAGGTAGGTTCACTTAAGTCTGCGAGGTCTCGGCTGCTTCTGTTGTATTTGCCTAGCAAACGCTTCGATGATAATACGTTTTTTATGTTTTGGGATGACATCGTGTCGCATACACGTCGTGTTCTAACGCTACTTCTCAATAGTGGAACTCAAACGTAAAACTTGTTTGTCTGCAAAGCGTAAGGTGAGTGGCAAGTCACTCCAAGTAGGTGGAGGCTCAGAACTACGTCTTGCTTGACGCTAGCTATGAAGTAAGAACACCTGAGAGAGCAATAACTTGACAACCTAACAAATTGCCTCAGGTGTTTCTTGAATTTATGATCGGTGCCATGTGAAGCTGTTGTTTCACCCCCTTTTCGCTCAAGTCGCAGATAGACTCTGCAGTCCGCGAGATGAGCGTCCACGTCGCCAATGACATTTCATTCGACTCCGTGTAGTGTCCCCTATGTAATAGAGAATTAGGCTAAGAGCAACGGACGCCTCGTCCATATATTAGTTGCACTAAAGTCGGCGCGAGCACATATCGAGTGTGTACGTGTAGTCATCAAGAGTACATAGGTATAAACATTTAACTGACATCCTTTCTCGCAGATTAAGACACGACACTTTCGTTGAGCACAGCGATGTCCTCTGGCCTCTGACAAGTCTCATATCACCTATGATGCCATATTAGAGTTCTCTCTTCGGTCAGACGTGTTTTTTGACTAGCCTCCCAGGCTTGAGGAGGATAGTGTCAAGTAGGTTCCCGTTTCAGATCTGTTCATAGTCTTTGTGGCACCGTCTAAGCAAATCCTTGGCTACGATGAGCACTGGAGCAGGACACAGTCACAAGGACATCGCCATGGCTCCCTTCAGGAGTAATAAGGAACAGGTCTCCGAAGTGGCCGACTCGAACAGGTCGTCGTCGCCTCTTTTCATCTTGAACAGAAGGTAGGAATCTGTCAGCGTGGACTCGTCGGATGAGGACAAGGAGGCCTCCCCATCGACTCTCACCGCCGATTTCCAAACCATTTTTACTTCGTCTTCATCATAGTCTGACTCCAAAGAGTTCTTGGGGTTCTGCTGTTCATCCACCACTGTAAGGCTCGCCATTCCAGCCTGTGGGGCAGCCATGATCACGTCGACGGGCTGGGAGAGCGCCCTTTGCAGGATAGGTCTCTGGGGTTGCTCCGGACTCTGGTCTTTCTTGTCGTTTCCGCTGCCGACAACCCAAGGATGACTGACGACGCCGGAAAGGCTGATCCGATTCACCTGATTCGTGTCTAAGCATCTTTGGATCAGATCTACGACTTTATGCGTGAGGCCGAACTCTGGCCTGAATTCTAGGTGCGCTTTCCGGATCTGTTCGTCTGTCTCAAATGGGATGTCCCCACAAACCATGTCGAAGAGCAAAATCCCGAGACTCCACACGGTGAGGCCATCGGCGCGGTAGCGGCGAAAATTGATCCACTCTGGGGGGGCGTATACACGGGTCCCTGCAGGTAAAGAGAAAAAAAGGACCATAATCCATTACGGATTGTTTCCTAAAGAAGTGACAATGATTGGGAGGGGACGAAAGTGATTCGTACAAGAGCAGAACCTGTCCGAAAAGCTACCGACGCTAAGATAGAGAGCGCGTCATTGTTCAAGGACACGCGCAAGGTGGAACGGTCGGTCTGTGCTACAACAGGCATAGGTGTACGTACTGTACTGCACTGTGCTGCACTGCTACCTACAACATTGCGGGCACTTAACGTTATGTCAGGGTCATAGTGGTACAGTGGACTTCCGTTAATTGTGTCACAATGGGACAGGGAGTTTTGAGTCCTTTAGGCAACTGAGATGTATCTTTATCGATACATGTATCTGTCCCAATAAGTTGCGTCAATAAACCATCTGACTCAATTATCCGTGAGTCAATTAACGGGAGTCCACTGTGCTGCATTTTGCATGCTCGGGTGCATTCATTCCAACATGGACTTACCGTCAAAGTCCGTGTAGATCTCGTCGTGCAGGCTGGCGCCGCTGCCAAAGTCAATGAGCTTGGAGGAGAGCGTTTGGGTGTCGATCAGGATGTTTTCATCTTTGATGTCTCTATGGACCACGCCTCTGTCGTGACAGCCGCAGACGGTGCGTAGCACCTGGCAGAAGATAGTCCTGGCCACAGACTCGTGAAGTCTTCCCTCGTCAGAGATGTAATCGAACAAGTCCTTGCAATTGGCGGGTCGCTCGAGCACCAGGAAGAAGCAGTCAACCATCTCGAAGTAGTCGAGCAGCTTGATGACACCGGGTACACCGGACACCTGTCGCATCAGAGCCACTTCCAAGGGAATACTGCTTTTGTGGCTCTCGCCACTTGAGGTCGTCGCCAGCTTGGCCTTGGTGACCATCTTTACTGCTACAGGCAGCCGGTCTCGTATTCGGTGTCCAGCGTAAACCGTGCCAAACCCACCCTTGCCCAGCACCGGGCCTAATGCGTACAACTTGGAGAACTCACGCGGCTTGCTGTGGGTATCTGGAACGGAATAGAGAATAATAACAATATGTTCATAAGTAACAGCATGAGTTCCTTTTTAGTGATTTTTAATCCTCATACATCGGTCGATGCACGCAAAAGGGCAAAAGCTTTGAAAGAATGAATTTTCATGAACACGAAACGCTGTAATTTTAAACTATTTCGTAAGAGTCATAGTGTAAATTAGCAAAAAGGTCACTTTTCACGTCATCGCACCGAATTCGCGATCTTTTAATTGCGCACGCTCGTAGCGTAAAATCTGCTGCTGCACTTCCATAGTGGGATTATTGCGTTTCAGCCTTGACCCAAGTTCTATCTCAGAGTCCAAAGTCTCTAGGGGTGCGTATGCACTTGCCTTAGTCCTCTTCGCAGCTATCTTACTTAAGCACATCCAAAATATTTTCATAGACTTGTATAAAAATGCGCAGTTGCACAGTTTCATGAATAGAAAGCGATGACAAGAAATGTCATATTTTATTGGACAAATGTTGGACTGGAGTGTCTGGAACGAGTCCAGACGCTCCCTGACGAGTGCCGGGCATTCACAGGCTAAGTGAATGAATTCCTCACATACTTCCCCACGAAATCTACAGAGATCGTCAGGACTATTACCAGTAATCATATCATGATATTTTAGATAATTATGCCTTGTTAGGGTTTGAAGTACAAGACTAAGATTGCTTTGGTTCATTTAAATAATCCATTTCGGGAAGCTACCCAGGGTTTGTACCCTGTACTTGGTTTGGCGACAGGTTGTTAGTCACCAACACCAATTTCTTGCAGACTGCCTTAGGAACGGAGGGTGGGTTAACTTGTCCTCCTAACCGTGTGCCAAGCTCGGCCTGGGTATCAGCCTCCTCATTCAATGGGTGTCCCACATGTGCTTTTACCCACTTGAAGATCACCTCATTGTCTCTGGCCAGGTAGTTTGGTGCCCTAATGCACTCTTTGACCAGCAGGGAATAGTACTCTCGTGTCCAAAGGGCGGAGGGGCAGGTTGACTGTCAACAAATTTTTTTATTGTCCTGCCTTTCATGAGAGATATCATGCAGGTTACTTTCACGATTGCTCTGATTTCAGCCTGGAAGACAAAGGAGCAGTTGCCAAGGCAGCCATAGTCCTCAGATCTCACGAGACCATCACAGACAGCATAGCCCAACCCAGTCTCATTTGAGATCAGGCTGCCATCTGTATAGTACTACACAAAGTCACCCACCCCTGAGAACATCAAAGCTGTGAAGGATGCCATCAAGGAAAACCCGTGAAATAATACCCAGAAGCTTGCCAGGGAACTGAACCTCGACAAAACAGCTGTATCTGCAATTGTGAGGAAGGACTTGGGCCTGAAGTTCAAGGTGTGACAGCTCTGCAGAGGGAGAAGAGGCTGGACCAATGCAGGAAGCTCCTGAACAAATTAAAAAAGGCAATGACTGAGTGCTCATCTTTTCTGATGAAAATGGTTTTACTGTGGATGCTGTCAGCAACAACAGGACCACCCGATACATTGCCAAGAGGCCCGAGGTCAAGTACGTGGGCAAGACCAAGCACCCAGCCAGTGCCACGATGCTGGGAGTCATCGGATCAGATGGAAAAGCCTTACTGGGTCAAAGGTATGATGGACCAGTACAAGTACTTGCATGCCTACAAGGCCTTCCCAGCTTTGGACAGGACCTATGGTGTCGGGAAATGGACCTGGACCCAGGATGGGGCCCCTGCTCATACCTCCAAGGTCACCCAGATTTGCATCAGCAAAAAGCTGGGGTCCAAGGCATTCTGGTCTAAGGAACTTTGGCCCCCAAACTCTCTGAACCTGAATCCCTGGGACTACTGGGTATGGAGCACCGTGGAGAAAAAGGCTTGTGCTGCCTATCACAGTAGTATTGATGCCCTAAAGTCCTCTGTGAATAACACGTGGGCCAACTTGGATGCCAATGTCCTGAAGTCTGTCTGCAGCAGGTTCGGGTCTAGGCTCAGGTGCTGAATTGCTGCTGAGGGTGGCATATTTGAAAAGAAATAATCTCTGTATGTATGTGATCAAATATGATCAATAAAATTTCCATATGTTGTATAAAGTGTCTTGTTTTACATGCATTTCCATATTAGGAGTCAAATTTCCCGCGGACTTTTCAGACATACTGTACTCCTGTCTTGGTCATTTGTTTCATTAGAGGTGCACAAACCCTTGAGTAAAAATTTCATAGGACTGTACTGGTCCCTGGGACTATTATTTCCAGGGGGATTCACTCCCCAGGTCCTATAGTGCTATGCACAAGCATGCAAATCCCAATCATTCAGGGCAAAGGTTAATAGGTTCTATGATGGGACAAAAAAGTGTGACAGGGTGCGCAGTGAGTGCTGAAAAAAAACAGATAAGGCGGAAAAAAAAGGAAACAGGCTGCTTTGACCAAGCAGCACATGTTGAGAGTGAAGCCCGTGTTGATTTTCGCGGCTGATTGCTGCTGATATTTGCAGCAGACAGACAGACAGACAGACAGACTGATTGTGATTCATTTTATCGCGGCTGGTGATCTTGGCGGCTGATTTTTGTCAGAGACACAGACGGACAGATGGCATTTATAATTCCCACTACCCAACAAAGTGGGTAGGGCAAAAGCGCTAGTGAATATATAAACAATTGGCTAGGTCGAAAAGGGGTCAACTTTGGAAATTCACTGATGGCAGCTAGGGTTTGTTTCATGAGCTCAAATGATGAAGATGTAGTCCAATACTTTTGAAAAAAAATGCGTTTACCTATGCCCAACTTGATTTGAAATTTATGTAGTAAGCCACTGTAGTAAATTTACTGTGAAAGTAAATTTCAGCTCTGGTGGCTGTCAGAAGCTGCCAAAGTGGGTGAAAATCACTCACCAAAATGCTGACCTGCTCCAGTTGGTCAGAAAAATATTTT
>JAAUXU010067172.1_pt1 | contig 13948 bp, 10 predicted proteins | sample 7278151 | NCBI WGS metagenome assembly JAAUXU01 (sample SAMN14350113, study PRJNA611818) | marine sediment metagenome | isolation source: surface marine sediment (1.8m) | place: French Polynesia: Moorea | collected 2018-08 | reverse complement strand
GCACATTGCAGATGGTGGAGGCAGCGCTGCTGACAATAGCTTAAATGAATCATAGTGTAACGTCACATTTGTCTAAAGATGGAACAGCCCCCCCCCCCTCTGCTCCTCACGATAATCTTTTGGTAGTTGGACAAGTTGAACAGGGTCTCGAGCCTCTTTCCGTAATCTGGGACAACTGAAGCTAAGCACATACAGTTAATTACCCTAAGAATGTCTGCATAGCTTGAGGGACATGGTGGGTAGATGTCCTCGTTCACCTTTTGGGGAATTTACGTAGACTTTTAAAACTTTACTATCGTCAAAGATATAATCCTAAATTTTCTGGAGATATTTATGGATCTACGTTAAACAATCTCACTCAAAAGGTCCCCATCTGAGATAACCATCTTCTTTACGCAGCCCCTGTACACAAAACAGGTCCGCCAGATGAAGTCATGGGAGAGATTATTACACTCTTAGACAATAGGGACCTACAGGAAGTCTACATGGGGTCTCCCAATGAAACCACTGAATACACTGTAGCCCAGGGGATTTACATCTAGTGATGATAGAGGCTAGCAGGCCATTATTGACCCAGGGCACATAGACAAATTGACGATGCAGAGTCAAATGGTGTCTTCCTTAGCACTGCATTCAGTGACATTGACTAGGTGCAAATAAATGAACACAATATGGTCGGCTGAGTGATGATATGGTATTCAACTGCAAATTGAAACGAAAGTGAGAGGTCAGTTCCCTTTGACGTCCTTGCACACACTGGTAGATGTAGCCCAATTGCACATGGACACCATTTTCATTAGTGCCTGGTCCAGGAACGCTTGGTATTCCCGAGGTCACAGTGTTGGCAAAAAGGTTGTGCGAATCGATGCACTTTTTCCGCCCATTGTCGAGGAACATGTGCAGTTGTTGGTCTGAAACCCTCTCCTCGAGATTAGCCACAGTATGGCGCTCCTTGACCTTGTCCACGATGTTCCTGACTGTTGACACAAGAACACTCAAGGACTTGGAGCCTTGCAGACTTTGCCAGAATCCTCAGAGTCCCTCTCTGAGTGACAACGCACTCTCCACTGTCCATCCTGAGCTCTCTGTTTGACTAGGGTGCTCTAAGGTGATGACAAACATTTTCCTGCCCTTTGTTGAGAAAATAGGTCAGTCAAATTGTCCATTGAATGTTTCTCAAGCATTGAATTTCTCACTGGATATTGAGAAAATATAGGAAGTCCTTGTCCTACGTTTTATATAATATTTTTTTCACTTTTTTACCCGTGGGGTGCCACTTTTTGGAACGGATAAATTTTCAATTTATGCCTTCAGGTTCTTTAAGAAATAAGAGACAGAAGTAGATGTTTGAACAATACCGACTGTTCCTTAGTCTTGCAGTCACTCATAAAAGGGCACCTGCCTCAACTTGATATTACCAGAATTATGTGTAAGAATCCATAATTCTGAGGGGGATGTGAATAATTTAGGGCTTTACTGCGTGTAAGGTTGACACTAGGGATAATCGGGCTGGTATTATTCGAGCTCAATTCCTGAGCACTCCCCACCTTTTGCCCTACTGATATCCCTCAAGATATCGCTCAAGTACCCAAATTGAGCAAAGTACAAGCTTCAAGCACACCATGAGAAGTAGTAGCTTTCGTCCCCGACAGCTTTGCACAATAAAGAGACACTGGAATTAGCACGAATTCCTTTTTAAGAGGGGCAAAAATGGAAAAAAAAATTGTGCTCACAGACCTCCTATAGAAGTCGGGTTTTGTTCCTACTCGACTCGACCACTTGATCTTTCATAGATTACAGGTCTCGACCATCCCTAGTTGACGCAAACACGTCCTCTTAGCAAACTCTTGCCATGCTGCAAAGGAATGCCTTTCTCCTCTTTGCTGAAGCGCGAAAGAGGAAATGGTGAAAGTTTCAAAGTTAAAGTCAGAGGGGTCTGAGCAAAGTATCTCCTTGGCTTCAGGTAGATCCATTCTTTAAGGAACCAAATTCGCCAGAAGTTAAACCTCCCTTTTCTCTGGATTCGATTGAGCTGAGACTCGTTCCAGAAGTCAGCCTCTTGTACAGTGTGCGTACCTATGCATAAATTCAGTGAGTTGCGCCTATATGTGAAAAACCTCAGCAACATATGGTGAAGAAAAGAGAGCTGCTGTGCTGCTGGTGGTACTGTGCATATTAGTTGTCAGGAGGAGCAGAATGCTCATACCTGCATGCATGAGAACACAAGTACTCGTGGATGGCCCAAGCAGTTTTCCACGGTGTATGAAGAGAGGAGGAGAAAAAATGTGAACTCCGAAGCCCCGTCAGATAAGAGGAGAGGCAAACAGAATTTTCCTCGACGAGTAGATCTCACTAGATAGTGTCAAGTAGGCTGGGAGGACAGATTTCCCCGGTGAGACAAGAGCAGACGCTGAATGCGTACACATGCATACACAAGCTAGACATTTATGCTCTAGACATTCTTGCAAATCGTTGATGGTTGGGTTAATCCTCTGCTGGATTAGGAGGAGTCTTCAGATGTAGCACCGCAATCTCTGACGCTATTGCGGTAACTTCTCCTGGTCGTCTGGACGCAAGTCGTTCATGGACGTATCGACTGAACCTAGGGAGAGAGACGAGTTTAAGGCGGGATGGAAAGTATTGAGATCGATTGTCGATAATACCAGTGAATTTGACTCGCTAGTATCTCCATTTAACGTAGTCTTGTCATGTACATGCATGTACTGTAGCACGATTTGCACACACACATACACACCGGTTGTGCATATCTGTACGTACGTACGTACCGTACGTACAGATATGGTACAGATATGCATACAAGGTGCAGGCTGCACGTACGTACAGTACGTACAGCCTGCACCTTGTCGCGGTCCTGTCAAAGATACGTCCGTGTACCGTGCACGTACGGTATATGCACAGTTGGGAAGTAATTGTAGAGTTGGCCTAGGTCATCCCAGTGCAGCAATGCCAAGCATGTTGCTACAAGAGACGGCGACTTCTTCTCTGGTACAATGCGACATTTTCATGCTAGAAGCTGTTACCTCAAAAGCTTTTTTTGGCTGTACCTCGAGGACAGTTTAAAGAGTCTTCTTGCTTAAATCCTGAGCTTAGAAATGTGACATCGTTGCTGTGCGCAACATTGTACAGTAGTCGAATTAGGGTCTTGCTACGGAGGCTCTCCTACGTGCACAGCTGAATTTGTGGGCCACCAAGTGGACGCTACAGGACACATACAACAAAACAGCAGTAAACAGCTGCTTTTAAACGAAGTAAAAAGTGTATGTCGATCCTGGCGGAGGAAGAGCATCACGTACGCACTCCTGATACCAGCCATAGATCACTTACTTTATTTCAAGGTAGCTCTGAAATGAAGTTGTCATTTTACCTTGTACTCCTACAGCGTAATAGATGGTCCATAAATCAAGGTTGTTTTTTGCTATCAGGGGACTTAAGCAAGAAAATACTTTCATGGAGAAACAAACTAACAGAAACCCGGACTGACGATGTACCTTCAATGTATCCCTTGCTCAGCTTCACTTAGAAAAACAAAAATTATTTGATCATGATATAAAGCGGTATTGACATCCATGCAAAGCAAAATTTGTTTGCTTGCTATAAGATTCGTTAGAGAGTTTTTTTGAGGTACCATCCTTGCTACCGACAAAAAGTGGAGAAGAAAAACAAGGCATCATTCAAAATAGGTATAATATATAAAAGATGTGGAGAGATCGCTAGACGAACGGGTGAATCAGCAACATGAGCAGTGAGCGTAAAATAAGAGGTTGGTAGAAAAAAGAATCAGTTGCCTGCTGACCTTTTAAAACCCTTTCAAACAATAATTGTTTGCCAAGTTCCTGAAAGCGTTCAGTACGAAACATACGAATGTCTTTCAAAGTAAAAAGGAGCCTCACAGTAAGTCTAGAGTCTCTGCTTTCTAAATGTGGCTCACGTCGTTTAGGAAGTTGCAATGCTAATGAGTCAATCACTCGTGAAATAACTCAAAATTAATGAGTTTACTGCTCAAGGAAACAGCAACTTCTACGTGTGTTGCTTCCTAATAGATAAGGGATGCTAGAAATGTTCAATTACAGGTCCACGACAGTTCTTCCTTCTGCGCCGAGACGTGGAACAAAATGTACGTACGCAATTTACAGTACCATAGTACAAGTACGTGCGTAGAAAGATGTTACGACGACTGATGATCACGCTCCACTATGAAAATGCGTGGAATGTCATATTGCTGATGCTTCCCCTCGTGCTGCTCATAATTCTCATAGGGAGCATCCACACAATCAAATAGTTATGATAGAGGATCGTGAATGTTTTCTGGACGATAACCCGGAATTTCTCATAGCTGAAGTCGCCGTTTCCCCCTGAATGTTTTGCTTCTTCTGCCCATGCCCATGGACACTTTCCTGACTCGCTGTCTGCTCCCCACCCCCCACTCTCACCCCCTCCTGTCAGGTCATATGCGCACAATTGTCAGCTTGTGAGTCTGCTTCAATAGAAATGCTCCATCTGCATCAACAGAGCCTCAAATCTGGCCGAGACGAAGCAAACACCCCCGCCCGTCGATCCCCCGCTCGCCTTGGGCGCGAAGGGGGGAAGGGTGGGGAAGACACAAAATCTCTGGCTCAGTCGCGATCAAATATTCCCTCAGGAAAGAGTCATTCCGACAAGGTAAGACTTGCGGGATGCGTTGGCGAACAGCCAATATCGTATCCCACTAGCATAGGTCAAGCTTGGGTGACGTCACAGTACGCATTGACGCCATATACGGAGTGTATCAAATTTGGTTAGCATGTTGCCAAAGCAGCGGGATGGCCGGTTGTGGGGGCGCACAAATGCTGAAACATTGAGGCAACCCTGACTTTGACGAGTAGAAATGAGAAGCACAAATGCGCAGGTGAGGCCTTGGAAAGGGGATCAATGTGGTTACACCCTGTAATTCATTACATTGAAATCAAGTCTCCGCGGTTGAGAGGGGTGGCGTCAATGCCTGCCCAAAAGGCCAAGAGAGCATAACGTTCTCAGCAAGTGTAGGGGACGTACCTGTGTGTATAAATGTCGTAGTGTACAGTACTAAGCAGTACGACAGTAGCCGGAGCAAGCGATAAAATGGCTAAAGAAGTGAATATTGAATATTAAATTAATCCGTCATTCTCGTGAAGGAGCACTTTACACACGATTTTGAGACTCGAGGGACGTTGACGATCCAAGAGCAAGAGGGGCAGGGGCCCCAGGGACGTCATGGATTTTGAAATTAAAATCCCTGAGTATTTTGCTGCCCTACGTAAATGACATTTGGAATTTAACATGGCATTTCTTGTCACAAGCCTGTTTTATCATTGTGGTCGCTGGCACAGTCGTCGTAGTTGGGCCTGTCATTCTCTGTCTGTCCACACAATTTTCCAACATACATTCACTTCCCTCATTCTCTGGCATGCATTCAATTCTGCACTGTCCATCTGAGTCCTGGACGACAGCGGCTTCAGTAGCGTGCGGTAGAGAAACTCCACACACGTTTTTTGGCACTTTACCACTCGCTCAAAGTGCTGTTTGACCACCAGCCCATGGAAAACAACGAGTGATCGCAGGAAATGGCGTTGTCGCCTATGTTACTTGGCACTTGCAGGCAAAGCAGCTCTGGCACTCATTGTCATCCCTCTTTGTTGCAGTGGACCAGTGACTTCCGCATAAAGAAGGACCGGGAGAAGAAAAGAAACAAGGATGACACTCGTAAAAGCGAATCCGTCTTTGTTGCTCCTGCTGCTCCCAATCTTGTTTTCACCCTGCCGAGGCCTTGAAGAGACGGTGGCGGAAGATGAAGACTCGGGCAAGCTTCTCTTGCCCAGACCGCTCGAATGTGTGAAACGTAAGGGTTAAATTGCGTGGGTTGCAGCTGCTGCCTCAGTGGAATGAATCTTGGCGTAGATTGGACCATTTTTCTTTGTGATCTTCCTCGCTTGATGGGGGAGGGGGAAGTAAGAGGAAGGAAGTATCCAATCCTTATCGGAAGAATCTGAAGAATTGCAAGTCACACAAACGTGATCACGAACACATTCTTCTCAGCCGACATCAACGAAATGAACTACGTACTTTTCTCACTCTTTCTAAAAAAAAAACATGACATAATATGCGAGGAAAGAAACTTCCATCAATTGTGTTACTTCATGCGCATGACGAAGGGAAACTGCCATTCAACTGTTTCCTATAAGTCTTGGACACCTACATATCGCACTCGCACATACAGTCCTTCGCGTGAGTGATGTCGCTGCTTGCAAATACGCTGCAGACACTGCTGTGAAGCGTTCTAGAGCTGAATTTCGACGTGACATTGCTCAGTCAGACACTGAGACGTAACTTTGAGTAAGGAAGTTCACATTTGTGAGTTCTTATTGAGCGCTTGAAGTGTGGTGAATTGGAGAGGGCGCCGTGCCGGATGCTGTTGATGTTGAGACAGACCACTTTTCCTTGGTAGAGATGGCTGAAACTTTCTCGGGGTGTGGCCACCCCCTTCCAGTGCCACAGATGCCAAAGATGGCACCCTCCAGACCATCCTTGGACTTGCTTCATGCCAAAAGCGTCATGTTCGTGCACAAGGGCATAATACAGCCAAACGTGTACAAAGCCAGCAGCAGAAAAAGCGCGCTCTGTCCACCTGTGTCGCCTGTCCCTGCTCCTCGTTTGACCACGATAATGCTCTTGCGCACGAACATGACATTTTTGGCATGTAGCGTGTCTGAGGATGGTCCAGAGGGTGCCATCTTTGGCATGTGGCACTGGAGGGTGGGTGGCCACACCCCAAGAAAGTCTCAGTCACTTTCATCATAAAAAAAACCACCAAAAAGGGGGGAAACAGTGCGTTTTGGCATGGCGCCCTCTCCAACTAAGCACGCTTGAAGCGCTCTAGTGTCACAATGGGCAGACAAAGCTTGACCAAACTTCTGGATGTCACGTCTCTCTACTTCACATTTGACATCACAATTCAACCCTGAAATAAGAGCGCAAAGAATAGTGTAGTACTTCCAATAGTGTAGCGACATCACTTACGGCAAGAACTGTACGAGGTTCGTGAGGATGACTTTTTTTTTCCTGAAGGAATCATCCATACAAACGTAAACGGGACCAACTACTTCTTCTCATGGGAATACGAGCCTACCAAAGATCTGAAAGTGACCTGGTTCCAGGCCAGAAACATCTGCAGGAGGCATTGTATGGACTTAATCTCATTGGGTACGTCGGCAGGCGTGGTTTTCACATAATGGATTGTCTTTAACACGGATGGTATCTGTCACGCAGAGACCAACGCAGAGAGCGAGTTCTTGAAGCAGCGCTTGATAGCGGGGGGGAAGCGCTACGTGTGGACGTCCGGGCGCAAGTGCAACTTCGACGGGTGCTCGCACCGCGCCGACCTGCAGCCGGTGATCGTCAACGGCTGGTTCTGGTCAGCCACTGGCGTCAAGATCGCACCCACCAACCAGAGGGACAGCGGCCACTGGGGAGAAAAAGGCGGAGATGGCAAGCCTCAGCCTGACAACCGAGAATTCAGAGTCACCGTAAGGGTCACGCACAGTTCTATATACTGGTGTACAGTCTTGCACGTATCAATCAGTCTCTTAAGAGGAAATTGCTTGCATACACAAAACTGAATGTGTTGAGGTGGAATTTCAACGTGAAGTCGTTCATTCACACTCTGAGACAGAAGATTGACAACATAAGTTCAGCCTTGGGATTGCTCATCTGTATACTGGAGCAGCCAAAGTGCAGTGACCCCAGCGGGCGCCATGCCAAAAGGCAGCTTATTTTCACCTTTGTTGTTGGTTTTTCGTCAAAGAAATCAGATGAAATTTTCTGGGGGAGGAGGGAGGAGGTTACCTGCCCCCCACCCACCCCCACAGGCCATAGGGGAGCACCCAAGGCACCCCTCTAGATGGGCTATGTAACCCAAACCTCTGGTTCGCCTTGCGCATGGAGGAGAACCATACCTTTTGCACACCGAGGGAGGAGAGGGAAGCCAACCCCGAAAGAAAACTTCAGTCAATTTCGTTGAAAATTTCATATACCCTCTCCTCATTGAAAACAATCGTGGACTAGATGGAAGCAACAAAAGATGAAAACGATTGTTGAATCGTGCATTAAGCACAAAATGCACCCAGTGTCCACCTAATCTCTTTAATTTTGTCATTTGTTTAGTGTGACTTTCAATGTTTCAATTTGAAAATTCAATCCTACTTTTTCCAACGTCAATGGTGAACAGTCCGCCAACACCAAACCAAAAATCAGCTCAAAATATCTGCAGGAAGAGTCTGAAAAAGACCGTCAGTGTTTACTGGTAGTATGACGTCACCGGGAGGATTTCACGAGCGCCAAAAACCGATTTTTCGCTTTTTTTTCATTGCCGACAATGTGGGAATCCTGGGGTCGACTGTGAAGCTCCGAGAAAACCCGAATCTAATGGCACCAATTGTGGCTCACTGTTGGACTAAAGTCTGCTGATGACACATTTTACATATTGAATAGTCATGGCTCCAGAGCAGCAAGTTGTCATCTCACAGGTATCTGCAACTGAGGGTTCACTACAGACTCTTCCGTGGCTTTTGGTATATTTACAAATGGTACTGACGACGCTGAGATTAGTGCTTACATGGGAATCCACCAGACGATTTGTTGAGCAGACATGTTAAGCATCTCTTACATACATTCTGGCTTCCGTTGCATCGACATGATCCACAGAAGAGGCTGTGACTCTGACGATGAAGCACTAAAGTAGACGTCTTTTCTGCAAATGAAAAAGAAGTTACCTTTGATTACTAAATGCATTGTTCAGAAAGTCAGTTGTTGCCAAAGAAAAGCTGTCGTCACATGAAATTACGTGAAATGAAACAGATTTTGGTCTACTTCAGCAAGGTTATAGAGGGAATCAGTTGATCGATACAGGCTTTTGCACAGATCACCTTCCTGGCTTGTGTTGGTCTCGAATGAGAGGCTGACGCCCCAACATGAAACAGTTGCACCGACATCAGTTGTAAGCGGTATTTCTTTAAAGCATGTACCCAAATGAATGAGGTTTTTAATCTCTACTTCTGACTCATACACTTGGGCATCAATCTAAACGATTTCAATGATTTTACTGGCCGTAAGACAGGTAAGAAACTTGGGTCAATATCCAGCTGCAGCTGGTTCTTTCTTTTTTAAAAAAGAAATGTTATAAAATCACACAGAAACTTGTGTCTCTGAGTCCTCACACAAGTCAAGGTGAAGGTCTGTTGTTGCTGCTATGTACTTGAGGTATGGGAAAACATTTCGGAGCTGCTAGGGTCCCTCCAAGTCAGGACCACAGAGTTGAACCAATCCTGAAGCACCCTTTAATATGCAGTGGTCTCACTTGTGCCACTTATAGGGCAAAAACGACGAAGCCTGCCTGGCGGTATTGAACAACTACTACGGTGACGGGGTCGTTTGGCACGACATCGCCTGCTACCACAAGAAGTACTTCACCTGCGAGGACAATGAAGTGCTTCTTCAGTACGTCAGGGACACCAATCCAGGAATTGCACTTTAACCATATTCAAATAGAGCCATGTGATAATTTAGTTAGCCGTATGTATCAGAAATAAAGACGACTGCAGTGCATGGTAGTAACTCTTGTTCTGCAAGCGAGACGCTTCAAATGTTTCAGTGAGGTGCGGTAAAAGAGCGTGTCTATGCCAATTATTCTTAGGTGTTCATGCAGCGATAGCCATGAAGAAATTGAGGTTGCGAGACGAAGAAGCAATGTTGCGAGGTCATAGAGGCCACGCGCGGCCATCATACCGCAGGTTCCTTCACCGTTAACAGCCATGAAATTGACGCTGTATGTTCAAAACCACCAAGCTGTACTTGTTTACTATTCTCAATTTATGTCGATTTTCATCTTCATATCCATTTTCAGTTAGGTCATTTATATGGGAATGGTTCCCAGAATAAGAATGCCCACTACACTGCACAGCCTGACTGAGCCACGAACACCTGACACACAATGAACGCGTAACAAAAGCAGATGATGGCCCACCTGTTCTTGATCCTCTGGACACAATCCGCCCTACTCCTAGTGCTGTGCACGCCTCCAGCTGCCATCTGTAGTGAGAGGAAAAGTACGTTGCCGGAGGGACCTGATGGTCTTGTAAAAGAAAAGACCCCTACTTAATGCTCATCCACAGCAGGGGCTTCGTTGACGTCATTCTTGGAGGTTTTTTTTTCTTCTTACACTAGGAGAATGTTTTATTTCATGTGGTTTGGCAAGGTTACAATGCCCCGCACGCATCTGAACTACTTTGTTCACGGATTGTGCTCCTCAAGGGTGAGCGCAGAACAAAAGTTTGGTAAACATCACGGTATGTGGTCGCCCGATGTGGCTGCTGCTGCCAGTGTCTTTATCATCCTAGTTGCTCATTTCATCCTTGTTGAAGTTGTGGCTGCTGCGACCACCGCGGGTCCTACCCTGAGTACCCGGACAAGGCCTGCTGGCCGAAGCCACTTCCGTTCCCATTCCACGTCTCGTCTCTGGTAATGTCGCTGCGGACGCCAGTCTTGCCATAGGAATCCAATTTTTTGACTGTGCTGCCGCTGCCGTAGGCCTCTTGCACAGTGGGAAGGGGGAGCAAGCGGGCTTTGCTTATATTATGTGGCTTGTTTTATCTTACAATGGCCCATTTTCAGCTTGTTTGGAGTGGGACGAGGGTAACGGGGTTTTTGGCGTGATAAGTCAAGTGGGAGACAGCTCAAGCTACGAGCTGGCTCATAGCTCGACATTTTTGGCCCGTCACCATCCCTATTTTCGTACAAGAATTGCGTCTACGAGTCTACTGAGCTCCTCTGACAAGGGAAGCGAGCAGTGCATATGGCTTGATGGGGTACGCAAAATCGACTTCCAACCTCAGTGGACGCTGCAACCTTTGTAGCTCTTTAACTGCGTTAGATTATAGTAAGAGGTAGAGATGTCGGTTACACATTGCTCTTCATCAAGTTAAAGAAACATTTACCCATTTTCTACGAATTTTCTGATGCCTCCACCAATCTTTACCTCCCATGCGTTACATGCCATCGGGTTCAACGCCTTCAGCAGCTGTTATAAAGGGTACTCGTATAAGGCAATGAATTGACTCAGCCCCATTCAAGAATATTGGCAGGTGTCGGGTTATTCGGCATCATGACGGCTCCGCTGGCGTCCCCCCAGTCCAAACGAAGGTTACTCCTGGACTTATGGCGATGGTATTCAGGGGTATTCAGGAGCCAACTTCAGATATCCCCAAGTGTTGCATCACCGTGGCTCCAAGGGGAAAATCCTGCTAGCACACTGGACATAGCTCCGCCAACAGTGCGGCCTTGTCAATGGTAACCTGGTAACCATGATGAAGACCTCAATGACAGGGTCAGTGGTGCTCTTCGAATACGACATGACGCCCGTAGCCATTCGTTCCTAGTCAAGCAGCAGTCAGGAACCCAATCAGCCGGGGAGGAAGATGGACCTTGGTGGCCGAGGACCAATGGCTAGAAGCATCCCCCGATTTCGGTTCTTTTGACCATTTCCTTTGGTCAGACCTGAAGGCCAGAGTCTAAAGTGCAACGGGTGTCAAAGGGGGATTGGACTCCGTTAAGGAGAAAAGTAAGACAGTAGAATTAATAATGTGGCAACAATCTGCTTTATTTCTCAAGGAATGAAAAATTCAGGGGTAGGATGCAAAAGATAATAGCACGAAGGGGGATAGAACCGATTGATACATTGACTCTGCCATGATTCAAAAATGAATTGAATGATACAATGGACCTTCAGTATGGCAAACTTTGGTGGAACAAATGAGTTTGAGAGCTCTGGTAGTGTAGTGCCTGCACCAGGCACGACACTGAGCGTGAGTTTAGACATGACGAATCACCATCGGACCAGCGAATTCTTCTCATCAAACCAATATATTTGTTATCCTGAAGGTTGACTGTATGATACAAAATACGCAAATATAAAGTTGCACTTTCTTCATTTTCAGTGACTCAAAATTTTTACTGGGCGGGAAGCTTGAGAACATATTGTACAACTACCATTCCCTACCTTCCATACGGTACAGTATTTATAGAGTGCCCTGCTTATACGTGGTAAATTGGCACATTATGCAATGTGCATTCTATGGTAGACCCTGCGAGGGCATTGATGACCCGTACTGAGCATACGTCCTTTCCAACAGCCGCTCACCTGTGGCATGTCATTTTTCCAGCATAGAGATGTAACCTAGGGTAAGTATTCAAACGTTCTCTCCTTAATCTGTTAAAATATAGAGAGACGTACTGAACGGTAATTGCACTGTCCTTGCTGTTGTACGAGGACACCACGGTCAATGTATATGCAGCTACTGAAAGCTTTGTGTGCGGTCTCGTGGGCGTGAAAAGACTGACTCTATGGCTTTCTTGAGCTGGAGCAAAGGCTGTAAAGGCGGTCGCCTCACAGGGATTTTTCTCCTTTCTACCTTTCTTCCTCCCCGATAAGAACTTTTTTACATACCCTGCAAACTAACTTTGCTTAGTTGCCGGGGGACGATAAAGCTACGAGGGTGTGGTGGTGACTGCTCAACTCACTATGTAATAATGATCTCATAGTGGTGCAAAGTCAATCTGCACATTGCCCATTTGGCGAATTTGCGCACCGATCCACAATGGCTTCTTCAGGGAAAGCAGACTTTGCAATGCCCGAAAGCGTTCAGGTGAGACCAACAGCTACAAGCTGTGGGCAGGCGTGTGGTACGCGCGCTGGATTGTCAAATACTGTAGGTGTACACACGCGCCATCAAGAATTCAACGCATCCGTGGAACACTGACGGTAAAAGTATACGCAAGTGCATAGCACTATGAAGGGTTCGTATGATAATCTTAAGATTATGGTTCCGCGGTCTTAATGCCTTGGAAGGAGTCCTTTGGAACAAAAATAGAACCGAACCCAAAATAACTTGCTTACCTCCTGGCTCCTAATGCAACACGTATGTAGCGGGTAAAAATAAGGTTTGGGTTGATGAAAAGCGTGACGTAGGATTTTCGGTCGAATGACTCGGAATTGAAGTTACTCCAGAGATTTTTTTTGAAAAAGAGCTTGTTTTTGAAACATGCCCCCAAAACCCCAAACCGAATTTGCGAGGGTTTTTCTTAGTTCATGTTTGGCAACAGCAAGAAGATCAATGAAGAAAAGAGCGGGCCTCGAGGATTCTCATACACACGACGCTTTCTGTTCGACAGAGTTAGCAACCATTTGCCAAACTAAAAAGTCCATGAAGTTGTTCCTAGTAAATCAACATTACATTGCAGCTCTGGTTTCATTAACCAATATTTTAACCAAGTCTATAGTGAGGACCTCGTTTGCACCTGAGCACATTCTAAAATCCCAAATTAATCCCTACTTAACTCATCGTCGTAACTGATTCGCAAAGGCAATGAAGTCTGCGACGTCCTCGCTCATGAGCCGCTGCGGCGGCTTCTACCGCAATCGTGTCAACGGCGGCGGCGACTCCAACAAGCCGCGCGTCATCTTGAGCAACGGATGTTCAGTCATTGGCAGAGCGAGAGAGACGACGGCTGCCTTCGGCGCAGGAGAGTTCGTCAGTTTCACCAAGATTCCATACGCTAAGCCTCCAATTGGTAAGGCAGACAAGATTATTGGGCAACGTGCATTTGTCCATCCAACTTCTGCCACCCAAAGGAAATCTTCGCTTCCGACGTCCAGTGCCAGCCGAACCATGGCACGGCGCACTCAAGGCCACGAAGAAGTGTCCGAAACCGTTGCAGATCAACAAATTCTTGGGGTGAGTTGCACTGCACAAACAGTATGGAACATTAGTGAACATGATGCATACGTGGTTGACGGATGGGAATTCCCTCCTTCAGCAACCGAGTGATTGGTCAGGAGGACTGCCTGTACTTAAACGTGTAT